>Ga0209417_1000335_pt1 | contig 119629 bp, 102 predicted proteins | sample RifGroF2_FD_184002 | JGI IMG/M metagenome (GOLD analysis project Ga0209417, IMG submission 184002) | Groundwater microbial communities from Rifle, Colorado, USA - Groundwater F2 (SPAdes) (version 2) | ecosystem: Environmental > Aquatic > Deep subsurface > Groundwater | place: Rifle, Colorado... | reverse complement strand
AATTTCATTGTCGGACGGTCTGAGCGCTCCTCGCGCCTCAAATCTGAATAATTTTCTCTTTAACCAATTCGGAACCAATAGTGTGCACAGGCCCTAATTGGGCGACGTATGTTTTTGTATCTTCAAGCCAGTACCAAGATTTGATCACCCATCCTGAAGATGCTGATGTTGTTTCTAGATGTCTTTTTAATTCGGTTTCGTTGGTTGTTGCGTGTCCTTCCCAAGGGCTGTCGGCAAGTATTAATTGTTTTGCGCCGTTTCGTGCGATGATTTCTAATATTTTTTCAAATGTTAGAGGGTCTTTTGTGCCACAGTGATTAAATTTCATTGTACGTGGATCGTTCGAACATTTTCCTCTTAAAGATATTTCGATTGGGATAACAAGTTTGCGGTCCAATGTGAATCCGCTGTGTAATAGCGTGGCGATAGGTTGTAGTTCGAGACCTGGGTTTTGGAGAGGATGTGGTTTTAATGTTACGGCTTTTCCAAGTCCAAAATCTTCAACAAGACCTGGTGCATTTGGTTTGTCGATGTTTCTTACATGGTCTGCGTATCTAAGGTCGATGAGATCTGCTGCGTCTAATATGCCTTCTTTCAGTAATGCCAAAATTGTAATTGCGTCTCCACTCATTAGATCGCTACATTTTCTTTGTCTTGTATCTTCAATTAATTTTCCGATTATTCCATAAGCGGCTAAGTAGGTTGAGAGACGTATGCTTAAAAGAACTGTTCTTGCCCGGATATGTTTTTCTAATTTCTTTGTCGATATTGCGTGTAGAGGTGCGCCACGTGCTTCAAAATATTTTTGACTGGATCGGACTATGTTTCTTTCCCAAATTGCATTGAAATGGTTTCCCATGTATTTATTTACACATGGAAAGCGTAATCTGTCAAATGGCCGTAAGTGTATTTTATTATTATCTCGAGTGACCCTGCAGCGCTACTGTTCTTTTGTAATAGGGTTTTGCTCAAATTAACCACTCGATGTCCTGCGCCTTCATGAAATCTCGTGGAACTCGCTTTCATTACGGCTTCGGAACGCAAAACTCGCTACTTCAGTATTTGAACGGATTCTCATTCAGGAAGAATTCCATCCATTTTCGTGGGTTCGACCATGAGTTGCGAAGGGCGAGGGTTTGGGCCTCTTCGTATTCGGCTTCAAGGACTGTGTCATTGTCGTCTTGTGCAATGATGATGACTTGTTCGCCGTCGTTGATTAGACCGAGGTTTTGTTTGGCGATTTTTTCGATGTATTGGTCGGAGGTGTAGTATTTGTAACTGTCGATTTTTTCGAGATTTTCTTCTTCAAGAGTGGTGTTTCTTTCTTCGAATGACTTGATCGTTGAATCTATTTGGTAGTTTTCGTAGATTGAAACCGTCAGGTTGTAGAGCATGTATGCGACTATGGCGAATCCGGCCATGATAATGACTTTCGCCATGCGGAAAGGCTGATTGTCGTTTAACCTGTAATTCATCTTTTTATTTTCGTATATAAAATTTATCACATATAATCCAATCATGCACGAATTTCTAGACAAAATTAAGTTTAAAGACATCAAGAAAGCGTTTTTTGTAGGCGTTGGTGGGCGAGGAGTAAGTGCTTTAGCGAGGATTTTGAAATCGAGGGGAGTCGAATGTATCGGCTCTGATAAGGAAGATTCGGATTCCATGAAAGAACTTCGAAACGAAGGGATTACTTGTTTTGTTGGTCATAAGGCTGAGTATGTCCCGAATGATACCGATTTAATGGTTGTTACTTTTGCCGTGATGTCTGAAAATCCCGAATGGACAAAAGGTCGTGAGCTTAAGATTCCGGTTTTGACTTATCCGGAAGGGCTCGGGGTGCTTTCGAGAGAGTTTAAGACGATTGCGATTACCGGGACTCATGGGAAGACTACAACGACGCTTTTGACGGCTTTGGGGATGATGGAAGGCAAGGTTGATACTTCATGCGTGTTGGGCGCACCTGTGCCTGAATTTGATGGCAAGAATTGTCTTATAAGTGGCAGTGATAAGATGATTATCGAGGCTTGCGAATACAGGAGGGCGTTTTTGAATTTGAAAGTTGAAGTGGCGGTAATTACCAATGTTGACTGGGATCATACCGATTACTACAAAACCGAGGAAGATTTCATGTTGGCTTTTAAACAGCTTGTTAGAGGAATCCCTTCAAACGGGTTGGTTATTGCGAATATTGATGATAAATGGACGCGTGAGGTTATAAAAGATGCAATTTGCAGAGTTGTGACTTTTGGAGAGGATGAAAAGGCCGATTTTCGACTTAAGGGAAATGAGCTTTGGGAGGATGGGCGAAAATTGGGCGAGCTTAAGGTTGGAGTTCCCGGTAGACATAATCAATACAATGCGGCGGCGGCTTTTGCGGTTTGCAGATTTTTCGGTGTTGAGCCGGGAGTTTTGTTTAGGACTTTTGAGCTTTTTCAAGGGACTTATAGGCGTTTTGATCTTTTGGGGAAAATGTCGAATGGTGCTTTGGTTTATAACGATTATGCGCATCATCCAACTGCCGTTATGGCGACACTGTCTGCCGCGAGAGATGCTTTTCCCGGTAAAAAAATAGTTATGGCGATTCAGCCACATCAGTACAATCGTACTTGGGTTCTTTTGGATAGATATGCGACTGCGTTTAAAGATGCGGATTTGGTCGTTGTTCCGAATATTTATGAGGCCCGGGATACCGAAGAGGACAAGGCCGCTGTTTCTCCGACTTCATTTTGTAAAGTTGTCGAGAAAGGAAGCGGTTGTCCCGCGATAGACGGTCAAGGGTTTGAAAATAGTGCGAAATTGATAAAGTCGATGACTGATGAAAACAGTGTTGTTTTCACGACGGGAACGGGAGATATAAATAAGTTGGCGAAGATGTTGGTAGAGTAATTTAGGATTTCTTCCAGATTGTACCGCTTGGAGTGTCTTCCAGAGTGATGCCTTTTGCGATGAGTTGGTTGCGAATTTCATCAGCTCTTTTGAAATCTCTGTTTTTGCGTGCTTCTTCGCGGTCTTTGATCAGTTTTTCTATTTCGGGTGCGATGTTATCTTCTATTTCCGGTAGTATCGATAGAACAGAGTCTATTTTTTTCAGCGTTGCTTCTATTCCTCCTTTATCTTTTTCGGCGATTTTTTTATCTTTCATCAGGATGTTTATCTCTTTTATCAGGTCGTAAAGTGCTGCCAATCCGCCTCCGGTGTCGAAGTCGTCGTCCATCTTTTTTTCGAAATCTTTTATTGCCGTTTTCAGTGCTTTTTCTAGGTTTTTATCGCTTTCCGGTATGTCGCTTTTGTAATTTTTAAGATTAATAAGGAAATCTTTTAATCGCGAGAGTCCGTTTTCCGCTTGTGCCAAAATTTCATGAGAGAAATTTATCGGGCTTCTGTAGTGTGTGCCGAGCATGAGGAGTCTTACTGCGAGTGGGGTGTACTCTTTGAATATGTCTTTTAACGTGAAAAAATTGTTGAGGCTCTTGCTCATCTTTTCGTTGTTGATGTTTACGAATCCGTTATGAAGCCAATATTTTACGTAAGGTTTTTCGTTCCCGCATTCGGATTGTGCAATTTCGTCTTCGTGGTGGGGGAATATCAAGTCCATTCCGCCGCCGTGGATTTCGAATGTTTCTCCCAAAATCGCAGCGCTCATTGCGCTGCATTCAATATGCCATCCGGGCCTGCCTTTGCCCCAAGGGCTTGGCCATTTTGGTTCGCCCGGTTTAGCTTTTTTCCAAAGTACGAAGTCGTGAGGGTTTCTTTTCTTATCATCTTTTTCTATTCGTGCTCCCGTCTGTAGTTCGTCTATGTTTTGATGACTGAGCTTCCCGTATTCTGCGAATTTTGCAACTTCGAAATAAACCCCGTCAGCAAGTTCGTATGCGTAACCTTTCTCGACGAGTTTTTTGATGAGAGCGATCATTTGCTCGATATATTCCGTGGCTTTTGGTTGTTTGTCCGGTTTTGCGATTTTTAGTGCAGCGTAATCTTTTTGATATTCGGGGATTATTTTGTCTGCGAGTTCGCTTACCGTTATGCCTTCTTGGTTGGCTCTTTTTATCATCTTGTCGTCTATGTCGGTGTAATTTGAGACATAGGTGACGTCGTATCCCTTATAGATTAAATATTTTCTGATTACGTCGAAAGCGATTGCCGATCTGCCGTGTCCCAAGTGGCCAAAGTCGTATACTGTCGGGCCGCATACATATATACCGACTTTTTTATCTTTTATAGGCTGAAATTCTTCTTTCTTGCCGGACAAAGTATTTTTAACTTTCATATTTGCGATATGATATAGAAAATAACTTCTCTCATGATTTCCAGTCCCATTACGGCTACGATTGGTGAAATATCTATCGGACCTAAACGCGGGGTTATTTTTTTTGCCAAATTCATAATCGGATCCGTTGATTGGATGATGAAATTACTGAGTTTATTGTTAATTTGGCTGCCTCGAAACCAGCTTAAAATCACTCTGATCAGGATCAGAACTATGAGAATTTGCGTCAGATAATTTACAAATATAGCTACAAAATACATCCGATTTCAAATTAGTACGGAGTGTATTCTAAGGCTATTCGTGGATTTTTTCCACGAGAACTTTTTTAGCCTTGAAGTAAACCTGCGAGAATGCGAGTGTGAATACGAGTATCCAAGCCGTTTCGGGGCCGCTGTCGGGTGTTTCTGATGGTGTTTCGGCGTCTTCAACGGAGATCTCTTTACCCGCGCTGTCGTGAAGCTCTCCAAGAGTACTTTCCGGTTCTGTGCCTTCGGGAGTCCCCGTTACGGTTTTACTTTTTGATAAACTTTCAAGCCCGTTTGAATCTATTGCCGTGATTGCGAAGTAATACGTGACTTTGTTTTGCAAATTTGGGATATACCAAGTTGTACTCGAATCGAAAGTTTCGGCGGTGCTGAGCATGAGATCCGTACTTGGACCGTAGTAAATTTTATATTTTTGTATTTTAGTACCTGCGATGCTGGCGGTTGATTCGTCCCATGTGAGTGTGACTTTTGTGTCGCCATTGACGGCTTCGACATTTTCAACTTGAGATGGTGCGGATTCGGCGGGCGGTTCCACTTCTTTCGCGAGTACGTTGATTACCGCTTGTTTGGAATATTGCATTTCGTTTGCCAAATTGTCTACGAGCAGTATATCTATGTTGTATGCGCCTTCGGTGTCGGGCGCTACCGCCATTCCGGTATATGCTCCGGCTTGTTCTATTGATTCCGTGAGTTCGTAAATTTTATCATCAAGTATGATCCCGACTTGCGACAGAGAAGGTTCGGTAAATATTGTGATTTCGAATGTATCTTCGATTTCAAGATCACCTTCCGGCGATATTTCTATATAATCCAAAGCCGGCGCTTCGGTATCGATGGTTATGCTTATCGGGTCGGTTTCCATTATCTCGTTGTTGTTGCTGTCTTTTAATATGAAGTATAAAGAGTGATTTCCGTTATCAAGGTCGATCTCTTTGGAAAATGTGTTGTCGGATGAAGTTTCGATCGTATCGACGATATTTTCTCCTTCGTAAACTCCGATTGTGTATCCGTAAGGTGCATCGCCTTTGAACTCAATTGCGTTTGAGCTGTAGGTGCCTTCTTGCGGGGTATCCAATGTGAATTCATCGGAATCTATCGTTGAATTGTCGTTTGTTGAGCTTGAACCGTTACCTCCCGATGTTATTTCCATTTCGAACTCTCCTTCAATATCCGGGTTGTCTATGTCGGTTACGATTAATGTTTGTGTTCCTGATGTTGTGAATCTTAAATTTAAACTGAAGGTGTGAGTTCCTTGATCATCCGCTTCGAAAGTGTAATCGTCAGGTAAGTCGGCGTTATCGTCGGATGAAGAAAATCTTACCGTTCCAGTGTAGTTTTCAACTATTTCGTCTGACGTGTCGTAAGCTGTTACCGTGAAATTGAGCAGGTCGTTGACTTCCGCTGCCGTGTCCAAATCTTCTATTTCCAAATGGTCGACAGTTCCGCTTGATGATGCGAGCAAGACGGATGCGTAATAGTTGTCGCCTCCGATTTCGTCAAGAGTGGTTGATGAATCGAAAAATGCTATTTTTGCTCTGGTATCAAGTACGATATTCGAGGTTGTGTCGTATGCAGTGAATATGGATACTCCGACTTCGTTCGAGTATGCATAAAAAGTCACTTTGCCCTGAAGATCGGTTGTGTTTGAATCGTATGGTGTAATGTAATCTTCGTTTCTCGAAGAGATAACTTCCATAGTGTGTCCCTTGATCGGATTTCCATATTTGTCTTTGAGTGCTATCGTAAGTTCTACCGGGTCGTATCCGGTGGCTTCTTTTGTAACGCTGTCCGCTTCCAAGGTTGATTTGTTTAGAGAGACCGAATCTTCATAAACTCGGAAGGAGTCGGTTTGACCGTAATCTTCGTCCAGATTGGTATATCTTGCGCAAATTTCGTAAGTTCCTGCGGTTTTCAAGTGATATCCGTCGATTTCCGCTTTGGCGTTGCCATCTTCGTCGCTTTTTGTTTCCAATATGATTTCACTGCCGTTTGGTTTTGTTACCAAAATTTCGATGTCTTCGTATTCCAAAGCATCTTCTATTTCCACGACCGTTGTGTAGCCGGCAACGGTATCGAAAGCTTCCAGTTCGAGCGTACTTTTGGCGAAAACCGTTTGAATCTCTGTTGCCAGGAGCGAAATTGCCAGTAACGTTGCGAATATCTTTTTAGCCATTTTTTGTATTTTTAAATCTATTAATTATATCACTTTTGGAGGCGAGTGGCAATCAGGTAGGGGTTGGCAAGCGCAGATATTATTTTGTGATTCGGTTGAGTTTTATGTACGGTTTTGTTAAGATTTCATTCCGTGTTAAAGAAAATTCACATCTTGTTTCTATCCTCGTTGCTTATTTCGTTGTTTGCGCCTTTTTCTTATGCCGAAGACGAAGTGGTGCTTACGGAGGATGTGCCTGAAGAAAGTTTGGATACGATAGATGCTTTTATAGATGCCGATTCGGTGGTTATGGTGGACAGAAATATTATTTTTGATGCGTCAAAAACTTATAATCCGACCCCCGATCAGGAGCTGACTTATGAGTGGCATTTGGGTGACGGGAATAGGCAACAAGGGGTTGAAATCGTGCATTCTTATACCGAACCCGGTGAATATCAGGTGACGTTGGTAGTAAGAAATAATGATGAGGAACAAGATGTAGAGACTCATACGATTTTTGTTTATGAAAGGACTTTTCTGTTGATTACGGATAATTCGGAGGAGAGCACCAAGCTTCAAAGTCTTTCGGATTATGCCAAGGAGCAAGGGGTTTATGTGAATCTTGTGGGAAGTTTTGGCGAGAGTTCGGAGTTTTTATCCGAAGAAGCTTTATCGCAAAAACTACAGGAGGCTGTGAGTACGATAGACAATTATGATACGATAGTGCTTTGGACGGTTGGTAGTTCGGGGTTGACGATTTTATCTCAATTATCGCAGTTTTCGGAGGATACGCAGGGGATTTTTACCGATTCGGAGATTATCGTGATTTCGGATCAATCTTTGGGAACGCTTGAAAATATCGCTCAAGGTACTTTCAGAACGGTTGATCCCAAAAGGATTGTGCTTACCAGGCCCGAGGCCTTGTGGCCGCTTGTGGATGCGTCTACCATAGATGTTTTCTTGGCGGATTTGGATCTTAGAGGAGTGACTTATGAAATTGTGGACAGTTCGGTTGGGATCGGGATTACAAATTTCATGTCATATTTGGTGAACTATATGGTTGAAAAAGGTGTACCGAGCAATTCTTTGAAACTTATTTTGATGCTACCTGTTATCGTGACTATGGTGGCGTTTTTCAAACAAGTTGTCGGGCTTGAGACTCTCGGGGTTTATACGCCTTCGATTTTGACACTGTCGTTCATAGCTCTCGGTATTGAGTTCGGATTGTTTATGCTCTTCATTATTCTGCTTTTCGGGACTTTATCCAGGATTATTTTGGGTAAATACAGGCTACTTTATATACCGAGAATGGCGATAGTTTTGACGATTGTGAGCGTTACCATACTTGTGACGTTATTGATGGGTGCTTATTTGGGTGTTACGCAATTGGTTTCCATATCTATTTTCCCGATGTTGATTATGAGTACTTTGGTTGAAAAATTTATCAGTATTCAGACCGAGAAAGGGTTGAAAAGCGCTCTTTTTATCATAGTCGAGTGCGTGATCGTATCCGTTTTGTGCTATATCGTTGCGGAGTGGGTGTTTTTGAAAACTTTGATGTTCGGGCATCCCGAATTGATATTTTTATTTATCGCCATAAATGTTTTCTTGGGCAGATGGACCGGGCTTAGAGTTATGGAGTATATGAGGTTTAGGGAAATTTTTATGCACTCAGAAGAAGAATAAACTATGTTCAATTTCAATCTTTCCAAAGGTATTTTGGGCATTAATGCGAGGAACCTTCTTTATATAAAACCTTTTAACAAAAAGAAGGCTATCAGGCTTGCGGACAGTAAACTTAAAACAAAACATTTTTTGTCTGCGCGCGGTATTCCTGTGCCCAAATTGTATGGTGTTATCAGGGAGCATGACCAGCTTGAAAAGTTTGATTTTAATACGTTACCTCTAAATTTTGTGCTTAAGCCGAATTTAGGATTTGGAGGGGAGGGGATTATACCGATTGTTGATCGTGAAAACGGATGTTTTATTACAAGTTCGGGTGAAAAGATTTCGATTACCGATTTTAAAAATCATATAAGAGATATTATAGACGGACGTTATTCGATTACGGGTTCCAGCGATATCGCGTTTTTTGAACAGTTGTTGGTTTGCGATGATAAAGTCGCGAAATTTTCTTATAAAGGGTTGCCCGATGTCAGGGTGGTTGTTCACAATCTTGTTCCCGTTATGGCGATGCTTAGACTTCCCACGGTTGAATCGCGGGGTCGTGCCAATTTGCATCAGGGGGCAATTGCGGTTGGGATAGATATTGCGAAAGGTATTGCGACGAATGTTGTGAAAGGTCACAAGTTGATAGAAGGGCCTAAGGGTTTGAAAGGTTTCGAGATACCGTATTGGGATGAAATTTTGCTTATATCTTCGAAAGTTCAATTGATGACAAATATAGGTTATCTTGCGGTTGATATTGCGTTGGATAGAACGAATGGACCGGTTCTTCTCGAAGTTAACGCGAGGGCTGGGTTGAGCGTGCAAATTGCGAATTTGGCTCCTTTGAGAAAGAGGTTGGAGAGAATACACGGAGTTAAGGTGATGACTCCCGAAAAAGGGGTCAGAATCGCACAAGATATGTTTGGAAATAAGGTTGAAAAAGATATTAAAAATGTTTCCGGCAAGGTAGTGGTCGGCGAGAAAGAGATGGTGTCGGTGATCACGAAAAATGGTGTCAGGAAAGTTTTGGCATCCATAAATCCCGTAGTTGAGGGGACTATTATGGATTTGAATTTCGCCAGGGATTTGAAAATTATTCCGGAAGGCGATGTTTCAGAAGAGAAGAGGATTAAGATTAAATTTAACCTTGCCGATATTCGTATACAGACTGTCGCCGGGCTCGAAGATCTTTCCAAGCGTGATTATAAGCTTGTTGTCGGGAAGAGGGATTTGAGCGATTTCTTGATAGATCCTTCCAAGAAATATAAATCAGAGTTGAAAATTCCTACCGTGAAGAAAATTATTTCCGCCGATGCGCAAGCGGCCGCGGGTATAAATTATTCCGTTGTTGATAACGATCTTGCCGATATAGATCGTCAAATAAAAATGCTTTATCATTTGAGGCCCGTGAATCTTATCGCCGAGAAGGTCGTTTTTTTGAAAGATAAAAAATACAATCCGCAATTTGTTTATCCGGATTTGAGAGTCGATCCTTTCAGACTTCGAGAGAAACTTAAAAGCATAAAATGCGACTCATCCATTTTGGGAAGAATTTTTTCGGCGAAAAGGGATGAACTTTTGAAAAAACTTTCTTTGATTGAGCATGTCGGTACCGATGCGTTTTCTTTCAAGTCGATTGAGCTTTTTGGTGCGCCAGATGAGAATTTGATATTGGCGGCTAAAGATTTTTTGAAAGATATGCCTAAAGATTTTTCGGAGGGTGAGCTTACGATTGATCACAATAAGGCCGTTTTAATGTTTAACGAAGTGCTGGAGAAGCACGGGTTTTCGGATTGGAAGGTTAGAATTAAAAAAGAGATGGTTTCCGATTGTATGGTTGGAAAAGATGGAAATATATTTTTCCGAGAGGGTGCGATGTTTTCCGAGAAAAGGATGAAGATGCTTATTGCGCATGAAATAGAGACGCATGTTTTGACTGCCGAAAACGGAAAAAAACAACCTTACAAAATTTTGCAAAATGGGATGGCCGGATACTTGAAAACTCAAGAAGGTTTGGCAATAAGAAATCAGATGCAGTTGGGTGAAAAAACTTATTGGCCGGCCTTGTCCGTTTTGGCGATTGATACGGCGCTACACGGGTCTTTTTCCGACGTAGTGGCTTTGATTGAAAGTTATGGGTGCGATTTGGAAAGGGCGTTTAAGATTGCCGTGAAAGTTAAAAGGGGTATCGAAGATACTTCTTTGCCGGGTGCTTTTACGAAAGACAGCTTGTATTTCAAAGGTTATCTTGAGATAAAAGCTTTTGAGGAGGCCGGTGGCGATATCAATGATTTATACTTCGGGAAATTCGACCTGAAAGATTTGGATTTGGTGAAGAAGATGCGGCTGGGAGACCGTAGACCCTAAACCATCAGTGTGACATCCCCGAAGCTGTAAAACCTATATTTTTTCATAATCGCTGTTTTGTATGCTTTTTGGATCAAGGTTTTGCCTGCGAATGAACTGACAAGCATCAAAAGTGTACTTTTCGGGAGGTGGAAATTGGTTAACATTTTATCTACGAATTGCCATTTGTACCCCGGATATATGAAGATGTTGGTTTCGCCCGATGTCGAAGTAAGTTTGCCGTTTTTTGCGCATGATTCGAGGACTCTTACGGTTGTGGTGCCGACGGCGAGGATTTTTTTGCCGGATGTCTTGGCGTTGTTTAGCGCCGTGGCGGTTTTGTTGTCGATCGTGAACCATTCGGAGTGCATTTTGTGGTCTTTGATGTCGTCAACTTTTACAGGTTCGAATGTGCCTCGGCCGACGTGGAGTGTTACGAAATATGTTGCGATGCCCTTTTTTTCGAGGTCTGAGAATACTTTTTTTGTGAAGTGGAGTCCGGCTGTGGGTGCGGCGACGGAGCCGTCCTCTTTCGCGTAGATCGTTTGATATTGTGAAGATTTGGCTTTGGAGCCTTTTATGTATGGTGGCAGGGGGGTGTGGCCGAGTTTTTCTATTATCTTTTTAAAATCTTTTTTCGATGAAAATTTTATTATTCTGCTACCGTCTTTGTTGATTTTTGTGACTTTGCCCGAGAGGTCTTTGTTGAAACGGATGTTTGTGCCGATTTTGAGTTTTTTCCCGGGTTTGCAGAGACATTCCCACAAGTTTTTATCAAGTTTTTTTGTGAGTAAAATTTCGATTTTGGCGGGGATTTTGCCGAATAGGCGGGCTTTTATCACTTTCGAATCATTGAAGACCAGGACGCAGTTTTTGTTCAGTATTTTTGGTAGATCGAAAAACTTCTTATGAGTGATTTTTTTGCTTTTTCGGTCAATAACCATCAGATTTGAAAGGTGTCTTGGGTTTTTGGGTTCTGTTGCAATGAGACTGTTTGGCAGATTGTAGTCGAATTCGGAAATTTTCACGTTATTTCTTTTGAATGCCGGTCTCTTTGATATCTTGTTTCTCGTAGTTAATCAAGCTGTCTTTTTGTGTCGATGCCCATTCGGTGGACTCTTTTTCGTGTTGTGATTCAATTTCTGCTCCTTTGTGTCTTATAACTATTAAACTCATGTCGTCTTCTTGGATACTGTTTTCCATGAAAATGGTAACCGTTCCGGCTATCTGATTGAAAAGCTCTTTTGTTGTTCTGCATGCGCCCGCTTTTTTTTCGATTAACGGGACGAGTTTTTTTAGGCCGAATAGTTCTCCGGATTGGTTTTTTGCTTCTGTAATGCCGTCCGAGTAAAGAACGATAAAATCACCTTCTTGAAAGTTGATTTCTCGTTCGTTTGTTAATTTTTCATTATCGGGTAGCATCCCGAGTGCGATTCCGCCCGAAGTTATCGCGTCGCATTTTTTCTCCGCCGATTTGTAATGTATTACGTGTTCATGTCCGGCGCCCGCGAAGTACATTTTTTTTTCTTCGTGAAGCCATCTGAACATTACCATTGTCATGAACATGTTTTTTTGGAGACGCGGTTTTAAGAATTTGTTTATATTTACCACTAAATCTTTTGTGTTTTGCGCCATGGTTACGAATGTGGAGATCAAAGTATCCACCATTATCATTACCAATCCGGCGGGGATGCCGTGTCCGGTAACGTCTCCAATGTAGAAATACGTGTCTTTTTCTCTCTGTAAGAAGTCCAAACTGTCGCCTCCGATTTGCGCGGCCGATTTTGTTTTGGCCGTTATTTCGAGGTGGGGGATTTCCGGAGCTTCTTTCGGGATGAGATCGTGTTGGATTTTTTGCGCCAAATTCAACTCTTCGGATATTTTCTGATGTTCTTTTAAGTCCGACGAGATTTTCTCGAGGCTCTCCGTTATTTCGTTGAAGAAATGTCCGATTATGCCGATTTCGTCCGTCCTTGCGGTGAAAATTCGATGGTAACTTTTACCTGTCAAAAGCGCTTTCATCTCTTTTATTGTTTTTTTAAGCGGTTTGTGCAGAATTATGTTGAGTGTCACCAGTGACAATATCGGGAATAACGGAAGCGCGATGTATGTCGAATATTCGCGATTTAATACGAAATAAATGCCCATGCACAATGCCAGGATTGCCAGATGCGCGATTATAAGTTTGAGTTTTAAACTTTTTTTAATCATTCTTTGTCAAATTTTTGATTTTGTTTTTTATCGAACTTTCGTCGATTATTTCATATAGATGTTCGAGTTCTTTTAGGACTTTCTTGTCCAGTTCCTCTAGTTTCAGATGGCTGTGCGCTTTTAAAATTTTATGTATTTTATGAGATATTTCTTGGTGTAAATATTGTTTCAGCTCGCTTACGAATTTGTCAGGTAGCGAAACCAGGCGTTTCTTGATTTGTTCCCAATCTTCTTTGTGTTCGACGATGTAATCCACTAGCCTTATAAGCGCTGATTTGTCGGATAGTTTTGCCAGTGCGAATAAAACTTCCGGATTCCCGTTTTTCAGCAAATCCAGCAATTTCTCTCTTTTCTCTTTCAATGCCAATTCTCCTATAATGTAAACTCCCGCCATTAAGTTTTCTTCATCCGCGCTGTCCAGCAGTTGATCCAAATAGTGATTCAGTTTTTGGCGTAATTTTTTGAATTGCCATAATGAGATAATTGCGTTTGCGCGAATGCGCGGGTTTTTGTGATCCAGGAATTTTTCCAGATAATAAATTGAGTTTGGATCGTGGAATAAGCCGCAGATGTAGACGCAGTCGGCTATGATTTTTTCTTCATTCGAATTTATTTTTTCGAGTAAGAACGGAACGATGTCTTTCGGGTCGAAATAGGCGAGTACTTTTATTATTTCGGATCTTATTTCTTCGTTTATTTCTTTTTCAAAAATTTCTTTTAATGTTTTTTCTATCCTGTATTTCGCGAATGCGGATTTGAAAAATTGCTTATCCAAGTCCTTGAATTCGCCGATTAAATCCACGATTGCTAATCTGATATTCGGGCTCTGCGAATATAGGCATGTGATGATGTCGGGTACCGTTTGAGGGTCTTTAATTTGTTTTAAAGTTTCTATCGCTTTGATTTTGATCTCTTCGTCTTCGGTGTCTCGTTGGATCAGTTTTATAAGTTTTTGATAGTCCATTTTATGCCCTTTTTGAGCTAAAATTTCTATCGCGTTGATTCTCGTGTGAGTTGAATTGCCTTTTTCGAGATTCTTTTGAGACTCTTCCGTGTATTTTGATTGAAGGCTTGAAACCAGAGCCATACTTACAACGGTGATGGATATAAGGACCATATTTATCGTCATGGTCAGGTTTGGACCGGCGAAATAATTTTCAAGGAGTATTATCAAACTCATGCCCAGGATGGCGCCGCAAGGCTTTATGATTCCTTCAAAAAGTTCTTTCATTTGTCCTCTCAAATTTTCTTTAAAAGCATAATAAGATGAGTGATAAGCGTTCATGAAAAGCATTCCGGTCATTTCTCCTATGCCTTTTGAAAATGATGCGGTCAGAATGTTGAATCGCAATGTCATTACAATCGCGCTTAATGTCGAGATTAACGGATGTATTTGCATACTCTTTACTATACCTATGGATTTCAAAATACGGCTTGATATGAGCAGTTGCATTATCAGTGTCGCCGCGCCGAATATTATTTGCAGAAACCCAAGTTTTGCAGTCAATGTTCCTTCTTCCGTTGCATGAGTCGTTTCCGATACGGTTGTGATTTCGGTACTTGTTGATTTTTCCACGTCGAACAGTGATGCCCTGAAGGTGTCGTTCAGATCATCTTCGTAAACTATCGTTTCTTCCTGTTCTTTGTAAACATCTTGTTGTACCGATTTTGTGAATTGGAATTCAAGAATATTTACAAACATCCATTGCAACATGATTACGATAATGAGCCCTTTTAAGAAAGGTGATTTTTGAGATCGCTTGAAGGTCTCTTTTATTTTTTTAAATCCGCTTTCATGTTCTTCTTTCTGTTCAAAAACCGGTATATCGGTGCTTAATCTTCTGAAACTCAACATGATGGGGATTACCAGCATTATCAAAAGCACCCAAACGTAGATGAATTTATATGATGGGATTTGGTGTGCGAAAAGACTTACTATCAAGCCTCCGACTATCGCTCCTATCGTTTCGGACGATTCTATAATCGGGAACGTTCTTTGGCTTTCCAGAGGCGTGAAAAACTCTTCAACAAACAGTGATATCAAGATGTTCAATTGTGCCAAAATTACGGATTCGGCTACGAGTATCAACCCGAAGAATATCCAGTTTGAATATATGATGAACAGTGTAGCTGCCACCAGTAAAATCGCGGCAAGAAGTATGTTTATTATTATTAAAATCTCTTTTCTGATTTTCTCGATGATTCCCGAGAACAGAATTGTCCCGAGTATTACAAGCAGTGCGTTTATGATGAATAATATCGGGAGTTGATTGATTCCCATTCTGTTTACGAACATTGCTATCATTACTGTCCAACCGATGATGAAACCCGTTCTTAAAAAGAAGGTTATAACCCATAAAACGACGACTCGCGGCCATTCATGTTCGCTTATGTTAAGCAGTTTGCTTAAATATGTTAGTTGCATCAGGTTTCAGTTATATCGGAAAATTATACCATTTTTTCTGATGGGAGTCCACTGCCTAACCGGTTGGATTTGTATTTTTCAGAGGTTCCTTAACTCCATGACTATATCTTCTCCGATCTTTTTTATATCTGTTATTTTCAGATTCGGTAAGGTTTTTGGCAATATTGCCCGGAGTCCTTGTTGCCCGAGTTTTTTATCGGATATGAAAATGATGATTTTGTCCGCGAGTTTTTGTTGCAGAAATGAACTTGTTATTTTTTGACCGCCTTCGACTAATATGTTGGTGTGTCCGAGAGTTGCCAATTTTTTTAATATCGGTTTTAAATTCGAAAGCGTTGTGAAAGTCAGCACGTTTTTTTTTGAAGATTTTTTCTCCGTGCAAATTATGGTTTTTTTGTTTTTCAAAACGTTGCTTTTTGGTGGGATTTTGAGTGAGCCGTCCAGTATTATCGGCGTGGGGTTTTCGCCTTTAACAAGCCTTGTTGTTAAGAGGGGATCGTCTTTGAGTATTGTGTTTATGCCGGTTAATACGCTCGTTGATTTAGCGCGAAGTCGATGTGTGAATTTTTGAGATTCGAGGCCCGTGATTTTCGTGATTTTCGGTGACCAGATTTTGAAGTTGTAGCTTGAGGCTATTTTGAGAGTTAAGTAGGGGAGGCCTGTTTTTTGATATTTGAAAAATACTTTGTTCAGTTCCGTCGCTGTTTTCGCCAGTTGTCCATATGTTGTTTCTATGCCGATTTTTTTAAGTACTTCCAGCCCTTTTACTTTCGGGTTGGGATCTTTCACCGCGAATACGACTTTTTTTATGCCCTTTTCGATTATTAAATTCGTGCATGGCGGAGTTTTTCCATGATGTGAGCAAGGTTCAAGATTTACATATAACGTGCTGTTTTCCGGGTTGTTACCTTTTTTTACGCAGTTGTTTATCGCGACAACTTCCGCATGCGGGCTTCCGAATTTTTTATGGTATCCTTGGCCGATTATTTTCCCGTTTTTTACCAAAATCGCTCCCACCAAAGGGTTTGGATAGGCGAGTGGTTCGCCTTTTCTGGCAAGTATTAACGTTTTTTTGAGAAAATCAGACATTATTTAAAAGGTGTCCAAGTTTTATCTTCTTTGTTTGCAAATATTTTACGTTTGTCTTTTTCGGCTTGGTTTCCAGGCGAATTCGTTTGATTATTTTCAATCCGTGTCCTTCCAGCCCTACGATTTTTCGCGGATTGTTGGTCAGAATTTTTATTTCAGAAAGTCCCAAGTCCGTGAGTATTTGAGCTCCTATTCCGTAATCTCGCAAGTCGGGGTCGAATCCCAATGCTGTATTGGCAGATACGGTGTCGTAACCTTTTTTTTGCAGGTTATACGCTTTTAATTTATTTACGAGGCCTATGCCTCGTCCTTCTTGTCTCATATATAATAAAACTCCTGATTTTTCTTGCGATATTTTTTTTAAGCTTAAATCCAGTTGCTCGCCGCAATCGCATTGCGTGGATTTGAAAAGATCTCCCGTTATACATTCGGAATGGACTCTCACCAGTGTTCCTTTGCCGATTTTGCCTTTCGTTAAAACTATATGTTCTTTTGCGTCCGATTTACTTTTGTATACTATCATTTTGAATTTGCCGTATTTTGTGTCCAAGTATGTTTCGGCTGTTTTTTTGATGAGTTTTTCGTTTTGTCTGCGAAATTCGATGAGATCTTTTATTGTGATTATCGAAATATTATGTTTTTTGGCGAACTTGATGAGATCCGGCATTCTTGCCATTTCTCCATTTTCTTTGATTATTTCGCAAAGTACGCCCGCTTTTTTGAGTCCCGCCAGCTTTGCCAGATCGGAAGCCGCTTCAGTATGGCCGGCGCGCTGTAAAACCCCTCCTTCTTTGGCGATTATGGGGAATATGTGTCCGGGACGCCTTAAGTCTTCCGGTTTGGATCTCGGATTTATTATCGTAAGGATTGTTTGAGCTCTGTCTTTTGCCGATATGCCGGTGGTGATGTTCTTTTTTGCGTCAATCGATACTGTAAAGTTACATCCTGTGTTTTCGGTGTTTCTTTCCACCATCGGCTTGAGATCCAGTTTGTTTGCAATTTCTTGCGAGATTGAAACGCAAATAAGTCCTCGACATTCTTTCATCATGAAGTTTATTTTTTCCGGGGTTGTTTTTTCCGCGGCAAAAATAATATCCCCTTCGTTTTCTCTATCTTCGTCGTCAACTACAATCACCATTCTCCCTGATTTGAAGTCGGATATGGATTTCTGGATGTCCATTTATATGCTTAGCCTTACGAATTTGGCTATTTTGGCCGTACCAAGTAGTTTTTCCACCGTGATTTCGGGGTTTTTTACGAAAGCTTGTTTTGTGAGCGAGTTTTCTTCTCGGAATTTTCTTTCTTTGCCTTTCATGATGTTTTCCCAGATTTTTTCGGGTTTATTTTCTCTTTTTAATTGTTCAACCCAAATTTCTTTCTCTTTTTCCACCGTTGTGGTCGGTATCTCTTCCGGTGTTATGTATTTCGGGTTCATGGCGGTTACGTGCATTGCGATGTTGTTCGCTATTTCTTCGGTTCCGTCGTCAAGTGCTACGACTGTGCCGAATTTCTTGTTTGAGTGAACGTATATGCCGATAACTTTGCCTTCAATAAGTTTTTTATCTTTTACTTCGATTTTTTCTCCGAGTTTTAGGCTTAATTCGCTTACGGTGCCGGTTATGTCGAAAGATTCTCCTTCGGATAAGACTTTGTCGGCGGTTTCTTGCGCCGATTTGGCAAAATCTGCATTTTTGGCGACGAAATCAGTTTCGCAACACAATGAAATTATCGAAGCTTTATCGCTTTTTTTGGCGATTGCCACTACGCCTTGCGAAGTTGTTCTTTCGGCTCTGGCTTCGGATTTCGCTTCTCCTTTTTTTCTTAAAATTTCTATTGCTTTTGCGTGATCGCCATTGGCTTCTTCCAAAGCTTTTTTGCAAGCCATGGTTGATACTCCGGTTTCTTCGCGGAGTTTCTTGATCTGGTCGAGAGTTACAGGCATATTTGGAGTTTTAACGAATAAATTTATTTTGTTTCTTGTTGAGATTCGTCGGTTTTTTCTTTTTTTATTGTTGAGGTCATCGCTAAAGCATTTAAGTCTATTTTCATTGCCATATCTCCGATTACCGGTATTTTCCATTCCTTGCCCGAAAAGGCTTGGAACATCGCTATCGCTGTTAGCGCTACAAATCCCAAGAACAGTAATGATCCGAGCATCGGGATCGCGGCTAACAATATAAGAGTGAAGAAACTTACAATGAACATTGCCGCGCCTTGTTTGGCGTGGAATTGGCAGGTTTTGTTTCCCGGCTTAAGTATGAGGGGGAGTAAGAATCCTATGCTGGCATAAGCCAATATTGACAGGACTTTTTCATCCTGAGGGATGCTTGGTTCGGTATTCGGTGGAGTCTGTGTTTCCGGTGTGGCTTGAGGAGTTTCCTGAACTGGTTGCGTGTTTTTGTTTTCTCCTTCCATGTTTAAATTGTTTTATGGAATTATTTTTTGCCGGCTTTGATTGTATCCTTAAATTTATTGACCATATAAGTCAAAGATTTAATGGCATCGTCGTTTGCCGGAATTGGATAATCTATCAAACTCGGATTTGCGTTTGAATCCGCCAATCCTATGATTTTCACTCCAGTTCTCGAAGCTTCTTTCACGGCGATTTCATCTCTGTAAACATCTAGAATTATTACGATATCCGGAGGTTTCATGAGATCTTGCACGCCTCCCAATGAGATTTCAAGTTTATTGATGGTTTTTTTGAGTTCGGAAGCCTCTTTTTTCGTATATTTCGAGAATTCGCCGGTTGTCTCTTCGTCTTTCAGTTTTTTCAGATATCTGATTCGTTGTTTGATCGTTCTGAAATTGGTTAAAAGTCCGGGTACCCATTTCTGTGTTACATACGGAACGCCGCAATCTTTTGCCGCTTCTTTAACCAAGTCGGTAACTTGTTGTTTTGTACTGATGAACATTACCGTTTTACCTTCCTTGACCGATTTTGATAGGAAATCGAGAGCTTTCTCGAGGCACGCTTGTGTTTTTTCCAGATCGAAGACATGGATACCTTGTTTTTCTCCGTAGATGTATTTTTTCATCTTCGGGTTCCATTTGCTGGTTGCATGTCCGAAATGGACAGCGTTTTTGAGCATCTCTTTGAGCTCCTTTACATTTGCTTGTGGCATAAAGTCCTTGGGGTTAGCGCATGAAACTTTCGTTTTCCATTCACGATCCCTCTTTGATGGGGGACAGGACGAACGGAATCCAGCTTCGTGCTGATATAAAAGCGGTGATATGTTACTATATGAGTAACTTAGTGGCAAGCCAATCCGATGATAGGTAAATTTCGTTCAAAAATAGATAAAATCGATGAGAGAATACTTAAGCTTTTGGCCGAGAGGTTTGAAAATGTCATTAAAATAGGTGAAATTAAGCGCGGAAAAGGTTTGAAAATCCAGAATAAAAAAAGGGAGGATGAAATTATACGCAAGGTTAGGAAGTTATCTTCGAGATTTGCGCTTAACGAGAGGTTTGTTTCCGATTTTTACGAATTGATTATTGATGAATCTCGCAAGTTGCAGGGTTGACGTTTACTTGTAAATTTGGTACAATAATATGATTTATAAGTAAACTTTTATGTCTGATAGCACAGAAAAGATTCCCGTTAAGATTACAATTATCTTGCCGACTAACGCGTATTTTCTTTCCGGTATAAGAGATTTTACTTTGACGATGACAAAAAACATGACCGGTTTTTCGGAACAATGGGCGTACAGATTTCAATCCGTTGTTGATGAGCTTTGCAATAACGCGATAGAGCATGGGTCGGAAAAGGGTAAAAACGTTAAAATCACCTTTATCAGTGTTCCTGAAGAAAGCCTCGAAGTTGTGATTGAAGATACGGGAACGGGGTCTGCCAAATATACCGCCGCGCAAATGGGGAATTTGGTTAAAGAGAGAGTTTCAATGATGCATTCCCAATATTTGGGACTTAGAGGCAGGGGTCTTCCAAAGATCGTTGCCGAATGGACGGATGAACTGCTTTTTGAAGATATTGAAGGTGGAGGGCTCAGGGTTAGAGCAAAGAAATATTTGAGAGATAAAGAGAATAAGGTATTATCTTCTACGGTTCAGGTTCCCACTCATTTGCAATTAACAAATTAAAATTTAAAATTTCAATTTTATGGCTCAAGCAACAATTACATTCGAGGATCTGAAAACCGATTCCGAAAAGAAAGTAAAAATCATCAAAGTCGCCGGACAGCTCGACGAAAGCAATGTTGATGAAGAAGCGAAAAAAGTTTATGCGCAAATTGAGTCCGGTGGTGCGAATTTGAGCTTGATATTTGATTTTAGCGGGCTTGAGTACATGAACAGTAAATCCATCGGCTATTTGACTGACTGGTATAGCAAAGTATCCGCCGCGGGCGGGAAAGCGGTGATTGCGCAAGCGAAAAACAACATTATCGATATTTTACAGGTTGTCGGTTTGACGCAGTTGATTACGACATATCCATCAATTGAAGAGGCGAAGCTTGCGGTAATGTAAATATTCCTCAATTTGACATTCCTTTCAAGAAGATGTATGAATAATGCCTTTTTAATTGTATATTATGGCTGTGAATTCACTTCCTTTGCATGCAGAGGTTCAAACTTTGGAAGATTTGGAACGAATTGTCGGCAAGTTGCAACCTGAGTACATGGATGATGAGTTGCCGGGATTGGAGCATTGTCGTTTAAAAAACTATAGGGGGTTTGATAAAAATGTTGTCGGTCCTCATTATAATGCTTGGTTGTCCGGGGGTCATTCGGACGATAGGCGTGCGAATAAATGGGTCGGAAGGGATAACTCCTTCAGACATAGGCATATGAGACAGCTTCGTGATTCGGCGGATGTCGGTTTTGATAAGATAGGTTGCAGTAGTGTTGAAGAACTTGGGAGTATTTTGGATTTATTGAAGGATCATATTAAGGGGAGAAAAGTGCGTTTCGTATTGCTTTGTAAGGGTGATGGTTTTTGGGATATAGAGTTTAAACGGAAGGTTTTCGGAGTTTTGATGCCGGTTGAAAAGAAAAAGATCGAGAGTTGCGTCGATGTAATAAGTGGTCGTATTAGGGGATTGTTTGGGCTTGGTACTCGTAAGCAAGAGGCGAAACCCAAGAATACGGATATTTGTACGGCGTTTGACCCTATGAGTGGTGGATTTCTTTTGAAAGATCTTGTGCAGTGGATTGAAGATTTAAGAACGAATTCGCAAAATAACAAGTTTTTTATTCAGGGGTATTTTGTTGTGGATATGAGGGAAGGAGTTTGATTTTTTATTTTTTAATTTAAAATTATCATGGCAAATCTAAACAAAATGGCTATGGCGGGAGCGTTGGCTTTTTCTGTAGCGTGCGGGGGTGAAGAAGTGCAATTTCAGGATGACGGAGGACATTCGATAATTCCTGAAGAAGTTTGCGATTTGCCCAATATTATTCGTACCACTGCCACGATAAACGATCTTGCTGGCAGATATGAGTCACTGTGTGTTGGTGGTCGAGAGTCTCTTCAAGACTGTATTGTAATGAAAGAAGGAAATGGCCTTCTCGCGAGATCTATTATAAATATTGCGAGTGATTGTCCCGAAAATGTTCGTAAAGCCGTTTCGGAAGCTGTTGGGAAAACATTCGAATAATCCATTTCATTGTCAAACTTCCTCTTGTCCTGTTAATATGGGTGGGCAATTTTTCGACAAAAACAAATGGACGATCTGAAAATAGCTTTGGTTGCGGATTGGCTTACCGATCAGGGCGGGGCCGAGAAGGTTGTTTTGGCTTTGCATAAGATTTTCCCGTCCGCGCCGATTTATACGTCGATTTACAATGAAAAGAGTTTGCCGCAATTCAAGGATGCCGATGTTAGAACGTCTTTTATTCAAAATTGGCCATTTGCGAAAAAGAAGCATCAGTTGTTTTTGAAATGGATGCCGATGGCTTTTGAGCAGTTTGATTTGAGCGAATTCGATATTGTTATTTCAAGTTCTCATTCGTGCGCGAAAGGGGTGATTACGAAGCCTTCAGCCGTGCATTTTTGTTATTGTCATACGCCGATGCGTTATGTTTGGGACGATTGTCACAGGTATTTGAAAGATTATCCGTGGCCTTCGTCGGTTAAGAAACTGGCGCCGTATCTTTTACATCATTTGAGGCTTTGGGATCGGCTTGCGGCGGATAGGGTCGATCATTTTATTTCAAATTCGAATTATATAGGTGAAAGAATCAAAAAATATTATAAACGAGATTCTAAGACTATTTATCCTCCGATAGATTTGTCCGGGTTTAAGGTGGCGGAGGGTTCCGGCAGTTATTATTTGGCCGTTGGCAGATTGATACCTTATAAAAGATTTGATTTAATCATTGATGCTTTCAGTCATCTCGGATTTCCTTTGAAAGTTGTCGGGGATGGTCCGGAAATGAAGAGATTGAAACGTATGGCGGGAAGCAACGTCGAGTTCTTGGGGTTTGTGACGGATGAAAAACTGAAAGAGTTATATGCGGGATGTAAGGCTTTTATTTTTCCGCAAGTTGAAGATTTTGGGATTGCGCCTTTGGAAGCGATGGCTTGTGGTAGACCTGTTATCGCTTATGCCGAGGGTGGAGCTTTGGAAACAGTAAAAGAAGGTGTTAGCGGGATGTTTTTTAACACTCAAAGTGTTGATGCTCTCGTGAAAGCCGTTTTGAAATTTGAAAAGAAAAAATTCGATAAGGACGAGGTTGTGAAAAGCGTTGCGGATTTCGGGATGGAGAGGTTCGAGAAGGAAATCAGGGGATTTGTGGCGAGAAAAGTTGCGTAGATTTATCTTGATGCTGTATAAATTTATTTGTTTAGGTTTTTTAACTTAAGTTTTTATGGACGTCAGGAATTATTTTTATTTTTTGTGGAGAATTAAGTGGGCGATATTGGGGGTCGGATTGATTTTAGGTGTTTCGTCTTCGATTTATACGGTTGCGTTTTCTCAAACTTATTACGAGGGGATTGTGTTTTTGACGGTTGGGATGGAGCAGGCGAGTTATCCTGAAGATGCGCAAGCTTTTGGTGCGCGCGGGGTTGAGGAGGCGGATAGTTATTTTACTGAAACTGTGCAAGGGTGGACGATGGATCCGGCTTTTATAAATGATATTTATGATTATGTGGGATGGGTGAGGGATGACAGTTTGTCGGTAAGTGCCAGAAAGCAAGAGAGGCAGAATTTGATAATGAGTGTGACGACATATTCCATCGAAAATGTTGAAGAGGTGGCGTCCGGTGCGCTCGGTGTTCTCGAGGAAAGGATGGGTTCTTATAATGAGACGATGGATACCTCTTATAAAATTGCGAATCCGACGATAACGATTTTGACTCATGAGCCGAAGGTTTTGATGAATGGTGCGACCGGTTTTGTTTTCGGAGTACTTTTTGTTATAGGGTTTGTGTTGGTTTATGAGTTTTTGTCCGGTCGGGTTACTTTTCCGTTCCAGGCTGAAAATGTTTTTGGTAAGAAGTCATTGTATTCTATGTGTTGTATGGGGTCTCCGAGTGTTGTTAAGCACGGGTCTCATCTTTTGGCTGTCGGTTTTGATTTTAAAAATGAGGAGATTGAGAAAAGGTTCCATGGTTCTAAAATTGTTAAGTTCGAAGATTTCAAGAAGGGCGATTATCTTCTGTTTGTAAAAATGGGGGCTGCGAAGGAAAAGGATCTGGAGTTTATCAAGAGGTTTGCAGACAGTTTTGAATGGATTGAAGTTTTATAACATGAAAATCGGCGTAGATTTAAGGCCTTTGCTTCATGGGGACTTGTCGGGTGTTCCCACTTATACCAAATGTTTGGTTAAAGAGATGATTCGGCATAAGGAGCATGAGTTCGTTTTGTTTTTGAGCGGATGGGATGAAAAATACAAGAAGATTTTAGATCAATTCCAAGGTGAAAATGTAAGGAAGGTTTTTTGGAGAATTCCAAATAGAGTTTTCAATGTTTTTCCCAGGTTGGATTTTGATGTTGATGTTTTTTTATTTCCCGATATGCGTCCTGCGATTTTGCCAAAAAAGGTCAAGAAGGTTGTTATTTGCCACGATTTGTCTTTTATTAAATTTCCCGGTTTTTTTTCTTTTAAAAGTCGGCTTTGGTATTTTTTTAATAATCCGCGCAAATATTTTCGCGGTGCTGACAGGGTGATTTCCGTTTCGAAATTTACGCAAAAGGAGCTTGCGAATATCCTGGGAGTTCGGAGTGAGGTCGTTTACGAGGGTGCTTACGTGCCGAAATGTAAGGATTTTGCTTGCGTTAAGCGGAAATATGGTTTGCCGGACAAATATATTTTGTCTTTGTCGGCTTTGGAGCCCAGGAAAAATCTAAAGAAGGTTATAGAGGCTTATTTAATGGCCGATTTGGATTGTGAATTTGTTTTGGCCGGAAGTTTTGATGAGAAGATTTTTGCCAAATACAGTTTGCCGAAAAATACTAAAATCAGGTTTGTTGGACCGGTTGCGCATGAAGACAAGGAGGCTTTGTATAAATTATCGAGTGGGCTTGTTTATGTTTCTTTATACGAGGGATTTGGGTTGCCGGTTTTGGAGGCGATGAGTTGCGGCGTGAATGTTTTAACAAGTAAAGGAAGTTCGATGGAAGAGATAGGTGATGATGCGATTTTGTATGCCGATCCGTTATCTGTTGACGATATTGTTTCCGGTATGCGAAAACTTGTTGCCGGTGAGCCTGATAAAGGTAAATTAGCGGCAAGAGCGAAAGAGTTTTCGTGGGAGAAGGCGGCGGGGGAGGTGGTGAAGCAGAGCTCTATTTGTCTTTCCCGTCGATATAGTCAGATATGAATATTGAGGCTATTGCCGCTACCGGAACCGCCATTAAGATTCCGACAATCCCAAGAAGTTGATATCCCATTAAAACTGATAGAAGGACTATTACCGGTTTTAAGCCTACCGCTTTTCGCATTACGAGCGGGATCAAAATATTTCCTTCTATTTGTTGCGCCAAAACGATTATACCCAAGGCCCAAAGTACTAACCATGGGGATTCGTTAAACGCTATCAATGCGGCCGGTACTCCTGCGAGAATCGGACCTATTACGGGGAACAGTTCCGCGATTCCTCCCATCATCGCAAGCGTTACCGCGTATTCTATGCCGAGGATTGAGAAGCCTATGAAATATAACGTAAACATGAGTAACATCAGCGTGACTATGCCGCGTAACCATAAACCTACTTTGTTCTTAACTTTTTCCGATTTTTCAACGATGTAACTGCCGTATTTGGTGGGGAATATTGATTTGATGAAGTTATCCACGCTGTCGTCATCCGTTACCAAGAAGAATGTTATGATAAGAACCAAGAAAGCGTTAAATATTCCGTTGAAGATGACTTTTATTGCCGTAAAAGTGTTGCCGGCTATGTTTTCGAGTTGTTTGGCGATATTTTCGAGAGCGCCCTTGATATTGTCTATTACGGTTTGTTGGTCTATGCCTTGCAGTAATGATTGCAAATGAGGCAGGATTTTATCCGAAAAGGGCAAATTTTCCAACGATTTTCCTTCCGTTACGTTGGTTATCAAGGTGCCGATTTGTTTAGCTATTTCAAAGAGCTGATCCGCGACTATCGGTATAAGGCTTGATATGAAGAATACGACGATACCAAGTAATACGATATATATTCCAAGTACGCTGATCGCTCTCGGTATTTTTTTCTTTTGAAGGTTGTCTACAATCGGGTCAAGTGCCGCATAAAAAAGCAGGGAAATGAATAGAATGATCAATATGCTTTTAATTTCGATTACGAATTGCGCCAAAAGATAAAAAAGTATGATTACCAAAGTCGCTTTTGCGACACTTGCGGTTGAAAGATGTACGATGATTTTCTCGGGAGATTTTACTTTTGGTGGTTTGATCGGTTCTTCGATTTTGCTTTCTTCTTGAGGAGATTTTTTTAAAATCTCAAACTTTCGCTTGATTTTTTTAAGTTGTTTTTGCGAATCGGAAAATAATTCTTTAAGCATTTTTTTATGATGTTAATTGTACTTGAATTATGTTGACGATTATCCAGCCGAGGGTGGAAAGGGTGAGACCGATAAGTGCGTACATTACGGTTTTTTTGCCTTTCTCTTTATCTTCAGTGAGACCGCCCCATGCGTAGAGGTAACCACCGATGATTACGAAAAGTACGCTTATTAAGCCGGCGATGTTCATCAGAAATTCAATGATATAGGTGATGTAATAGGGGAGCATCCATAGGTGGATGTTGCCGGTTTGGATGGCGCAACCAAGGATGCCGTCTCTTACGTCTGTTTTCATAAGTTCTTTTTGGTCTTCGATTGTTAGTTTACTCAACTCTTCTTCTGTTTTGGTACAATCTTCGGTTCCTTCTGGCAATAACGTGCTTGCCGCAAAAGTCACCGCCGGCGTCAGCATCGTTATTAAAATCGCCAAGATTATTATTTTTTTCATTTTTGTTTCGTTTAATTGACCTGAATAAAAGTACCTTAATAGTACTATATTTTGCAAGTTTTAGGCAGTGTTCACATATATTTTTTGCAGATGGAAGCTACAGATTTTGTGCAGTTCAAGACACGACGACGAAGTGATACTGGAAAGTATTACAAGGAGGAGTAACGCAGAAATACACAAAATATGTAGCTTCCCTTCGGGTTGAGGCATAACACATCTGTCTTCTGTGTTACTCGTCGTTTCTGTACCTTTTAGGTACAGCGCACTCCTCGTGTCGTGAATCCAGACATGTTATGCGCCAACCATCGTAAAAAATATATGTGAACATTGCCTAGTTCCCCGCATATTCCCATGCCATCTTGAAAATCGCTCTTTGCGTGTTGGCGATGTCGCGGTTTTCGATGATCATGCCGACCAGGTCTTTTCCTACTGTTACGATAGCGATTTTGTCATCGTAAATGTTGATTTCGTTTGAGAAGTCGAAGGCGGTTTTGTCGACCAGGCGGATTTCGCGATGATTGCCCCAGTCTTCGGATTTAACTTTTTTGCCGTGTTCGTCGTTGGGGGAGATACCGCGAAGGTAGATTTTTCTTTTAACCCTTTCGGCGACGTACTCTTGGTCGTATTCGGGCCAGTGAATTCTGATGCCTTTTGAGTCGGCGTAGTTTAAGATTTCGGTTTTTGAGTTCAAGGTGTCCAAGTAGATTTTCTTGATGCCTTCGAGCCCTTCGAAATATTGGATTTGAGGATGGGCGGTTTCGCCTTTTAATCTTTTAAAATCGGGGAGAGCTTTTCTTAAATCTCTGGCGCGGGAACGGAAGTCGAGAGCGATTACGTCGGGGTCGACGGGAGCGAAATAGAGAGAATCTTTGCGTTTGTGTTTGGTAATGAACCCTTTTTGCATAAGTTTTTCCATGACGTCGTAGACGGTGACTCGGTTGAGGCCGGCTTTTTTGGCGATCTTGGATGCGGGGGATGCGCCGAGTTCGAGTGCGGACAAATAGATTTTCGATTCTTTGCTTGTGAGACCGATGTTTTGGAGGATTTTTTGAAGCATTGTCAATTCGGATTTGTTGTAGAAAGTTTCGACAGTAGGATTTTAGACTTGATTGGCGGTGGAGGTCAAATTTTAATTTTAAATCTGTTGTCGGACGAATTTCGCGAGGTGTTTCGATGTCGAGAAATTGTATTGTGTCTGTGTGCGGCGAATGATATTTAGGGGATGTTTTATTTTTTAAAAAATCATTATGATCACGTATGCGTACAAGCGGAAAAGCGGGATGATGAAGCACGACATACTCGATATGGTGAAGCAAGCAGGTGTGAAGTATGTGAATATGCAGTTTGTGGATCTTTTCGGGATGCCGAAAGCTATTACCATTCCCGTACACAAACTTGAGGGTGCGATAGATAACAATGTCTGGTTTGACGGATCTTCGATCGAGGGTTTCGCGAGGATTCAAGAGAGCGATATGTATTTGAAACCCGATTTGGATACCTTCTCGGTTTTACCATGGACCAAAGACCGCTCGGATGTTATCGCAAGGATAATTTGCGACGTTTATACGCCCAAAGGGGATCCTTTTGCCGGTGATCCCCGATTTATCCTTAGGAAGCAGTTGGCAAAGGCGAAAGAAATGGGGTTTTCTTTTAATACCGGTCCCGAGCTCGAATTTTTCTTATTTAGAAAGAATGATGATGAGCTGAAAACTCTTCCAAACGATAAGGCCGGATATTTCGATCAAACGAACGATCTTGCGATAGAGGTCAGAAACGATATGAGTTTTGCTCTCGACGAGATGGGGATCGAGGTGGAGGCTTTGCATCACGAGGTTGCGCCGGGTCAGCATGAGATAGATTTCAAATACGGAGATGCGCTTATGATTGCCGACAGCGCTATAACTTTCAAAATGGTTTTGAAAGCCATTGCGGCGAAATACGGTCTTCATGCGACTTTTATGGCGAAGCCGATTGCCGGAATAAACGGTACCGGGATGCACGTGCATCAGAGTTTGGCGGATATAAATACGGGAGCGAATTTGTTTTATGATCCCGGAGCTCAAAATCAGTACGGCTTAAGTAATTTGGCGTTATCGTTTATTGCCGGTCAGCTGGATCATATTAAAGGCATGAACGCGATTACCAATCCGACAGTGAACTCTTACAAGAGATTGGTGGTTGGCTACGAAGCTCCTGTTTATATCGCTTGGGCGAGGACAAACAGATCCGCTTTGATCAGAGTTCCGTGTATTACGAGTTCTTCCGCCGCCTCTGCGACTCGTGTGGAATTGAGGTGTCCGGATCCGATGTGCAATCCTTATTTGGCTTTTGCCGTTATGCTTTCCGCCGGTTTGGATGGAGTAAAGAGAGGGTTGAGGCCACCGGCGCCGGTTGAGGAGGATATTTTCGAACTTACCGATGAAAAGGCGGCGGGGTTGGGTATCGAGTGCTTGAATGAAAATCTCATGATGTCTTTGAAAAAACTTGAAAAGGATGAACTTGTCAGAAGTGCATTGGGAGAGACATTGTATGATGCTTTTTATAGAGCGAAAAAAGATGAGTGGGACAGGTACAGATTGGCGGTGACGAATTGGGAGATTGGGGAGTATTTGGAAAGGTACTAGATAGGGTAGACTAATAGATTAATAGTCCGATAGACTAATAGCGGCGCTACGGTTTGAAAAAATCGTGGCGCTTTTTAATCTTTTTTTAATGTTTGTAGTGTATGTATAAGATATATGATGATAAAAAATCTTAATGATTCTATTGTTTGGCGAAAAAGTTATGATTTGGTTTTGCAAATTTATAAATCCACTGAGGATTTTCCGTGTAGAGAATCTTACAATTTGACAACTCAAATCAGGAGATCGGCGTTATCTGTTGTTTCAAATATTGCCGAAGGGATCATGAGGGAAACCAAGTATGAATTCGGACATTTTCTTGCAATTGCCAAAGGTTCCGCAGGCGAATTGATGACTCAGATTGAACTTGCCGAAGATATGCATTATATGACCAAAGATCAAGCATCTCGATTTAAGACCGATCTTATGGAAATAATCAAAATTTTGTTTGTCATTTCGAAGAAAATCCGAATTAAGAGGTAGGAGAATCCCTACTATGTGTTTATCGCTCTAGGCAGTGTTCACATATATTTTTTACAATGGTTGGTGCATAACATGTCTGGATTCACGACACGAGGAGTGCGCTGTACCTAAAAGGTACAGAAACGACGAGTAACACAGAAGATAGATATGTTATGCTTCAACCCGAAGGGAAGCTACAGATTTTGTGTATTTCTGCGTTACTCCTCCTTGTAATACTTTCCAGTATCACTTCGTCGTCGTGCCTTGAACTGCACAAAATCTGTAGCTTCCATCTGCAAAAAATATATGTGAACACTGCCATAAGTCTATCGGACTACCCTATCCTATTATCAGCTTCTCCAAGTGCATCAAATAGTGTTTTTTATCCGTGGTTGAGAAGTAAATCTTGCTGGTTTTGATTCTTTCGTCCATTTCGAGGAGGCGGCGGTGCATTTTTTTGAGTTGGTCGGGCTCGAAATTTCTTGCTTGACTCATCAGGTTTGAAGCTACGAAAGGGGCGATTTTCATGCGGTCGATGATTTGTTGTCTTTGAAAACCTTTTCTTAAGAGATCTTTTACCTGAATTAAAAGTCTGAATTGGCGAATTATCATTGCGAAGATGTAGGGGAGTTCTTCGCCGGATTCTACCAGGGCGTGAAGCGTTTCGATTGCGGATTGGATGCGCGAGCTTCCGAGCTGGTCGGTGAATTTGAAGATGCTGGTTTCGGATGAGGGGACTACGATTGCGTCTATGTCGCGAGATTGGATTTCTTTGCCGTTTGCGAATGCGACAAGTTTTTTAATTTCGTTTGAAAGTTTCCACAGGTCCGGACCTATAAATTCGGCCAGATAAGATGCTGACATGATGCCGATTTTGCCACCTTCTTTTTCGGTTTTCTCCAAAATCCATTTGTTTAGCGTTTGGCCCGAGAGTTCTTCGAATGTATAAACTTTCGCGGTTTTTGAGAGATATTTAAAGAGCGAAACTCTTTTGTCGGGCGAAGCCGTTTCATAAAATACCAAAACGGTTGTATCCGGGACTTCTTTGAGTTTCTCGACAAGTTTTTTTTGTTCTTCGTTTTTGGCGTCCAGGATGAAATTTTTAATAATAACGAGCCTTTTTTCGGCTAAAAACGGCATTGCGGTTATGGCGTCCGTGACGTTGTTTGCAATAGCTTTTTCTCCTTCTATTTCTGCTAAATTAATGTCGCTACCATATCTTTTTACGAACTCGGATTTCCAGAGATTGATTTTTTCATATATGGAATAAGTATCTTCTCCGTACATGAATATCAAATTGCCGAGGGATTGGGACATTTGGAATAAGTTATTGCAGGGATGGATTGTAACAGAGTTGTAGAGTTGCAGAAAGCGGAGTTGTAGGCTGGGTGATGGGGTTTAACGATTCGGCTCGTGTGATTTTTGGTATGAGAAAAAATTATTATGCGAAGTTTTTTTGCAAAAACAACCTATTAAAGGGTGTTATACGAAGTGCCGTCCTGGGACGGCATGTTGCACAATACTCATTAAACATTTTGCATGGAATATTCCTTCGATCGCGAATTGGTATAAACGCAAATTAAATCAGAAGTTTGCCGGACACGAGTGACGATATTGATTTCGATTGTGATTCCCGTGAGCCGGGTTTATTCAAAAACTGCTCAGCGTTTTCAATGCCGCCGAGATTGTATGTTGTGATCCGTCTATTCTTTCGAAATTGTCGTATAAGCTCGCTCGCATTCCACCGGTCGCAGATTCGGGGTCTTCAAGATAGAAAGTATTATCTTCGCGGAATTGCATGTTGACCAAGAATTTCATACTCAATTCCAACGAGTCGGTGTATTTCTCAATTCGTTCTTGGTTGTTTTGGTAAATCGCAAGCCTGAGTGCGTCGCCGACTCCTTCGGAGTAAGTTGCGGTGTTGATCGCTTGCGCGCCGTTTTTGTTGAAAGCTCCGACATAATCCCAGTATGGCGCCGTCTCTTCCGTGTACTGTTTTGCAATTATAAAATCCGCCGCTTGGTAGGCGAGATCGGCGTAATTTTGATTGCCTGTCAGATAGAAAAGCTCGGAAAACGCTCCCGTATCCCATGAAACCATCATCGTGCTCGGGCTTTCATCGAAATAAGCTTTTGTATAGGTGTAAGATTTCTCGAGAGCCGTGAGATATTCGGCTTTGCCGGTTTGAGCGTAAAGTCTTGTGAGCGCGAGGTTGGTTTCCGCTCCGTAAATTTCGTATGCGTCTTCGTTGTCCGTGTTGTCTTCGGGATATTGATTTTTGAAATTGCCGTTATCCATTTGCATATTCAGAAGGAACGTGCCAAATTTTTCGGCGTAATCGAAGTACTCTTGTGAACCTGTTAATGAATAGGCTTTGTCCATTACCAATGTTCCGATTGCTACCGAACCCAGCTTGGTGACTGCGTTTTCTTCTATGTACCCCATGTCTCCTTCTTCTTTGTAGTATTGAAGCATGTACGTGATGGCTTTCTCCGCCGCGGAGAGGTACTCGGTATCGTCCGTGTATTCGTACATGAGCAGTAGGGCATAGGTTGTGCCTATGTGTCTGACGATGTTGTAGTTGTCCGAGTATGAGTCTGCCGACGGGTAGTACATGTAGTCGAATTCGCCGTTTTCGTGTGTGTGATTAAGGAGCCATTCGCCGTTGCCCGTGACGAGATATTCGATATTCTCGAGATCTATTTCATCAAGGTAATTGTTTGTGCGCTTAAGGGTTGTCGTTCCGCCGTTTCCGTCTTCGATGAACGCGAAGGTTGTGAATTTTTGGTAGTAATAATCCGAATCTTGGTAGCAGGATTCCGCGATATCGGCCTTCAGGCAAAGTTTCTCAAGGAGAGTGTCTTTGTCGTAGTTGTGGGTGGTTGCGATGCCGGGCAAGAAAGTTGCGAGGCTTGAGCCGTTTTCCATGAGTCTTATCCCGTCTATTCCCGGTTCGTAGGCGCTATCGAGTTCGATGTCCAATATCGGGCGGTAGCTGTTTAAGATATTTATATCTATTAAAATTTCGTCGAGTTCGTTTTGCGAAAGTGTTTCGAATCTCGAATCTTTTGTAGATTCTATGGCGGCTTTTACGATTGATTCGCCGAGGTTTTTGGCGCCTTGGCGACTTTTGCATGAGCGAAGTTCGTGAGTTTCGATATTGTAGAGCGAAACGTAAACTTTTCTCGGGGAGGTTGAAAAGATTTCCGGCGTATAATCGGGAACGTAGAAAGATTTATCCGTCAGATAATTTTTTATCGCCGTTCTTGCCGTTTTCAGTGCCCAAATCTGGTCGGATTCGGAGAGATAAAGATCGCCGGACTTTTCTATATAGCTTGGATTTTCTTCGGGTGTTGCCGCGATGGTTTCCGTCCCGTTGAGTAGTATGCAAACGAGTAGTAAGATTCGTGATATTTTTTTAGTCATGAATTTGATTTAAGTATTCTATTAGCGTGATAAGTGAGTGCGAAGTGAAATCCAGTCTTATTTTATCATTATCGAAACTCGCGATAAATCCTCCTGTTGCGTTTTCATCTTCGTCTTTGAACTGCATGTTCAATAAAAATATTATCGCTTTATCGAGCGTATCCGTATATTTTTCTTCATGCTCTTTGTCTTTCATGTATTTTGCCAGTTTTAACATTGTGTTAAATCCTTCTCCGTATGCGGCAACCGTACATGTGAGCCCTCCCTCTATGTCGTTAATTAGGAAAGCGCCTATGTATTCTTCTTCCGGAGCAGTTTCCTCGGTATATTGAGTGTTATCTATCAGCCAGTCTGTCATCTCATATGCCAGGTCGCTGTATTTTTCTTCTCCCGTTATATAATATAGTTCCGCCAGTGCGACTGAGCTCCAAGATACCAATCCGGTAGAATGTTTGTTTGCGAAGTAATCTTTTGTCCATTCGTATGATTTTTGTACTGTTGTCAAATATTTTGCTTCTCCTGTTTTTTTGTAAAGTCTTACGAGTGCGAGATTGCATTCGCCCGTATACAGTACTGTTGATAACGGTTCGTCGGTTTTTTCTTCCGGGTAGTAGTTCTTATATCCTCCGTCTTCTTTTTGCATGGACATGATGAAATTCGCGAGTTTTTGAATTAAATTATCGTAAATTGTCGAGCCTGTTGTTTCTTCATAATTCAATAAGGTTAAAATTGCCGTTCCTGCGGCTCCGAGCTTTGTTTCTTCGTCGTATGTTATGTATGCGGTTTCTTCTTCCTCGTTTATGTATTGAAGGAAAAATTCTATGCTTTTTTCGGCTCCTTCGAGATATTTGGATTCGTCGTAATATTTATATAATTCGATTAGTGTATAACTTGCGAGGATATGTCTTATGATGTTGTATTCGTTAGAGTAGCTTTGCGTGGTTGGATAATAGATATATACGAATTGTCCGTTTTCATGCAGGTCTTCGAATAATCTGTTTGATGCTAGAAGTATTGAATTCTCTATATTGGCGTGTTGTGATTCGGTTACTTCTGTTATTTGTTCGATCGTTGAACATCCGCTTATATTTAAAACGATTGTTATTAGCAATGAAATGTTCAGTATTTTTTTCAGCATTCTATCTTGCGACTTCCTCCGATGAAAAATCCACGTATTCCGATAGTCCCGGAGGCGTGTTTAATATTACTCTCTCGTCGTACCTGATTACAATCGAACCGTGATCCAATTCCGGAGGACCGACGAAGTTACTTTTGGCTATGAGTTCGTCTATATCCCCATAAACCGATCCGTAAATTCTAAGTTGTTCGCCGATCGGGTCTCTTTCGCCAATGCTTGTAATCGAGCCTCCTTCGACATAATAAACTCCCACCAAGTCGGTAACGGAGTGGTTTATCTCGATGTCGCCGTTAATTACAACTATTCCCAAAGAGGGGATCGTTGTTGTGTCGAGATTTTCGGGGTCGTCGTAAGTGTAGTAGTTGAATCCGAAATAAGTGTCCGCGTAAGTGATGCTTGAGTATGCGTCAAATTTCAGATTGCCGTTTTCCACGATGATTGTGTGTGCGCCTTCGGGGACGATTATATCTCCGTTGATTGTGAGGTTGTGGCCTTCAATGTAATAGATGTTTTCTTCGGGGTTGTTTACGTTTTTATAAGCCGTGAGGTCGCTCCAGTTTGAGATTGTGATGTCGGATGTTACCATCGAAGCCGTTTGATAGTTGTAAGTTTCGCGCGCGAGTCGGCTTTTTGTCGTGGCTTCCATGAGCGCTACCGTCCATTCGTTTTTAACCGTATAAAAAAGCTCTTTTATGTAGCTTGAAAGTTCGTTTAAGGCTTCCGCGAGAGTTGTGGCTATACCTTCTTTTGCGAGAATGATGCCGTCCGAGTTCGCGAAATCGTTTTCAGCGACGCATGCGATGTTCATGTTGCCCTCGAGTTTGTTTTCGATGTAAACGTCTCCGGCGTTTCTTGTGAGAAGGTATGGGCAGATTACGGTGACTGTTTTCGAGTCTTCAATTTCTCCGATGCCTATGACTTGTGCCGTTGCCGTGTTTTCAAAATATTCCGCGAGGCAAATGTTGTCTGTCGGGTTGTCGCAATCCAAATAAGATTCGACAAGGGCGGTGTAAGTTATTTCAACGATGTCTCCTTCCGAGAGGTTGTAAAGTTCAACCCCTTCGAGCGGATTGCTTGAATCTGATAGGAGATAACATGGATTTGGTCCTAAGGATGTGTCGGTCGGGTCGGAGCATTGCGGAATATTTATACTGAAAGATCCGGGTTCGTAATAGATGTACGAAGATGTTGTTGCTCCGTCCGACATATATCCGTAAATCCTGTCGGAAATGTCATCTTCGATGATTGTTGAATTCCCGTCGCCCGTGGTGTAGGTGATCGTGTAATAAAGGTAATCGGCGTTGTGCGCCAATACGCCCGAATCGTAATATCCTCCGGTTACGCCTGTTTCATCGGATGTGAAGTTGTAAGACCAAACATCTTTTTCGATTTCGCCGGGGGTTGGTGGTGTTATATCGCTGTCACCATCGCTGTCACCATCGCTGTCACCATCGCTGTCACCATCGCTGTCACCATCGCTGTCACCATCGCTGTCACCATCGCTATCACCGTCGCTGTCACCGTCGCTGTCACCATCGCTATCACCGTCGCTGTCACCGTCGCTGTCGCCGTCGCTGTCACCGTCGCCATCGCCGCCACCACTTCTCACAAAACATACTTGCGCCGTGCACCAATTTGAGTCTTGATCGGTTGCGGTGACGCAACAAGTTTCTTCTTCGGCGTGAGATGTTTCGATATATGTTACCGTTTCATTTGTATCCGTCGGGCTTGGTGGATTTATTGATGCCGAAGTGCATGTCAAAGTCCAATCGGCTGTATTTTCCCAAATATTGCCATCCGTGCCATATGTGGCTATCGTTATGTCTTGAGTATAAGATTCGCCGGGAGCCGTCAATGTCCCGCTCGGGGTCATTGTCATATAGTCGCAGGTGATTTCCGTCGGAGTGCTTGTGACTGCGGCTATACAGTTTCCCGGATAATCATCCACATAGTCTGGTGTTAAGCAGTCGCCGTCATCGTTTATCGCGCAGACATAAATTGTGTCTCCCGCGGTTCCATTTTTATAGTAGGCTGTATTTGAACTTGTTGTGTACGGGTTGCTTCCCATGATAGTTGGTGACCAACTGTATCTTGTGAAAACCCCGTCCGAGAGGCTTCCCGTGTTATCGTTTGCCCAAAATTTATACCCTGCAAAATCGTCCGCGTCTTCCCAGTTGGTTCCGTCGTTTGCTTCAGAGCTTGCAACGATTTCTATCGTGTCTTCCGCTTCTTCCGCCGTGAGCGATGTAGGAGTCATATCGAGATCTTCGCAGTAGATTTCTTCGCAGATGTAATCTGTTTCTACTGTGTATGTATGATTATTCCAATGTTTATCGGTTTCGCCATCTTCTTCCACTTCATTCCAACATGCGGAATCGTCAGGGTCTCCGCAATCCCTGTCGTAACTCCAAAATTGTACATAAACGGCTGATGTTGTTGCCGCTGTGCCTTCGTCGTCGTCTTCAAATTCGAAATATATATATTCGGCCATGTCTCTGTCGTCCTCTGTCGTGTCGATACTTCCGTCTTCATCGTAATCGTTTTTCCCCGGGATTAATGGTTTATCCGTGATGTCATCCGTTCCGTAAGTCCATTCAACATAATTTTCGTATACTGCGTCGGATGAAGTGTCTCCAAGTACCAATTCCGTTTCGGTTCCTCCGAATCCATCACTATATCCTCCGTCGCATGATATCCATTCGTCGTATCCGCTACATTCAAGGGTATCGAAATCCACTTCATCAACGAAATCGTCGTGCAAATAGATTCTGAATTTGTGTAGTACCATGTAACTGCTGTGATCTTCTGCCGGAACGGTTGTGTTTTCGTATCCGTGTGCATGTGTTGCGTCGAGAGGATCTTCGCAAGCTATAGTTTGCGTGTAATCAGATTCTAAAAGTTCTAAATCTCCTTCGTCCGATGATCTTGGACTTGCCGTTATGAATGCGAAAGTTTTTGATATGCCTGGTGCCAATATCAAAAACATTGTGAATGTAAGTATCGAAATTATTATTTTTTGTTTTTGCATTTTATTCCGTGATAGTTGATGGAACTGTTTGGATTTCCGGGTTATCGCTAGATCTTTCCATGTCGAAATCTTTTGTGTTTTTTGCGCAACCGTTCATCAGTAGCGATGCAATTATAATCAGTGTTATTATTTGTGTTTTTTTCATTTGTTTTTATTTTTTAGTCGAATATTCCGGAACCTTCATCGGGTTGATCTGTGCCGCCACCTTCAAATTCGCCTATATCTCTGTCGAAGCTTCCTGGGTCTAACTTGTCCTTCGTTCCTTTAACTTTTGGTCCCTTGCCTCCTTTTTCTTCCACCGGTTTCTCTTCCTCCGGCTTCACCGCCAATCCCGCAAACAATTCATATATATGTGTCCCTGATTTGTATTCGGCTCTTTGCACCGCTTCGGCTGTGACCGAGCCTATTCTGCCATTGAGTCTGGCTATTGCAAACTCTTCGTGAACCAATAGTGTCGGGTTTGCGCATTTTTTGTGTACGCCGGCCCCGTACTCGGTTAAGTCTTTTAGTACGAATGTGTAGCCGTCCATGTTTTTCCATACCATATACTCTTTTCCTGTTATTTGGACGTCTCGGAATTGGTCTACGAGTGCGCGGAAAGTGTCGTAAACTTGCCGGAATTTTTCTGTCGCCAATAGTGCGGCTATCGTTTCCGGTGATTTCATTTTGTATAACTCCGCCAATGAGTCCGAATGTTTCGGCCCTAATAATATCGATGCATAGTCTGCGAGTTTTATTGCGAGAGGTGATCTTAAGAATTCGTAAGCTTCGGTTCGGGTCTCGTTTTTTCCCGGGAGCTTGCTTGACATTTCAAGCATTGCGGATTTGTAAGTATCGCGTTGTCCTTCCGATATTTTTTCGAGGATGTTGCCTGTTCTTACGACGATGTTCGCTTTTTCGCTCCCGAGATTTACCATGCCTCGCAAACCTTCGATGCCTTCCGTGCCTACGATTGTAAGCGCGTAAGTGTCGCTTTCGAGAGTGGTTGCCGATGTTGCGGTTTCAAGATCCAATGATGCGAAATCTATTGCGTCGATTATCGCGTTTGCGAATGATTCTGCTGTTGTTGTATCCGTGACCGCCTTTGTGGCTTCGAACAGTTTTGTCAATTTCGGTCTGAAAAATCTTTCGACGGTTTTCTTTAATGCTTCCGGGCTTTTGTGCTGATGGAAACTTAAGACGATGAGTCTGTTTATCGTGTAGTTGAGTTCGGTTTCGTTAAGATTTCTTTTGATTGTAGTGTCGGCGTTTGCCAATTCTTGCAATTTTGCGATCAAAGCCGGTCTGTTCGCTTCTCTCAACGTGCCGTCCGGGGCGATTATCATCGTTGATAATTCTTTGAATTCTTTGCTATCTTTCGCCATGTATTTTTCGGCGAAAGTATCGAGAGTCGATGTGTTGATGCTTGCGGCGGTCTCTTTCGGTCCCGAAATCGCCTCTTCCATTCTGCCTCTTGCTCTGTTTATTTCTCTTGTGTATTCGAGTGGTGTTTCCATTTCGGATATTAGTCCAAGGACTCTCAAACGTTCGGCTTCTTCCCATGTAAGGATGTTGTTTGTTTCGGCCGCTCCGCTTTCTTTTCTTTCCACAACCGATTTGTCGTGTGCGAATAACAAGTAGCCCGTATCATCTCTTTCGATATCGGTTCTTGATCTGTGAGGATTGGTTTTGATCGTGATGATTGTTTTTATCGTGTTGCCGAATCTGTCGGGGCGTGCGAGTTGGATGTCTCTTGTTTCGATGATCAGTCGGCCATCCATTCTGTCGAATGAAAGGTATAGATCGTCGAGAGTTGCAGGTTTTTTCGGGTCTGTCGGATTGCCTCGCAGTATGTGTATTTTCGGTTCCGTTTGGTCGTCAACGTGGAGTTCGACCGTGCCCAAGAATCTGTTTTTTGCGAATTGCAAATGCAACATCTCTTGATAAGTGTTTCCTTTATAAGTCGGGTTTTTGCCGAAAGTGATGCCACTTCCCGCAAATGATTTGTTGTAATCTTCTATTGATCTTCCTAAATCGGCTGAGATCGTTTGTGCCTGTTCCGATCCGTCCAGTTCGAGCCTGCCGCCATCTCCGACTTGAAGCCCTCTTGAAGATATGCCGGCTGTTTCGAGATCTGTTGAAACTTGTCCGATCAATTCATCGGCTTGTCTGTGCATGGTTTCCATTAATGCTTTTCCGATTTCGGCATCCGTTTTTCCAACCAAGAACGGTAATTGATTTTCTCTGTCTATAAAAGGCATGATTTTCGTGCCTCCTTTGAATGCCAAAGTGACAAAAACCATCGGTATTGTTGCAGGCAAATCCCATCCTTTCGGTATCGGTATGCCGAGGTTTCGCAAAAGTTCCAACGGGTTTATCAATGCCACTCCAGCGCCTCTTAACGGGAATATGAAAACATCCGCATCCGCGTTGGTACCGACCTCTTGCATGAGGTGTTCGAATTTCGTGAGAAGTATTTCATTTATGATGTTTTCGTTCGTTATCGGAGGGTTGCCTTCTTTCAACGCTTCGATGTCTCCTTGAAATTGAGGCAGTGCTCGTATCGCCGCTATTTTTTCTGCTCGAGGCAGGATTGCGATCCTACTCAAATCTCCGGCTTTTATCTGCTCCGTTTCTCTGTAATTTTCCAATCTTCCTTGTGGTGACATGTAAAGTCCGGTTCCGACATGCCATCCTGGTATTCCACATGTGATTTGACCACCTCCTCCAATGTAGAAGTTGAGTCTATCGGGTCTGCCGAGGGACAGAGCGGTACTTGCGCTTGCTCCTAATCCGCTTATTTGCATTGATACGCTCAAGTCTACTTTTTCCGTGTCGATTATTTCCAGGGTTTCTCCTATAACCGGCATTGGTATCGGAGAGTTGCTCGATAACATCAAGCTTAATTGTATTGAAGCTCCCGGTCCCAGATTTATGTTTATTGTCGGGATCGTCGCGGTTAGACCTTTGCCTTCTTGCGTTATGAACGAAAGTCCGCCCAACATTCTTGAGTCCGCGGTTTGTCCGCCGGGACTTTGGTCGACAGGGGTGGTCGGATAAGTTTCCATGTTAAATCCTTTGTCGAGTTGGCTTTGTACCGACTCTGCGATTGTTTCCAGTTGTTCCGAAGATAATTCAGGTTTTTGTTTTTGGATCTCTTGTAAAATCGAAAGGATTATCGGGTTGTCTTTGTATCTTGTTTCCAAATTTCCCAAATCCCTTTCGGTTATCACCCTGTCTTCCGCCGTTTCCATTCCTCTTTCGGTCAATTCTCTTTGATACATGCCGAATTGGATGAAAAGTCTTTGTGCGTCGGTGAGGGTTGCCGATAAGGTTTTAAATGCCGGGTTGTTTTCTATGATCGTTATCAATGCGCGATTTTTTTTGCCGAGTTCCGTTGCCAGGTTCTCTCTTTGTGCTCGGAGTGTCGTGAGTTCTGTTTCATCTTCCGGTGTTTTTTTGCTTTTTTCCGACAGCCTTCTCTCTTTTCTTGAAACTTGATTGAGTTCTCTTTGCATCGTCTTGATTTCCGTTTTCAATGCGTCTCCGATTTTTATACCCAAACTTTCCGCTATATCCACCAAATCCACCGGAGGTTGTATCTTTTCGGAATTTCTAAGACCTTCCAACATGAGGTTTTGCAAGTCGGTCGTTAGGGCTTGGTGATCTATTACGCGTTTTTGACTGCCTGCTTCACCTTCGAATTTACTGTGTCTTGTGATCAATCTTTGTCTTGCTGATTTCCAGCTCATAAGTCTTGTCAGTGCGGTTGAGCTTTCGATATTGTCTTCCGCCGTTCCGGCTTCCAAATCAGCTTGCGTTATGTCCAAATCTTCTCCGCTGAAGGCTTGATATGTCAGATCTATGGCATGTTGCTCTGGTTGACTGTACGCGTCGAGCGTCATGCTTGAAGTTTCCACGTCCACTTGCTGTTCGCCCTCTTGCAGGCGACTTAATGCGTCAAACAAGTCCAAGCTTTTTGTGATGATAGTTTGGTAGCGTTGTAGTTTGCCTTGCGCTTCCGCTATTTTTGCTTGAGCTGTGTCCCTCTCTTCTTTTGTTGTTTGTAGATTTGTTTGTTGGTTTTCAACCAGTAAAATTGCTTGCTCATGTTGATTTATTGCCACTTGTTTTTGTTGAGTTTCGTCAGGGTCACTGATGAGGCTTGTTATTGTTGCCTCTTTTTGACCACGAAGTCTTATTAGCCAATTTTCCATTGTTTCCTCATCCTCTCTTTTCAGAGAGAAAATATTTGATGCCCATTTATTCCCTTCAATATCAAGATTCAGTTGAAAAGTGGCTGTTTTTTCTTGTACTGATGTGAATGTTCTGGATTTTTGTTTCCAGTCAGCGATTTCCGCTTCCAAATAATCCGAACTTTTCATCTGTGCGTACTCTTCCATGAACCGTTTGCCGTTCGTTGCGGTGACTCCTTGCAAATTGCCGAATCTGATAATGTCGTCGAATTTGATTTTTTTATCCGAGCCTATCCCTAAAAATCCGCCTTTTTGTAAGATTTGTTTGAAATCGTTAAGTGACCAATTGAAAGGTTCCGCTATCAAGATTTGTTCCGCGGTTTGTAACCCCGCTCCTCCCGTGTCCAACGATTGGAAATGGTTTGCCCATTCTCTTGGATTTCCAGTGCGGAGTACGGTCGGGACTTTAAATCTTTGTTTTGAAAGTCTTTCAAACTCGAGAGTGGATAAAGTTGTTTGTTCGTGCTCTGTTTCCGCTTGTTGTCTTGCGAGTTCTATATTTGCAGATTCGTTCGTTTCTTCTTCCGAAGTTTTTCGCAACTGTGTTGTTACCACTTCTCTCAATTGATCTCTCGCGGTTCTTGCTTCCACTGCTACGGTTTCCGAAGCCGCTACCAGTTTTTGGTATTTACTATATAGTTCCGGATTTCTCTGTAGCGCTTTTAAGAAATCGCCGAATTCTCGTGATTGTACCAACGTTGTAGTATCTCCTGAAAATGTCGCTTTTCTCTTCACGGTATCTAGTCCCTGCATTATTCCCAGTTTCGTTAGAATTTTTATTTCCGTTCCCGATAGTGCCACGTTCCCATCCAATCTTGTTGTCAGGTTTATTATTTGCTGATTTGTCAGTGTTTCGAGTGTTGTCTTTAGCGCTTCCGCTTGTTTTTCCGGCGCAGGTCCGTCTGTCGGAGACATATAAACCAATCTTGGTTTTGTGCTGAAAACCTGTAAAAAGAAATTTCTTAGCAACATTTTTATTTTTGTTTAGAGTTTTAAATCTAATAATTTTATCATAAATTGTCTCCGTTTTCAATGGGTGATAGTATTCGAGCAGGTTATTTCTTATAAAAACAAAAAATGGACTTACCGATTATCATCACGAATTTCAAAACTTACATGGAAGCAACGGGAGGGAAGGCTCTTGATTTGGCGAAAGCTCATGCCAAAGTTGCGATCGAATTGAAAGTTTCTCTCGGTATAGCGGTTCAGCCTACGGATTTGGTAATGCTTGCGGCCGGAGTGAGTTTGCCCGTTTTCGCTCAACATATGGATGCGATTGAGCCGGGCGCTCATACGGGAGGGATTTTGCCGGAGGCGATTAAAAATGCCGGTGCTTACGGTGTCATCATCAATCATTCCGAGAAAAGAGTTCCTTTTACAGATATCGAGAAAAACATAAAACGAGCCAAAGATTTGAAGCTTTTTACGATTGTTTGTTGCGCTGACGATGTCGAAGCCGCGCAGATTGTGAAATTCGAACCCGATATGATTGCCGTTGAGCCGCCGGAATTGATAGGTGGAGATATTTCGATTTCGACTGCCAATCCGGATTTGATCAGAAAGTCGGTTGCGGTTGTGGGGAAGGGGAGATTGATAGTTGGTGCCGGGGTTAAGACGGCAGATGATATTAAAATCGCTCTCGAGCTTGGTGCGAGCGGGATTTTGTTGGCTTCCGGAGTTGTAAAGGCGAAAGAGCCGGAGAAAGTTTTGAGAGAGTTGTGTGGGGCTTTAAAATAAATTGGTCATGGGGTATAGATTGAAAATGTATGCGTTTTGGAAGTTTGGGGTGAAGTTTATGCCTCTTTTATTCCCGTTTTATTTTTTGAAATTTCAAGTTGCGGAAGTGCCTTTTACGGCTGTGGAGGTTTTGGTTTATATCTTGTTTTGTGCGTTTTTGTTAAGCGGCGTGAATGTGAAGAGGGTGGTAAAAGAGAAGATGTTTTGGTTTGCCGGAGCGTTTTTTCTTGCCGCGGTGATTTCGACTTTTATTGTGCCTGCGAGTTTGAGTAAAGTTGATGGTACGGAGGTGACCGCGCTTATTGATGCGATGGGGGTGTTGAAGGGGTGGGTTTTTATGCCTCTCCTTTATTTTGTGATGGCTTATTTTTCCATTGATGGTGAGCGGGATAAAAAACATATGCTGGTTTCTTTCATATGGTCTGGTGTGATCTTGTCGATCTGGGCGATTTATCAAGTCGCGAGCGGGAATTATGTCACTTCGGACGGAAGGGCGTCGGCGTTTTATGAGTCGGCGAATTATTTGGCTCTTTATTTGGGACCGATTTGCGTGCTTTCTTTGATTATGACGCTCGAGGTTTTGAGAGGTCGGGCTTGGAAAAAGTTGGTATTTTTGATGCCTGGATTTTTGGTTTTAGCGGCGATGTTTTTTACAAAATCTTATGCCGGAATGATTGCCGTTTTTGCCGGATTCGGGTTTTATTTAATGCTGAGTAAAAATTTTACTCGCAGGTTTAAAATCGCGGCTTGTGGACTGGCAATATTGGTATTTGCAGGATTAGCTTTTATGCAAGTCGGAACTGAAAAATTCGAATCGTTTTTTGAGCTTTCCGAAAGATCGCAGTCGAGTGCGAGATTGCAAATTTGGCATGCTTCGTCCGAGCTTATTTCCGAGCATCCTTTGTTTGGTATCGGGCTTGGGCAATTCGAAATTTATTATCAGTGGAAAATGGATGAAATTTACAAGCTTTTTACATACGAATGGTTGATTCCGCATCCGCATAATTTTTTGATGGGGATTTGGCTTAATTTCGGGTTGCTCGGGTTGATTTCCATAATCGGGGTGATCTTGGTTGCCGTTAAAAGAGTGCATGTCGGCGACGGTTTGAGGCTTATGATTTCGGCTCTGCTTTTTTCGATTTTGATTCACGGGATTTTCGATATGCCGTTTATGAAAAACGATCTCGCGATGGAATTTTGGTTTATAATCGCGCTTTTATTATGATGAGAAAAGTTATAAAAGGTCGTGGGCTTGGAAGGAAGCTTGGTTTCCCTACGATTAATCTTGAAAGGGATGGCGAAAACGGTGTTTTTTTGGTGAAAGTTTTGATGGATGGGCGAAATTATTTCGGGGTGATGCATGGTGGCGAAGGGTATTCGTGTGAAATTCATCTTTTTGATTATAAAGGAGATGCTTACGGGAAAGATGTTTCGGTGGAGGTGATTTCGAAAATTCGAGATACGAGAAAATTTGAAGAAGAAGAAGTTGAAGAATTGAAGAGGCAAATAATGGAAGATGTTAAAGTTGCGAAAAAGATATGTTTAGGGTTAAATTTAATTCCGTCATGTTGAATTTTTTTAGAAAACAAATACCGGAAACGCATCCATTAAGGCTTCTTTATCATAAGGTGGTCGCTATTTTGGCGGCGATTTATTACAGATTCCCCGCGACGCGTTTGAAAGTTATTGCGGTTACCGGTACAAAAGGTAAGACCACGACTTGCAGTTTGATTGCGCAGATTTTATCTGCGGCGGGACATAAAGTTGGTGTAACTTCGACAGTCTATTTTCAGATTGGAGAACGCAGATGGGCGAATCTTACCAAGCAAACGACCTTGGGGAGATTCGAGCTCCAAAGACTTCTCAGGGAAATGGTGAATGAGGGTTGTGAATATGCGGTTGTCGAGGCTTCTTCGCATGCGATGGTTCAATCAAGATTGTGGGGAGTGAATGTTGATGTCGCCGTGTTTACGAATCTTGCTCCGGACCATACCGAATACCACGGTTCTTACGACTCTTATAGGGAAGCCAAAGGCTTACTTTTTGATAAATTAAACCGCGAGCGTAGAAAAGCGACCGTATCCAAGATGTTTGTGATTAATGAAGATGATTCGGAAGCCTCGTATTTTTTGGAATTCAGGGCTGATCAGAAATTCACTTATGGGCTTCGAAAAGGAATTTATAACGGCAGAGATATTGAAATATTGCCAAATGGTACAAAATTCAAATATGCGATTCCGAACGGTGAAATTTCCGTGAGCATGTCTCTTCTCGGGCGTGTAAATGTTTATAATGCGGTTTGTGCGGCTACGGTTGCCGTTTCTCAACATATTTCGCTTGAAACGATTAAGCACGCGCTTGAAAGTTGTAAGTCGGTTCCCGGAAGAATGGAGTCGGTTGATCTCGGTCAACTTTTTACGGTTATAGTGGATTACGCGCATACGACCGAGTCTTTGCAGGCGCTTATTGATGTTTTCAAGCCTTTGACAAAAGGTAGACTATTCCTTGTGTTTGGTGCAACCGGTGGCGGAAGAGATAAAACGAAAAGACCGCATATGGGCGAAGTTGCCGATAAAGGTGCGACAGATATTATTTTGACTGATGATGACCCTTATGATGAGGACAATATTGAGATTATTGAACAGATTGCGAAAGGTATTAAACGCAAGGAAGGTGATAGGCTTTGGAAGATTCCATATAGAAGGGAAGCTATCAGGTTTGTCTTGGCAATGGCCAAAGAAAATGATACTATATTGATAGCTGGCAAGGGGGCTGAAGAGTTTCAAATGACTCGCGAAGGAAAAATTCCCCATGATGATAGGCAAGTTGTCAGAGATATTTTGAGTCAACAGGTGGACGTGGAGCTTAGCTAAGTTATTAACTAAATATATGGATGGTTTTCTTGTAGTAGATAAGCCGAAAGGCAAAACTTCTTTTGATGTTGTTGCCGAGCTGAGAAGGATTTTAAATGAAAAAAGAATCGGGCATCTTGGAACTCTCGATCCTATGGCGACAGGAATTCTTGTGATTGCTGTTGGCAGGGCGACCAAGCTTAACGAATTTTTGATGATTATGGATAAGGAGTATCATGCGGAGATAGTTTTGGGTGCCAGGAGTGATACTTGCGATGCCGAAGGGCAAATAGATTACAAGCCCGAGTATATAAAGGCGATTTGGAAGGCGAATAAGGACGAGATAGATGTAAAAAAAATCGTTCCGTTTTTGGATGAATTCAAGGGGTTGATAGATCAAGTGCCGCCGACCTTTTCCGCGATAAAGGTTGCCGGAGTTAGAGCTTATGAAATGGCAAGGAAAGGCATGCCTGTCAGATTGCCTTCCAGAAAAGTGAAAATTTATGACATTACGGATATCGGGTTTAAAATCGGCGATTTCGGGTACGGGATTATGCTTAATGGGATGACTGAGCCTGTGATGTTGCCGGTTTTGACTTGCAATATCAGGTGTGGAAGCGGGACTTATATTCGTTCGATTGCCAGAGATTTGGGTGAAAAGTTGGGATGTTATGGTTTTTTGGGTGAGCTAAGGAGGACGAAGGTTGGGCAATTTGATCTTGAAAGAGCGCAAAAACTTTCAACCTTAACCGCTGAAAATATTGAATTGATTCCTATGGAGGCGGTTTTGGAAGGTTGGGCGAGAATAGATTTGAATGATAGAGATTTTGATAGGGTGACGAAGGGGCAAAGAATTAAGGTTGGCGGGAGTTTTCCGGGGAGTTATGTGTCGGGTTATTATAGAGGGAAATTGGTGACAATACTTAGATATGATAATAAATTCGGGAATCTGCGGGTGTATAAAAACCTTTGATAATTGTTTGTTCAGATGGCTTCGCTTTCCGATTCCTTCGGGCTAGCATGCCTGCCCGTCGGCAGACAGGTATGTCCTCAGGGATCTGGAAGCATTCAAGATATCTTCACAAACAATTAACAAAGATTTAACGTATTTTTAATGTTTCCGTGGTAGAACGGGTATGTGTTGACTTTGATTTTATAACTTTGTATAATTTAGCTAGATTAATCAATTTAACTAAATTCATCATGCAGTATGCGTTGTCTATGTTTAATACCGGCCAGATTACTCTTCCGAAAAAATGGAGGATGAAATTTGAAACTAAAAATTTTATAGCAGAAGAGACGAATGACGGGTTGCTTATCAAGCCTTTAACAAAAGATGAGACGGTGTTTTATGAGGATAAAAACGGGTTTGGGATATATTGCGAGAAAGGGCTTGATACGGACAAGATTTTAAAAACAATCGAGAAATTGAATGGATAAAATTGAAAAATTCTTGGCGAAATTGACCGCGAAAGAGCGCGAGTTGGTCGCGACTTTGATAAGGAGGGCAATTTGCGGCGATTTGAATGGGCTCGATGTGAAGAAGTTGAAAGGATTTGGCGGGTTGTACAGGATTAGAGATGGGAAAATCAGAGTGGTTTTTGAGAAGGTCGATCCTGTGAATAAGATTGTAAATGTGGATTTTCGGGATAGGGTGTATAAAAACTTATAATTATGGATTTTGGAAAATTAATCGAGGTGATTGAAGAATATATTCTTGGTTGTGCTGCCAAACAAAGATTCGAAGATAGTACCCCTGATGATTTTGTGAACTCGGATACTGCGAAAAAATATTGAATATCGAGTGATAAATTGCGTATCCCTCATCCTATGTTAAAATCCAATCATGAAGATGGTTTATCTTTATTCGGGGCTGGTTTCGTTTGTAATGTGTGTGGTGCTTACGTGGAGTGCGCTCAAAATTTTTCCGCGAATTGGGTTGATGGATAAGCCGCATAAGTACGGGCTTAATAGGGTGCCGATTCCATATGCCGGAGGGGTGGTTTTTTATATTGTTTTATTGGTTATTGCTGGGTTCTTTTTGGATTGGAATTTGCAGATTATTGGGGTGGTTTTGGGGGCGCTGATTTTGCTTGTGGTGAATTTGATTGATGATTTGAAAGGATTGTCGCCGTGGCCGAGGTTGATGGCGCAAGGGGTGGCGGCATTTACGGTGGTTTTGTCCGGGGTGAGAGTGGACCATGTGACGAATCCGTTTGGCGGGGCGATAGATTTAAGTGGCTTACAGGTGAGTTTTGGGATTGGGGAACATGTGGTTGCGATTTCGTTGGTGGGGCTTTTTGTGACGGTTTTTTGGATTTTGGCGATGGTGAATACGATGAATTGGTTGGATGGGCTTAACGGGTTGTCGAGCGGGGTTACCGTGATTGCGGCTTTGACGATTTTTGCGTTAGCGGTGAGGCCGAATTTTCATGCGATCGATCAGACTCAAACTGCCGTTTTGGCGATTTCGATGGCTGCGATGGCGTTTTCATTTTGGCTTTTTGATTTTGCTCCCGCGAAAATTTTGATGGGGGATACGGGGAGCATGTTTTTCGGATATATGTTGGCCGTTTTGGCGATTTTATCGGGAGGGAAAATTGCGACTGCGTTTTTGGTGATGGGTTTGCCGCTTATTGATTTCGCGTGGGTTATAGGAAGGCGGATTTGGGAAGGGAGGTCGCCTTTTAAAGGAGATCTGAGACATTTTCATCACAGGTTGATTTCTGCGGGGTTGTCCGAAAGGAAGTCGCTTTTCGTGGTGTATGGAGTGTGTGCGGCTTTTGGTGTGACTGCGTTATTTTTGGGGAGTGCGCAAAAGTTGTTAGCGTTGGTTGTTTTGGCGGCGCTGGTTTTGATTATTGGGGTTTGGCTTATGGTTGCGAAACGGAGGTGATTTGAGTATAGTGACCTCCTTTTATTTCGCAAAATCGAGAAAATGGATGAAACCGCCAGTAAAATTGTGACCGGGAAATGTGTACATGGACGTGGGAATGAGTTTACCGTTCGAGATATGATCGAGCAGGACGGAGTTGAGCCTAGCGAGAGAACTGTTGTTAAGGAGCCGAATCGTTATTTTTTCGGGTGGCAGACGCCTCGGTATGAAGATATGCGTGAATACTTGGAAGCTCTGTGTGAGTATGGTTTTCGATTACGAGAGAGTTTGAAATTAATTCGATTGAAGGAAGGATATGAGATTGAGAGGGTACGGAATTGTACTCGGATGGAGTTGCTCAAAAATATTCGGAAACAGGTTACGATTGGTGCTGTTTTAAAATTACTGACGAAGCAACTTGGCAAAAATGGCGGTATTCATAATTTCGTGATGACCGAGCTGTATTCCAAAAATCCTTGTATGGCGATGAGTGACATGGCCGATCCGCATTGGGGAGCGGAGCTTTGTAAAATTCTTGAGGATGGAGAGAGATTATATAAAGATCGTGGATTGATGGTTGATCCCCTGGGCGGCGCGGCGATTATCGGTGCTTTTAAGTATTTGTTTGATCCGGCCGGCGATCCGATTTTGAGTAATTTGGAGAAAGGGGCGGATGGTAAGATTATTTTGACCGATCCCGGGCTTATGAATGTTCATAACGGAGAGCGTGTTTCAAATATTCCTGGGACGCGTTGGCTTATGGCTTTGACTTTGAGGTTGTTGGGAGAGCTTGGGTTTGAGGCGATGAATATGGCTTTGCGCGATTATGGTAATAAAATTGAGCCCAGGCTGTGGGGAGTTTCAAATGCTGTTCCGAAAGTAGCGGCTTTTCTTGGATATAGTGCTATCAGGTTAGCGTGTAAGTTTTGGAAATCTAGGGCTGGTGATGCGATGTATGATTTTTCGAGAAGCGTGTCGTGTTTGTCGTGAGGTGCGAAAAACTGGTGCCTTTTAGCGAGGCAGCCGATTGCCTCCTTCCCTTCCTATATGCTATAAGTTATGAGCTATAAGTCACAAGTTTTTGCCCATGCCTCTCGACCCGATCTCCGAAATCAAGTCTCGTCTCTCGATAGAGGATGTTGTTGCGCCTTATGTTCAGCTTAAAAAGATTGGGCGGAATTTCAAGGCTTGTTGTCCTTTTCATCAGGAGAAAACGCCGAGTTTCATAGTGAGTCCGGAGAAGGGGTTGGCTTACTGTTTCGGGTGTCACAAGGGTGGTGATATGTTTAAATTTATCGAGTATGTTGAGGGGGTGGATTTTAAAGGTGCGCTTGAGATTTTGGCTGATAAAGCGAATGTGGATTTGGCGGCTTATAAGACGTCGGGTCCGAAAATAACAAAAGATGAGAAGGATATTTTGTTTGAGCTTCAAGGGGAGACGGCAGGTTTTTATTCGAGAAATTTGCTTGAAACCGAGGCTGGGCAGAAGGTTCTTGAATATGTTCGTAAAAGAGGCCTAACTGATGATTCCGTGAGGGAGTTTAAACTTGGATTTGCGCCGGACAGTTATGATTCGGTTTACAGTTACCTTGTAAATAACGGGTTTAAAAAGGGCGATGCCGTGAGGTGTGGAGTTTTGATTTCAAAAGATACCGCCGGGGAAAAAGTTTATGATAGATTCAGACTTAGACTCATGTTCCCGATTTGCGACGATGTTGGGCGAATTGTGGCTTTTGGCGGACGAGCGCTCAAAAAAGAGGACGAACCGAAATATTTGAACTCTCCCGAATCACCGGTTTATCACAAGGGGAAGGTTCTTTACGGGTTAAATTTGGCAAAAAGTCATATTAAAGAGCAAGATCTTTGCGTGGTCGTTGAAGGGTATATGGATGCGATTTCTTCGTATCAAGCGGGAGTGAAAAATGTTGTGGCTTCTTCAGGTACGGCTTTGACGGTTGAACAGCTGAAAATTATCAAGAGATTTACCTCTAATTTGGCTTTTTCTTTTGATATGGACTCCGCGGGTCGCGAAGCGCTTTTCAGAGCTGTTCAGAATGCGCAACCTTCGGGTTTTAATATGAAAGTTGTAACCATAGATGGATTTAAAGATCCGGACGAGTGTGTCAAAAACAACCCTGAAAATTGGCGCAAAGCCGTTTTGGATGCAAAATATTATTTGGATTTTTATCTCGATGATTTTTCAAAAAAGTACGATTTAGCGGATCTCAATCAGAGCAAAGAGTTTTGTGACCTTTATTTGAATATTTTGAAGGGAGTTGCTCATCCTCTTGAGAGAGATGTTTATTTGAAAAAACTTGGGTCGAAATTGGCATTACCTTATGCGCAACTTGAAGAAAGGATGAAGTTTTTGGCAAAAAACAGTTTGCGATCCAGCATGTCGAAAATCGAAGAGGAGCCTAGAAAGACGAGCATATCTTTACAGGAGTATTTCATCGGATTTATGATGAATTTCAAAGATAGGTTTGCCAAGTATCTGGACGATAAGCACGCAGACCTGTTTGAAGATAATTTAAAAAATATTTACAAAAGACTTGCAAGTTATTATAATGCCAAAGCTTGTTTGGACGATTCCGTCCTTTCCGAGTTTACGGAAGAGGAAAAAGAGAAGTTACAAGTTTACGCTTTGTATGTTGATAATCGAGTATCCGAATGGACAAGTGCCGAGGTCGAAAAGGAGTTTGAAAAAGTGTTTATCAAGGTGAAAACGGATTCGGGAAAACGCAAACAAAAAGATTTTGCCAAGAAAATCAGAGAGGCGGTGTTGAGTGGTGATTCGGAAACGGAGGCGAAGCTTCTTCAAGAGTATGCAACTTTTATTTCCTAAGTAATCTCATAAATGGCAAGAACGAGAAAATTTATTACCGGTATCTCCGACGAGAAACTGGCTAAGTTTCCGCCTGAGGTCCGTGCTCTTATTGAAAAAGGCAAGCAGCGCGGTTTTGTAACGCATCAGGAGCTTGTTAAGGCTGTTCCTTCGGTTGAGGAGGACGTCATGCTTCTCGATGAGATTTATGCCGTTTTCATGGATTTGGGTATAAAAGTTATGGATGTTAAGGACTCCATGATTTGGGGCGATAACGCCAAGGAAGATGAACTTTTAATACAAGATGATGGAGCTGAAGAGGCGGCAACCGAAGAGGCTGATAGACAAATTCAACTTCAGGAAATAGCGAACGATTCGATAAGGATGTATCTTTGTGAAATAGGGAAAGTTAAGTTGCTTACTGCGAAAGAAGAGGCTGAACTTGCGCGAAGGATTGAGAAAGGCGATCAGTCTGCCAAAAAGGCGCTTGCCGAGGCGAACTTGAGACTTGTTGTCAGTATTGCGAAAAAATACATTGGTAGAGGTCTTTCTTTTTTGGATCTTATACAAGAAGGAAATATAGGTTTGTTCAGGGCTGTTGAAAAGTTTGATCCGGACAGAGGTTTTAAGTTTTCAACTTATGCAACTTGGTGGATTAGGCAGGCGATTACTCGCGCCATTGCCGATCAAGCCAGGACGATTCGTATTCCGGTCCACATGGTTGAGACTATCAACAAGCTTACGCATACGCAAAGAAGGCTTGTACAAGAGCTTGGTCGTGAGCCTTTGATCGAAGAGTTGGCGGCTGAAATGAGTATGGATATCAAGAAGGTTCGACATGTTTTGAAAATTTCTCAGGATATAGTTTCTTTGGAGGCTCCGGTTGGTGCCGAAGAAGATAGTAAGCTTGGAGATTTTATTGAAGATGACGACGCGCTTTCTCCGGCGGATTTAACAAATAAGCAGTTAATTAAGGAAAATATTCATGATATGCTTCAATATCTTTCTCCTCGTGAGAGAAAGATTATTGAGATGAGATTCGGGCTTAAAGATGGTATCGGCCACACTCTTGAAGAGGTTGGGAAGGAGTTTGGTGTTACAAGAGAAAGAATTAGACAAATTGAAGCGAAAGTTCTTCAGAAACTTCGCGAGCATCCGACCAGCGTTCGTATAAAAGACAACTAAGACGTCTGCAAAAGTACCTTTTTTACTGCAATATGCACTCTTTGGCTACAAATAATTCATCGCTTCTCATCGTATCTTTCCCTGATACGTTTTCGTCGCGCTTCATTATTTTCGCTCAAAGATTGCATATTTCGTATTAAAATTGTACTTTTGCAGACGTCTTTTAAAATTTAATTTAAAATTTATGACATTGATTCTTGCAAATACGGGATGGGGCGATGATGATTTTACGGATGAAGAAGATCCGGCCGATAGTTCTTCTGCCAGTTTTGGAGATGATGATGTTACTACTGGCGATCCCGTAGTTTCTATCGATGGTGACGAGGTTGTTTATGTTACCAGGGAAGGTTTAAAAGAACTTCGGGACGAACTTGAACATTTAAAGACGACTCGCAGAAGAGAGGTTGCACAAAGGCTTAAGGAAGCGATTTCTTATGGTGATCTTTCCGAGAATGCCGAATATGAAGAGGCTAAAAATGAGCAAGCTTTCGTTGAAGGCAGAATCAGAGAACTTGAAGAGAAGGTAAAGCATGCCAAAGTTATTTCCGAAAAAAAAGACAAACCGGGTACAAAAGTTGTAAATTTGGGTACGAAAGTTGTTTTAAGAATTATTAAGGCAGGAAAAGAAGGTGATAACGAAGAGTATACGATAGTTGGTTCAACCGAGGCTGATCCGATGGCAAACAGGATTTCCAACGAATCCCCAATAGGCAATGCAATTATGGGGCATAAAACAGGGGATACAGTTGATGTCGTTGTGCCTGCCGGGAAGATCAAATGCAAAATTGCGAAGATCTTCTAGGGTCTGTGCACACTAATTATCTCTTTGCCTTCGGCATATATTTTTTCATCTCTTTCGCTTGAGTTTTCTTTTGCAGGCTAACGGGAAGGACTTTGAAATAAAGGTAGGCGGTTTTACCTATCAAATACAAGCCCGTGATTATGATGATTGCGAGTATCGGTCTTAAAGCCAAATATGGCATGTTTTGATCTCTGAAAAACAAGGCGGCGAGTCCGAATGCGCCGGTTAAAACAAAGTTCATTGTCGTATTTCTGAATACAAACTTCAAGGTTTTCTTGTTTTCGCTGTTTTTAATTAAATATTTCGCGACGAATCCTCCTGCGATTAACACTAGAAAAAACGCTAAGCATGGCCAAAAGTACATAAAATCGGCCCCTGGTGTAACTTGAAACAAGTAAGATGGAGAAAGAAGTTTTAGTGGGTCCATTTTAGTCTGTAATTATAGGTTTTTTCTTGAAAGATTTTATCCTTTTGTACAAGCAATATCCAGAAATAAAAAATATTACCAATGAAATTGCGCTTGCTATTCTTATGCCAAAGATTTCCGACACATCATCTCCTCGCAAAAATTCCGTTAAGAATCTAATGAAAGAGTATAATGTGATGGCTATCAGGGTCTGATTTCCTTCGTGTTTTAGGAATTCGTGTTTTCGATATTTTTTCAAAATGCTGATAATGCCGGAGACGTATAACATCGAGTAAATTTGTGTTGGGTGTACCGGGACGGTGTATTTAACATTGATACTTTCATAAGTGATACCCCAAGGGAGATTGGTCGGAATACCGTAAGCTTGTCCGTCCAAAAGTTGTCCGAAGTTGGCGATAACTATGCCTGTTCCCAAAGGTACGATTAGCGCGTCTAGCCACTTCAAGATACTCTCTTCTCTTTTTAAACTTACAACTCCGAACATTATCAACATGCCCGCGAGTGCGCCCCAGAAAGACAGGCCTTTATCTATTATGAAGAAAAAGCTCAAAAGTCCGTGGAGCGAAAATGTTGGCATATAATACTGCAGATTTCCCAGGAAGAATGTCAGTCTGGATATCAGAAGAGTTATGAAGATGATGCTGATTCCGTGGTTGAACAACATGCCGAGATCGAGTCTTTGTCTTTTTGCTATTTTTGCAAAAGATATGATTCCCACAATGAACGCGATTGTCACAAAAAGCCATAGAGAGTGTAATGTGAACGGACCTATCTCAAATAATATTGGATACATTAGAAATTAAAAATTAATAATGTTGTGCTTATTATTCCAAATGCGATTGCGAATGCGGTTAAGTATGTTTGTTTTGGTGCGAATTTCGCTTTTCCTGCCAGCAAAATATACCATAAAAACAGTGCCGGTACTAAATATTTAAACAGTGTGGACTCGGTTTCTTTGTCTAGATAATAGGAGTAGAAATAATAACCGAGATAAAATGTCGTGAGCCAGCCCAAGAAGTTTGCGCTTTCGGAGGAAAAGGTATCGTCTTCCGATCTTCTGATTTCTTGGACGACTCTTGTGCTTTTTTGTTTCTTTATGTCTTTAAGTTTGGTTTTGAGATTTTGTTTCTCTTCGAAGATTTTCTTGAGACTTTCGGCGACGTGATTTTTAGCCTCTTTGTCTTTTGCCGTGATCCAGATTTTTATATAGGTTAATATTTGTTTATTTACGGTTTTGATCATTGATTTGATGGAGGTGATTTCCGGGTCTTCCTTGAAGAGTTCAAGCCCTTTTCTTGCGAGATTTTGAAGAGGTTTATATTTGAAACGCGTTATTTGCTCGTTCAGATCTTGCTTGAAAGTTTTTTCGGGAGCGTGTGTTGAGCGCAGTGAGGCTAAAAGTTCTTGGCTTTCAACCGTTAAAGAGGCTCTCTGTTTTTGCATATTCTCTTTATGGAGGAATAGCTCTTGATCTTGAATTTTTCTTAAAAGATCTTCGGCGGTGTGTTCTATGTATTCGAGGTTCGTGCTGTTTTTGATTCTTAAAAGTTTGTCTATATATCCCTGGATCAGTTTTTTGTTTTCCGGTTTCATTTCTTGTCCGAAGTCGGTTAGAACTTTTTTGATTTTTTCAATAACAAAGTCAACTTTTTGCAAGAGTAATTCTTGTTTTGTCGTAAATTCGTCGTTTTTTACCGTCACCCCGATTTTTTTTTGAGTTTCCGCGACATCTTCAAATTGTTTTTTCAATATTTCGATTCCTTCTTGGTGATCGTGATCTTTTTCGGTCTGAGGGGCGTCGGCTTTGCTTATGTATGAGATGTCGAATTGGTACTCTTTCGTTAAGCGAGAAAATGCCGAAAATTTATTTTGAGCGGGGATTGTGCCGATTATTTTTCTGCCGGTTTTGTCGAGGGCTTCGAATTCGAATTTTATCAGTATTTTTCCCGGATCGATTTTTTCTTCTCTTTTGGGGATTACGGTTGCTTGTTTGACGGGTTGGGGAGGAGGCGGTGGTGTTGCCGACGGTGCCTCCTGTGTTTTGGGTGGTTGTACGATTCCGGCAACTTCTTCGATGCTCAAAATCGCGAGACCAAGTTGGTTTAATTCTTTTCTCGCGTCTTCCTCGTTTGAAGCGTTGAAGCTTCCCGACATTTTTTGGTTATCTTGCGTTATCGCAAGATACTTGTATTGAGGCATCTATCTTTTATTTTTGTTTTTTGCCGCTGCCTTGATGAAACCTTCAAAGAGCGGATGCGGTCTACCCGGACGAGATAAAAATTCCGGATGGAATTGAGATCCTATCATAAACGGATGATTTTTCATTTCCGCTATTTCCACGAGGTCGGCTTCTTCGTAAATTCCTGCGACTTTCCAATCCGATTTTTCCAATTTCTCGCGGAAATCGTTGTTTACTTCGTATCTGTGGCGATGGCGTTCTTGGATTAAAGGTTTCTTGTAAAGTTCGTAAGTTTTCGTGTCTTTTACGAGTTTGCACGGGTACGCTCCGAGTCTTAACGTGCCGCCTTTTTCTTTGTTTTTGTGTTGGCCAGGCAAGAAGTGGATTATATATTTATCTTTTGAAAGTTTGCTCTCTTCGTCGAACTCTTCGGAAGTGATTTGCGAATCTTTCAAAAATTGTCGAGCATATTCGATGGTCATTATTTGCATGCCGAGACATAAACCTAAATATGGGATTTTGTTTTCGCGGCAGTATTTTGCTGAGAGGATTTTACCTTCGGTGCCTCTTATTCCGAAGCCACCTGGAACTACGATGCCATCGCATTTTTTAAGTTCATTCCACGTTTTTTCAACCTTTTTCTCTAGTTTTTCCGAGTCTATCCATATGAGTTCCAAATCTCTGCATTCGTGATAGCATGCGATTTTCAAAGATTCTATTACGCTGATGTACGCATCTTCCAAGTGAGTATATTTACCGACCAATGCTATTTTCAAAGGTTTTCTGTTCGAATGTATTTTTTTAACCAAATCTTCCCATGCTTTCAGGCTTGGGCGAACTTTGCCGAGGTTGAGTTTCTTTGCGATCAGTTGTGCGAGTTTGTATTTCTGAAGAGTCAAAGGTACTTCATAGATTGATTTCGCGGTGATTGCCGGTATTACCGAGTCTTCTTCCACGTCGCAGAACAGAGAGATCTTTTTAAGCAGATCCTGGCTTATCGGATAATCGGCTCGCGGCATTATTATGTCGGGTTGGATACCTATTTGTCGCAATTCTCTTACGGATGCTTGTGTCGGTTTTGTTTTAAGTTCTTTTGATGCTTTTAAGTAGGGGAGGAGTGTCAGATGTACGAACAGGGTGTTTTCAGATCCGAGCTCGTGACGAAGTTGTCTTATCGCTTCCAAAAACGGTTGTCCCTCGATGTCTCCGACCGTACCTCCGATTTCGCAAAGGACTACGTCCGCTTTGCTTTCTTTCCCGGCTGTCAGTATGCGTCTTTTGATTTCTCCGGTTATGTGAGGAATTATCTGAATGGTTCCTCCCAAGAAGTCACCACGTCGTTCTTTGTTTAGTACTTCGGTATAAATTTTACCTGTTGAAACGCTTGAAATATGACTTAAATTTTCATCTATAAATCTTTCATAATGACCGAGGTCGAGGTCGGTTTCGGCTCCATCGTCGGTTACGAAAACTTCTCCATGTTGGAACGGGCTCATTGTTCCCGGATCCACGTTTAAGTAAGGGTCCAGTTTTTGCGTGAACACTTTAAAGCCGGAGGCCTTCAAAAGGGTGCCTATTGATGCTGCGGCTATCCCTTTTCCCAGTGAAGAACAAACGCCTCCTGTTACGAATATGTATTTTGTCATTATTTTAAGTGGATTATAGACCTGTGTGTCTTTTTACCCGGTCCAATGTTTCTGTGGCAACTTTTCTGGCTTTTTTCGCTCCTGTATTTAATACCTTATCAATGTAGTCTAAATTTTTACGAAGCTCAATTCTTTTTTCTCTCGCGTTTTTAAGTTCGGTAAAAATCGTTTCGCAGAGAAATTTTTTATTTTCGACGCATCCGAGTTTGCCTTCGCGGCATTTTCTCTCGATTTCCTTGATTTTTGGTAAGTTGAAGATTTTCTGAAGAGCGAAAACATTGCATATTTCAGGATGTCCGATATCTGTTCTTTTGATTCTTGCCGGATCGGTGACCATGCTCATAACTTGTTTCGAAAACTCGGCTTCATCGGCGAATATGTCTACCGTATTTCCATAACTTTTACTCATCTTGTGGACTCCATCGGTTCCAAGAATTGTTTCGACATTTTTATCTATAAGATCTTGTGGCAGTTTAAAAGTTTCTCCATATGTTGAGTTGAAAGTTAGCGCGATATCTCGTGCGATTTCGATGTGCTGTTTTTGATCTTTGCCGACCGGTACCAAATCGGATTGGTATGCCAAAATGTCCGATGCCATCAATACCGGATATATGAACAATCCCGCTGTCGGATTTTTTTTGCCTTTGGCGATTGCGTCTTTCCAAGCATGTGCTCTTTCAAGAAGACCAAAAGGAGTTATCGTGGAGAGTATCCAAGTTAATTCGGTGACTTCCGGGATGTCGCTTTGCTTGAAAAATACTGTTTTTTTCGGGTCTATTCCGAGAGCAAGGTAATCTATCGCGAGTTCTTGTGTCATTTCAGCGAGTTTTTTTTGATCTCGTACCGTTGTTAATGCGTGATAGTTTGCTATGAAATAAAAGCATTCGAATTCGTTTTGCAATTCGATGTGTGGTTTCATTGCTCCGAGGTAGTTTCCAAGATGTGGTTTCCCGGAAGGTTGCATCCCTGATAGTACGCGTTTTTGCATGATTAGGTTGTTATTAGAGGGTCTATGTCGACCTTGAAGTTTTCGTCTGATTTTAGGATTTGGGCGAGTTGTTCTTTCGTCTCTTTTTCGAATTTTTTTGCTTTTAAAAACAGGTTGTAATGATATTTCCCGTGTCTTTTTGCAATTAACGCCGGGGCCATGCTTATTTCGATTCCCGGAGATTTTGCGAAGATTTCCGCCGACTTTAAAATTTTTTGTTTCGAGGTTTGAAGGCTGTCGCCAGTATATGTCAGTTTTATGATTTTGTAAAAAGGAGGGAGATTGTGTTTTTCTCGGATCGAAATCTCTTTTTTAAAAAGTTTTTTGTAGTCGTGATCTTTTGAGGCCTGAATTGCGAAATTATCGGGTGTGTAAGTTTGAAAAATTACCGTGCCGCGCGACTCTCTTCTGCCTGCTCTTCCTGCGACTTGGGTGAGGGTGTGAAAAGTGTACTCTTGCGCTCTGAAGTCGGGTACGTGAAGACCGATGTCGGCGAGTATTACCGCGACGAGGTCAACTTTTTCTATATCTAGCCCTTTCCCAATCATTTGAGTGCCTATCAGTATGTCCGCAGAACCTTCTTGAAATTTTTTATAGATGGCGGGAAAGTCATCACGTGTTTTAACCGTGTCTTTGTCGGCTCGTAAAACTTTTGCGCCCGGGAACATTGAGTAAATTTCTTGTTCAACGCGCTCGGTTCCCAGTCCTATGTTTTTGATGTAAATACTGCCGCAAGTCGGGCATGCGAGAGGTGATTTTTTGGTGCTGGCACAGTGATGACAAAGCAGGATGCCGGAGTTTGTTTTCGGATAGAAGTGGTAAGTCATTTTCACGGAGCAATTTTCGCATTCGGGGGAGAATCCGCATTCACGGCAGGTTATTGATGATGCCGTTCCGCGTCGATTTAAGAAGAGGATTGCCTGTCTTTTATTCGCAAGAATTTTTCTAAGTTCTTTTTCAAGTTCTTCGCTGAAGATTCCGAAGTTCTTTTTTTTAAGTTCTTCGCGCATGTCCACTATTTTGACCTTGGGGAGTTTCGTGCCGCCGATTCTTTCTTCCAAGTTGAGGAGTTTAAGTTTGCCGCTGAGTGCTTTTTGATAAGTTTCGATTGAAGGAGTGGCTGAAGCGAGTATAAGTTTGATTTTCAGTAGGTCGGCGATTTTTTCGGCTACGGTTCTTGCGTCGTATCTGGGGTTTTGATCCTGTTTATAACTCAAATCGTGTTCTTCGTCTATGACGATTGCTCCCAGGTTTTTGAAAGGTAGGAACAGCGCTGATCTTGAGCCTATTATTACCGAAGATAAGCCTTCTTTTATCCTTATCCACTCTTTTACTTTTTGAGATTCTGTCAGCTGGGAATGGATGATTGAGGTTTTGTTTTTAAAGATTTTTTTAAAATAATTTCGCGTCTGAGGCGTGAGTGATATTTCGGGTACCAGTATTAAAGTTTGCTTACCTTCTTTCGCGAGTTTGTATGCTAGGTGGAGATAAATCTCGGTTTTGCCGGAACCGGTGATGCCATGTATAAGAAATTTGTTCGCGGAATCGGATTCTATGCTTTTCAAGGCCTTTTTCTGGAGATCGGTGAGTGTAAGGTGCGGCAGTTTTATCGTTTCGTTTTTTTCTTTTTCGATTCCAAATTTTCCTCGCAGGTTCCAGATTTTATCGGGGATAAAAAGTTTGAAACATTTATAAATTGATGAGAGATAATAATCTTTTATAAAAAGCGCGGTTTGAAATTGCCAATTCGGCATTTGCGGATATATTCGATTTATCTCTTCGATTTTTCTGGTTTTGAAGTTGGGTTTTTGGTCGGAAAGGTTGATTATGATTCCTCCAAGTTTTTTTTTGCCATATGGTGCCATTACGACCGAGCCAACCTGTAAATTATCAACTTCGTATGTGAAAGTTTCTTTCAGTTGCGAGTATTTTTGATTTAAAAGTATATCTGCGAACAATTTTTTCTTGGTTAAACATATGTATTATAGTAGAGTTTCTCCCGAAACATGAAAACAAAAGCGATTCTCCTATTTATCGGATTGGCATTATTCTTTCTTCCCGCGGTTGCTTTTGCCGAAACCGGTGAGTTTAAAGAGTACGCGTTTTATACCGAACATTTTCAAATAGAGTACGACAAAATAGTTCAAGTTCAGGTCGATTCCGATTCGGATGGAATACCGGATACGGTTGAAGATGTCGGTGTTTATGCCGAAGAAAGTTGGGATAGGGAAATTGATGATTTGGGATTCGATCCTCCGATAGAAAGCGGGTATATCCCGATTATTTTTGATGATGAATATGAGTATTTGTATGAAGGATCTATAGGGACTACTTGGTCTTTGCCAGATTTGACTTCTTATATAGCTGTGGATGTTTGGTTGACTTCCGACTTGATGAAATCGACTATCGCTCATGAATTTATGCATTGTATACAGTTTTCTTACGACCCTTATTTTCTGGAGACTTATCAGAGTTTGAATTTCGCGGAAGCTACTGCGGTTTGGGCGGAAGAGTATGTGTATGATGAGGCTGATATTATTTTAACTTATTTACAGGATTATTTTGCTTATCCCGATTATTCGATTTTTGCCGGAATTGCTCCTAATGGGACTTTGTTCGAATATGCGCTCGGAATATGGCCGATATTTTTGACGGAATATTATGAAGATGACGAGGTTTTGGTGGATATTTGGGAGACTTATTTTGAGAGTGAAGATGTCGGAGCCAAAGGGGTTTTAACGGTTTACAATTCCGTTTCGGAGATAGTTGAAATTCTTGGGGATGAGTTGCCCGAAGTTTACAGGGAATTTACGATTTGGAATTTGGCTCATGATGAAACTTATCAGGAAGGTGAAAATTATCCCGATGTCAGTTTAATACGATTGTGGAGTTCTTATCCTGTCGAAAATAAAATGCCTCATCCGCAAGCTTTCCCGGCGTTGTATGGATCGAATTACATAGGTTTTGACACCTCTTCCGTGACCGAGGACGATCTTAAGTTTACCATTACGAAAAATGATTTTGTTGAAACGCTTGTCACTTTCGTTCCTGCGGACTCTTCTGGAAATTTTTATCTGACAAAAGTTGAAGAGGAAACGTCGGATGTTAATGCGACGTATTCCGAGTTTGTTTTTGAGGATGCCTCAGATTTTGATATTGTGTACGTGATTGTTTCTCCCGTTACGACGGAAATGGGGAGCGGGGTTCTGACTTTTGATACAGGGTATGCTTATTATTATTCCGCCGAGTTCGGAGATTTTGATGAAAGCGAAGAGGTGTCGTTAGCGGATTCGGGTGCCGAGATAGATACCGGCGATACGGATAAAGAAGGGGAAGATGTGGGTACCGGAGATGAGGTTAGAGAAGTTGATGAATTGATTTTGGAAGTTTTGTCTTATGATGACGGATCCATTACTTTGGAATGGAACAGGCTTTCTCAACTGGATATAGATCATTATATTTTGTATTTCGGCGATGTTTCGGGTGAGTATATCGGATCGGAATATGTGGAAAATGCTTGGACGGTGATGTCTACAATAAGCGAACTTGCTCCAGATACGATTTATTATTTTACAATCGAGGCTTACTCCGAGGATGACGAGCTTTTGATTTCATCGTCGGAGATCGCCGGTTATACGGAGGAGTTTGTTTTTGGTGATTTGGAGTCTACGAATGATGCTTATGATGCGGTTATGGGTTTGTGGGAGATGGGAGTTATAGATGGTTACGATGATGGGAATTTTTACCCGAATAATACTGTGAACAGGGCGGAACTTCTTAAGATATTGGTCGAAGGGTTGGGGCTTACTTCCGATCCCGATGAATACAAAGATTGTTTCCCGGATGTCGATGATGATTGGTATGCGAAATATGTTTGTTACGCCAAAGAGGAAGGATGGGTTTCCGGGTATTCGGACGGTTATTTTCATCCCGAAGACACTGTAAATAAGGTTGAGGCGGTGAAGATGCTTTTGAATGCTTACGGCTATGAAGTGTCGGAAGATGAAGATGTTTCCGACGGGATGCCTTATAAGGATACTTATTCTACGGCTTGGTATGCCGGATATGTGAAGTTGGCTTTTGATTTAGGGATCTTGGTTGAGGAGGAAGGTGGATATTTCATGCCGGATGAAGGAAGGGATAGGGGAGATATATGCATGGAGCTGTGGGAAATGATAATGCTAGGGAACCTCTGAAAAATGTGGTTCCGTTACGAAATTCTCATTCTTTCGAGCGAAAATAGCGAAGACCGACGAAGTCCAGACCGTCCGACAATGAAATTGGAGGACGGTCCTAAACAAGCGAAGGATTGACGCGTAAAATGTTATTCTGTGCAACAGATAGCAAAAAGCATTGCGAATTATTAAGCAAATTTAAAAACAATGCGTTTTCTTAAAAAAGTTCATTGTCGGACAGCCTGGTCGAGGAGGTCTGAGCTGTTTGCAGCCGAAAGATGGGAATTGCAGTAGGAAGTATGTTTTTCAGAGGTTCCTTAGATTAAGGATTGGAGAGCCGCGTCTTTTGAGCGTCTGGACTATTTCCTGTGTCCTATGTACTATTTACGACGTTAGCGGTTTGCGCTCGTAGCTCAATTGGATAGAGCACCGGTCTTCGGAACCGGGGGTTGTGGGTTCGATTCCCTCCGGGCGCACCAGTTTTTTTGTGTTGTCTCTCTTGGAGCATGGAACGGTAGCGCTGTGGAGTTGCTCGAGACAACACAAAAAACCTGGTGTTGATTCACTAAAGCTTCGCTTTCCGTAGCGTTGCAGAGTCACTCAATGTTAGTTTAGGTGGCTGTGTTTCTTGTTCTCGTTATATTTATTCCACAATACCAACAATGGAGAGGCGATGAAGATCGAGGAGTATGTTCCCGATATTATGCCTACCGTCAATGCGAGTACGAAGTAGAATATCGAATCCGCGCCGAATATCAGGAGAGAAACGATTGTGATCAAAGTTGCCAATGATGTGTTTACAGATCTTGCCAAGGTTTGATTCAATGCGGCGTCTGTAGTCTCGGCGAAAGTTGCATATAAACCTTTCCTCAAATTCTCTCTGATCCTGTCGAAAACTACGATTGTGTCGTGTACCGAGAAGCCTAAGATTGTTAGTAGTGCTGTTATAAAGAGAGCGTCTATTTCGACGTTGGCGAATTTGCCTAAGACGACGAACAATCCTATTACGAGCAATAGGTCGTGTACCAGGGCGATGATTGCGCAGATGCCGAATCTGAATGCGCCGACTTTTCTTGGTACTTTTCTGAATGCGAAACCTATATACATGACGATCATTACGAGTGCTATGAAGATGGCGATGATTGCTTTTTTCTTCAAAGTTTCCCCGATTGTCGGACCTATCGTTGTGAATTTCGGTTCTTCGAGTTCTCCGAATCTGTTTTCAAGTGCGCTTATTATGTAGTTGTGTGTTTCTTCGGAGATATGTTTGATTTTGATTATGTAAGATCCGTCGTTGGTTTTTACTATGATCGGAGTACCGAGTTCGACAGGTTCGTCGGACTGTTCTTGATCGACGACCAGGACGCTTTCCGTGCCGGTTTCCGTATCGAGTTCCGTATCGATTTCCGTCATTGCCGAAGTCAGTTCTTCAGATGTGACTTCTTGTGAGAATTTTATTTCCATCGAAGTCCCGCCTGTGAAATCCATGCCCCAGTTGAATCCGAATAACGGAATTACGATGATTGAGATTGCCCCGATAACGGCGGAAGCGGCGAGCCAGAATTTTGAGTTCTTGATGATCTTTAATTGTACATGTTTTTTCTTTCTGTTTATTCCGAATAAAAAGTCGCTTTCGAGAGCTTTTTTGCCTACCGCGCTTCGCAAGAATGTTCTTGTAATCGTTATTGCCGTGAACATTGAGATCAAAATACCTAGGGCAAGGTTGAATGCGAATCCTCTGATGATTGATGAGCCGAAGTATATAAGTATTGCGCATGTGATCAATGAAGAGAAGTTTGAATCTCTGATTGAATCCCAAGCTCTTTGGAAACCCGTTTCTATTGCGAGTGCGAAAGGTTTCTCGGCTTTGAGTTCTTCTTTTATTCTTTCAAAAATCAATACGTTGGCATCAACCGCCATACCTATGGAAAGGACGACGCCGGCTATACCTGCGAGAGTTAATGTAATTTGGCTCGATAGTACAAAAGACATGAAGAAAAGGATGAAACAAGCCAACACGAATGTGATTAACTTTTCCCATCCCGGATCGTTGGATTTAAGAAGAATTGCCACTATTGCTCCAAATATTCCGAAGGCGATTAAGATTGCTACCGCCAATGGGAGAGCGACTTTGATTGCGAATACTAAAAGTATTACATAGATACAAAGCGCGATATCCGCCATTAAGCCCGGGAGTCTATAGTATAAAAGCATGAATAATCCAAGTGCGATAAGTCCGATTAATCCGGCGATTAAACTTGAGTGTAAGGCTTCCGTGCCAAGAGATGCGCCGATTGTGTATTGCCCCGCCAAAGTTATCGGAGCCGGTATGGCGCCCGTGTTCAGATCTCTTGCCAAGTTGGTTGCTTCTTCAACTGAGAATTGACCCGTTATTTGGGCTTTGCCTCCTGAAATCGCTTCGTTGACCGTTGGTGCCGAGATCATTTCACCTCCTACGAAAATCGCGAGTGGTCCTCCGACATTTCTGGAGGTGATCTCTTCGAAAAGTTTGCCTCCTTCTTCATCGAATTCTATTGATACGTATGGCGTGTTGTTTTGGTCGAATTGTACGTCGGCATGTACGAAATGTTCACCTGTCAGTTCGGTTGTGACCCATGGATCCGCAACGGTTGAGTAGGTGATTTGGTTGAATGCGTATTTCTCAACCGTTATCGCTTCCGAGGAAGCTTCTTTTATGTCGGTTACCTTGATTATATGGTAGCCGAATTCGGTTTCCACTATATCTGAAATTCCGCCCGTTGCCATTGCGAATGCGGCATCTTCAAATGCTTGTACCATTGTTCCCGCGCCGAAGTATCCAAGTTCGCCCCCGTTCTGTCCGGATCCCAAATCTTCGGAATAAGTTTTTGCCAATTCTGCGAAATCTTCTCCGTTATTGGCTTTTTCGAGGATTTCCGCAATTAATGTGTATGCTTCGTCTTTTGTTCTATCCGATCCGACTTCCGATGTATCCCAGCCTATTAAAATGTGACTGGCTTGTACTTCCTTGTCGTTGCTCTCCGTTTCGTCAACGAACTGGTGATCCGTGACTTGTATTACGAAATATCCCGTAAGAGGAATAAGGTCGCCACCGTATGTATAAGTATATCCGTCTTCTCCTTCGACGACTTCTTGTACGATATTGCCGGATTCAAGTCCGCTTACGGCGTTTTTAATCGTTTCAGAAAGTTCATCTGCCGGTGTGAGCTCTGTTTCCGAGTATACTGCGATACTTGGGTAGGCGAGTTGATCTTCTTCCCCGATAACTTTTATGTCTTGTCCGCCTAAAACCGCCTCGAGTGCCGCGGATGCGTAACCGTATCTTTCCGTTTTTTGTTCTTCCGCCAAATTGGTATCGGTGCTTTCTTCTTTGAATTCAAGCTGGATTGTTTTGCCAACTACAGATTTTGCTTCTTCGAGGTCTTTTATACCTGCGAGTTCAACTACGATATGGTATTCGTCAGCTATTTGAGAAATATAAATTGTTGGTTCCGCTACTCCCAACCCGTTTACTCTTTTTGAAATTACTTCTTTTACGCCTTCGACGATTGACTCTTTGTCGGCATCGCCAACATTTCTTAAGTCGACTTTGTAGTCGAGTTGTGTGCCGCCTTGTAAGTCTAATCCGAGGTTTATGTATGTATTTTTGAGAAATTCGGATTCGGAGGGGAGAATTTTACTTTGGAGGCTGTAGGGCATACTGATAAAGCCCAGCACGAGAGCCATGATGACGATTGTGGCGAGTTGCCATGAGAGGTAGCGTTTCATAGGAGTAAATTAAGTTATAACTTTGTTGAGAGTTTTGTGTCGAGAGCGTCGTCGTTGCCTTCGCCTTTTCTGCCGTAGTCGTCTTCGATTCGACAAAATCGACATAACTCCGGGGTTGAGACTTCGAGGATTTTGCTGTCTTCGAGGCCTTCCGCTCTGTGGACTGTGCCCGGAGTTATGTCGATTTTGTCGCCGGGATTGAGGATGATTTCTTCTTTGCCGTAAGTCATTTTGACGCGGCCTTCTAGGACGTATTGAGTCTCGAATTTTCGCTTATGGTACTGGAGGGAATACCTGTGTCCTTTTTTTATTTCTAAAATTTTCCCAGCGTATTTATCTGTGTGCGCGAACCATATTTCTTTGCCCCACGGTTTTGGTTTTATTTGTATTTCCATCCTATAAAAAATAAGCGCGTATAGTTTATTCCGATGTGGGATTCGAAGCTAGGGATTTGGGAAAATAGGCTTATAGTCCCGTAGACATATGGTCATTTTTGTAGTTTTTTCACGTATTGACAATGTAGTGACAGGCGAGATATAATTACAATAGATTTAACCTTCTTTTCTATGTCCACTATACAGATTCGTATAGACGAAAAAACGAAAAATTCTGCGAAAAAAGTCCTTGATGATGTTGGAATGGATATGAGTTCCGCTATCAAGGTTTATTTGAGGCAAATAGTGATTAATAAGGGGATACCGTTTAGGTTAGTTACCGAGAACGGCATGACTATTGGTGAAGAGGTTGCGATTTTAAACGCTTCCGGCGAGGCGAGGATTGGGAAAAATGTTAAGAAGGTGAAAGGGTGGAGTGAGGCTAAATCTTATTTGGATAGTTTGAAATGAGATGATTCTCGAATTCCATAAAAATTTCGAAAAACGATATCGAAAACTTGATAACAAGTTGAAAGTTAAAGTGGATGGCGCGATAAAAAGATTTATTGCGAATCCGTATGATCCGATCCTGAGAAATCACTCTTTGAATGGTCGACTGGAAGGGAAGAGGGCTTTTTGGGCTGGTGGTGATTTGCGAGTTGTTTTCGAAGAGTTCGACAATTATGTCTTGGTTGTGATGCTTGATGTCGGAACTCACAATCAGGTCTATTAGTTTATTTCTGTAGCTTCTTTACGTCTTGGCTCTCTTTCAAAGGGCAAATCAATATATCTTTCCCCGTGTTTACGATTGCGCAATCTTTTATCCCGAGGAGATTTATTTTTTGATTTTTGACGTAGTTGTAGATGAGGTTGCCTTCGCTGTCTACGGATTGGATTTCGCCTTTTTCGATGTTTGGTGCGCTGTTATGAAGTTCTTTGAATAAAGTTTCCCAAGTTCCGATGTCGCTCCAGCCCAAGGTTGCCGGGAGGATTCTGACTTCGTCAGGAGAGAGTTTTTCCATGATTGCGTAGTCGATGGAGATTTTTTGGCACTGCGGATATTCCGCGGCGATTGTTTCGGGTGAGGACTGCATTTTTATTAATCGGGCGTATGTGTCGGGAAGATGTTTTTTGTATTTTTCCAGAATGTCGGATGTGCGCCAAACGTAGTAGCCGGTGTTCCAGAGGTATTTGCCGGATTCTATATATTTTTTTGCGGTTGCGAGGTCGGGTTTTTCTGTGAATTTTTTGAAAGATTTTATTGAATTGCCATCTATTTTTTCGATTTCGGGGCCGATTTCGACGTAGCCGAAATTCGTGTTTGGTTCGCGTGCTTCAACTTCTACGATGTTCAATGTGTGGTCGCGAAGGGCGACGGCTTCCGCTGTTTTCAGTTTGCTTGCGAACTCGTCTTTGTCTTTCACCATATGATCGGCATAGATCACTGCCATGACAGATTCGGGATCTCGCTTGTTGATTATTGCGGCGGCGAAGCCGATGCATGTTGCGGTGTCTCTGAGCGCGGGTTCGATCAAGATGTTTTCTTCCGGGATTTCGGGGAGTTGTTCTTTTACGAAGTGAATATATTTTTCATTAGTTGCGACGTAAATATTTCTTGCAGGTAAAAAAGAGGCGCGTTCAAAAGCTTCCTGTAGCATCGTTTTATCCGAAACGAGAGCGTGAAACTGCTTGGGTTTTTCTTCTGTTGAGAGGGGCCAAAGGCGTGTGCCGGCTCCTCCCGCGAGGATGACTGCGTACATGGGGGTAGTTAAGAGTATATAGGTCCTAGGAACTTTAAGTATTTTAATGGAAAAGTTGAGGATGGGGGGAGAAAAAGGTTGACAGAAGTGTCGGAATATGTAAGACGTAGATCTTTGTAAAAAAGCACGAAAACCATAGGTGGAAATCCGAATGACGGATGTGGTGACTTGGGACTGAAAGAAAGCTTCAGTCGTTTTTAGAAGGAAATATCTCGAAAAACACCTTCCGGTTTTGTAAATATGCCTTCTAGGGCGAGCTCAAATTCAATTCTTCGACCATTCAACTCGGCCATAGCTCTTGCCGCGTCTTCCCTTATTTGCGCAGTATTTGCTTCGTGCTGATTATACATATTAAGCAATTTGTCCTGAGACGGTTGTTCGTAAGTGCTCATATTTTCAAATTTATGATAATTAATTATACTATAAAAGCTTGACTGAAGGGGAGAAAGAGGTTGACAGGGGTGCCGGAATACGTAGAATATATGCCTTTATAAAAAATTATGGAAACCGTAGGTGAAAATCAGGATGATTTAAAAGAAAGTTATGGTCGTCTTGTCGAATGTGCTTTGACGAGATGTGTGGGTTTATTAAAGGATAGTCGGTTGATGGTTGATGGTTGATTTGAGAGTGGCATCTTGTGCCGCCGATGTTGATTTCGTTGCGCTGGCAGGTGATGTTCAAGAGATGAGGGATGCTTTTGTTGCGCTTACGTGTTTTGGTTTTGAGCGGCATGAGGGAGGGCTCGCAAGTTCGCCTTTGGAAGCTCCGTTTGATCAGGTAGACGTGATTTTCTGTTGCTCGTTCCCTGGAACTCCTGATAATCTTTGCTCATGATTGAATTTCAGCAAAAGTTGATTGGGGACAAGGGGAGGAATCAGGCTTTTTATGAGGCTTTGAAAAGAGTTGTTAAGAAGGGGAGTACGGTTTCGGATATCGGGTCGGGGACGGGTTTTTTGAGTTTTTTGGCGGCGAAGCTGGGGGCGAGGGAGTGTCATCTTTACGAGAGCGAGACGCCGATGCTGCTTTTGAGTAAAAAAATCGCAAAAGATAGCGGGGTGAAGGGGTGCAGTTTTTATGAAACTTACAGTACGGAGATGATGAATCCTGTGAAGACGGATATTGTTGTTTCGGAGACTCTGGGAAATTTCGCTTATGAGGAACATATTATAGAGGTGATGAATGACGCGAAACGTTTTTTGAAGAAGGGCGGAGTTGTGATTCCGCAGAAACTTACTTATTTCGTGGCGCCTGTTTTAAGTGCGAGAGTTTTTGATGAAATAAATGTGTGGAATGAGGTTGGATACGGGGTGAATTTTTCAAAAATTAAAGAGGTGGCGTGCAGTAGTATGTATGTGAAAACGGTCAAGGGGGATGAGGTGATGGGTGATGGGGTTGTGTGGGATGAGGTTGATTTCAGGGTGAAAAATAAGAGCGTGAGGAGTGGGAGTGGGTCGTTTAAGATTGCCAAAGATGCGAAAATTTACGGGTTTGTGTTGTGGTGGGATTGCGAACTTGTGCCCGGTGTGAAAATCAGTACGAGTCCTTTTGCGAAAGCGACTCATTGGGAGCAGATATTTTTGCCTCTAAAGAAGCCGATTGTGGCGAAAAAAGGCGAGACCGTATCTGTTGAGATAAAGTCGGATACCAGGTATTCGGTTGGGGTGGATGTGAGGTGGGGAGTAAGGAAATAGTGTTTTTTCGAGAAGCGCCATTTGGCATTTTCTCCCCGGGGGGGAATCGGGGTGGTTTTTTAGGCCTGGGTCTTGACAAGGGGCGCGTAAGTGTTTATAGTACGCCTCTTGTAAAAATATTTATGACTGAAGTTAGACCTTTGAGTGCGGATCTTGCAGAGTTGATAACTAAGGCTGAAGGGTCTGAAAGTACTCCTGTTATGAAGCGATGGATAGCCATGATGGGGGCGAGAGCTGTTTTGGAATCTCCGATTCCTGACGAACAAGCTGTTATTGAAAAAGTTAGGGAGATGTTAGGTGAGGCTTGTACCGATTATTTTTATACTAAGCCGGAGTCTGTTTTGGTTTTGGAGGCTCGTTATCTCGAGGTTACGAAAGATATTGATGCTCACCTGAGGGCTGTTTTATTCGAGCAAAGGTCAAGATGTAGGGCGGTTCTTGGTACTGTAGGCCGCAACGAGAAGAGATTGCGTAATTTGTATAGAGGATTGGAACGAAGGGATCGCGAGTATGCTGAATTGCTGGATGCGATTGATAATTTTATGGATAAGGAGGTTGATCATATTATTCTTCGTTATGCGTTGAGAATTGTAAAGAATAGTCCTTGTGTTCGTCGTGGTCCTTCGTTGCATCATGATATCCAGACTGTTTTTAATAGATATATGGATAGGCTTACGCATTTGGTTGCCCAGATGCATATTATTGAAGACGAAATAGAAATCTTGGAACGTGATTTGCGAAATGCCGGTCGGTTTAAGCCATTGATGGAGAGGCTGGATGCTCAATTCAGAGCCCTTCCTACTGTCAGGGATTCAGGTGGCGATGTGTTACGGAGTAGGGCGTTGCCCGTTGGTATTCCAAGTGGTATTAGGCGAAAGGGGAAAGGTGCAAGTGTGGATACCGAGGGCGTGCCGGTTGTAGCTAAGTCGGAAGAAAGCGTTGCTTCCATATTTGCACTTGATTTGAGCAGGATTCGTCAAGCGATGGCAATTGCAGACGAGAAACATGTGCCTTTAAGAGTTGTTGTTTCTCCCGAGGGAAATGTGAGAAGGAGAAATTCGGCGCAATGGGAGGATTTATTGCGAAAGTTGGGATTTCAGGGTCAAGTTAGATTTGTAATATATGAGGAATTGGCAAGTAATGGGAGAGAGTCCCCTATAATTATGCCTCGTAGACTGAATACGCATAAAAATAAGCAAGGTGGATATACCGCTCCCACGTTTGTTATCGAGACGCCTCAGAATTTGCTTATGAATAGTTTGGGGAATTAGTTGAAACTTAATAGATCCCCTCTCCCATCTCCTTCGGTTTTTCCACTCCGAGCATTTTCAAAACGGTTGGACCGATTACCGAGAGCCCCCGTTCTTTTTTTAGGCGGAGTTTTTTGAGCTCCGGTTTGTTTGAGATGATGGTGCAAAGGACGGGATTGAATGAGTGGGCAGGGTTGGGGGAGTTGTCTTTTGCGAGCATTGTATCGGCGTTGCCGTGATCGGCCGTGAGAATGATGTCGTAACCGTGTTTTAGGGCTTGCGGAACGACTTCCGAGAGGCATTTGTCCAGATGTTTGCAACATTCGATTGTCGGTTTGAGTTCGCCCGAGTGGCCGACTAAATCCGCGTTTGCGTAATTGAGTGCGATGAATCCGTATTTTTCGCGTGAAATTTCTTTGATTACTCGCGTCGTGACGGCGTGAGCGCTCATTTCGGGTTTTTGCGCGTAGGAAGGGACTTTCGGTGACGGGATCATAACTCTTGCTTCGAGTGGGTAGGGGTCTTTGACTTGTGAATTAAAGAAGAATGTGACGTGTGCGTATTTTTCTGTTTCCGCGATGCGGAGTTGGTGGATTTTGTTTTTTGATAAAGTTTCGCCGAGGTTGTTTTTTACTTCCGTTGAATGGAAGGCGATGTCAGCTTTTTTCGAATAGTCGCCGAAGATCGTGAGCGCGATTTTTTCTTTTGCGAGAAGTTCGGTGAGTTGCTTGGCGCGGTCGGTTCTGAAATTCCAAAAGATTACCGAATCATCCGTTTTGATGGTCCCTTCTTTGGCGAGCATGATCGGTTGTATGTAGTAGTCCGTTTTGTCGCCTCGTGCGTAGGCGTTTTTGATCGCTTGTATCGGGTTTGTTTCCTCGAATCCGTCACCTTTTTTATATAGGTTGAAAGCTTTTTTTGTCCTGTCCCAATTTGTGTCTCGGTCCATTGCATAGTATCTGCCGACGATTGTTGCGAGTGTGCCGATTTTCTTTTTTAAAATCTTTTTTATGTATTTTGGAGCTGACCTCTCGGGGACATCTCTGCCATCTGTTATCGCGTGTATAAAAATTTTGTTCAGTCCGTGTTTTTTCGCCAATTCAAGGCATGCGAAAAGGTGGTTGATGTGAGAGTGGACTCCTTCATCTGAAATCATGCCGATCAAGTGAAGTGCGGATTTGTGTTTTTTAGCGTTTTTGATTGCTTTCAGTATTGCTTCGTTCTTGGCGAATTTGCCGTTTTTAATCTCTTGATTTATGTGTTCCAAAGATTGCCAAACGACTCTTCCGGCTCCCATTGTGAAATGGCCGACTTCGCTTCCTCCCATTGAGCCTTTTGGCAAGCCGACAGCTTCTCCGTTGGCTTTTAGTGTTGTCGTCGGATATTTTTTGCGTAGCGATTTTTCAAATTTCATATCCGCGAGTTCAATTGCGTTTCCCGGATATTTTTTGCCATATCCGAAACCGTCGAGAATGACCAAAAGTGCGCGATTATTCATAAAAATAAATTTAAATACCAATTGATAATATTTTCTCCAAAAAAGAGTGTGATGAAAGTGCCACTTACGAGGAACGGACCGAGGGCGATTTTACCACCGATTTCCTTCTGTTTTGCGGCCAAAAGTCCGATGCTGACGATTGAGCCTATGACGTAACTTATCACCAGTGCAGTGAGCGTCATTTGCCATCCCAAAAGTATGCCCATTAAAGCTCCGATTCGGATGTCTCCAGCGCCGACCCATTTGCCTTTTGAAAGAAGGATTTGAATCAAAAAGAAAGAAATGCCGATGAGTCCGCCGATTAATGCCGATTCAAAACTTGGCGAGTCGGTGACGAAAGATTTTATCAAACCGAGGGCGATTGCCGGCAGGAGAATTATATCCGAGATTTCCAGATATTTGATGTCGTAAAAAAACGTAAATATCAGAGCGAATGAGATTGTTAGGTAAAACGCTGTTAGTGGAATCCCAGAGATGTTTTCGAATGGGAATTTTGTGTATATGAGAGCGAACATTATTGCTGTTGAAATTTCGATTGTTGGGTACAGGGTGCTGATTTTTTCTTTGCAAAAGGCGCATTTGCCTCTGTTGATTAAGTAACTTGCGATTGGGATCAAGTCTCTTGCGCGAAGTGTTTTTTTGCAAAATCTACAGTGTGACCGGCCGAGGAATATACCGCTTTCTTTTTCGTATATTCTTGGGATTAGCATGGTTAAAAAACTTCCGAACGATATGCCTATCGCAAGGACAAGAGGGAAGATCAGCGTTTTTATTTCTGTCATTGGTTTAACAGGTTGTTGTATTTTTCTGCGGCTAACGCTCCGACAGAATCGTTTTGGTCGAGAGTGTAAGCTTGTTTATAGTTTTCTTTTGCAGATTCGAGGTCCCCTTCGATTTCGTCTATTGTGCCGAGGTTTAAGTAGGCGGCGGCGAGATCATCATCCATTGAAAGTGCGTCTTCCAGATAGGTGCGTGCTTCTTCGTAATCTTGTGCGCTTATCATTGCCCAACCCATTAAGTTGTAGCTCATAGCTTCGTCTGGGTGGGATGAAAGTGCCCACTTTGCCAGTTCAAGTGCTTTGTCGATGTTGCCGAGTTTTTCCATGTTTAGCCAAATCGGTCTTACGAAATAATTTACGTCTGTATCGTTGAGGTCGAGGACTTTTTCGTAGTTGCGAGTTGCGAGTTCGTAATCCGGAATCAGGAAGTATGTTTCTGCGAGTTTTTGATAAACCTGAACTTGTGGTTCGAATCCGTAAACAAGTGCAAGTTCAAGATATGTTATTGCTTCTTCGTATCTGTCTTGTCCAAGATAGGCGAGTGCCAAGAAGTAGTTGGTTTCCGGCTTGGTTGTGTCGAGTTCGATTGCTTCTTCGAATGCGGATGCTGAGTCTTCGTATTTTTCGAGATTCAAATAAGCGTATCCGAGAAGGATCCAGGCGTCTCTGTATGTTGGGGTTTGGCTTAAAACTTGGTAAAGGATTGTGATTGCGAGTTCGTCTTGAGAGACTTTGGTGCAAGCTTCGGCTATCAATGTGCGGAGGTGGCTTTCTTGACCTCCCAGTTGCGCGTCGTAAGTTGTGTATGAGTCTAAGAATTTCTGGCTGTTTGCGGCGAGTTCGCTGGTTATGTCGGTCTCTTCTGTTACTTTTGTAAAAGTTTCTTTGCTTCTATCGTATTCTCCTTCGTATGCGTAAAGCATTGCGAGATAATATTTTACTTCCGGGTTTTCGGCCAGGTTGGATGAGTCGAGGAAATTTCTTGCCGTGTCGAATTGGCTTAAATGGAAATAGCTTTTTGCCATTCCGATAACCGCGTTGATATTTTCGGATGATTTTTCCAAGGATATTTGGAAATTCGATAGGGATTTTTCGTAATTTCTAAGTTCGAGATATGTGTTGCCGATCAGATTGTATGGTTCTGCGGCTTCTGGTTTCTCTTGTGCGGCGGAAGCGTATTCGTTGATTGCGAGAGTGTAATATCCGTTTTCAAAAAGCAGGTCGCCTTTTGCGAGGTAACTTTCATAATTTTCGGATGTTTTTACTTTATTTTCTTCTGGTTCTTCCTGGGTTAGACTTAAGATGCTGGTCCAAAGATCGGTTTTATTTAGGAAAATAGAGGCTCCCGCCAAGCCTACGGTGACTATGATTAAAGCAAGAAGTGCGAAGAAGATTTTTTTCATGCGGGGTTTTTGTTTTGCGCTTGTGATTATAGTGTGTTTTTTCCTCAAAGTAACTCTTTTTTTCGCCACGCATGAGTTATAGCGATTGCGATTGCGTCTGCCGCGTCGTCTTGCATCGGTTCCATTTTCATTTTCATGATGATTTGAACCATTTTTTGGACCTGTTTTTTATCGGCTTGGCCGTTGCCGGTTATCGCGGATTTGATTTCGACCGGTTTGTATTCGCTGACTTCGACATTGTGTTTCGTGAGAGTTGCGATGATTGCGCCTCTGGCTTGAGCGACTTTTATTCCAGTTTTGACGTTTTTCGTGAAGAAGATTTCTTCTATTGCCGACTGATTGGGTTTGAATTTTTTTATCAAAGTCTCAATGTCGTCACATATCTGTTTTAGGCGGTCTGCGTTTTTATCCGCCGGGCTGGTTTTGATTATTCCAAAATCTATCAAATCCAAATTGTCTCCATCGTATTTGATGATCGCGTAACCTGTTGTTGCGGTTCCGGGGTCTATTCCCAAAATGCAGTCTGTCATAGTGTTAGACTTTTACGCTCGAAAGCAATTTTCTATCTTTGTTTGCGCTGATGATGACGATTTTGTCGCCCGGTTTTATGAGGCGGTTCTTTTTGAGCAGTTTTATCGTTGCGGTTTCCAGTCCGGATTCGTTTTTGATTGAAGAGTCGGATATCAGAATTTTGTTTATGCCCCAAATCAAAGCCAATTCTCTTTTGGTTTTTTCGCTTGTTGTTATCGCGATTAATTCCGTCATTGGGCGATATTTGGCGATTTGGCGGGCGGTGTAACCTTTTTCGGTTAAAAGCACCAAATGGTTTGCTTTGATGTTTTCGGCGAGGTTGATTGCGTTTAAACAGGAGGCGTCGGTTATTGAAAGGTGTTTGTTTTCGTGGAGAGGTGTCAGGAGGAAAGGTCGTTTTTTGAGCTCGTTTTCGACGGCTCGACCGACGTCTGCAAGTGTTCGAACAGCTTTTAGCGGGTATTTGCCTACCGCGGTTTCATTTGAGAGCATGAAGGCATCGGCACGATCAAAGATTGCATTTGCCGCATCGGATATTTCCGCTCTTGTCGGGCGTGGTGACTCTATCATCGATTGCAGGACGTGAGTTGCCACGATGACCGGCTTCGCCTGTTCGTTGCAAAGATGAATAATCTCTTTTTGATAAATCGGGACCATTTCGGCCGGCACCTCTAATCCGAGGTCTCCTCGTGCGACCATTATCCCGTCCGATACTTCGATAATTTCTCGTAGATTTTCGATGGCTTCTTTACGTTCGATTTTCGCGATTATTTTTGGGCCGTTTGAGTTAAGTTTTTCAATTTTTTTGCGAAGGTTCAATATATCTTCTTTTGATTTGACGAAAGAGAGGGCGACGTAATCCACACCTTCTTTTATCCCGAATCTCAGATCGTTTAAATCTTTTTTTGTTAAAGAGTCCGCGTTCAATTTACAGCCCGGGATATTGATGCCTTTATTGCTTGTTATAATCCCTTTGTTGAGGGCTCTTGTCGTTATGGTCTTATCTGTTGTCGAGAGAACTTGAAGTTCGATTAGGCCGTCGTCAATTAAGATGATGTCGCCTTTTTTTACTTCTTTTGGGAGTTTTTTATATTGGATGGGGATTTCGTTTTTTTTTGGCGATACGGATAGGATTATTTTTTGTCCTTTTTCGATTTTAAATCCTTCGTTTGGTAGTTTGCCGACTCTTATTTTCGGGCCTTGCAGATCTTGGAGGATGGCGATGTTTTTGCCGGTTTTTGTTGCGGCGAGACGCAAATTTTTAATAATTTGAGAGAAATTCTCATATGATCCGTGTGAAAAATTCAATCTTGCCAAATCCATGCCGGCTTGGAGCATGCGTTCCAATGTGTATAGGTTATCGGATGCCGGACCGAGTGTCGCGACTATTTTGGTGCGTTGTGGCATTACGGATTGATTTTTTATGTTTGTTGACGTAAGTTTAGCGCCAAAAGTAAATTTGAACAAATGAGAAACGGTGAGATGGTGCTTAATAGGTATTTGCGGAATATGGGACAAGTTTCTCGTTTAAATCGTGAGGATGAAATTGAAGTTGCGCGCAGAATTGCGGCGGGTGGACCGGATGCGGAAATAGCCAAACAAATTTTGATTAATGCGAATTTGAGATTGGTTGTCAGTATTGCGAAAAAATATATCGGTCGCAGATTGCCGTTGACCGATCTTATTCAGGAGGGGAATTTAGGTTTGATTAGAGCTGTGACAAAATTTGATTATAGAAGGGGCGTGAAATTCTCAACTTATGCGACTTGGTGGATTCGTCAGACAATCGTGAGGGCTATCGAGTCGCAAGCGAGGCACATTAGAATACCTCCATATAAACTTGAAGTTGTTAATAAGATTTATCGGGCGCGGGAAGAGTTATGTCGAAATTTGAGACGAGAGCCGACCAATAAGGAGATCGCCGACAAGCTTGAGATGGAGGCGGATGAGGTTAGTCAGTTTATGGTATGGGATCGCGGGGTCGTGTTTCTTGATGCGCCTATGGAAGAGGGTGGTCGGAATACGGTTGGAGATTTTGTTGAAGATTCGGATGCGGGAAAGGTTGATTTGGATTCCACGCAAGCGGAGTTGAGAGGTAATCTTGAGGAAGCTTTGTCGAAGCTTACGCCGGTGGAAGAAACCGTTACGAAGTTGCGGTTTGGGATAGGCGAGCCGTGTACATATTCTCTTGAGGAAATAGGGAAGCGGTTTCATTTGACTCGTGAAAGGATTCGTCAAATAGAAATGAAGGCTTTGCGTAAATTGAGGCATGAAAAACGAAGCAAAAATCTCAGGGTGTTTATTTAACCGTTACACTTTTCGCCAGATTTCTTGGCATATCGGGATTGTTTTGGCGTAAAACGGCGAGTTGGTAAGCGAGTATTTGGATTGGGATGATTGAGACTATCGGAGATGCCATTCCGGCGTCCGGGACTTTTATCCAGAAATCGAAAACAGAGTTGTTCTCGGGTGAGACTCCGATGATGTAACCGCCGCGGGCTTTTATTTCCGTTGCGTTCGAAATTATTCCCGCTTTTGTTTCGTCATTGGCGACGATTGCGATACAAGGCGTACCTTTTGATATTAGTGCGATTGGGCCGTGTTTGAGTTCGCCTCCGGCGAAACCTTCGGCGTGGATGTACGAAACTTCTTGAAGTTTGATTGCTGACTCCATGGCGATTGGATAGTTTAAGTCTTTACCGATTATGTACATGCTTTCTACGTTTTGGATTTTCTCGGCGATTTCACGGATGTAATTTTCGTAGCGCGGATTAAGCATGTCGTTGATTTGGCTTGCTGTTGCGACAAGTAGGCGCTTGCCTTCGTCGAGTTTCCCGGCGCACGCGTAGGCGAGCAGAGTGAGAATCGCTAGTTGAGAAGTTGTCGCTTTTGTTGAGGCGACAGCTTTTTCCGGACCCGCTTTTATTGGGATTACGATGTCGGAGATGCGAGCCATCGTGGAAGTTTCGACGTTGACGATCGAGACGATTTTCACGCCTTTTTTCTTTGCCTCTTCGATAGCTTCAAGCGTGTCGGCCGTCTCGCCGCTTTGCGAGATGGCGATCATGAGCGATTTATCTTTCATGAACGGGAGAAAACTTGAGAATTCCGAGCCGAACATGAAGTTGATGTGTTTTTGCGCGATATGCGAGAAAAGATATGTTCCGACCATGCCGACTTTCCCGGCTGTGCCGCAACCTACGATATAAGTTCCGTAAGCGGTTTTTATCGCTTGCGCCACTTCGAGGATTTTCTCTTCGTCTTGGTTGATCGCTCGGGTGAGGGTCATCTTTTGTTCCATTATCTCTTTTAGCATGAAGTGTTTGAATTCGCCTTTTTCCGCGCTTTTTTCATCCCAGTCTATTATTATCGTGCGTTTTTCTATTTTCTTGTCTGTTTTGAGGTCGGTGAATGTGATTCCATCTTTTGCAAGTGAAACCATTTGATCATCATCCAAATACATCACTTTTTTGGTGTATTTGAGGAAGGCGGGGATATCTGATGCGATGAAGTATTCGTCTGATCCGGTGCCGACGATCAGTGGTGAGCCTCTGCGAGCCGCTAGAATTTTTTCTTCGTTTTTGGAGATGGCTATGAGTGCATAACGACCGGCTCCTTTCGAGAGGGCGATTTTGAAAGCTTGTTCAAATCCTTCGCCGATGTTTTCCTGAATCAGATGTGCGAAAACTTCCGTATCGGTTTCGGAGACGAATTTATGACCTTTTTCGATTAAATCTTTCTTGAGCGATTCGTAGTTTTCCAAAATTCCGTTGTGTGCGATTACTATTTCTTTTTCTTCGCTTGCGTGCGGGTGTGCGTTCATATCTGTTACGCCGCCGTGGGTCGCCCATCTTGAGTGGCCGATTGCGATGTGTGCCGGTTCTTCGGTTAACTCTTTTTTTAAACTTGAAACGTCTGAAATTTTGCCCGTGTGTTTTTCGATTACGATTTCGCCGGAATCCCTTCTGCATGCGATTCCCCAAGAGTCGTATCCGCGATACTCGAGTTTTTTAAGTCCTTCGAGGACAATTTGCGCCGAGTTTGATTTTGGACCTAAGTAGGCAAATATTCCGCACATGGGAAGATAGTAGATAGTAGACTGTAGAAGTTTAGTATAGATAGGGGGGGGAGTCCAGTAGCTATTGATTATGGCAATACGATCGGTTTTTTATCCACTTTTGTTAGATTTTTAAATCCATCTTTTGTTACAATTCCCATATCTTCGATTCTTACGCCGAATTTTCCTTCGATATAAATACCCGGTTCCAGAGTGATTATCATGCCTTCTTTTAATTTGTCTTTCGATTTTTCGGCAAGATTGGGGGATTCGTGGATTTGGAGGCCGACTCCGTGACCGAGACCGTGGGTGAAATTTTCGAGATAGCCGTTCTTCTTGAATATTTGTGTGGCGGCGGACCATGTTTTGTGACCCGTTATGCCGGGTTTTATTTTGGAGACGGCTTTGTTTTGCGTTTCAAGTACGGTTTCGTATATTTTTGCTTCAAATTGAGTTGGAGTTTTGGTGAAAAGCGTTCTGGTCATATCCGAACAATAGCCTTTGTATTTTACTCCCATGTCTATTAATACGACGTCGCCTTTTTTAAGGCGGGTGTTGTCGCTTTGGTGGTGCGGGATTCCCGAATTTTTGCCGAAAGCGATTATCGGTTCAAATGATAAATCGCGGCCAATTTCGTGAATTCTCCATGCGATTTCGGACTCTTTTATTCCCGGCTTGAGCAGTTTGATGATTGAGTAAAAAATTTGTTCATTGATGCGTTGGGAGTGGGTGATCAGGGCTATCTCTTCCGCTTTTTTGATCGCGCGAAGTTTTTCGATTCCTCCCGATTGCGGCAGGAGTTTTGTCGGGCGAGAGATTTCTTTCCATTTCTTGAGTGCGGAGTAGGTGAGATGATCCGCTTCGAAAAAAAGCTCTTTGATATGATGTTTTTTTAAAGTTTTCGCCCAAAAATCTTCAAAATCGGTTTTTTTGTATTTTTCCAATATGAAATCTTGCGGAATGATTTTTTTCGCTTCATCGAAATATCTTGCGTCCGTTATGAAATAGTTGTGTTTGGGAGTTTGTAAAATTATCGCTTTCGAACCTGTGAAGTTTGAAAGATAGCGAATATTGGGTTCCGAAGTAATGAGGAGGTTCATAATTTTATTCATGAATTGTGCGATGTATGATTTTCATCGCAATCTTTTTTCCTTCTTCAACTCCCGGCTGATTATAAGTGTTTACACTGTACATTTTTCCAAGTAAGGCGATTTGGAGCTCGAGGGTCATGATTAATTCTCCGATGGTTTCTTCCGTTATTTTCGGAATTATCAGTGTTTGGGTCGGAATGCCGGCTTTTGCAAGCGCCTGTTCTGTGCCTTTTTTCTCGGCGTTGACCAAGTCCTCGAGCGTATATGTTTCTCCGGGGATTTGCGGGGCGTGATGATGGTGTTCAACTTCCAAGAAAAGAAATTGTTTGTTTCTTGGTCCTTCCATGAAAAGTTGAAGTTGCGAATGTTGGTCGGTTGGACCGACTGCACGAATTGGTGTCGGGCCGATTTCCGGTGTTTTTCCGAGACTTTCCGCCATTAACTGAATGTACCAGTCCGCGAATCTGTTAAGTCTGTAAGAGTAGGGGAATACTACGGTTATATTTTTGCCGGCTCGATCGTGCGCAAATTGGTGTTCCGCAAGTAGCAACGGGATGTTTTTCTCGGCAGGTTCTTTTTTGAAATGTTCAAATGCCGACGATGCGCCTTTTTGGATTTTCGCGATGTCGATTTTTGCGATTTTGGCAGGCAGTAAGCCGACTTCCGATAGTACAGAAAATCTTCCGCTCAAGTTTTTCGGTATAGTTATGAGCGGTAAGTTCGTTTTTCCCAAAAAGCCGTTTTTTTCCGCGGTTATGATTGTAAAGTGGTCTTTCGGATTCAATTTCGCGTCTAGAATTTTTTTGTAAAAAAACTTAAACAAACTCACGGTTTCTATCGTATTGCCCGACTTGCTTATTGCAATGAAGTGAGTGTCTTTTAAAGATATATTTTCGGATAAATGGAAAATAAGGTCCGGGTCGATTTGATCCAAGAAAAAGAAGTGTGTCGAATCTTTTTCCATGTGTTTGAGCGGGCGATAAAGCGCGCGCATGACTGCGATCCCTCCGAGTGCCGAGCCGCCTATTCCGAGTATGATTATTTTCTTAAAATTCTTTTTCGGTGTTTTTAGTCTTTTTATCAGATTCTTGTCGAGTGCCGAATCAATGAACGGATGAAGTCCTTTCGAGACTTCTTTGAGGAAATTTTCTTTTAGGTTTGAGTGAGAGATTTCTGCGATTTGTGATGAAAGTCGTATTTGCATTAAACGTTCTTCAGGAAATATTTGATGCACGTTTCCGTATCCGTGAATGTCTCTTCTGCGCGTGATATTACTTTTTCGATTTGACCTTGGGAGTAGCCGAGTCTCATCAGGGCTTCAACTGCATCTTGGTCTATTTCTCGTGCGATCTGACCGTGATTTCTTTGTGCTCCATTAAAATCCGGTTCTATTTTGTTTTTTAATTCCAGGACGAGACGTTCCGCAGTTTTATTCCCGATTCCTTTTATTCCCGAAATTGTTGCGACGTCGCCGTTTATTATTGCCGATTTTATTTTAAAAATATCCGCGTTCATTATTTCCATACCTGTTTTAGGGCCTATTCCCGAGACTGATATTAATTTTTTGAAAAAGTTAAGTTCGTTTATGTCGGCGAATCCGTACAGACTGATTGCATCTTCACGGACTTGCGTGTGAAGGAATAAACTTATTTGAGAGTTTTCTTGTGAGTTTAAAAATGTGCCTTCCGTGACCGACACCAAATATCCTACGCCGTTCACATTTATTATTAGCGTTTTATCGGATTTGTGTTGGATTTTTCCTTCGATGTAGGCAAGCATGGGGGAGGGTTTTAGGATGTTAGCCACTCTGTAAAATGGGTTTTCTCCATTTCTTTCAAGATCTTTTTGGCGGAAGTGGTTTTTAACTGTTTTTTCACACTCTCAATCCAGAGTTTAGCTGTTTTGTAGCCGTTGTCATAGTACTCTTTTGCTTGGAAGGCTGTTTCCAATATGTCGGCATCTCTTGCGATGTGACTTTCCAAGGTTTTTTGGTCTTCGAACTCTTGGTGTAATTCTACGAGTGGTCTGCCAATTTTCCTGGGTAGATTTCTCGTTTGATCTGCAAAAGCTTTGTGCTCAAATGGTTTTATATCGAAATATCTCCTGGAAATTTTATGCTGATCGCCGACCCTGATTTCTCCGTTGTCATGAGTGAGTGTCATCAATATGCATTTGCCGATGTCGGCTTCTTCAAGTTTCGCTAAAATGTATGCGATTTGCGATGCTCTTAAGGCATGTTCGGCGAGTGAGTCGGGGTCTTTTATACCTGCGAATTTTGTGCCGCAATGTTTGAATTTTTTTAAATTCGAAAGTTCGAATACGAAGTGAGTAATTTTTTTATACAGATTTGTCATTTTTTATTTTGTAATGCTTGAAAAAATCTTTTTTGAATTTCCGAAAAATCCCTTTTGATATATGTTTTCTTGTTTCTTGCGTTAAGTTTATCAGGAAGTGAAGGTTGTGCAAAGTTAGCAAGTGCATGCCTAAAATTTCATTTTCAGTAAATAGGTGTCTTAAGTAACTTCTCGAGAAGTTTTTGCAGGTGTAGCACGTGCATTTCCCATCTGGTGGATTCGCATCTCGAGCAAATTTTTTGTTCGTAATTGCGTGTCTGCCTGTTGAGTCAAAAAACGAACCATGTCTTCCAAGGCGAGTTGGTAGTACGCAATCAAACATATCTATGCCTCTGTCTATTGCTTCTAGTAGGTCTTCTGGTGTGCCTACTCCCATCAGATATCTCGGTTTGTTTTCGGGTAAATATGGGTTGATGATTTCCAGCGTGTGGTACATTTGTTCTTTTGATTCGCCGACGCTTAGTCCGCCTATCGCTATTCCGGGCAAATTCAGGTCGGACATGAATTTTGCCGATTCTATTCTTAAGTCGTCATATATTACTCCTTGGATGATCGGGAAAAGTGCTTGCGGTTTTTTTCTGGTTTTGGCGAGTTCCTGGTGTTCTTTTTTGCATCGGAGGGCCCATCTGTGAGTTCTTTCTATTGCTTCTTTTGCGTAAGATTTGCTTGAGTTACCATGAGTGCATTCGTCAAATGCCATTATGATATCGGCCCCTATGTCAGTTTGGATTTTTATAGCTTTTTCGGGCGTAATGAAATGTTTTGATCCGTCTAGATACGATTTGAATTCGGCTCCTTCTTCGGTGAGTTTTGTTATATCTTTAAGAGAGAAAATTTGGAAACCGCCCGAATCGGTTAAAATCGGTTTATCCCAATTTATCCATTTGTGGATTCCGCCCATTTTTTTTATAAGTTTTTCTCCCGGGCGAAGCATCAAATGATATGTGTTTGCCAGGATTATTTCCGTGTTTATCGAGGTGAGATTTTCGGGTGTCATGGCTTTTACCGTGCCTTTTGTTCCCACAGGCATAAAAACCGGTGTTTGGATTTCACCGTGAGGTGTTTTCAAGATGCCGGTTCGCGCGCGAGACTCTTTACCTTTTATTATAAAATCGAACATCTGTTTCTTAAATAATGGTCTGCCAGTGTTATTGCGATCATTGCTTCCGCCACAGGTACGATTCTCGGTACGATACATACGTCGTGTCGTCCTTTGATTCCGACCGATGGTGTTGGCTTGACGGCAATTTTGATTTTAATTGTTTCTCCGGTTGAAATGCCGCCAAGTGTGCCTTTTTTGAGTTTGTTGTTTTCTGATCCGAGTATTCCGGCTTCTTTTATCCCTAGGTCTATTTCAAAAGATTTTACGGCTCCGATTGACAGGAGTGCTTTTGCCAAATCGGCTTCGAGTTTGTCGAATACCGGTTCGCCCAGATTGGTTGGTGGATTTTTAACTTCTATTGAAATAAATCCGCCGAAAGAGTCTTTTTTAGATTTATTAAAAATCTCAGTAGTGCTTTTCATTTCCATTTTCGGGGCAACTTTTTTAAAAATGAGTTTCGCGATAGCTCCTCCCAAGATTCTTCCGATTGTTTCTCGACCGGAAGCTCGTCCGCCGCCTCTATAATCGCGAATGCCATATTTATTTAAGTATGTTTTATCTGCGTGGCCCGGTCGGAAAAGGGTAGGGGAATAGTCTTGCGAATGTGCGTCGGTATTCCATACCTCCATGGCTATTGGCGTTCCCAATGTTTTTTCCTCGAAAACACCTGAAAGAACGCAGAATTTGTCATCTTCATTGCGCTTGGTGCTTAAAGGGTCATTCAGGTTGGGTTTTCTGCGGTTGAGTTCGTTTTGAATGAATTTTCCATCTATTTTTAAACCCGCGGGGCATCCGTCTATAACCGCTCCGATTGCGGGTCCATGGGATTCTCCCCAAGTGGTAACCCTGAATATTTTACCGAATGTGTTGCCTGGCATGATTTATTTTTTTGCCTTTCGTGTTTTTTTCTTTTCAACCGCTTTGGCTTCGGCGGCTTGTTCTTTTTCCAAAGTTTCTGTCAGTTTTTCGTTAACTTTGTCCTGTATCGTCTTTTTCTTTCTTTGTTTCGTAGTCTTGGTTTTAGCCTCTTCTTGAACTTTTTTGGCTTTCTCGACTCTGGTTCTGAATTTGTCCACTCTTCCGGCTGTATCTACCAATTTCTGTTGGCCGGTATAGAAAGGATGACAGTGAGAACAAAGTTCAGTGTGCAGTTCTTTTTTTGTGGATCCGGTTGTGAAAACCGCTCCACAAGAACAGGTTATTTGAGCGTCCGTATGATATTCCGGATGTACGTTGCCTTTTTTCATTGTAATTAGTTAGTAACTTATTTTCTAATCTTTTTAGATGTTTTTGAGTGTCGGTCGTCTTTTGTTCCCTGCGCTCTAGCGCGTGGATTGTACTTAAAAATAATATAGAAGGCAAGTATAAGTAATATCGTTATGAATAAGCCCAGAAATAGGAGGAAGCTTTTTGAATATATGCGAATATCCAATTGTTCGCTTCTTGTTTCACCTTTGTTATCCGTGATAACCAATTCTATCGTCTGAGTTCCCGATTTGAGATATGAGGTTTCGAGGGTATCGTTTACTGATATGGTTGAGCCTCCTTGTACCCATTTGTATTCTTTGATTTCGCCATCTTCGTCGTAAGATACGGAAGCATCGAAAGTCAGATCTTGTCCTGTTAAATAAAATGGCCAATTCGGTTCGTTTATTTTGATTGTCGGACCTTTATTGTGGTCGTCTATGTCTTCCGGATCCATAGTGCTGTCATCGTCATCGTCAGTGTCGGTATTATCTCCTATTCCATCTTCATCAAAATCTATCCATTCTTCCGAGTCCGTTGGGAAGCTGTCTTCCGAGTCCGAATAAGAGTCGTTATCCGAATCTGAGTTTAAAGGATCCGTACCTGTTTCCGATTCGTCGATGTCATCTATGGAATCTCCATCGTCGTCAGCGTCTTTATTGTTGCCGATTCCGTCACCATCCGTATCTGTCGTCTCGTCGTAGTCCAGGGGCATTTCATCGGATTCATCCGTTACACTGTCGTTATCGTCGTCCGTATCCGTATTGTCACCGGATCCGTCGCCGTCCGTATCGTGCCATTCAGAGGTGTCTTTTGGAAAATCATCTTCATAGTCCGGATATCCGTCGTTATCATCGTCCGTGTCTTCCGTGTTTGGGACACCGTCGGAATCTGAGTCGTCCAATACGGTTATGGTTTCCCATATCGTGTTGTTGCTTGGATCATCGCCTTCACTTGTCCAAGGTGTGACGGATATTGATATTTGTTGAGTTCCCGGATCGGGGGTCCAATTGATGAATACCGTGTCCGTGGATCCCGCAAGTGCCGATATCGGTTGATCCGCACCGATTTGATATCCGTAAGTGTCGTTCCAGAATTTTATAGTGCCAAGCAGGTCTTCCGACGAATTGTTGCCGGCTGTGGCGTAAATTATTACTGAGATGTCTTCAACGAAATAACTTGTTGAAAAATAAACGTTGCTATCGATTAAAAAGAGGTCTCCGCCTGCGGAGAAAGCTTTTAGCGGGCTAAGTCCGAGTATTAATGCGAACAAAGCCAGCCCTATGGAAGAGATTTTTTTGTGCTTTGCCATATTCTTACTTTTAAATTTTAAATTTCTTCTGTAATTTCCTCCTCTTTTTCTTGCATTTCTTCTTCGAAAGATTCTGATTCCGCGGCGGCTATTTCATCTTCTTTTATATGATCTATTACCGAGATTGAAGCCACGATGTCTCCACTGTTTAGTCTCATCAGATAAACGCCTTGTGTCGCTCTGCCTCTTGCCGGGATGCTTGCCAAAGGCATTTTTATAATTTGTCCGTGCTTGGAGATTATTATGAGATCCGAGTCCGTGGTTTCCATTATTACGCTTGCGCCTATTACTTTGCCGGTTTTTTCGGTAATGTTGGCTGTTTTTACGCCCGAACCGCCGCGGCCTTGGAATCTGTAACTTGAAAGTGGAGTTCGCTTGCCGAGGCCGTTTGACATTACTACTAGAAGGTCGGCGTTTTCATTCTTGATCACGTCCATTTGCACGCAATAGTCGTTACCTTTTACTCGGATACCTCTGACTCCCATTGAAGCGCGGCCCATTGAGCGTACGTCGGCTTCGTCAAATTGGATGCACTTACCTTCGTGTGTTACAAGGACGATTCTTTCTCCCGTATTTGTTTGTCTGACCCATTCCAGATCGTCATCGTCGCGCAATTTTATAGCTATTAAGCCTGTTTTTCTTATGTTTTTAAAATCTTCCATCGGGGTTTTCTTGACTGTGCCTTTTCTGGTTGCCATGAATAAGAATTGGCCGGCTTTTTCTTCGCCACTTGTCAGGATTGAAGTGATTCTTTCGCCGTCAGCGAGTTGCAATAAGTTTACTACAGGTAAGCCTTTTGCTTGTCTTGAGGCTTGCGGTATTTCATAAACCGGCAATTTGAATACGCGACCTTTGCTCGTGAAGAACATTACGTCGTCGTGGTTCATTGCAAACTTGACTATGTCTATTTCATCTTCTTCTTTTGTAGCCATGCCTACGACTCCCTTTCCTCCTCTTTTTTGAGTTCGGAATGATGATGGCGGTAATCTCTTAATGTAATTTTCTTTTGTAAGAGTGATGACCATTGGTGCATTAGGGATTGTGTCTTTTTGCGAAATTTCCCCTATTGCATGTGGTACGATTTCCGTCTTTCTTTCGTCGGCGTATTTTTCTTTTATTTCAGCGAGTTCTTTTTTCATTATTTTCAAAACTTTCTTTGTGTCTTTTAAAATGTCTTCGAGTTCATCTATAAGCGCTAATTTTTCCTTGTATTCGTCTTCGATTTTTTTACGTTCCAATCCCGCCAATGTTTGAAGTCTCATTTCCAGGATGGCTTGCGATTGAAGGTCGGAAAGTTTGAATTTTTTCATCAAAGCGGCTTGAGCATCTTCTTTTGTTGCCGATTTCTTGATCGTTTCTATTACCGCGTCTATGTGATCGAGAGCGATATTCAATCCTTCCAAAATATGGGCTCTGGCCTTGGCCATTTTGAGCTCGTATTTCGTTCTGTTGGTGATAACCTCTTTTCTATGTGCGATGAAATATTCGAGAACTTGCTTTAAGTTGAGGAGCCTGGGCTGTAAGCCGTCGACCAATGCGATCATGTTCATATTGAACGTGTCTTGCATCGGTGTAAGCTTGAAGAGTTGATTTAAAACTTTTTTAGGATAAGACTCTTTTTTAAGTTCGACGACTATTCTGATGCCTTCACGATTTGATTCGTCTCGGATGTCTGTGATTCCTTTGATTTTTTTATCTCTTACCAAATCCGCTATTTTCGTTACCAGTGTCGATTTGTTTATTTGGTATGGGATTTCGGTGATTATAATCTGAAATTTGTTGCCTTTTTTCTCCACTATATCCGCTTTCGCTCTTATGACTATTCCTCCGCGTCCGTTGGTGTACATCTCTTTTATCGCGTTGACGTCGTAAATTACGCCCGATGTTGGGAAATCAGGACCTTTTATGAACTGCATTAAATCTTCTATTGTGCAGTCCGGGTTGTCAGTCAGGTGCATTGTTCCATCAATGAGTTCTCCAAGATTGTGTGGCGGAATATTTGTCGCCATGCCTACGGCTATACCCATTGTGCCGTTTAGTAGTAATTGCGGGATTCTGGCCGGTAATACCGTTGGTTCTTTAAGTCTTCCGTCATAGTTTTCAGTCCATTTGACAGTTTCTTTTTCAATATCGGCCAACATTTCTTCTGTTATCTTTTCCATTTTTGCTTCCGTGTAACGCATTGCGGCGGCTGAGTCTCCATCTATTGAACCAAAGTTCCCTTGTCCTCTTACCAGCGTATATCTCATCGAGAAATCTTGTGCCAATCTGACCATTGAATCGTAAACCGCAGAATCTCCATGAGGATGGTATTTACCAAGCACATCACCGACTACAGTTGCCGATTTTCTGAAAGATGAGTTTGGGCGAAGTCCCAATTCGTGCATTGAAAATAATATTCTTCTGTGGACCGGCTTTAAGCCGTCTCTAACATCAGGTAGTGCGCGAGAAACGATGACACTCATCGCATAATCCAGATAGCATTCTTCCATTTCGTCCGAGATGTTTCTTAGTTTTGTATTTGCGTCGAAAAAGCCCATTGTTTGTTGATCCTGAGTGTTATTCTTTGTGTTCTCGGTTTCCGGGGGAGTGGTGTCTTTTTTCGGCTCTTCCGGTATTTTTGGTTCGATTGGTTCCTCGTTTTTTTTATTGTTTTTCTTTGGAGACATATTTAAACCTGTTTAAATTTTAACGGAGTAAATTTACCATAAAGTTTACTTATAAGGAATCCCGACTTGTTTTTATCCGGAGGTTGGGATTGACAATTTGCTTAAACGGTGTAAAATTATATATCTGTTAAATCAATTTTATGTCAGATATTCAAAGAAACCAAGATGCGGAGCGTAATGTGGATTCGTTATTGGCGGATATCAAGGATATCGCCGAACAATTCATAGTGGCTTCTCAGATGGAGGATGCCGGATATGTTGCGCAATTAAAGGTGAAGATGGGGCAGAAATTATCCGATCTTATGGAATTGTTTAAGGCGGGTGGCGGGGATGATGAATTGCTTGCCAAGGTTAAGGATGCTTTGTGCGATGATGTGATTATGAAATGGCTGTCGTTCTTGGGGGTGGAAGGAAAATCGCTTATTGAAGCCGTTTCTCGAGGCATGTCGGATTTCAGGGAGGCTTCAATTGACGATGGTGTTATTCCGGAATCTATTGGTGATGATTCGCAGGTGCTTAAAAATTATTCTCAAAATCCGTTTTTAAGTAAATTTGTGACTTTGCATTTGCGTCGTGTTGCCAATGGAAACGTCATAGAAACTTTGCGTAAGCGTGCGACATTGGCTCCGCTGATCGGTGAGTTTGGATTTATGCAACAAGATTACGATTTGAGTTTGCGATTAAAGAGATATTTTTCTCCCGATCCTCGTAGACATGCTGATTCTGAAATAGTTGAAGGGAAAAAAGGTTTTGCAATTTTGCATATTGACTTGGATGGATTTAAACTTTGGAATGATACTTTTGCCAAGTTGGAAAATCCGCATAAATACGGAGATGCCGTTTTAAGAGTGATTGCACGATCTATATCCGGGATATTGAGATTGAATGATATTAAAAAAAGAAACGGAGGGGACGAATTGATTATTGTATTGGATGAAATCTCAAGCCGGGAGGATGCTCTTGCTAAAGCTGACGAAATACGTTGTATTGTTGAGGGTTTAACTAAAGACGATTTTCGTGCCGAACTTGGTGATGATGTTGATCGTATAGAGTTAATGCCGGAGGTAAGGCAAAATGCCGGTTTGCAAAAGGGGTTTGCCAGTCTTTCGATTGGTGTTGTAACATTTTTTAATCGAGGAGTTTCTGTTAATGGTGATCAGCATTCTTTTGCGAATCGTTTAGTTGGTATAGCTGATACGCTTGTGTATGCTGTTAAAGAACATGGTAAAAATGGTATTGCATTTCTTGATGGTTCGAATGTTGTGATTCGCAGATTTTTGAAAGATGGTGTTGTTAGTGATGAATCTATCGGGGATTTCCAGTCAATTAAATCGCAGATTGATGATTGATTCCGGACGGCTTTTCTGGTATAATTATCAGATAAAGTTAACGGATTTATATGGCAGACCAAACAGTACAGAGCCCAGCTAACGTCCAACTCGTGGCTGTTGCAAGCCCTAAAGTTGATGCTACGGTGCAGATTCAAAAAGCGGTTGTTCCCAAGACTTCGATTGTGGATAATTTGAAAAACAAGCTTTTTGGTTCTAAGAAAACGGCGGTTGTGTCCGCTCAACCTGCGGTTCAGTCTCCGGAAGGTGCCGAAAAATCTTTAACTCAAGTTGAGAGGCAGGCGATTTTGGATGCGGAAAAGCTTTATAATGAAGGGTTGGCTTCGATACGCGATCTTATTGCGCCGGCATCTTTTGAAGTGGCTTACGACCATTTGAGAGTGGAAGGTTTTCATGCGCAAAGTTATTTCGTTTATGCATATCCAAGGTATCTCGAGACAAATTGGCTTTCGCCCGTTGTGAATTTCGAGGTTACGATGGATATTTCACAGTTTATATATCCGGTAAATTCTGCGGAAATCATGAGGGTTTTACGAAAGAAAGTTGCCCAATTCCAAGCTTCCATAAGGATGAGCAGAGAAAAAGGCAATGTTAGCGATCCCGCGCTTGAAACCGCGCTTGAAGATGCGGAATCACTTCGAGTCGAGTTGCAACGAGGGCAAGAGAAATTTTTCCAATTTGGGATGTATTTTACGGTTTATAGCGATGACTTTAAAAAACTTGAAAAGATTACAAAACAACTAGAGAGTCTTCTCGGTGGCAAGTTGGTAATGACGCGAAGGACCGATTTGCAGATGGAATATGCTTTCAATTCGACTATTCCGATATGTTTGGATGAGCTTAAGGTAAGCAGAAATATGAATACGTCGCCGTTGTCGACAACTTTTCCGTTTATCTCTTCCGAACTTACTTCGAATGAGGGTATTTTATATGGTTTAAACAGGCATAATGAGGGTTTGGTGATTTTCGACAGATTCTCTCTTGAGAATGCGAATTCGGTTGTGTTTGCCAAGTCGGGTGCCGGTAAATCTTATGCCGTTAAGTTGGAGGTTTTGAGATATTTGATGATGGGAGTGGATGTGATAATCATAGATCCCGAAAATGAGTATCAGGCGCTTGCACAATCTGTCGGAGGCAGTTATTTGAAGGTTTCTTTGAATAGCGATAGAAGAATTAATCCGTTTGATTTGCCGAGAGCCATTGAAGGCGAGGAGTCAAAGCCCGGAGATCTTCTTAGGGCGGCGATTATAGATTTGACCGGTCTTATGAAATTAATGCTTGGAGGGATTAGCCCGTCGGAGGAAGGTATTTTGGATAAAGCTTTGATAGATGTTTATGCCACGAAAGGTATAACTATGGATACTCCGAATCCGTCGGCATTTAATGCGCCGACTATGGAGGATTTTTATGCGGTTTTGTCTTCGATGGAAGGTGCGGAGCAGATGGCTCAAAGAATACAAAAATTTACGACCGGTACTTTTGCTGGAATTTTCAATAAACCTACAAACGTAAATCTTGATGAAGGGCTTGTTGTTTTCTCTGTCAGAGATCTTGAAGATCAGCTTAGGCCGATCGCCATGTATATTATATTGGGATATATATGGAACAGGGTTAGAAGTCGGATGAAAAAGAGACTACTTGTGATAGATGAGGCTTGGTCAATGATGCAACATGACGATTCCGCAAAATTCTTGTACGGCTTGGTCAAGAGAGCGAGAAAATATTATTTGGGTGTCAGTACGATTACTCAGGATGTGGAAGATTTTATGAAGAGCGATTACGGAAAGCCGATTATTACAAACTCTTCGATGCAATTGCTTTTGAAGCAATCCGCCACTGCGATAGAGATGTTGCAGAAAGTTTTCAATTTAACAGAAGGGGAGAGGTATATGCTTCTTAACAGCGGTGTTGGGCAAGGATTATTTTTTGCCGGGTTGAAGCATGTTGCGGTTCAAATTATCGCTTCTTATACTGAAGACAGAATTATCACTACGAACCCGGAAGAGATTTTGAAACAAAAAGATGTCAGACAATTTACAAATGTTGCGGCTCCGGAACCTGCAAAAGCTGAAGAGCCCCAGCAACAAACCGTTCCCGCTACTTCGGTTGCACAAACACAAGTTGCTCCTGTCGCACCGGCCAATACCGCGGATGCCGGGTTTGATAATACGAGCCAGATCGGTATTAAATCTTAGAGTTGCTCGTAATTAATTCCTCGTGTAGTTTTCAGTCATGCGCGATAATAAATGGCTTTCGGATTTGCTTTCGGATTTGTGGGATAGATATTTTTTTGATGTTGAGAAGGGGAATATTTTGGAGGTTAAATTTTCTCGAGTGGCAAGGACGCGTTTGGGTTCGATCAGGATGACAAGAGATAAAAGAAAGTCGGTGGTTTTGATTAACGGGGTATTTAAAGACCCTTTAATTCCGGCTGAAGTTGTCGAAGCTGTTCTTGCTCATGAACTCGTGCATTATGTGCACGGTTTTTGTTCGCCGCTTAAGAGGCAATATAGACATCCGCACAGAGGAGGCGTTGTGCGCAACGAGATGATTAGGAGGGGATTAGTTCATCAGTATCGAGTTGAAAAGGCGTGGACGAAGAAAAGCTTTCGCGAGATAGCCCGTACCCACGGTCTATTCCATCATTTCCTTTAGTTCTTCCACCGCTTTTTCAAGTTGTTCGTCGTCGTCGCTGGTTACGGCATCTTCGATTTCGATATCCGGAGTTACCCCGATTCCGTTAAGGTCTTGTCCTCCCGGCGTGAGCCAGTGAGCTATTGTAATTTTCAAGCTTGAGCCGTCGTAGTAAGTGACTACATCTTGAGCACTACCTTTGCCGTAAGATTGAGTGCCGATGATTGTCGCTTGGTCGTATTCTTGCAAAACAGCCGCCATTATTTCGGATGCCGAGGCGCTGTTGCCGTTTACCAAGATTATTAATGGCAATCCGTTCAGATCCGCCGGTCCTTCGGAGTAGTATGTTGTTTCGTCGTAGTTTGTTTTGATGATCATAATTTCTCCATCATCCGTTATAAAGTGCGACATGATGTCTGCGCATGTGGTCAGATATCCGCCACCATTATCTCTTAAGTCTACGATAACGCCTTCCACGTCGTAATCTTCGAGCATATCCGTTGTCAGTTCTTCAAAATCCAGTCCCGTGAATTCTCCGAAACTTGCCAAATCGTAATAGAGGATATTTCTGTTTATTATTTCCGCCGATACATATTCGATTTCGAATTCGGCTCGTGTAACAGTGATAACCGTCGTTTCCGAAGAGTTGCTGTTTTCTCGGTGTATTTTGATGCTGACATCGGTTCCCACTTCTCCCCTGATCAGGCTTGCAACTTCTTCGACATTGAGCCCTTCGGTTGATACTCCGTCCACTTCGAGGATAATGTCTCCCGCCAAGAGGCCCGCCGTTTCGGCCGGTGCTTCCTCTATAACTTGCATTATCTCAATCGTGCCGTCTTCATTTGTCTGGAGATAAACGCCGATTCCTTCGAAGTTTCCGCTTAATAACTGGGTGAAAGATGTGGCGGCGTCCGGTAAGAAATATGTTGTGTTTACGTCTTCGATTGAATTTACCATCCCTTCGATTGCGGAGTACATCAACTCTTCACCGTTAAGTCCGCCTCCGTAGTAATCTTCCGTTAATCTGGTGTAAACGTCTTCAAGTATCAGTAAGTATGGGATGTCGAGGTTTGCTCGGATTTCGTCCGCGATTGATTCCAAATATGCGTCGGTTACGGCGAAACTGTCGAAAAGATATATCAATTGTGCCGCTTCTGCTCTGGTGATTTTCTTATATGTGCCGAAATAATTTTCATTATATGGTTCCATCAATCCTATCGATAATGCCATTTCGATGTAAGGCGCGTATATATTCGTGTACGACGTGTCTTTGTAAGGCAGATCGAAATCTCCCTCGTCTATATACATGGGTATCGGTATGCCCGCCCATTCCATCATTATTTTAACCGCTTCGCCTCTTGTAATTGGTCTGTTGGCATAAAAATTGTCAGGTTCTCCGGCTAAATCTATCAATCCTATTTTGGCCGCTTTGTTTGCGTATGGTGCGTACCATTCGTCTCCTTTTAAGTCATCGAATTGGTTGTCCGCGTCTTTTTGTCCTTTGGGATCGAAACCGGAGTCTGCAAGAAGCATTTTGTAAAATTCAGCCTTGTTTATATCTCTATCGGGGTAGAATAAATCGTCTGCGTTTGCGGCTATCGTCCCGTTGGATTCGAGATACGAAATCGCATAATAGTATTCGTTGTCTTCCGATACGTCGGTAAATTGAGCGTAAGCCAAGGTCGCATTTAGAGCGATAAGGATTGTTACACATCCTATAATGATCTTTTTCATGAGTATTGTTTGATTTAAAAATTTACAGGGGGTTCCTTATATATTAATTTTTTCAGTTTTGCAAATCGTGTTATAATTTCTTGCGAATAAAAATAAAGAGAGTATGTCGGATGATTTTACCGGTTTGAATAAAGGACTTTTTGCCAGGTTTCTCATGTTTTTTTTGGTTGCGAGTTTTTTGTTCGGGATTTTTTTATGGGTGACTTTTCTGAAAGATTTCGAGGCGGAAACCGTTTTGGATGATGCGGTTTATCTGATGGAAGACGGGGTTCAAAACGAGTTTTCCGTGGGGGAGTATGATTTCGAGTCCAAGTCGGAAGTTGTTTTTGATGGTATAGATGTCGTGCGTTTTTCCGAAGGTTCCGCGATCAATGTTGGTGATGTTACCGACGAAGATGGTTTTTATACCGTTTCCATGACTTTGGAAGAGGGAAGTGCGTGGATTTCAAATATGGGCGGGGTTTTGGATTTGATGATAAAAGTTGACGGGTATATGTTCCAAAATGTTGACGGTTATTATTATGTCGAAGTGAACGAAAACGGGTATTTCGCTTATGCTTACAAGCATCCGGTGAGTGTTTATTTTCTCGATGAAAGCGGTAACTCTTTGAACGATTATATTTTACCGCAAGGTTATTATGTCGAGCTTGAGAGGGGCGTGCCGAGTTCCGTGGTTTCGGATTTGAGATATGCGAAATTGGTAAAAGAGTATCCTTTTTATAAATTGACCGAGAATCAAGCGCGCGAAGGGCTTGCCGATTATGCGAAGATTGACGATTTGAGATATTCCGATATTTTGGGCGATTTCGAGGCGATGGTCTTGTACGAGTATGACGATTATGTCGGCGAGAGTGGGGGTGAAATTGTTGATAAGTTGAGAGAAATTTTAACATTTTCCGAATCGAAAAAAGATGAATGGAGCAAGTCCGAATCCATTAATAAATTGAATGCGGCGCTGTATTTGAGCGCGAAAGGTTCGGCTGAGGATGCGCTTTCCGAACTGCAAGATATTTCAAGCGTTATAGATGAAAAATATCTTCCTTATTTGAATTATGTGAGTGTTGTTTTGAACAATTCTTTGTATGGGGATGATTTGTATGTCGTTAAAAATTATTTGAGAGAAGTTTTGTGGGGCGATTCTTATGATGGGCAGATGGTTGTTTTGAGGGACAGGCTTAATGAAATGTATGATTTGTGCGATGATGGCGAAATGGCTTTCGCGAAAGAGGCTTTTTCCGATTACGAAAGGGGATGGTGGGATTTTCTCGGGATGTCGGCGGATGAACTTTCGGTTTATCGGGATGATATAAACGAGGAGCGTGAGCTTTTGTCCGTGTTGCTTTTGAAGGAGGAGGGGTTTTATGATACCGATTATTTCGATCTTCTTGAAAGTTTTGAGCAGGCGATATTCAAGGTTGCGATTTCGGGGACCGATTTGGATGAGGAGAGGCTTGTTTTTATCGCCGATAAGGTTGATGTTGTAAATTCCGTTACGGATTTGCTGGCGCTTTCGCAGATGTCTGTCGCGGAGGCTACCGATTTGCTCGGTTTTTTGCTTGATGACGCGGAAGTTTTGGCGAGCGAAGTTGAATCAACGGCGTCGATTTTGTCTTATTACGAGGAAGAGATTTCAGAAGGGTGGTTGGTTTTGAAATTTATAAATTCGGTTGAATATGAGAGTACGAGCGGTACTTTCGATGAAAAATATGAGGCGTTTGTTGCTAAAGAGCAGGATGTCGAGGATTTGAGAAATTATTTGCAAAACTTGCATTTGGGTGATGAATCGTCGAGCGGATTGACTCTTACCGAAGCGAAAGAGATTGTTTATTCCGATTTGGAAACCGCCGGAATTTCTTATACGGCGATAATTTCAATGGGAGATAATGCTTACAGACTTTTCGAACTTAATGGCGCTGAGGCTGGAGGGGTTTCTTTTGAGGCTAAATATGACAGAGAGAGTAAGCTTGTTTACGATCTTGCGGTCGGAGAGTCCAGATTTACGACGGGAGTGAGTTTGGACGATTTGAGCGAAGTTGTGTCGGGAGTTGAGGAAGGAGAGATCACCGACGAGGTGATTTCGGATGCAGAGGAAGCGGAAGTCGAAGAGGGGTTTTCTTCCACCGAGGAGGCCGCGATAGTTTTATTGATAGAGTACTTGAGTGAATTCGGGATTGAAGCGGCGGAAAAAAATGTTGTTTTTGTCGAGGTTGATGAGAATATATTCGAGGTGCGGGGTGCGATTGCAGGAGAGACGGTTCTTGATTTCGTTGTGGATCTGGATGACGGAAGTTTGAGCGAAGTTTATGTGGACGGGGAGGTTTCCGGAATTGAAGATATTCAATCACTGATTACCGGTGATTGAGATGTATTTCACGTAAAAATACCTTTTAAGTCATCATATTTTTTTTGACGTTATAGTGGTGGCGAGTTAACATTTTTATGTTTTAATTTTTTAAAAGTATTTATTTATGGGTGAACCAAATAAGCCACGGGAATCTGTGGGTGGTGGACCGCTTCGTTTTGCGTCTGAAGCTGATACTGATGTGCCGAGGCCGGTGGTTTTGCCTGAAACGAAAATTGAAAAGCAGGATTTTGCTTTGCTCAATGCTGTTTCCGATTGTGCGTTGTTTGATGGTATTGATCGGAATGTGTTAGCGGGGCTTTCGACGTCCTTAAAGAAATTTTCGGTTCATGCCGGCACCGTTCTTATGCGCAGGGGGGAAATTCCCGATAGTCGTAATAAGGCTTTGCCTCTCGGGCAAGGTTTTTTGGTTGTTCTAAATAGGGATGGGATACATGTTAAGACCGACTATGGCGAATCTTTTCTGCCGAAAGGTGCTACGATAGGTGAGTTGGGTTTTCGCGATCCATCCAAGGGAAGAGCGACCGATGTGATTGCGGCGAGCGATGGCGAAGTTGTCAGTGTTCCTTTTAATATGGCCGAACTTGGTTTGTCGCTTAAAGATGCCAATACGGTCAAGTTGGCTCTTTTGAGATGCAATGTTTTGCCTCTTGCCAATGAGCAACTTGGCGAGCTTAAGTTTTGGCCGATCATGCAACCGGGAGATGAAAGGGTACTTGAGGTTTTGAAAGAATTGCTCAATGAGAAGCAGATTCCGGTTGAAGAAGTTGAATGTCGTGGTGGTCAAGAATTGCAATCCAGACCGGGATATGTTTTTGTTCTGAAACAGGGGTCGGTTTTGATTATGAATAGGGAGGGGAAACAGCTTGCGCAGGTTGACGGGCCCCAGATGCTCTTTGAACGAGTTGGTGCCGGTGTCAGCGACGACAATATCGACGTTACCGTGGTGGCGGGTGGTGATATAATTGGCGAATACGTGCCATTGGTTGTGGCGAGAGGTTGTGTTACGGAAGAAACATTGTCTTTAATGATAGCTATGGTTGAAGAGTCCGTGCGTCATAAATTGAGTGTAACGGATGATAAGCTGGCTGTCGTTAGAGAAAGGCAGAAGGCGACCGCGGAGGTGGATTTGTTTGCTGGGATAAGACCCTTGATACGTAACTTTAGGGTAAGGGTTGAGGCCGCGATAAATGCTTTCAAACGGGGGTCAAACGAGTAATCGTTTTGATTTCGCATCTTTAGTCTTTTTGTGATAAAATTTCGCACGTCTTTTAAAAAATAAATAAAATATGGCTACATCTAGTAAAGGTTATAGTGCTGAGAATATTACCGTACTTGAAGGGTTGCAGGCGGTTAGAAAGCGCCCGGGCATGTATATTGGTACGACCGATGTTGCCGGTTTGCATCATTTGATTTGGGAAGTTGTGGACAACTCCATAGATGAGGCGATGGGTGGTTTTTGTAAAAATATTTGGGTTACGGTTAATGCGGACGGTTCTCTTTCGGTTGAGGATGATGGACGCGGTATTCCGGTTGATACGCATTCGAGAACGGGCAAATCGGCGCTTGAGACGGTTTTGACGGTTTTACATGCCGGAGGCAAATTCGGCGAAGGTGGCGGATATAAAGTTTCTGGCGGTTTGCACGGCGTAGGTGTTTCCGTTGTGAATGCTTTGTCGGTTAATTTGAAGGCCGAAGTTTATCGCGATGGCAAACTTTATTTTCAAGAGTATGCGAGAGGTAATCCGTTGTGCGATGTTAAGCCTATTGGCAAGACCGATAAAATCGGTACCAAAATTACGTTTGTTCCCGATCCCGAGATTTTCGAATTAACCGATTTTAAGTGGGATCTCATTGTAAACAGATTGAGGCAACAGGCTTATCTTACGAAGGGTGTTACGATTTATGTTGTGGACGTGAGAACCGACAAGAAATATCAGTTTTATTTCGAGGGTGGGATTAAGTCTTATGTTAAGCATTTGAATAAAAATAAAGAGAATATCGGGAGCGAAGTGGTTTATATCGAGAAGGCGGTTCCCGAAGGTTCGATCGAAGTTGCTTTGCAATATACTCAAGCTTTTCAGGAGACGGTCTATACTTTTGCGAATAACATTCATACGACCGAAGGAGGAATGCATTTGACCGGTTTTAGGTCCGCTTTGACGAGGGTTGTTAACGCTTATGCGAGAAAGAACGAACTTTTGAAAGAGAAAGATGAAAATATGACATCCGACGATGTGCGCGAAGGTTTGACTGCGATTATCTCTGTTAAATTGGCGAATCCGCAATTTGAAGGTCAGACCAAGAGCAAACTTGGCAATGCCGAAATGAGGACTGCGGTTGAAACCGTTTTCGGAGATGGGTTAGCGCAATTCTTGGATGAGCATCCGGCCGATGGGCGCGGAGTTGTCGGCAAGTGCGCTTTGGCGGCGAGAGCGAGGTTGGCGGCGAGAGCGGCCAGAGATACCGTTATCAGAAAAGGGTTTTTGGAAGGTATGACTTTGCCCGGTAAGTTAGCCGATTGTTCGTGTCGAGATGCGGCCAATTCAGAGTTGTTCATCGTAGAGGGTGATTCCGCCGGCGGTAGTGCCAAGCAAGGTAGGAATAGAGAGTATCAGGCCATTTTGCCTCTCCGAGGTAAAATTTTGAACGTTGAGCAGGCGAGATTGGATAGGATGCTTGCGAATAATGAAATTAAAGCGCTTATCATAGCGCTCGGAGTTGGTATCGGTGAAACTTTCGATCTTTCAAAATTGAGATATAACAAGGTTGTGATCATGACTGATGCCGACGTTGATGGTGCTCATATCAGGACGCTTCTTTTGACCATGTTTTTCAGGTATTTCAAACCGCTTATCGAAGGCGGACATCTTTGTATAGCTCAGCCGCCTTTGTATAAAATTTCTCAGGGTAAAAAATCCGCTTACGCTTATCATGATGAAGAGAAAGAAGAGATATTGAAGGGTTATGACAAAGCGCAGAAAATTTCAATTCAAAGATATAAAGGTCTTGGTGAAATGAATCCGGAACAGCTTTGGGAAACCACAATGGATCCCGAGAGAAGGGTTATTTTGAAGGTGACGATCGATGATGCTGAGCGTGCAAATAAGGTTTTTGAAACATTGATGGGTTCGGAAGTGTTGCCAAGGAAGAAATTCATACAGACGCATGCGAAGAGGGTGAGGAATTTGGATATATAGTTCCATAGACTCATAGGGACTATGTGATTATTAGGGAACCTCTGAAAAACATACTTCCTACTGCAATTCCCATCTTTCGGCTGCAAACAGCTCAGACCTCCTCGACGTCCCGCTAAGCGGGACGACTTCGTCGGTTTTCGCTATTTTCGCTCGAAAGAATGAGAATTTCGTAACGGAACCACATTTTTCAGAGGTTCCTTTAGTTTGTTGGACTATCAGACTATTTTGTAGTATAATTTGTAGATATAAAAATAAAAGATGAATTTTGTTTTCGATCTAAATGACGATGAGGAGCTTGTGTTTGAGGCTGCTTGCGAGTCTCAGGATTTGTTTGTTGCGACTTCAGATGAATTCAGGCAATTTATTGATAAGTTGAATAAGAAATCAAAGGGTATTGCGACGTATGTTTTTAAAAGAATGAAAGGCGATCACTGGGTTTTTGAGGAAAATATCAATCTTTCGGATGACGTGGATTGCGCGATTCTCAGGGTTGTGGAAGGAAAAGTTTATGCCTTGAGCGAAGATGTGGTGAGATTTATGAAAGGAGTTTTTAAGAAAGTTTAAGGTTGACTTCATCCCCTGTACAGGTAAAATACCCGTGCTTTTTTATTTAATAATTTCGAAGGGAGGTGACTTTAAGATGATAGGAGTTATAAAACATAGCAAGATTTCGAACGACAGACTGGTTAATATTTTCAATAAAGTTGTTGGCAAAAGCCGAGTAATTCTTGAAAGTAAGGCGAAAAAATTCAAGAAGAAAAAGCGTAGTCGTGTAGCTCAGAAAAAATACGCTATTATGGCCGCCAAATACCGTGCTGAAAGAGCAAGGAAGCAACATTATTAGTATTGATGAGAATCGCGGATATTTTAAGTAAGGCAAAGGTTGATAAAAAATCCTTGGAAGCCGAGGTTTTGTTGGCTTTTTCCCTTAAAAAGTCTAAAGAGTGGGTTATAGCTCATGATGATTTTGAGTTGTCGATTCGGGATGTTAAAGGGTTTCATGAATTATGGACTAGGTTTTTGCAGAGTGAGCCTGTTGCTTATTTGGTTAATAAAAAAGAGTTTTTCGCGATGGATTTTTATGTTGATGGGCGAGTGCTGATTCCTCGACCTGAGACGGAATCGTTGGTGTCGGAAGTGCTTGATTTAAGCCAAGGTCCGCGATTCGCGAGCAAAAAAGTTGTTCGAGTTGTCGATGTTGGGACCGGATGTGCCGCAATCTCCATTTCTTTAGCTAAAAATTCAAAAAATCTTGAGATCTATGCGACAGAAGTTAGTGAAGTGGCTTGCGAGGTTGCGAGAAAAAATATCGAAGATTTGGGAGCGAAGGTTGATCTTCGTTGTGGTGATTTGCTTGAACCCGTTAAGGATGTCGATTTTGATATTATAGTCGCGAATTTGCCCTATATTGGAACCGAAAAATATAATTTCGTGGAGACGAATGTTACGAAATACGAACCGAATGTGGCTTTGTATGGTGGAAATGACGGTCTTGAATTATACAGGAAATTGTTCGTGCGAATTTTAGATTATGGGATGAAGCCTTCTTATATTCTTGGTGAGTTTGGTTTTTTGCATGCGGAGATTTTAAAAGAAGATATCAAGAAATATTTCCCAAAAGCCGTGTATACTGTTAAGCAGGACTTGTCGGGACTCGATAGAAATTTTATAATAAGTTTATGATTGACGAACTACACATAAAGAAGTTGCAGGAAATCGAGGACGAGTTTCTGAAACTCGAATCCGGTCTTGGTGATCCCAAGTTGATTGCCAATTCTCGCGAATATGCCAGTGCCGGCAGGAGGCATAAGGAACTTGGGAAAGTGGTTGCTCTTTTTCAAGAGTTTAAGAAGGTGTCCCAAATTATTGCCGGTTCGGAGGGTATTTTGGAGACCGAAAATGATGAGGAGATGAGGGAGATGGCGAAAGAAGAGCTCGGGGGTGCGAGAGAGCAGGTCGAAAAACTTTCAGAACAAATAAAGGTCGAACTTTTACCAAAAGATCCAAACGATGAAAAGAATTGTATTATTGAAATTCGTGCCGGAACGGGGGGGGAAGAGGCATCTATGTTTGGCGAAGAGCTTATGAGGATGTATATGAAGTATCTTGAAAGAGAGAGGTTTAAGGTTGAGTTGATGAGCAGGAGTAACAGCGATCATGGTATTAAAGAAGTTATTTTTAAGGTTAACGGAGAAGGAGCTTATGGTCGGATGAAGTATGAGAGTGGTGTTCACAGAGTTCAAAGAGTGCCTGCGACAGAAGCTCAAGGCAGGATACATACCTCTACCGCTTCTGTTGTTGTTTTGCCTGAAGTTGAAGAACTTGAAATTAAGATAAGCGATCAGGATTTGAGAATTGATGTTTTTAGATCCGGTGGATGCGGAGGGCAAAGTGTCAATACTACCGATTCGGCTGTTAGGATTACTCACTTGCCGAGCGGTTTGGTTGTTCAATGTCAGGATGAGAAATCTCAGCTTAAGAATAAGGTTAAAGCGATGTCCATTTTGAGGTCGCGTTTGTATGCGGCAGAGCAAGAGAAACGTCAGAAAGAGCTTGGCGAGGCTCGTCTAAGCCAAATCGGTTCCGGTGACAGGTCGGATAAAATCAGGACTTATAATTTTCCTCAAGATAGGGTTACCGATCACAGAATCCATGTGAATTTCAGCAATATTCCTTCGATTATGGATGGGAATATCGGGGATATGATTGAAAAATTGACGATTGAGGATCAGGCGATGAGGATGGTGGGGAACAAACGAGGGACTGATGCGTAAAATGTTATTTTGTGCGAAATTCGAGAGGGTTTGAAGACAAATATCGGACTATCCCGTTTGGCGTTTCCATAGTTGTGGCAATTGCTTCTAACAGTGAATTTGATGCAAGTCTGTTTGCTCCATGAAGGCCGGTCCTTGCTGTTTCGCCGTATGCATATAATCCCGGGATGGATGTCCTGCCTTGTAGGTCAACTGCGATTCCTCCGCAGAGATAGTGTTGTGCTGGTGCGATTGGGATAAGGTCTTTTGTCAGATCGAAGTCGTATTTTTTAAGATTTTTATATACGTATGGAAAAGCTTTTTTGGTGTAAGAGGCTTTTTTGTGCGTGAAATCGAGGAAGATTTTATGACCTTGTTTTATCTGTTTCTCCATTGCTTTGCAAATTGTGTCGCGAGGGAGAAGTTCATTTATGAATCGTTCTTTTTTTTCGTTTACGATTTTGGCGCCTTCTCCGCGAAGAGCTTCTGTTAATAGGAATTTTGGTGTTCCCGGAGCGTTTAAGACTGTTGGGTGAAATTGGATGTAATTCATGTCGGCAAGGCGTGTGCCGATTTTTTTTGCCATGTCGATGCCGTCGCCGGTTGATATTTCCGGGTTGGTTGTCGATTTGAATTTTTGACCGATCCCGCCGGTTGCGAGAATCATTGCTTTTGCTCGGATTTCGTATGTGCAATTTTTTTGTTCATCGCTTGCGATTATGCCGATTGCCGAGCCGTTTTTCTTGATTATTTTTAAGGCTTTCGTGTATTCGCGGATCTCGGTGTTCGGATTTTTTTTGACAGCTTTGATGAGGGCGTCTTCTATCGCTTTACCCGTGTTGTCGGCGACGTGAGAAATTCTGCGAGCAGAGTGTCCTCCTTCGCGGCGTAAATCTTTGTCGAATTTCACTCCGAGTTTTTTCAGGTGTGCGATGACTGCCGGACCTTTTTTTATAATATATTCGACTGCCGATTTTTTGTTCTTGTAATGGCCTGCGACGAGTGTGTCTTTTATATGAGATGTGAACGAATCGTTTTTATTTAGGACTGCGGCAATTCCTCCTTGAGCTTTTTCTGTTGCGGAATCGGAAATTTTCTTCTTGGTTATCACTAAAACCTTGCCATATTTGGATGCGGATAGCGCGAAATTAAGGCCCGCGGCGCCCGAGCCGATGACGAGAAAGTCGATTGCGGTGTCCCGCCTAGCGGGACGGCTTATTGTAGAGGTTCGAGAATCGGTCGCGTTAGCGACCTTTCTTGAACTGGATTCCGATTTCATGATAGTAGGTGAAATATTTTACAACCTCTTGTAGAAATTTGTCGGCCAGCTTGCCCGAATATGAGCCGTTTTGGCCTTTTTCCATCTGTTTGCAAAGGCGGCCCATCCATTCTTCTACGATTTCCTGGATTTCTTTGCCTTCTTGGTCGAACTGTTCTTTCAGGCCTTTTTTGTCTTTGCCGTAATCTTGATTGAGAAGCATGAATTTCATCATTTTTTCTCTGTTTCGTTCGAACATTTCTGTGACGTAGCGTTTGTATTTTGGGTCTGACATTTTTTTAAAGTTAGAGTACGTGGAGATTATATGTTGAAAGTCGTTGTAAATCACGGGTTTCTTGTGCTAAATTCTTCCTGCTTTATTTGCAATAAGGCTATTTTATGAAAAATCTTGAACTTGTCGCTCCAGCGGGCGATTATCAGAAACTTGAGTATGCATATAGATATGGTGCCGATGCTTGTTATGTCGGGATGAGTGCTTTTTCTTTGAGATCAAAGACTACCGAATTTGATGCGGAGAGTGTTGTTCGCGGTCGTGCTTTGGCAAAAAAACTGAAGAAATTTTTTTTCATGACGGTTAATATTTATCCTAGGAATAGCAAGATTCCGGCTTTTATAAAACATATCAAATGGCTTAGAGACGAGGTGAAACCTGATGCGCTGATTGCGGCGGATGCCGGCGTGATTTCGATAATAAAAGAAGTTTGGCCGAAGGCGAGAATACATCTGTCGGTGCAAGCTAATAATGTGAATTATAGAAGTGTGCAGTTTTGGCGAGATCAGGGTGTGAAAAGAGTGATTTTATCCAGAGAGTTAAATTTGGAAGAGGTGAGAGAAATTCATAAAAAAGTTCCAGATATTGAACTTGAATATTTTGTTCATGGGGCGATTTGTGTGGCTTACAGCGGTAGATGTTTGCTTAGCAATTATATGAGTTTTCGGGATTCGAATCAGGGTGCTTGCGTACAAGCTTGTAGATTTAAATATAAGTTGCTTGAAGAGGCTTCTTATGGCCCAAAGGTCGATTTGCTGAATAAAAAAATTGTTCTTGAGGAGGAGATGAGGCCACGTGAATATATGCCGATTTCCGAGGATGAACATGGAACTTATATTATGAATTCGCGAGATCTTTGTATGTTGCCTTATTTGAAAGAAATGGCGGATGCCGGGATAACGTCGTTTAAAATAGAGGGTAGAAGCAAGACAGTTTATTATGTTGCGAGTGTTTGTAAGATTTATAGGCAAGCGATTGAGGATTTGAAGGCCGGGCGACCGTTTGATGAGTCTTTGATGGATGAAGCTTATAAAATCGCTTCCAGGGGTTATACTCCCGGATTTTTATTTGGAGATTTGGGTAAAAATTCCATGAGGTATGAGAAAAGCAGTCCGATAGGAGGAGCGAAGTTTGTTGGAATAGTGGGGAAAGAGGTTTCGAAAGGTGAATATCTTGTAGATGTGAGAAATCGAGTTTCGACTGGTGAAGTTTTGGAGGTTGTTTTGCCCGATTCGGTTGTTTCAATTAAAGTAAAAGAGTTTAAAGACATAAAAGGCAATCCTCTTACAGAGGTGCATGGGGGAGTTGGGAATAGGGTTTTTGTTTTGGGGAAGAAAGGACTCGAGGGGGGGCTTCTGCGGATTAACGGTTAGACCGGTAGCATTTCCAAGATTTCTTCAGCTTTTTCTTCCGGGTCTTTGTCGCTCGAGTTGTCATAGACGAAGTCGGCGTTTTTCAGGTAGGTTTTCTTGCGTTCTTTCCAGATTTGTTCAAGCTCTTTTTTAAGCGATTTTTGGCTGGTGAGAGGAGGGCGTTTTCTGCTGAAATTGATCCTTTTTTCCAGTGTTTTCAGGTCGGCTGTAAGCAATAAGACGAGACCGTTTTTTTTGAGTTTCTTTGCGTTTGCCGGGTTTATAAAAGTTCCCCCTCCTGTTGAGATTACGGCGTTTTTTGTTTTAGATAAATTGTCGACAGCTTGTTCTTCAAGTTCGCGAAAGTGATTCCATCCTTTTTCTTCGACTATTTTAATTATTTTTTTATTTACAGTGCGTTCTATGTAAACATCGAGATCGATGAAATCTCGTCTTAATTTTTTGGCGATCATCTGGCCGATAGCTGTTTTCCCGCTACCGCGCATTCCCGTTATTACTATGTTTTTCCGAGATGTGCTCATACTCTTTGAGTAGAATGATTGCGAGCAAAGTTGTGATCGCTCCGATTATAATCGGTATTTGGTTCCCGAAGGAAGAGCCCAGCGGGCCGAAGACCAAAGAACTTAGTGCGATAGCAGAAGTTTGTGTTAACGTTATTAAACCCGAATTGCCTCCGATACGTTCTTTTTTGAAAAATTCCAAAACGCCCGTGTATAAGAAAACAAACATCATTGCATCGCCTCCTTCATGAATTATTCTGCCGACAAGCGAGATTGGGATTATTGGTATAAGCATTATCAAGTAGCCTATGCCGGAACAGAGTAATCCGAGTGTGATTATTGTTTTTATGCCGGTACCTTTTTCAAGTGCTCTGTTGGTTAATCTTACCGTTGCGAACATGCATATTATTGCGGTTCCCATATATGCTCCCATCTGTGAAAATGTGAGGCCGAGAGTCTCTTTCAGAAATGGTCCATATGATGTGAATTCTGATCCCATGTGTATCGCGAATGAAAATATTATTGCGATGAAAAGTAAGACGTGTGGTTTTTTAATATCTTTTTTATAAGATTCGATTTCGAATTTGAAAGTTTCCGTGCTGGGCAATAAAAGGGATAATATGAGTAATATCGAAACCAGTCCCGCCGTTACGATTAAATATTTTTGAAAATCTATATATTCGAGGATATTACCGCTGAATAAAACTCCAATGCCTGCTCCCAGCAGATAAAAACCGACATATGTTTTTATTCTTTTTGATGGTGGTTCTCCTTGCGAGGTTTTGTAAAACAAACTGTCCATTGAAATGTTGTACAGATTAGTTCCGATGCCTCCTATGAAGAACATTGCGAGGATGAATGGGAAATATTGTGTTTGGCTTAATGTGAGAAATTCGATGATCATTAAAATTAGGCCTAGCTGGATTATTCTTTTTGATGGAATTCTGTCGTTTAGTAGTCCTCCGGGAAGTGTTATAAGTACTCCTGTTACAGTGAGTGTCATAAATAGTATCCCTGATTGCGTCCCGCTTAATCCTATTTGCGTGAAGTATATGGCCCAGAAAAATCCCAAAGAGTTTGTTGCGAATCTTTGGAAGCTATGGATGAGAGTGAGTAGAGTTAGGTTCTTTTTAATCATTTGTTGGCGTTGTCAAAATCTTGCCAAAACTCGGGGTAAGTCTTTTTTATGCAAGAAGAGTTTAAGATTTTGATTCCCGGGATTTGCGATTTTAATACTCCTGCGCACATTGCCATTCGATGATCGTTATAAGTTTCGATTGTTGCCGATTTAAAGTTGTTTGTGCCCTCTATTGAAAGTCCGTCTTTCAACTCTTTCACTTTTGCGCCGATTTTCGAGAGTTCCGTTTTGAGGGCGTGAAGTCGGTTGGTTTCTTTGAATCTCAAATTGCTTAGTCCGGTAAGCGTGCTTTTTCCATTTGCGAAGCAAGCAAGAGTTGCGAGTGTCATTGCGGAGTCGGGGAGGTTTTTTAGATTAACTTTGCCGAGTGGTTGTAATTCCGTTGGACCGATGACTTGAATTCCTTCGCGGTCTTCTTCTATCGTGCAGTTCATTTTTTCGAGATAATCGAGTAGTTTGATGTCTGCTTGTAAGCTTTTTCTCGATATGTTTAAGACTTTTATTTTGAAGCCCAGGGCTCCAAGTGCGAAGAAGTAACTTGCGCTGGAGGCGTCCGTTTCGATTGTGTATGGCGAGTCGAATTTTCTGATAATTTCCTTGGTAATCTCGATATAAGGCTTGGAGACGACGTTGCCGATGATTTTTATTTTCGGATTGTTGAATAGGGGAGCGGCCATCAGAAGTCCCGATATGAATTGACTGCTTACGTTACCTTTTATCGGAATTTCTTTTGGATGGATTTTGGGGTTGCCGTATATGGTTAGCGGTGGGTAGCCGTTTTGCGATGTGATTTTTATCCCGATTTTTTGCAGAGCTTCGATGATGTCGTGCATTGGGCGTTTTTGCATTTGTGGGTTACCCGTGATGCGTGATGTGAAATTTTGGGTTGCGAGTATGGGGATTAAAAATCTTATCGCCGTGCCGGAATTACCAATATTTAGGTTTTTTGGTGGGGCTTTAAGTGTTTTGCCTAAGCCGTAAACGGTGATTTGCGAATTATTTTTTTGTTCAATCTTGATGCCGAGATTCCGGAGAGCTTTTATCAGGTTTTTAGAGTCTTCGCAGATGAGTGGATTATTAATTGCTGTTTTGCCTTTGCGGATGCTGGCTAAAATTAAGGCGCGAGCCATTAAGCTTTTGGATCCGGGTATGAGTATTTTAGACATATTAAATGATCGTTGCTGATCCTATTTTTCGAACTGTTACGAATCTTAATTTCCCTTTAAATTTTTTTTTGTCAGTTTTTATGATTTTTGCGATTTCTTGTTTCTTTAAATTGGAAGGGATTTTTGTAGGTAGATCGTATAGCTTTAGGAGATTTTCAATGCGTTTTGTTTCCGGTGATTTTGAGAATAAATTTACCTGGTGTATTCCGATTGAAATCGCTTCTCCGTGGCTTAATTCATAGTTGGAAGCTTGTTCTATTGCGTGTCCGATAGTATGACCGTAATTGAGAAACATCCGTACGCCTTTTTCATGCTCGTCTTTTCCCGTTATTTTTAGTTTGATAGCCGAAGATTGAGTAATTAATTTGTTCAGTGTCGCAGGATCTTTTGCCAGAATCTTTTCGTGATTTTTTTCTAAAAATCCGAATAGCGATTTATCTCCGATGCAAGCGTGCTTGATTGACTCGGCTATGCCATTTTTCAATTCTTTTAACGAAAGTGTTTGCAAAGTTTCGGGATATGAGAGTGTCAATACGGGCTGATAAAATGTCCCAAGCAGATTTTTACCAAGTGAGAGATTCACACCCGTTTTCCCGCCTACGCTTGAGTCTACCATTGCGAGAAGTGTTGTCGGAACCTGTATGTAAGGAATTCCTCGCATGTAAATTGATGCGAGGAACCCTGTAAAATCCCCTATAACTCCTCCTCCGACTGCGATCAGGCAACTTCCTCGATCCAGTCCAAGTTTTATGAGTTTCTTTGCCGTTTTTTCGATGTTGGCGAGTGTTTTTAGTTTCTCGCCGGGTTCTTTGATAATTAGATCGAATTTGTGCAAAAATTTGCCGTAATGCTTATAGACGTTTTTATCGGTTATAACGCAATAACGGTTGTAGGGGAGTTTTTTTAATGTCGATGCCAGGTTTTCGATGTGGGTGGTCATAGTTTTTTATTTGGAAGTTCTTTCCCCACCGCAACCGCAACGAGGTTGAGTTTTGCCATCATGTTTTCGAATGCTTCCGGTGTGATGGATTGATCACCGTCGGTTAGTGCAGTTGTGGGATTTGGGTGAACTTCTATCATGAGTCCGTTGGCTCCCGCGGCTACTGCGGCCAAGGCAACCGGTGAAACAAGGCTTGCCATACCCGTTGCGTGGCTTGGGTCTACTATAAGTGGCAGGTGACTTAACTCTTTTATTCGTGCGACAGCGCCTATCGAAAGCGTGTTTCTCATATCATCTTCGTAAGTTCTAATGCCGCGTTCGCACAAGATGACTTGTTGATTTCCTCCTGCCAGGATGTATTCGGCGGCGAGCAAGAACTCTTTCAGTGTCGCACAAAGTCCGCGTTTGAGCATGACCGGTTTCTTGATTTTCCCAAGTTTTTTTAGAAGTGTGAAGTTTTGCATATTTCTGGCTCCAACTTGGAGGATGTCGGCGTATTTCAGAATGACGTCTATTTGGCTTGCGTCCATTACTTCCGTGATTACAAGCATGTTGTTTTCATCGGCGGCTTTTCTGATCATTTTCAGGCCTTTTTCTTCGTGTCCTTGGAAGGAGTATGGGGTTGTTCTTGGTTTGAAAGCTCCACCTCTTAAGATTTTTGCTCCTGATTTTGAGACTGCTCGTGCAGTTAAGCTCATTTGCTCTTGGCTTTCGACACTGCATGGTCCCGCCATGATTGAAAGTTCTGTTCCTCCGATTTTCACCCCTTTGATTTCTATGATCGTATCTTCTTGTTTCGTTTCGCGTGCGGCAAGTTTGTAAGGTTTGAGTACGGGCATTACGTTGCTGACGCTTGGAAGTGCGCGAAGGTGATTTATGTCCAGATTGCGTTCATCTCCGATTACGGCGATTACCGTGCGTTCAGTGCCGTATAAAGGGACGGGTTTGAGTTTTTGTGCCGAGAGTTCTCTTATGATGTGTTCGATATGCTCTTTTGGAGCATGACTTTTCATTACTATGATCATATTTTTATTGGTTAATGGTGGTGTTTTAGCGTCGATAAAGATACCTCTTGAATTCTACAGGTGCAAATAGTTTCGTCGCGATCGTTTCCATGGTTGTTTTTGGTTAAAAAATAAAAATACCCTCATCTTGCTTGCATGAGGGAACCATATACTTATAAAAGTTCTTACCTCATGCTTTTAGGGTAAAGTAAAAGTAAGCCCAGAATTGTCCGACGAGTTGTTTGCTTACTTTTTGCATGAAGTTGTTTGAATTATGTTCTTAGTGTAGTTTTGTTTGCGGTTTAAAGTCAATAGTTATGTTGATTGATACTCACGCACATTTGGATTTCCATAAATTTGATAAAGATAGAGATCAGGTTATAAAGAGGGCATTATCTGTCGGAGTTACGAAAATGATTTGTCCCGGGTGTGATTTTGAGTCTTCGATGAAATGTGTTGGGTTGGCGCATAAATATGATTGTATTGAGGCGATGATTGGCGTGCATCCGAGCGATGCCGATAAGTGGTCTTCGGAGGTAGCGAGCAAATTTTTTGTTCAAGCGAAAGATCCCAAAGTGGTTGGTATAGGAGAGATTGGGTTGGATTATCATCATATGAGGGTGTCTGAAGAGGTGCAGGAAAAAGCTTTTCGAGAGCAGTTGGAATTGGCTAAGCAAGTTGGGTTGCCTGTGTGTGTGCATGCGAGGGAGTCGGCAAGAGATGTTTATGATATTTTGGTTGAATCCGGAGTGGAGCGAGTTACTTTGCATTGTTTTAACGAGGATCTTGAATTTGCCGAAATGGCTTGGAAGAGGGGGTGGATACTTGGGTTTGGAGGGACTGTTACTTATCCTCAAAATGAAGAGCTTCGTAAGGTTGTTGCCAAGACCCCCGAGAATTTATTTGTATTGGAGACCGATTGCCCGTTCCTGCCGCCTCAAAGTCATAGGGGAGAGAGAAATGAGCCGGCGTATTTGGTGGAGGTTGCGGACGAAGTTAGGAGGATAAGGCGGTAGCTTTCTTTTTCCCATCTTTTCTTTCTTTTGTGAATTCTGATAATAAATTACTGCTTAATAACCTTTTACTTACCGCGTCCATTTGTCTTGCGACATATCCTTCATGCGATGCTTCTTGTTCGTTTGTTATTCTTGATTGTATGTCGAGGAATTGCAGTTCTATAGGGAATAATATTATGCCATGGTCGGTTCTTATAGGAATATCTACTGTTATGTGTATTGCTCTATATTTTCTTGATGAGTGTCCGTTGTGTTGATCTGGGACATCTTCGATGGTTGTCAATTCTTCATGGTCTATTGTTTCTTCCGCTATCGCCGTCATGAAGCTTTCTATGGCTTTCGGGTCTCCTTGTGTTGCCGAACGTAATATGGCTATATTTATTATTTTGTTTTTGCTTTGTCCCACTCTTATGTTTATGTCGGGGAATATTGCGTTTCTCGGGTGAAAAAACATTTCGTGTATGATCTTTATGGCATCTTGAGGTGTTCTTGTGGTGATTCTTGCTCCTATATGGTCAAGAACCGCTTCTTCTTTGTTTCCCGGTTTGTGTAGTAGCTTCGCGATGACGCGGTCTCTTTCTTTTATTCTTAATTCCACTCTTATTAATTCGATTCCCGTATCTCCGGCTTCGCCTCCAGTCGAGTAGAATATGTTTTTTTTGCCTTCTTTCTTTATTCTGCTGGAAAGTTTTTCTCTTAAAGCTTCAAGTACATATCCTTTATTGGGGGTTCCCGGCTCTCTTTCCCGAGGAAGTATTGATAGTAGTGGGTTTTTATTAATAAAATCTATAACCGCCATTATTCTTAAAAGTGCGCATGCGTCAGGGGTCATCATTCTTTTTCCTTTGCCCGCCGCTGTTCGGAATAAATGATAAATTCCTTCTTCTGTTGGCGTGGATAATTCGTTTATTTTGTTTTCCTTGATGTGTTTGTTGAAGTACTTGATCGCTTCGGTCATGACTCCTATTGCGTATGCAAGGTCGTTTGGTTCATCTAAGTTCACCCCATAGTTTTTCAGGTATCGTTTTATTTGATCCGGTTCTGTTAATCCGAGCGTTACGACGTCCAACATTGATATTGCCGATTCGTCTTTAGGTTTTAAGATTGGTCTTATATCAGCTTCAAGTACTGCGCGCAAAGTTGTGTCCGCAATGTGATCGTGGAGAATTTGAATTATTGCTAACATTTCCCGGGACATTTCCGGTTCGTCCGGGGAAATTCCCAGTCCTTTACCCATTCTTGCCAAGCTGGCGACTTTGTTTTGTTCGTTCGCGAATTCCGTAAAATCTTCTTGTAATTGCGTTGGCATAATAACGGTATTGGTTGTACTTACCGGATTTATTTTGACATAAGGCGGCGAAATGTCAAGTCCTCATTTCGCCAACCCCATCTTTTCAACCTGTTTCGTTGCCGACTGGAGTCTTTTATCTTCGATTATTTCTCCCGTTAAACTCATTTCGCCTATTGCGATTCGGTTTTTAGGGATTGGGATTCTTTTGTATGAAGAGATTAGGGCTTCAATAACGGCTTGGTCTGTGATCGGGTCTCTGACGCGGATTCCTCCCGTTATGTTTAAGTATACGTCGTAAGTGCTTAAGTCAACTTTGAAATGTTTTTGCAAGACTGCGATTAATAGGTTTAGGCGGTTTAAGTCGTAGCCGGAGGCGGTTCTTTTCGGGTAGCCGAAGTGAGTTTGGTTTACGAGTGCTTGAATTTCGATAATTATCGGGCGAGTGCCTTCGATTATCATGCTTAAAATCGAGCCGATGCGATCTTTCGTGCGATGCTGAAGAATCTCTTCAGATATATTCGGGCAATCCTTGAGTCCTTCTTCCGTCATTTTGAAAAGTCCGATTTCGTTTGTTGCTCCGAATCTGTTTTTGAAAGTGCGGAGCAGGCGAATATCTTGGTATCTGTCGCCTTCGAATTGGAGGACGGTGTCTACCAGGTGTTCGAGTGTTCTCGGACCCGCGAGGGTTCCGTCTTTTGTTACATGTCCTATCAGGAGTGTTGTGATTTGATTTTTTTTGCAGTATCCTAAAAGTTCTTCGGTGCAGTATCTAACCTGGGAAACCGATCCGGCTGTGCTTTGTACGAAAGATGCTTCGATTACTTGTATTGAGTCCAAAATCAGGAAGTTGGGTTTTTCCGCTTCGATAGTTGCCAGGATTGTTTCCAAGGATGATTCGTTGGCGATTTTTATGTTTTTATCGAGGACTTTTAAGCGTTGCGCGCGTTCTTGGATTTGGTTTTCCGACTCTTCGCCGGAGATTATTAGGACGGTTTTACCTTGTGTCGCGATATCTTTTGCTATTTGTAACGTCAGGGTTGATTTGCCGATGCCCGGTTCTCCCGTTAAAAGAGTAAAACTTGATGTGAGGAAACCTCCGTTTAGGACTCTGTTGAGTTCTTCGGATGATGTTTTTAAACGATTGTTTTTGTTTGGAGTGAAATTGTTTATATCTGTAACTTTTGCCGGTTTCGATTTGATTTGGTTTGGTCGTCTTGTTTGTTGCTCGATGATTTGTTCTTCAAAAGAGTTCCATTCTTGGCATTGCGAACATTGTCCCGCCCAGACGGGGCTTTCTTGACCGCAGTTTTTGCAGATGTATGTGTGTTTCGGTTTCACTTTTTAGAATTACGGGATTATAGAGAGCAGAGTTGCAAAGGATATTTTAGATTTTATGATTGGGGACAGCAAATATTTGGCGCCTTTTCAACTTGCGTCAATAGGGGAGGGGTGTTAATTTATGGTGGCTTTTTTGAGGTCTTTTCAGGCTTCGCTAAGCGGGGCTGGGGTCAGTAGCTCAGTTGGTAGAGCAGTTGCCTCTTAAGCAATTGGTCGCGGGTTCGAGTCCCGCCTGACCCACCATGGATGGCAAAGAATACTTTCTCAGACGGCTTCATTTCCTGTTTTTCTCAGGCTACATGTACGCCTTCGAGAAACGAGGAGCATTGCAGATGTCTTCGCAAGTATTCTTTGCCATCTTAGTATTTGTTCGCGGTGTAAATTTCGTGTTTAACTTGAAACTTTTCCCGCAAATTCGCCTTCTATAACTCTGCTTTTTGTGGTATAATTTACAGATATAAAAATACAAAGTTATGACTTACGAGCATCCTGAAGTATCAAGGGAACCTGCTGAAAGGCGTGAAAGGACATCCGACATGATGGACCAAATGCGTGATCATGCGGTTGCGCAGGCTGAGACTGTGAAACGTGACAATACTGTTCCCGAACAAGATGTTTCGACTGTGTCGAGGGATTGGGACAAATTGAATAATTTCGAGAAAATAGCTTTGTTGTTAGCTACCATTTTGGGTGGGGGACAAGATGTTCCGCAGGAGCTACAAGGTTTCTTCTTGGAAGTTGAGGATGGTAGTGATGCGGAGGGTAATGTTTTTGATAAAAAAGAAGCAAAAAAAGCCGCGCGAGAATATCTTAGAGATAGTCCTGAAGTACAGGGTAGTAAATTGAGGCAAAAAGTTGTAAAGAAGGCTTTGAGAATAGTTGGCAAATCCAATATAAATTGGCCTCCTCAGACAAAGGGTGGTGTTTTGGGTTGTGCGTATGTTGCGAGTTTGATTTTGGTTGATGCGGGAGTTTTCAAATCTCCGAGTTGCAGTATTACGGAGGTGGTTGCCAGATTGCAAAGTCGGGAGTGTGGTTGGAGAAAACATTATGGACCTCCGAAGCCCGGCGATGTTGCTGTTTGGGAAAGGACAAAACGCAAGCAAGCCGATGGTATGGTTGCTTTGGGGCATGGGCATATAGGTATTGTTACCGGCAATAATCTTGCTGTCAGTAATAGTTCCGGGAAGAGGATGCCAAGACAGCACTCTTTAAATTATATGGAAAGTAAGGACCCGATTAAGGATAGGAAAGTTGAATATTACTTGAGTCCGTCCGAAGGGGTGTGAATTTTTTTTGCAAAAAACAGAGTTTGGTTATAAAACGACTTTCTATTTTTTTATTTTAGCGAATATGAGTAAATTGGATATTGGCGGGGCTGCGGTTTTATTGGCTTTGTTCGGGTGTAGCGAACCCGTGCCGATTGCGGGTGATTTTTGTAATTGGAGTTGTACTGTTCAATAAAAAATTTTTCTTGAAACTTTTTTATATAGATGTTACCTTTTCACAGGTTTTTTGAAACATCTTTGAATAAGGCGACGTAGCCAAGTGGTCTAAGGCAGCGGTTTGCAAAACCGCCATTTCGTGGGTTCAAATCCCACCGTCGCCTCCACAGCGCAAGGAAGGTTCTGCGATCCTCCATAGGGGCATAGTGTCAATGGTAGCACGTTGGTCTCCAAAACCAAAAGTTCGGGTTCGAACCCTGGTGCCCCTGCCAAAAGATTTTTTATTGTCTTTCGTTAAGTCCTCGCTTCCTGTTTCGGGTATTGAAATAGGAGCGCTGTGGAATCACTCAAGACAATAAAAAATCTTGTTCTCATTTTCTGATTCCAATTTGCGGACATTTATTGGGATGAATGTTGTGTATCCTTGGACCGGTCCAAGGATATGGTCTGATGCGTATGGGTTTGTCGTGACAAAAGTTTTGTCAGCGAAACTTATTGTGTAAAGCGTCCGGTTACGCTTGGCTTATTACGTTGACCTTAGATTTTCAAGTCTGTAAAATCCTTCCGGATTCCAAGTTTGCCCAGGTGGTGGAATTGGTAGACACGCAGGACTTAAAATCCTGTTCCAGCAATGGAGTGCGGGTTCGATTCCCGCCTTGGGCACCAGAATCTGACGTTTCAGGATTTCTCCTTCCATTTGGCGGGCAAAATACAGGGTTTGCCATTGCGTTTTAGGCTTATTTAAGCCGTTTTCCGTCATGTTTGCGCGCGCCTTTTTCTCGGCGAGCCGGAGGTTCGAGCCAAAGATTTCTTTGGCAAGCGCTTTTTTGGGGAAAAGCGCTTCATCCCTTGCGATTTTCGGCGCATTCTGCGCCGTATTTATCCATTCCCTAAACGGTTCGAGCCAATCATTCTGCTTTTGTTCAAGATTGATTATTTTTTCTTCCAGCGTCTTCTTTTCGCTCATCAGCGTTGATTTTCTTGTACGATATTCTTCACGGTCAATATCTTGTTCAAGATAAGCATCCATAAGACGCTGGATTTGCATGCCAATTTTATGAATTTTATTTTGTGCCTCTTGAACAAAAGCAGAGCAGAATTGGGCGGATTCCTTGCCATCTTTTTCTGCCATTTGTAAAAGTTCCTCCGCCCAATCCTGCGGCAAAGAAACTTTTTGAATCAGAGCCGAAAGCTGTTTATCCAGTTCCTCCTCTCTGATGTACGGTTGTTGGCACTTATTTATCCCTTTTTTGGTACAGCGATAGTATGTGTGTCCTTTTTGGACTTCGGCAGTTATCATCATGCCGCATTCTCCACACGAGAAGAGGCCACAAAACGTTTTCGGCTCGTTTTTTGTACTCTTACGCGGTCTGCCTCGGTCATTCAGGACTTCTTGTACTTGATCAAAAAGTTTCTTTGCGATGATTGGCTCGTACTTCCCTTCGTGGATGTCGCCAGCATAACGGAAGTGTCCGTAGTAAAAGGGATTTTTAAGGATAAATGTGATTCTGTCTTTGTGGATTCTCTTTCCGCTACGAGAGAGTGCTCCTTTTTGCGCCAAAAAGTCGGACACATCTTCTAGCCGCGCATTGCCCTCTGCGTAAAGCTCAAAGGCTGCTTTGATGATTTTTGATTTCTTCTTATCTACAATAATAGTTTTATTTCGCACGTCGTTGATATATCCAATAGGGGCAATGCTCGGATATTCTCCACGCCGAACTTTTTGGCGCAAACCTCTTTTGGTATTTTCGGAAAGAGAATCCACATAATATTTGCTTTGCCCAAATGCGATATTGAGCATGAACTTGCCTTGTGGCGTTGGTTCAAACCAGAATTGTGGAAATTTCAACGCCGTAATACGCCCGCAATCAATGAGATAAATTATTTTGCCACCGTCAACAGAATTGCGCGCCAACCTATCAGGATGCCACGCCAAAATTCCGGCTGCTTCACCGTTCTCTATTCTTTTGAGCATTTCATTGAAAATAGGGCGGCCTGGAATTTTGGCTGATTGCTTCTCGATAAAGACTTCTACGATAGATAAGTTTTCTTGTTTTGCAAAAGCGCGCAATTCCGTGACCTGCGCCTCTATACTTAAAATTTGTTTGTCTTCAACATCAGTGGACTTGCGGGCGTACAAAAAGAATTTTTGCTCCATGATTTTGAGAGGTTAAATGATAAAACTTAAACGACCGCCTCGGTGCGTCCAAACCAAGAGAAAATCTCAAGGATTGATTCCGAGACGGTCATCTAAAAAGATTTTCTCGCACTGTTTGGACGCATTTAAACTTTACCATATCGTTAGAAAAAGCAAAAATTCTTTTTGTTGGGCAAAGCAAATCTCGCCCAAAGGGCGAGCAAAGACAGAATCACAAAATCGCAAGGGATGTCGAACCTCCGGCTCGCCGAGAAAAAGGCGCGCGCAAACATGACGGAAAACGGCTTAAATAAGCCTAAAACGCAATGGCAAACCCTGTATTTTGCCCGCCAAATGGAAGGAGAAATC
>Ga0209417_1000334_pt1 | contig 119632 bp, 89 predicted proteins | sample RifGroF2_FD_184002 | JGI IMG/M metagenome (GOLD analysis project Ga0209417, IMG submission 184002) | Groundwater microbial communities from Rifle, Colorado, USA - Groundwater F2 (SPAdes) (version 2) | ecosystem: Environmental > Aquatic > Deep subsurface > Groundwater | place: Rifle, Colorado... | reverse complement strand
TGCTTAATCTCGATTTCTGTTTCTTTAATGACAATGATTTTTGGGAGGGCCATAGCTGTGTATTTATATTATAGTCCAATAATAACAAATAAAATCCAATTATGCAAATTGGACTTTATTATATATTTATTTGGTATTATTTATGTTGTCAGGGCTGGAAAGCAAAAGTGTTACCAACGACAAAAGCTCTTTTAAGTATGCCTTGGTCGTTGAGGAAAAAGACCCCAATCTGAATATTGAAAAATGGATGATTGACGGAAATTTTTGGGATTCATTAAACAACAACCCTCTCCCGGTTATTGAAGATAACGATGGAGAACTGGAATTGGAAGCATGGATGATTCAGGGGAAATACTGGAAATGAAAATATGGATTTGGTTAGTTAAGTAGTAAATCTCAGAAAAAAGAAAAGGGGCTCAAAAAAGCCCCTTTCGTATTTTATATCCGTTCAACTTCGAGCATCAAATGCATTTTTGGTATTTTTTCACCTTTGGTAACGTAGATTTTCACCACTTTCCCATCAAAAGGCATTTGTACCTTGTTGTGCATTTTCATCGCTTCAAGAATAAGAATTACATCCCCTTCTTTTAGCTTTTGTCCTTCTTTCGCCTGTATACCAATGATCGTTCCGGGAATAAAGGATAAAATCTTGTTTTCATCCGGCTTTTCCCATTTTATCCGGTTTTCATACTTTCTGGTGTACTCTGTTTTATAAACAGCGCTGTGTACAATCAGAGGTTTGTATATTGTATTCTCTGCCATAAATTTTTAGTTAAGATTAAAACGGAGGAATTCCGTGTTTCTTCGCTGGACGGTTATCCACTTTATTGGCCGAAACCTGCAAAGCGTGCAACAATATTTTACGGGTTTCCTGAGGTTCAATTACCTCATCGACATAGCCTCTGGCTGCAGCCACATACGGATTTGCAAATTTTTCCTTGTACTCTTCGATTTTTTGTTTGCGCATTGCTTCCGGATCTTCAGCTTCCGCAATTTCTTTCCGGAACACGATATTGGCAGCGCCTTCCGGTCCCATAACTGCAATCTCGGCGGTTGGCCATGCAAATACGAAATCGGCGCGCAGATGGCGCGAGTTCATTGCAATATAACCACCTCCGTATGCTTTGCGGATGATTACCGTAATTTTCGGAACGGTTGCTTCACTGTACGCATACAGGATTTTTGCCCCGTGGCGGATTACCCCGGCATGTTCCTGATCAACGCCCGGAAGATAGCCCGGAAGGTCTTCAAGAGTAATGAGCGGAATATTGAACGCATTGCAATAGCGGATGAAACGGGCTGCTTTGTCCGAACTGTCGCAGTCGAGCACACCGGCGAGTACTTTGGGCTGATTGGCAACAAAACCAACAGTTTCACCATTCATGCGGCCAAACCCAATGACGATATTCGGGGCAAACAGTTCCATGATCTCAAAAAATTCGGAACCATCGGAAATGGATTTGATAATATCACGGATATCGTATGGCAAACGCGCGTCAGCAGGAACGATGTCTTCAATCTTATATTTCGAAACGGGTTCTTTCACCGGAAATATCTTTGCTTTTTGCGTATTGTTCCACGGTATGTAAGTGATCAGTTTTTTGATTTGTTCGAAACATTCTTTTTCGCTGATTGCATAAAAATGGGCATTCCCGGTCAGTTCGGCATGAACTTTAGCCCCACCCAAATCTTCCATCGAAATTTCTTCGCCCAAAACCGTTTTAATAACGCTGGGGCCTGTGATGAACATTTTTGAAATGTTTTCGACCACAAAAACAAAGTCAGTCAGTGCAGGCGAATAAACAGCGCCTCCGGCACATGGCCCGAGAATAACTGAAATTTGCGGGATAACCCCTGAAGCCAGCGTGTTACGAAAGAAGATTTCGCCATAACCGGCCAACGAGTCGACCCCTTCCTGAATACGGGCGCCCCCCGAGTCGTTGATTCCGACAAGAGGAACCCTCATTTTAAGCGCATGATCCATGATTTTAGTGATCTTACGGGCGTGCATCAAACCTAACGAACCGCCGGCAACGGTGAAGTCCTGTGCAAAAACACAGATCGGCGAACCATAAATAGTACCTGTACCGATAATTACACCATCGCCATGAAGGACTTTGCCTTCCATATCAAAATCACGTCCCGCATGTTCCACAAAAAGGTCGTATTCGTGAAATGAACCTTCATCAACGATTGAAAGTATGCGGGCGCGGGCCGTCATTTTGCCCATTGCAATTTGTTTACCAATGGCTTCGTCCCCACCACCTTTCTGTACTTCCTGTTTTCTTTTCCGAAGGTCTAGGATGTTTCTTTTCAGTGACATAGAAATAGATTTTAATTAAAAAAAAGTCTCCGATTCCCGAAGTTTTCATTCATAATTTGAGAGACAGAACGTCAATCTTTCGGGCTCAAAATTAAGATTTTTTTATACAAACAAGCGTTTTGCAAAACATTTGTTTCTTTTTGAAGAATCACTGTAATTATTTGTTTTTGAACTATTATCCGCAAAGTTTGAATCTTTAATCAGCGGGCGGCCCACTTGTAAAGATACACTGCAAGAACGCCAAAAAGCAGATTGGGTATCCAGGTAGCTAAATAAGACGGCAACAAGCCCGAATGGGCAAAAACCGTGCTAACCTGCATGAACATGATATACGAAAAACTGATCAGGATGCCAAACCCCAGGTGTAGGCCGATGCCTCCTTTCACTTTTCGTGAGGCAAGCGATACTCCGATCAGGGTAAGAATGAATGCAGAGAAAGGTCCGGACCGACGGCGATGCTTCTCCAGTTCGTAATTGATGGTGCTTACGCCACGCAGTTTCAGGTCTTTGATTTCCTTATTTAATTCCGGGAGTGCAATGGTTTCCACCACATCGCGCATCACCCGGTAGTCTTCCGGTTTCATATTCAGGGTGGTGTCAATTTCTTCTCCCTTGGTAATCGTTTCCTTGTAACCGTCGATTTCACGAATCACATAACTGTGAATTGTCCATTTCTTTTTTGCACGGTCCCATTTAATATATTCAGATGAAAGCTTCGATACCAGCTTCCGTTCCTCGAACCGTTCCATTGTAAATTTATAACCTACGTCGTTTGATGCGTTGTAGCTGCTGATGTAAACGAAAAGTCCGGGTTCAAGCTGCTGATGAATATCGGCGCTTGTCTCATACCCTTTGGCATTAATATAGCTATTTCTGAACTCAACTCGTTTTTTATTTGCAGGCGGTATCACATAATTACCCAAAACGTACGAAAACAAAGCAATCACCATTGCCGAAACCATATACGGCAACATCAAACGGCGGAACGAAACTCCACTGCTCAGGATGGCAATGATTTCGGTATTGTAGGCCATCTTTGAAGTGAAATAAATAACGGCAATAAATGTAAAAAGGGAACTGAAAAGATTGGCAAAATAAGGGATAAAATTGAAATAGTAATCCAAAAGGATTGCCTTGGTCGGGACTTCTTTCGAAATAAAATCATCGAGGTTTTCCGACACATCAAAAACGATTGAAATACTTATAATCAATGTGATAGCATAGAAAAAAGTTCCCAGAAACTTTTTAATAATATACATATCGATCCTCTTCAGCCCGAAAAGTTGTTTCATAATCGTACAGACAGTTGGTTAACCATTTTTTCTTTCCAGCTTTTAAATGTATCCGCCAAAATCTGGCGCCGGGCTTCTTTTACCAGCCAAAGGTAAAAAGCCAGATTGTGCTGACTGGCAATTTGTGCCCCCAGCATTTCGTTCGAAATAATTAAATGACGTAAAAAAGCCTTGTTGTATTGTTTGTCAACAAACGAAGTTCCGTTGGGATCAACCGGAGAAAAGTCGGTTGCCCATTTCCGGTTTTTAATATTAATGATTCCCTCGCTGGTAAAAAGCATTCCGTTACGTCCGTTGCGGGTCGGCATTACACAGTCGAACATGTCAATTCCGCGGTCAATCGCCTCCAGGATGTTGACCGGCGTGCCAACACCCATCAGGTAGCGGGGCTTATTTTGCGGAAGAATTTCATTCACTACTTCAATCATGGCATACATGTCCTTTTCGGGTTCGCCCACAGAAAGTCCGCCAATGGCATACCCGTCGCTATTGAACCCGATAACGTGTTCAGCCGCCTTTTGGCGCAATTCCGGATATACAGCGCCCTGCACTATCGGGAACAGTGATTGTCTGTGCCCATATACCGGACTGGTTTGTTCAAACCGGTTCCAGCAACGTCCGAGCCAACGCTGTGTCAGTTCGAGCGATTTTTTCGCATAGGCAAATTCTGCATCACCCGGTGTGCATTCGTCAAAAGCCATGATAATGTCGGCCCCGATTTTTCGCTGAATGTCCATCACGTTTTCAGGAGTAAACAAATGCGACGAGCCATCAATATGCGACTGAAATTTTGCTCCTTCTTCGGTGAGTTTCCGTATGTCGCCCAGCGAAAAGACCTGGTACCCGCCACTGTCGGTCAGTATCGGGCCATTCCATCCGTTGAAGCGGTGCAAGCCGCCTGCCTGTTCAATAATGTCGATGCCCGGGCGTAGATACAGATGATAGGTATTCCCCAGAATAATTTGTGCCTGTATGTCTTCCTTGAGGTCTTTTTTGTGGATGCCTTTCACCGATCCGGCAGTGCCCACAGGCATGAAGATCGGGGTTTCTATTTTCCCGTGATCAGTTTCCAGAATTCCAGCTCTCGCTTTGGTTTCAAATGCAGTATATTGAAGGTCGAATTGCATGCAATTTTTTTAAGTGCTCAAAGATAACCATAAAAGTTAAATCAAAAGAAAGAGGATTTTTTTGCCGGGCGTTAATTAAAATTAAAAAAGTGATGTAGATTCTGTACGAATGTTAAATTTGCCGGAAAATTACGACTTGTGACCGACTTTAATTTCCAAATGTATACGATATGGGAATGGATCTTAATTATTGCACTATTCCTGTTTTTTTTGATCCAGTTGTATTTCATTTTAAGATATTTCCTGAGAATATTATTTCTGAAACCGGCTCCTGAAAGTATCTTTGAAAACCATATATCTGTAGTTGTTCCTGTCCGGAATGAAGAGGAAAAAATACAATCAATCATTGAAGAACTTCTCTCCCAGCAATTCTCGAATTTCGAATTGATTATGGTTGATGATCATTCGATGGACCGGACATTTGAGTTATTATTTAGTCTGACCAAAAAGTACAAAAACGTAAAATATACGGGCATTGCCCAGGATGTCCGGTTTTCCGAAAAAATGAACATCAATCTGGGTATGAAAGCGGCAAAAGCTACCTGGATTGTTTTTACCGATGCCGAAGTGCCTGACCGTGACCGCGAATGGTTGAAAAAATTGAATTGCTACATTAACGACGATGTAGATGCCGTGATTGGTTATTCAAATGTGGTCAGGGGAAAGGGATTTTTACGGTTTTTCTTTCGGCTTGAAAAAATGTGGCAGTTTTTGCAGGGAACCGCTTTCACCCTTGGTGGAAGAACGTTTATTGCCGATCAAAACAATGTACTGATGCGCAAAAAAATATATTTCGAGGCAGGAGGTTTCCGGCAGCACATCAACAAGCATTATGCAAACCTCGAACTAATTCTGAATGAAAAAATCGACAGCAAACGTATCCGGGTTGCTACCGGCAATGTAGCGGTCCTATCGACAATCGATGAAAATTACGACATGTCGTTCCGTAATCTGGTAAAAAAATCGATGCAAATCAGAAAAAATTTATCAGTGTTCAGTCGTATGGCCTTATTTATGGATGAATATTCACGGATAGCGCTGATTTCCGCATTTACACTCTTGTTTATTTTTCGCCCTTTGTATTGGGAATTCTCTTTTATTCTCTTGTTTATTTACCTTTTATTGCTGTTTATTGTTTTGGTGAGCAACCAAAAACGTTTGAAGGAACAGAAAATATATTTATCTTCGTTAGTATACATGTTGATCAGACCACTATTCGTAGTATTGATCGGATTGCTAATGTTTATTAAAGACCGAAGAGATCGATGGATTTAAATCACCAGTTATCGGACAAGGCGCAACAAGACTTTATTCTTGTTGAAGCGGCGTTGACAGGGGATGAAAAAGCATTCGCCAAGTTAATGGGCCGGTACAAGGATGCGATTTATTTTATGCTCCTGAAAATGGTGAATAATAAAAGCGATGCTGAAGACCTGACAATTGAAGCATTTGGTAAAGCCTTTAAAAACCTCCATCAATATTCTCCCAGTTATGCATTCAGTACATGGCTGTTTAAAATCGCATCGAACAACTGCATCGATTTTTTGCGGAAACGGCGTGGGGTGCATATTCCCATCGACAGCAACCAGGAAAATAACGAACCCGACCAACAGGTGCGCCTGAAGTCGAACGACCCCAATCCCGAGCAAAAACTGATCCGGATGCAAAAAGCAATCCTGCTCCGGAAGGTGGTACGACGTTTAAAACCCCGTTACCAGACGTTGGTTGAACTTCGCTATTTTCGCGAATATTCGTACGAGGAAATAGCAAACGAACTGAAATTACCTTTGGGAACGGTGAAAGCGCAGCTTTTCAGGGCACGCGAAATGCTCTTCAAAATGATCGACTCCGAAATGGGGGAAGAGGATTAAACATTCTGCCCGATTTTTATGAACATCATCCGAAAATATTTTCCCGGACTTAATGATCTGCAAATGGAGCAGTTGGGTATGCTTCGCGGTTTATATGAAGAGTGGAATGCCCGCATCAATGTTGTGTCGCGCAAAGACATTGAGCAATTATACGAACGTCATGTGCTGCACTCGATGTCCATTGCAAAATTCATTCAGTTTGTTCCCCGCACTCAAATCATGGATGTTGGCACCGGTGGTGGTTTTCCCGGAATTCCGCTGGCCATTTTGTTTCCTGAAAGTGATTTTTACCTAGTCGATTCCATTGCGAAGAAAATAAAAGTAGTAACCGAAGTTGCTTCAGCGCTGGAACTAAAAAACGTGAAAGCCGGGCAGATGAGGGCAGAACAGGTCGCGCAGCAATTCGATTTTGTGGTGAGCCGGGCAGTAACCGCTTTTCCTGATTTTGTCAATTTAGTGAAAGGAAAAATAAAAATGGACAACCGGAATTTGCTGGCAAACGGTATTTTGTACTTAAAAGGCGGCGACTTTGAAGAAGAAATAAAACCATTTGGCAACAAGGCAGTTGTTTACAAGCTGGATGATCTGTTTGACGAGGAATTTTTTGAAACGAAGAAGCTCATTCATCTCACAATAAAAAAATAGAAAATAAAATTGCCTTTGCTTTGGATAAAATCAAAAAACGTTTATTTTTGCAGTCCGATTTTAAAGAGTATATATCAATTAAAAATAAAGACCGATGAAAAGGACCTTTCAGCCATCAAACAGAAAGCGCAGAAACAAACATGGTTTCAGAGAAAGAATGGCAACTGCAAATGGCCGTAAAGTATTGAAAGCCCGCAGAGCAAAAGGCAGAAAAAAATTAACAGTTTCTGACGAGCCAAGACACAAGCGCTAAGAAGATATTATATTGACTTCAATATACATGAGAGGTAAAGAACGGTGTTTCTTTACCTTTTTGTGTTTCTGAAGGGGGACTTTCAATTGGAAACATCAAAATTCTTTCGTTTCTTTTTTTTGAAGCTGCAAATACTATTTTTTCAATTATTTTTGTTTCCAATCTAAAACAAGAACTTCCGGCATGGGTATAAAATCATTTCTAAAAAGCAAACTATTTTTGAAACAACTGGTCCTTGCAATTGTCATCACGCTCGTTTTGGCTTATCTGACCATGTTCATGTTGCGGATATACACCGATCATGGCGAAAGCTATTCGGTTCCCGACCTGAACGGCATGACCGTCGAACAGGCCGAAAAGGTGATTGTAAAGAGTGACTTCCGTTTCCAGGTTATCGACTCCATGTTTGTTAAAGATGCTGTCCCCGGAACAATTGTAGGACAGGTTCCCGTTGCCGGAGCAAAGGTAAAAAAGAACCGTACCCTGTTTTTAACCACCTGTACCATGACACCCGAACAGATTGCCATGCCGAAACTTACCGATATTGCCTACCAGCAAGCCCTGAACGTAATTGAAAGTTTAGGCCTCGAAATTGGAGATATTATTTACAGGCCTTCTGAATATACCAATCTGGTTCTGGAACAACGGGTTTACGGCGAAATTGCAGAAGTTGGCATGCAGGTACCGAAAGGAACCCGTGTTGACCTGATCGTCGGACAGGTTTTTTCAGACGAAGAAATCATTATACCTGATCTTTTGGGAGAAACATATTCAAGCGCAAGAGATACACTGAGAGCTTACTTCTTGAATTTTGGCGCAGTTATTTTCGACGATTCGCTTTCTTTTGACGAAGACAGCGCCATTGCCCGGATATGGAAACAACGCCCCGAACCTTCCGATGCTCAGAAAATTTATCAGGGTCAGTCGATCGATATTTGGCTGACGGCAGACGAGGAAAAATTACAAAATATCCTTCAGGATAAAAACACCCCTTAAATGATTGAAGAAACACAATACGACGGTTTTGATGAAAACGAAGACAACGAAGACGGTGGTTTATACGAACATTTCCGTCTGGAAGTCGATCCTGGTCAGTCGCTTTTGCGCATCGACAAATTTTTGACAAACCGCCTGGAGAACGCCTCGCGAAACCGAATCCAAAATGCTGCCGAAGCCGGAAATATCCGGGTAAACGGAAAACCCGTAAAATCGAATTACAAGGTGAAGCCAGACGACATTATCACCATTGTAATGGATTACCCTCGGCGCGAGTTGAAAATTATTGCTGAAGATATTCCATTAAATATCCAGTATGAAGACGATCACCTGCTGGTGGTCAACAAACCGGCAGGACTGGTCGTTCATCCGGGACACGGCAATTATTACGGCACATTGGTCAATGCGCTGGCGTGGCATTTCAGGGATTTGCCTTTGTTTAATTCCGACGATCCCCGGCCCGGACTGGTGCACCGCATCGATAAAAATACGTCGGGACTGCTGGTAGTTGCCAAAACTGAAATTGCAAAAAACAAACTGGCCATGCAGTTCTTTGAGAGAACAACCAGCCGGAAATACATCGCGTTGGTGTGGGGGAATCTGGCCGACGACGAAGGCACCATCGTCGGGAATATTGGCCGCAGCCTCAAAAACAGGCAGGTTTTCACTGTTTTCCCGGATGAAGATCGCGGGAAACCGGCAGTGACCCATTACAAAGTTCTGGAACGCTTCGACTACGTTACCCTGATCGAGTGCAAGCTCGAAACCGGGCGCACCCACCAGATCAGAGTACACATGCAGCACCTCGGGCACCCGCTGTTCAACGACGATAATTATGGCGGCGATGTTATTTTACGGGGCACAACATTTGCCAAGTACAAACAGTTTGTCAACAATTGTTTCCATATTTTACCACGTCAGGCACTCCATGCGAAAACGCTGGGTTTTGTTCATCCCGAAACCGGACAGGAAATGCTATTCGATTCGGAACTGGCGCCCGATCTGGCAGAGGTAATAGAAAAATGGAGAAACTATATTTCCAACCGACCTTTAAACTAATAATAATATGAAGCCGAATATTGCTGTTGTTTATGGCGGCGACTCCGCCGAATTTGTCGTATCAGTCGAGAGTAGTAAAAATGTGTTCCGGTCGATCGACCCCGAATTGTATAGTGCATGGAAAGTGCAAATGAAAGCCGGTGAATGGAGCGTAATGAAAGACGATGTAAAAATTGCAGACGTCGATAAAAGCGACTTCTCTTTCATTTCCGAAGGAAAAAAGATAAAGTTCGATTACGCATATATCACCATCCACGGTACTCCGGGCGAAAACGGAATTTTGCAAGGATACCTCGATTTGGTTCAGGTCCCCTACTCAACTTGCAGTGTCGGGACGTCAGCCCTTACGTTCAATAAATATTTTTGCAGCAATTTTCTCCGGAGCTTCGGAATAAAAATGGCTGAATCGGTGCTGATCAACAATACTGATTCGGTTGATGTGGATGCAATTGCCGACGATCTGGGATTGCCCCTGTTTGTGAAGCCCAATGCCGGAGGATCAAGTTTCGGGGTCACCAAGGTGAAATCGAAGGACGAACTGAAGCAAGCCATTGCCACCGCACTAAAGGAAGATACTGAAGTCCTGATCGAACAGTTTATTAAGGGAACTGAATTTACCTGCGGACTGGTGAAACTGAACGGGAAAAATCTGGTATTCCCGGTTACTGAAGTGTTACCAAAAAAAGAATTTTTCGATTTTGAAGCCAAGTATACTAAAGGCATGACTGACGAAATTACCCCTGCCCGTCTTCCTGAAGATCTGACCATAAAATGCCAGGCGCTCTCGTCAACGATTTATGATTTATGCCGATGCGAAGGAATCGTCCGGATCGATTATATTCTGAAAGACGGAGATTTTTATTTTCTGGAAGTGAACACCACGCCCGGAATGACCGGTACCAGTTTTGTTCCCCAGCAAATTGAGGCCATGGGCGAAAAATTATCAAAAGTTTTGAGCCAAATTATTCAGCAAAAGTTAAAATAAGCGCCCGGTTTTCCCGTCGCTGTCATTCTGAACGAAGTGAAAAATCTGCTGTCAAGCGCGTCAATCATGAGATTTTTCGCTTTGCTCAAAATGACAAAGTTTTGATTGCCTGTTGATATGTCGTATGGTTGAAAACATTTCTCCTCATAACGATACAAAGGAAACCTTCGGGCTTCCTTTTTTTATAACTTTGGTATCCCTATTCGGGGATAGGAAAAATCAATCTGTGAAGCAAAAAAATGGCCATACAAAAAAAGACAAATCCCACAAAATTAAATATTGAACAGCTTAATGCCCAATACGGAAAACTTCCTCCACAGGCGGTAGATGTTGAAGAAGCGGTGCTTGGCGCCCTGATGCTCGAACGCGATGCGTATGTCACCGTGGCAGATATTATCGATGTCCGGAGCTTTTACAAGGAAGAACACCAGAAGATTTTCGAGGTGATAAAATATTTATCGACGCACGAAAAACCGGTTGACTTGCTGATGGTCACCCAGGAACTGAAAAACCGGACTATTCTTGACGAAGTGGGCGGCCCGCTGTATATCACCCAGCTTACATCGCAGGTTGCATCGGCTGCGCATATTGAGTTTCATGCACGCATTATCGCCCAGAAATTCATCCAGCGCGAGCTGATCCGTATTTCTTCGGAAATTCAGACCCGCGCCTACGACGATACAATGGATGTGGACGATTTGATCGACTTTTCGGAAACCTCGCTTTTCCAGGTTGCCGAGGGAAACATAAAAAAAGAAACGGTCCCGATCAAACCGTTGCTTTTGGAGGCCTCCAAGTTGATTGAAGAAGCATCGAAACGCGACGACGGATTGAGTGGTGTGCCCAGTGGATTCACCGCGCTTGACCGTATTACTTCGGGATGGCAAAAGACCGACCTGATAATTGTTGCTGCCCGTCCGTCGATGGGGAAAACGGCTTTCGTACTTTCCATGGCACGTAACATGGCGGTTGAACACCGCCGCCCGGTGGGCGTGTTCTCGCTTGAGATGTCGTCAATTCAGTTGGTGAACCGTTTGCTTTCATCAGAAACAGAACTGGGTTCTGAAAAAATAAAAAGCGGACGCTTGCAGCCCTGGGAATGGGAACATTTTAACCGTAAACTGAATGTTTTGGAGGAAGCCCCGATCTTTATCGACGATACCCCGGCGCTTTCCGTATTCGAGTTCCGCGCCAAATGCCGTCGTTTGAAAATGCAGCACAATATTGCCGTGGTCATTGTCGACTACCTCCAGTTAATGACTGCCGGAACCGATAACCGGGGCAGCCGCGAACAGGAAGTAAGTATGATTTCGCGTTCGCTGAAAGCCATTGCCAAGGAGCTGGACATTCCAATCCTTGCGCTTTCGCAGTTGAACCGTTCGGTTGAATCGCGTGAAGGAAAACGCCCTCAGCTTTCCGACCTCCGCGAATCAGGCGCCATTGAACAGGATGCCGACATTGTTTGTTTTATCCATCGCCCGGAATATTACGGGATTACCGAAGACGATTCGGGTAATTCGCTGATTGGTGTAGCCGAGATCATCATTGCCAAGCACCGTAACGGGGCAGTTGGCGATGTGCAGTTGTCGTTCAAAAAACAACTGGCTAAGTTCTCCGATATGGACAGCATTATTCCGGATGAGAGTGGAAGTGGTATGCACACCCAGAAATTTGGTTCAAAGATGAACGAAGATTCGGAAGGCAGCCTTAGCAGGATGCCTGTAAACAGTGGCTTTGAGAACGACTTCGATGATTTTTCAAGAGCAAGAAAAAAAGATGATGGATTACCATTTTAAACGCATAAAACTGGTTTTTACAATTTCAATTTTTTTAGCGCTGGCTGCACCCGTGCAAGCTATGTACCTGCTCGTTCCGATGGACAAGTCCCAGCAAAACCACCTGAAAGCATACGGAATTGCCTACTGGACGCTGGAACAAGCTACCGAGGTAAAATGGTTGCTAAACTACCGGGGCGGCAGTTTCCTGATCCAATACAATTCTGAAATTCAAAACGAATGTATGGTACGCGGGGTCAGCGTGGAGACCATTGCCGACGGACAAGCCGCCAATCTCTTGATGGAAATTGCGCGCGATGAAATCAATCAGGATGCAGTGAGCATGCAGAAAGCCCCGAAAATTGCCGTGTATTCGCCCCCCAACAAACAACCCTGGGACGATGCAGTTACCCTGGTACTAACGTATGCTGAAATAAAATACGATGTTATCTACGATGAAGAAATTCTGAACGGAAAACTGAAAGACTACGACTGGCTACACCTGCATCATGAAGATTTTACCGGGCAATATGGAAAATTCTTTCGAAACTATCAGCACATGCCCTGGTATCAGCAGGAAGTGAATACCAATCAGGAGGTGGCAAAACGGATGGGGTTCCTGAAGGTTTCGGAAATGAAGCAGATTGTGGCGCGCGAAATTCAAAGCTACATCGTCAACGGCGGGTTTCTCTTTGCCATGTGTGCAGCTACCGACACCTACGATATATCAATGGCTGCGGCAGGTATCGACATTTGCGAAAGCATGTTCGACGGCGATCCGGCCGACCCGCAGATGAACGAAAAACTGGATTACGATCACACCTTGGCATTTCAGAATTTCAAGGTTGAATCGGATCCGTTTAAATACGAGTTCTCGGATATTGATGTGACCGACGACCGCAAAGTCCCGCGAGAGCAAGATTATTTCACTCTTTTTGAATTTTCGGCCAAGTGGGATCCTGTACCTACCATGCTCTGCCAGAACCACACCAGCATGATTCCCGGCTTCATGGGGCAAACTACTGCTTTCCGAAAAGACCTCGTGAAACCCAATGTGCTGATCATGGGAGAGAACAAAGCAGCGGGTGAGGCCCGTTACATTCACGGTGAAATTGGCAAAGGTTTCTGGACTTTTTATGGCGGCCACGACCCGGAAGATTATCGTCACCTGGTGGGCGACCCGCCTACCGATCTGAACCTTCACCCAAGTTCCCCCGGCTACCGGCTGATCCTGAACAATGTATTATTCCCTGCGGCAAAAAAGAAAAAACAAAAAACATAACCGATCTCTCGATTATTTTTTCTGTCAGCCCAAATTTCATAAACGTATGGCTAATTTACAATACAATTTATTGTAAATTTAATCCGTGTACACAGTTGCGTACAGATGCTGATTCTTCACCTGTTACCCGGAAATTATGAATAAACTTTTATTCCTTGTTTGCCTTTTTGCATCGCTTTGTGCCAACGGGCAGGAACCCGGATTTTTCTATTTCGATAAAAGTGACCGGCTGGTCGTAAATCAGGAAGACGCTTCAAAACGTAAAGAGATAAGGCCTGTTTCTGACAAACAGTTCGAGATTATAGAAGCTGTCAAAACCTCGACAGGATGGACTGAAAATGGTAAAAAAGAAGTTGTAAACTACAAAAAGGACAAATTTAAAATTACTCGCGATATTTATGGAACAGGCATCAATACTTCAATCTCTGTTATCGATACATTAGCTGAAGGGTTTCTTATTCGCGAATATTTTGAAGGATTTTGTTTCCGGGAAGCAGAAGTGAAATCAGTTTTCCCGTTAGTACTGCATGGAAAATGCACGAGCTTTCCGAAAACACGGAATGATCAAATCTTTGTTTCTTATTATTGGAATGACCTAAAATATACAGAGGCGGAACAAACTCCCGGGATAGATTCAATTTTTACGGTGTCATCAAAAAAACCGGATGTATACCCTCAATATCCCGGTGGCTCCAATCAATATTTTAATGATATAATCAGTCTTTTCGGGAAAAAGAAATATGGTGCCAAAGAATTATCCGGACTAGCATGGATTTCTGTTACTGTCGATACAACCGGAAAGACAGGAAATATTCGTGTAATAAAAAGTATACATCCTGAAGTTGATTCTTTGTTGGTAAATTCTATTCTGGCAGCGGATACCCCGTGGATACCGGCAGGAATAAATGGGGAATCAATTGATTTTGAATATTATATTCCTTTTCAATTCATTCAAAAAGAGAAAACAGCACAGAGTGCAACGGAAAAAATCCATTTAGCGGTTGAAAAAATGCCTGAATATATAGGTGGAGAACAAGCATTAAAAAGAGTTATTGCCAGTAATATTAGATATCCGATAGAAGCTCAGGAACATGGAATACAGGGAACAGTTTATGTAAATTTTGTCATTGACCAAGAAGGAAAGATACAAAACATCCGTGTTGCAAGAGGGATACATCCTTTATTGGATCAGGAAGCAATTCGGGTTGTGAATATTTTAAAAAACTGGACTCCCGGAATGCAGGATGGTGAAAAGGTTTGTGTTTCTTTTACGGTACCAATTAGTTTTATACTGAATTGACAGGTGAACAGGCGTTAACAAAATCCACGTTAAAAGGTTTTTACTTCTCAAACTTATTCAGGCAGCCATTGAGAAAAACAGGACTGCCCGGTCTTTTCAGAACAGTAAAATAGATTTTCGGTAAACTCTATTTTTTTGTATTATTGCAAGCTGCTTAATGCGGACGAAGAACTATATTTTACAGGATGAAGAGCTCGTTTGTCAATGATAAAACTGCGTTTGACGAAGTTTCAAAAGGAAATTTGGAAGCTTATCGTCATTTGTTTGACAACCACTTTTCCGACCTTTGCAATTTCCTCCTTTTATATCTTCACAACCGGAAACTTGCCGAAGAAATAGCTCTCGATATTTTTGCCTACATCTGGGAAAAACGGGAAAGCATTCAAATTAAGAACTCATTTAAAGGTTTTTTATTTGCTGCTGCAAAAAACAAAGCAGTCAGCCATTATCGGAAAGAACAAAAAGGTTTATTTTCCTCTCTCCCGATTGAGGGACTTAATTTGCCGGAACCGGATTCCTCACAACAAACTCTGGAAAACGAGGAGCTTCGGCAAATTATTGACCGGGCCATTGAAAGTCTTCCCCCAAAAAGCCGGATGATCTATCAGATGGCCTGGGAGGAAAACCTATCGCAAAAAGAAATTGCGCAAAAACTGGGATTAAGTCCAAAAACCGTTGAAAACCATGTCGGTATCGCTTTGCGCAAATTGCGTGAAACGCTGAAACCTTACCACGAACAGATATTTATTCTTTGGTTGACTTCAACATTCCTGCAATAAATTTTAAAAAGCCGGATTCCGATTGGGGGATTCAACCATTTTTTGCGACTACTGTATTGAATCCATTGACAGGACAGACGAAGTCAATAGAATGGAGTTTTCAATTTTATAGAATTTTGCATGGAACAGAAAAACATACCTTGGAATGCTATTTCCTCATATCTCTCAAACAATAATGATGAGGAACAGTTAGAGGTCATCCGGCGCTGGCTCACCGAATCAGAAGATCACCCGTTTATCCTCCGCGAGATTATCAACACATGGCAGTTGACCAGAAAAAAGACAACATTTTACGAACCGGACAAGGATATTTTGTGGAAGAAATTAATGTTTCGGATCGGTCATCATCCTGAAAAGAAGAAACAAATAGCTACTTACCTGAAATGGATTGCCGCTGCTGCTGTGGTACTGCTAATCTTTGTAACCGGCGTTTGGACCGGAAATAATTCATTCAGACACACATCGGCTTTAGCATATACAACCGTTATGTCCCCGGCAGGAAGCCGTACCCGCATTATTTTGCCCGACAGTTCCGTAGTCTGGCTGAATTCAGAAGCAGAAATCCGCTATCCGGCAGCATTCGAAAAAAGATCGCGGGAAGTTTTTGTTTCGGGAGAATGTTTCTTTGATGTAACCAAAGATGCAAAACGACAATTCACTGTTCATTGTACGGATTTCAATGTGAAGGTATTCGGAACGAGTTTCAATATCAGGCAAAGCAAAAAAAATAACCATACCGAAGTTTCATTAGTTGAAGGAAAAGTTCAGATACTGAACAAGGCAGATCAGCCGCTCACCTTACTCGATCCCGGGGAACAGTTTGTTTTTAAAGGTGAAAAAGGCATTAAAAAGAAAATCGACAATGTCGAAGCGCTCACTGCCTGGCGAAACAACATGCTTATCTTCGAAAATGAACCGGTCGAAACCGTTATTCAAACTCTGGAAAGCTGGTATGGCGTGGAATTCCGGGTAGATACGGCAATTCTGAACAACCATCGGTACACTTTTAAAGTAAAGACCGAAAGCCTGCGCGAAGTACTTGAAATGATTTCTGTAATTACCCCCATTGAATATACGATTGAAGGAGAAATAGTAACAATGAGATACAAATAAAAACAGGGGAGTTTCATCTCCCCCGCCTTGATAATTTAATGTTGAACCTGGGTCTTTTAAGCTTCCGGCCGTCTTGCAAACTAATCGGAAACTCATCAGATTCAAAAAACTAAATCATTCAAAATTATGAAAAAAAACTGTAACGAACCAGAACCGGGATTATCCCGTTTCAAAAAAATTATGCTTGTTATGCGACTAACTTTATTCTTACTGATTATTGCAGTCTTTAGCACAAACGCTGCAACGTATGGGCAAAACAGCAAACTGGATTTGAATATGCAAAACATGCAAATTCGGGACATTCTGGGCCAGATTGAAGATCAGAGTGAGTACACCTTCATGTACGACAACAACCAGATTGACGTATTGAAAAAGGTTTCGCTTGATGTAAAATCCTCATCAATCGAAACAGTCCTTGAAGAACTGTTCAAAGGATCTGGTGTAACCTATAAAATTATCAACCGTCACATCATGCTCTATCCCAAAGATGAAAATGCGGGAGCATCACAGCAGCAAAAAACCATAACCGGTAAAGTTGCCGATTCGTCGGGCGCTCCGCTTCCAGGCGTAACAGTAGTCGTGAAGGGCACTACAAACGGAACAATTACCGATACGGACGGGAAGTATTCACTTCCCAATGTTGCTTCTGATGCAGTTCTTGTGTTTTCATTTGTAGGAATGAGAAGTCAGGAAATATCAGTAGCAGGAAAAACATCTGTTTATGTAAGAATGGATGAGGAATCGATTGGCATTGAAGAAGTTGTAGCTGTCGGATATGGTACACAGAAAAAAGCAAACCTTACAGGCGCAGTGAGTATGGCTACAAGCGAACGGTTGGAGAATCGTCCGATTGTAGCAGCGGGACAGGGGCTGCAAGGAGTTATTCCGAACCTGAATATTTCAATCCGCAATGGCGACCCAACCGAGTCCGCCGATTACAATATCAGGGGGTTTGAATCGATAAACGGCGGTAGCCCGCTTATCTTGGTTGACGGGGTGCCCATGGACCTTGAATCAATTAACCCGAACGACATTAAAAGTGTGAGTGTTTTGAAAGATGCTTCAGCGGCAGCGATATATGGGGCAAGGGCGGCATTTGGCGTTGTCCTTGTTGAAACGAAACAAGGCGCTAAAGGGAAAGTAAATGTTACCTTCTCTACAGAACAGTCTTTGGCTAAACCAATTTGTCTGTTGGATATAATTACAAACCCGTATGACTATGTTACTCTCAGGAACCAGGCATCGATACGAACCTCCGGACAGCCTGCTTATGACGATGACTACGCAGAAGGAACAAGGAAATGGGTTGAAAACCCGACAGAAGAAAACGCATGGGGAGTTGTCAACGGCGTTTTGCGATTTTATGGAAATAACAATTTTAGGGATCGTATAATAACTGATTTTTCTCCACAGGAAAAATACGACATGACTGTATCCGGAGCCTCCGATAAGGCATCTTATTTTGTGTCGTTCGGATACCTTAACAAAGACGGCTATTTAAAAATGTCGGACAAAAATGAAAAGTTTAAACGTTACAATGTTTTGATGAAAGCCGATTTTAAAATTAACAACTGGCTAAGTCTCGACGAAAAAATAGTCTTCAATGCTCAGATGAGCGATAAACCCAATGCTGACAATTATGACCTTAACTCAATCGTAAGGATAACCCCTATTCAGATGATTGAGTTCCCTGATCTTGACTATTATCTCGAACCAGGCGACCACGATAAATATGCACAATACATCGGAATGTATACGGATGGGACCATCCTGCCCTATTTAAACAGCGGGCGTAAAACGTATACGACTAACGACACCTGGCTGACCCAGGGAATTACAATTACCCCGTTAAAAGGACTAAAATTCAGAGGCGATTTCTCATACAATACGTATCACAAGGATTACCAGATGGTTGTAAGTAAGGTGGATGTTATTTCCTCATCTGATCTTACAGCCAAAGGCATGGTAACGAATGGTGAAACCAGTAATGATTTTATTGAGAACCAAGCCAATTACAATCAGTACTATGTGTTTAATACCTACGGAGAATATACATTCGATAAGTTTTCAGACCATTATCTGAAAGCAATGGTCGGTTTTAACCAGGAATGGGGGCGCAATACTTACATTAATGCAAAAGCCCAATCATTGCTGACCCCGTCTGTTACTGACTTAAATGCAACAATCGGAACACAGTATACGAAAGGTGGTAAATCGCATGTTGCCATTCGAGGGGTATTTTACCGTTTGAATTATTCTTATAAAGATAAATACCTGTTAGAAACCAATGGCCGTTACGATGGTACTTCGAGGTTTCCAAAAGATAGCCGTTTCGGGTTTTTCCCCTCCCTGTCTTTGGGCTGGAGGATGTCCAATGAACCATTCATGGAGGGGACTAAAAATTGGCTGGATAATTTAAAAATCCGGGCTTCCTATGGTGAACTTGGTAATCAGTTGCTGAGCGATTTTTATCCCTATATTACAACAATGGGATCCGGGTTGTCTAATTATATCATGTCTGCCGGTCAAACCCCGTATGTTTCTGCCTCAGGTTTGGTTAGCCCTTCATTGACATGGGAAAAAGTGGCCACTCAAAATATCGGATTAGATGTTGCTTTGTTCGGTCAACGGTTAGATATTTCAGCCGATGCGTACATCAGGGATACAAAAGACATGTTGATGAACGTGGAATACCCGGATATTCTCGGGACAGATGCGCCCCGGGAAAATGCTGCTGACCTTCAGACCAAAGGATGGGAACTCTCGGTTACCTGGCATGATAAAATCGGGCAAGATTGGCAGTATCGTTTAAACCTTGCTCTTGCAGACAATACATCAGAAATAACCAAGTATGAAAATCCGACCGGGGCGCTGTCTGAATATTATGTAGGACAAAAAATAGGCGATATTTGGGGATATGTAACGCAGGGAATCTTTCAAACCGATGAAGAAGTTGCTTCTGCGGCAGATCAATCGCAATTAGGTTCGGGATGGTTACCTGGCGATATACATTATGCAGACTTAAACGACGACGAAAAGATTACAGCCGGGAGCAATACCCTTGCAGACCCCGGAGACCGTAAAATAATAGGCAACAGCACAGCAAGGTATTCTTTTGGTATTAATCCTGAATTAAAATATAAGAATTGGTCGCTGAATATTTTCTTCCAGGGTTTATTCCGGGATTACTTGCCAGGCAATGGTAGCTGGAATACCTTTTACCCATTTAATATTGAAGCTGCTGAAAAGTATTTTTTGACTGAAACATGGAATGAAGATAACCGTGATGCATATTTCGCAGCGCCCCACCTCGCTTCGCACGATAAAAAGAATGTTCAGCCGCAATCGCGCTATGTACAAAATGCTGCTTATATCCGCCTGAAAAACTTAACTTTAAATTATAACCTGCCTCAAATGTGGATAAATAAAGTTGGTTTGAATAAGGCACAAATCTATTTTTCAGGAATGAACCTCTGTGAGTATACAAAAATGCACAAACCGCTGGATCCTGAAAGTACATACACAGTAGCACAGGAATATTTTCTGCAGCGTATTTTCACGTTGGGCGTTAAAGTAACATTCTAATTTAACCAGTAAAAATGAAAAAAATGAAAAAATATATAATGAAAATTTATTGGCTGCTTTTTGCAACTTTCTTTATTCTTAGTTGCAATGACTCCTTTCTGGAAAGGTATCCACTGGATGAAATTAGCAGTGAAACCTTCTGGAAAACAGAAAATGACTTGATAGTTTACAACAACAGCTTGTATGATTTGTCACTGAATGACGATAATGTACCCATGATGATGGGGCATAGCTCTGGTTCAAAAAGCCATACGTATAGCATTTGGTATCAGGATGAATTTTCTGACAATATTGTTACAATCAATACGAGGCACCTCTATTATCAGCAGGTGCGGGCTGGTTTGCATTCTATTCCTTCGGCGCCAACAATTTATGGTTATCAGGGATGGTATTTTATCCGGGCCTGTAATGTCGGGCTCGACCATTACGATAATGCTGATATCACTGATGAGATAAAAAACAAATACAAAGCGGAAGCCCGATTGATGAGGGGCTGGTTTTATGCTGAGAAAGTATCAAAATTCGGGGATGTCCCTTGGGTAGAACATGAACTGAATGTTGATTCGGAAGAATTGTATGCTGCCAGGACACCAAGAGAAACCGTAATGGAAAAAGTATTGGCCGACCTTAGTTTCGCCTGCGAACATCTGCCCGAGGACTGGGGCGACGGAAGGGCCCCGGGACGGTTAAACAGGTGGTGCGCTTTAGCAGTTAAATCCAGGGTTTGTCTCTTCGAAGGAACCTGGAGAAAATATCATGGCGGTACAAATTCAAATATGTGGTTACAGGAAGCGGCAAATGCAGCAAAAGAACTAATCGAAAAAGGGCCTTATCGTATTTACAGCACGGGTGATCCGAAACATGATTACAATGCCTATCAGCGTGCTACCAGCCTTGATGGGAATTCAGAAGTTATTTACTGGAGGAAATACGAATCGGGAACGTACATGAACCACATCGTCAATTACCACAAAAAATATCAGGGTGGCGCTACAAAAAGCATGGTGGACGATTATCTGTGTAGCGACGGATTACCGATCACTCTTTCCCCTTTGTACAAAGGAGATGCAAAAATCGAAGATGTATTTGAAAATCGTGACCCAAGGTTAAGGCAAACGGTTTTGCATCCGGAAGACCAGGCATATTATAACTATGACAACAGTACGGCATATACCTATCCGCGCTTTACCGGAATGACAGGCGGCCTTCCAAGCTTGACAGGTTATCATCTTATAAAAAACTGGGATGCAGTTGCTTCAGTTGCAGCAATGGGCACTTCTATCACACCAGCCATTCAACTGCGCCTGGGAGAGGTCATGTTAAATTATGCAGAAGCCAAAGCCGAATTGGGAACCATCACCCAGATTGATTTGGACGTGAGTATTAATAAATTACGTGACCGGGTTGCAATGCCCCACCTGAATTTAAATAATGTCCCGGTTGACCTCCGGTATGTTAATGATGGCGTTTCTCCTTTGATTGTTGAAATCCGCCGCGAACGAAGGGTTGAATTATTTATGGAAGGGTTCCGTTACAACGACCTCCGGCGCTGGAAACAGGGTAAAAAACTGGAAATCCCAAGTATGGGAATTCTCTGGGACAATGCGGCAAAAGCACGTTATCCGAAAGCCAAAGTAGGCACATCGGTTGATCCGATTTCAGGGAAAACATACATCCGGGTTTATTCAGGTACCGAATTTGCAAATCCGGTTTTTAACGAAACCAAACACTATTTGTGGCCTATTCCTCTTAATGCTATTTCGCAGAATCCGAACCTGGGACAAAATCCGGGTTGGAATTAATGAATAAAAGGAACTGTTTCTGAGGTAATTTAAACAGGCAATGTTTTATTTTGCGTCAATTGCAGGTATTAAAATTTCAGAAACAGTTCCTTAAAATAAAAAATACACTGATGGAAAATTTTAGGAAAATTTTGATGACCATTTTGTTGACCATTTTTATATGTAGTAATATAGCAAATTGCCAGACAATACAGGAATTTCCGTCATGCATTATTGATATTCACAAGTGGATTGATCGGCATTTTGCAAAAGGCAAAATCCCTCCATTTTCATTTACTTATGGAGGCAAAAGTTCTGACAGTTTTATTACCGGTTGGCAATACAGTGCCGCAAAACTGGAAACTACGGAGCCAAATGCAGAGGAGTCAGTTTACACATATACCGACAAAAAAAGTGGTCTTGTTGTAAAATGCTTTGTTACCTGTTTTGAAGATTTTTCGGCAGTTGAATGGGTACTGAAATTTTCGAATAATTCGAGCACGAATACTCCTGTTATTGAAAAGGTAAATGCCGTAAATTGCATTTTCCCCTCTGAAAAAAACGGCACATTTGTCCTTCATCATGCCAAAGGATGTTCTTCGGAACGAAGCGACTTCCGGCCTTATGATCATGAATTGAAGATTGGGAAAAGCATCTATATGACCCCTGATGGAGGTAGATCATCGGGTGGGGATATGGCTTTCCCGTTTTTTAATATTGAAAGTCCGGCAAATGAAGGAATAATGGTCGCCATAGGTTGGACAGGTAAATGGTATGCTGATATTCAGCAAAAAGATGAAAAATCGGTATCGCTGAAGTCAGGTATGGAAAAAATACAATTGAGTTTATTTCCACGGGAGGAGATTCGTACACCAAGAATTTGTTTGCTTTTTTGGAAAGGGGAAGACAGGATGACCGGGCACAATCAGTTTCGTCAGTTTATTCTGGCTCATCACACCCGCATGATAAATGGAAAACCTTCTGAATTGCCTCTCTCAGCTATGCTCGCCAGGGAAGGTCCTCCACCTTGCAATGAACATACCTGTACAACCGAAAGTTTTGCCATTGCGCTGATTAATCGTTATCAGCAATTTAATATTGTGCCTGAAGTTTTTTGGATTGACGCAGGATGGTATCCCAATCAGGGAAGTTGGGTAAACACTGGCAGTTGGGTCGTTAATAAGGAAAACTTCCCGAATGGATTAAAACCGGTTTCTGATGCGGCACATCAGGTTGGAGCTAAATTTCTTTTATGGTTTGAGCCGGAACGGGTTCGAAAAGGAACATTACTCGATACTGAACACCCTGAATGGCTGATGGGGGATGCTAATTCATCTACTAAATTATTGAACCTTGGAAATAAAGATGCACTCAACTGGTTAACAAACCATATTTCGGATATGATCACGAAAGAAGGGATCGATATATATCGTCAGGACTTCAATATGGACCCGATGCCTTATTGGGAAAAATCCGATCAGCCACAACGTGTAGGAATCTCGGAAATCAGGCATATTGAAGGATTGTACGCATACTGGGATAGTCTTCTTATCCGTTTCCCCAATCTTATCATCGATAATTGTGCAAGCGGTGGCCGCCGCATAGACTTGGAAACTGTATCCCGGAGTTCACCTCTTTGGAGAACTGATTTTCATGGATACACTGAACCGAATGGCAGTCAGGATAATACATACGGATTGAATTTTTACCTGCCACTTCATGGCACAGGTAATTGGGTTAGGTCGCAGTACTATTTTCGCTCAAATATGAGCAGTTCTATGGTACTAAACTGGGACATAAACAACAATGATTGTTCGCAAGCTGAAATGCAGCAATATATTCAGGATTTTAAGAGGCTTCGCCCTTATTACTATGGAGATTATTATCCTTTGACAGGAACAAAAGATTTTTTAAAAAACAGGGCATGGTTGGCATACCAATTAAATCGTCCGGAACAAAAGGATGGAATAATATTACTATTTCGCAGGGAAGATTGTTTAGACGATACTTATAAAATAAAGCTTCATGGACTTCATGAAAAAGCAACTTACGAATTACTTTATGAAGATTATAAAATCAATACAAAGAAAACAGGGAAGGAGTTGATGGATGGTTTTGACGTATTTATTTCTCAGAAACCTGCATCGCTGTTAATTAGTTATAAAATTATGGGAGAATAAAAAGATGTATACAAAAACTTTAAAAAATCAATCACCGGGGTTTAACCGCCGGAAATTTATTGGTACAGCCGCAGCAGCGGTGGCTATTCCCGGTCTTTTTTTTGAAAAAAGCGCTTTTGCATCCGAACCCGGGAATCCGTTGGCCTTTTTAGAAAAAACCCGGGAAATTCCGGTTCGTGACGAAGTGGATGTGATTGTCTGTGGCGGTGGTCCGGCAGGAATTGCTGCTGCCATTACTGCTGCCCGTGCGGGCGCTAAAACCCAATTGATCGAGGTGCACGGCTGTCTGGGTGGGGTGTGGACTGCCGGACTGCTTACCTGGATTTTTGACTTCGACAAGCCTGGTATTGCCCGTGAAATCATGAAGCGGCTCGACGAGCGGAAAGCACGTTCGCATTATAGCAGCAGTGGCATAGACGAGGATTTTACGTATGTCCCCGAAGAAATGAAATTGTTGCTCGAAGAGATGTGCCTTGAAGCAGGCGTCAAATTTCGGCTGCATACGCGGGTAGTGGCAGCCTATAAGCACAAAAAACAGTTGACAACTGTAATTACAGAATCGAAGTCGGGGCGCGAAGCCTGGCGGGCCAAAGTATTTATCGATGCCACGGGCGATGGCGACTTGGGTGCGTTTGCCGGCAATGGTTGGGATACCGGGGTAGGAGGAGATAGCTGCCCCTGCCAGCCGATGACATTGAATGCATTGGCCGTGGTGCGCGATGCCAACGCGATCAGGGACTATATCTCTTTTTATGAATACAAAGACGAAAATGGGCAAACCAAGTACGGGAAGCACCACCGGAAAGCATCGGCTAGGCTAATGGAGGAGATCAACCGTGCCGGGATCAACCCGTCGTACGGACGCCCATCCATTTTCCAGATTAAGGAAAACCTGGTTTTGCTTATGCTGAACCACGAATACAATATCGAAGCTTTCGATGCCGACAAGGTCACCGAGGCGACCGTGAGGGCAAGGGCTGAAATCCATAAGATTGTTCAGGGCTTGAACAGTCTTGGCGGAATCTGGGAAGGGCTGCAAATAGCATCTTCCGCCGAGCAGATTGGCATACGCGATGGCAGGCGAATTCATGGGAGGTACACCGTCAGCAGGGAGGATTTAATCCAGGGTACTACACATGACGATGCCGTTGTTCGCCCATCTTTTGAGGTGGATATTCATGCTATGGACAAAAAGTCCAACGACAAGGATGGGCCTATTTCCCACGAGAATTTCAAGATGAAGCCTTATGATATCCCTTTGCGTGCCCTCATTGCCAAAGATGTGGACGGGCTGATGATGGCAGGACGCTGCATCAGCGGTGATTTTACTGCTCATGCCAGTTATCGGGTTACCGGCAACGCCGTAGCATTGGGCGAAGCCGCCGGCGTTGTGGCAGCCATCGCTGCTACGAGCAAACGGATGCCGCATGAAGTGGCGTGGAACGAAGCAAAAATAAAACTTAAACAGATGGGACAGCACGAATAAGGACATTAAACAAACGGATAAATGAAAAATCAAATTAATCGCCGTAAATTCATTATATGTAGTGCTGGTTTAGGCATGGGTAGTCTGATGGCGAGTCCTGCACTAACTGCTTTTTCAAACCATATTGCAGGAATCCCAGGGACAGGTTACATTCCGATAGTCAAAAAAGGGGAAAAACAGATTTTCGTTGACGATGCAATGATTGCATATAAATCAGCAATCGAACGCAGATGCCATGCAGCCCAAAAACTGGACCACCAGGTATTGGAAGGCGATAAACCCTGGGAATGCTTTGAAAACGAAGGGGTGAAAATTCCGTACGCGGGCATCTACGGAACCGTTCTTAGGGATGAAAATTCCGGACAGTTCCGGATGTGGTACAATGTCTACAAGGAAACCTGTTATGCCGAATCATCTGATGGGATAAACTGGCAAAAACCGGAACTTGGTTTGGTGGGACAAACCAATAAAATAAACCTGTTCGGTTTTCAAAGTCCAAGTTTTATCCTCGATGCAATGGAAGCTGACCCAGCCAAAAGGTATAAAGCTATCGGGGCGAAAGATGGCTTTAGCAAAGAAGAAATTAAGAGGTTAAAAGCCAAATTTAAGTTTTCCGAATCATACCATCGTGATTTTGCTTATTGTGCGGCGTATTCTGCCGACGGACTGAACTGGACAATGTATCCCGATCCTGCTTTAATGGGGATGGATACCATTACCCTGGCACAGGACCCGCTTAGCGGCGAGTACATGGCTTTCCATAAACAAACCCAGGACCCGCGTTCTTTTGGGCGGCAGGTGTTCCTTTCAACCAGCAAAGATATGCTTACATGGTCGGATACGGAACTGGCAATGGCGACCGATGAAATTGACCACGAACAAGCCCGAAAGCTCGAAGGGGGCACTCACTCCGAAATTTACAATATGTCGGCATTTTATTATGCCGGTCAATGGCTTGGTTTGATAACAATATTCAGGTGTATTGGCGAACCGTTGGTGAACGGCAAAGCTAAAGCCGGGCAAAAAGGGATTATTGATGTGCAGCTTGTCCATAGTCGCGACGGGCGCAAGTGGCAGCGGTGTTCCGACCGTAGCCCTGTTATTCCAACCGGCCCTTATGAATACGACAAAGGCATGGTTTTCGGAACTTGTAACAGTCCGGTAATCGTTGGTGACGAAATCTGGATGTATTATTCGGGTTCAACCGACATCCATGGTGGTTCCAGTCCTAATAAAAAAATTTCTATTGGACGCGCTGTCTGGCGAATTGATGGCATGGTCTCGTTGTGTTCCAGAGAAACCGAGGGAATAGTCGAAACAAAGACTTTTCGTCCTCAAGGGGAAAAACTATTTGTAAACGCCGATGTTTCAAAAGGGCAACTCCTTGTCGAAGTGCTTGATTCCGAAGGAAACATTGTTTCATGTTTCGAAAAGGATAATTGCATACCTGTGAATGGGGCTTCTGTATGCCAGGCGATTAAGTGGAAGGGAAAAGAAAATTTGCCCACTAATAAAAAGATACGATTACGTTTTTACATGCTTCGCGGCAATTTATATAGTTTTTCAATTGTATAGTATCCGACTTTTTATAAGATATACGTTAGAACATAAACAGAAAAAAATTACCTTCAAATTAACCCAAATGAAATGGCCAGAAAACTTGGTCCGTTCAATCCGCCATGCATGATTACCCCAACCCACGAATTCTTCGTTTTCTGAACGATGTACGACTGGATAAAAATCAAGGGGATCAGGTTGATCAGCAATTGCCAGCCAAAAGCAACATGAAATAATCCCCAGCCCAATCCGTGTACAATCCATGTATATTTTCCGAAAACGATCTCCTGCCGGGGCAATAATACACCTCTCCAAAGAAATTCTTCGCCAAGAATATTTAAAATCCAATAGGGAGCCCACACGAAAAGCAGCCAATACCGCCCTTTGCTCAATGGTTCAAACGACATAAATGAAGGAGAAGGATCGAATGGTCCGACAACAAGTTCCAGCAGTTTCATTATCAGTCCACTGAAAATTCCGACAAGGATCAATCCGGCAAAACTCCAAAGCAAATCTTGTTTGGTAATTCTCCGGAATCGTAGCCGCCCGATCCATGTACTTTTTGATATTTTGTATCCTTCAGCCTTTAAAATCAATATTCCTGTTATTATCAAAGGGGTAAAAATTCCGATACCTCCAACGATAAACCAAAACAGAATGGTTTCTTGTCCCGTAACCTCACTGAGATACGGGATTAAAAACTTCGTCAGGCAATACATCAGGATTGCCGCAGGAATATAAATTGCAAATGATCCTGAAAATCCGAGTTTTTTTAATTCTGTAACTTTATTCATGATCCATTAATTGGTATATGACGAGAAGTAAATTTACGCAATTAAGTATAAAATCCGGCAAGTCATCCCGGTGCAAATCAATTGAATTGTCGTTATTTTTCCCGGATCATCCGTCCGCGATTGTACGAAAAATAAATACCTGCGGCACTAATGAGTGAGAAACTAACGAAACCCCATTTCACCGCTTGCAGGAACACGGCATCGGGCACTGTTTCAACCGCGTGGTCTCCGAACATCCCGGCAAAGAAAAGGGTAACAATGGTCATACTGATGATTTGTCCAATCACCCGCATGGTGGAAGCCAACCCGGAAGCAAGTCCGTACCGGGTTTTATCAACCGAACTCATGATGGTATTCATGTTGGGCGAAGAGAAAAATGCAAAGCCCAGCCCCACCCAAATCAGCATAAAAATAATGAGCCAAACAGGAGTTGTAGCAGAAAGAAATGCAAAAGCGGCCAGCCCCAGCGTACACATCGTCATTCCCAGCGTAGTAAGGTAGCGGGGTTGAATACGATCGGAAAGCCGCCCTGCAATCGGTGAAAAAACAGCCATCATAATCGGTTGTGCAACCAGTATTGCCCCGGCATCGCGCGGCGATAACCCCTTGATTTTTTGCAGGTACAGGCTCAGCAAAAATATAATGGCAAAAGTAGCGCTGTAATTGATCAGTGCGGCCAGATTCGAATAGGCAAACAGGCGGTTGCGGAGAAACAGGTTGGTATCGATCACCGGCATTGACGATTTGCTTTCCAGTATCCAGAAAACGATCAGGGACAGCACGCCGCCGCTCATCATCATCCAGCCAGACACCGCAGGGATTCGCGATGACCCATAAACCAAGAACACCAATCCCAACATATAAAAGAGGGTTCCCTTCAGATCAATTTTCTTATCGGTTACTGCCGGTGATCCGTCTTTTCCGAGAAAAAGAAATGCAATAACCGTGGTGAGAATTCCCAGTACAGACGACACAAAGAAAATAGACCTCCATCCCAGATACTGGGTCAAAATTCCACCTGCAAAAGGCCCGAATGCAAGTCCGAGATAGACTGCTGAAACCGACATACCTAAAACCCGTCCCCTGTATTGCGGCAAAAAAGCCGACACCAAAATGGCGGGTCCGGTGGTACTTGTAAATGCTGCGCCAATGCCCTGGATATAGCGAAAAAGAATGAGCCAGAAACCGGATCCGGCAAAGCCGCACAACAATGACGAAAAGGTGAAAATTATCACACCCAGCTTAAAAATACGCCGGATGCCGGTGAGATCACCCCAGCGGCCTACGGGCAGCAAAAACATGGCCGTGGCAAGCAGAAAGGAAGTCACCAGCCAACTCAATGTAACCGCATCGAGGCTGAAACTTTTTTCAATGGCAGGCAACGCGATATTTACCGACGAGATAAGAAAGGTCCCCATAAACGAGGTCACCGCCACAATCGCCAGAATTGAAATCTGCTTTTTAGTCCAGTTCATAATTCTTTTTCAAAAAGTTCCGCGACAGGCAAAAATAACATTAATTCTATTCCTGAAATTTTTGTCGATGACTATTATTTCAGCGGTTCACAGGGAAGTAAAATTTGAACCGGAAGAAATTAATCAAATCATTCAAATAAATATTTGCGTATTCATTTTTTCTTTTTAGCGCCTGCCTTTCCCAGGTTTTCACTGACCCGGAATTCAATAATTTTAGCGATCAAATTGAAAGGTAGCGGTTGATCGATTGGAAATTGCACTGAACCTTTTGCTCCTTTAAAAGAGGATAATTCTTTTTTGAATGCCTCAATTCCCGAAGGCGCCGGATACAATCCAATATGATTTGTATATGCTGCAAAATGAACCAGATTGCCCTTCAGCCTGAATGTCGGCATCTGGTAGCTGATCGTCTCTTCCGCATCAGGAGCGGCATCCCGGATGGTTTGCCGGAGTTTCTCCAGAATTACCTGAACATCTTTTGGGAAACGGGCAATATAATCGTCAATACTGGCAGGGGGTGTAGTATTTTCTGTTTGCATGTTCCATTCGTTTATATTTCTGCAATTTACTTATTACCGTGTACTTTTCAGTTAAAAATTCCAGCGCATTTTATCTGATCAATAGTATTTCCTCCTGGATTCTCGGCCTGCTAACTTTCAAAACTATACTCTCGCTCTACTTTGGCAATCCTTGTTGTAAACTGCCGGTACCATATTTCTTTCCCTTTCTTCCTGGCAACCTGATGCTCCAGATTTTCTTTCCATTGTTTTATCGATTCCGGATCACGCCAATACGAAACGGAAATTCCAATTTGTTCCCTTGCTGACTCAATGCCCAGAAAACCGGGCTGATTTTTTGCAAGTTCTGTCATTTTATCTGCCATCTCAGCGTATCCGTTATCGCCATCTGTTCTCACCGAAGTGAAGATCACCGCATAATATGGCGGTTCAGGTGTTTTTGCAATCATATTTTATTGTCCTTTTCTGTGTCTTTCTTAATATGTAACAAATAGTTGATGTATATTTCTTTGGCAAATCGCACATTTCTTTTCAATCCGGTTGAAATTCCCGCATTTTAATGAACTACTGTATACGAGAACTGTATATACAGCGATGAGAAAGGTACACTGGCGGTCATTCGCCCCTCAGACACCTATGGATAGGAACAGTATTTGCATATTCATCACTCCCATTCTTTGAATTTAATTTTCTTTTAACCCTTTGCAGCCCGGCGTCTTTGCGTGAACCAGGCTGTTCTATTTGGCTCCGAAGCATCGGAGTGTTTTACTGAAATTTGACAAATTAATTCGGAACAATGTCGTGTTCCTATAATAAAATTTGGTCGTTTTTTAAATCAACTTTTCCCGGTATATTTGGGTATAAAATTCTCATATCCGACAACGCTTCATTAAAAATCAGACATGAACCAAACCAATCACTACTTTGAAATCCACCGGAAACATCTTTTGGCTCCCCTGCTTGTTGCCGGTTTGTCGCCGTCTCTGTCGCCGTCTCTGTCGTTTGCTGCATCCGATGAAAAACCAAATATTATCATCATCCTCGCCGACGACCTGGGATGGTCGAACATCGGGTGCTTTGGAGGCATAATAGAAACGCCCAATCTGGATCGTTTAGCCGCAACCGGTGTGCGTTTCAACCAGTTTTATAGCGCTGCCCGGTGCTGCCCGTCCCGCGCCACTCTGTTAACAGGCCTGTCTCCACACGAGTCAGGCATCGGACACATGACATTTAAACGTACAGGCAACAAGCCATCGGTAATTGCCGGGCGTTTGGAGTTACCGTATGCCTATCGTGGCTGGCTGGGAGAGGCCGTGCCAACATTGCCGGAAATGCTCAAAACAGCAGGGTACAGCACGTACATGTCAGGGAAGTGGCATCTTGGCAACAGCAATCCCGACACCTGGCCGAAACAGCGCGGATTTGACTACTTCTACGGTTTTCTTGAAGGCACTTCGGACTATTTCAAACCAAACGACCTTCACCGGGACAACCAACTTATTGAACCGGAAGGTAAACGTTACTACACCACGGATGCTTTCACAAATGAAGCAGTTCAGTATCTGAAAGAACACGAAGCGAAGAAGGACAAGGAACCGTTTTTCCTCTACCTGGCTTATAATGCGCCTCATTTCCCCATGCAGGTCATGCCGGAAGACTTTCAAAAATATCGCGGACGTTTCAGGGAAGGATGGGATGTGTTGCGTGAGAAAATCATTTCGAGGCAAAAGGAAATGGGATTAATTCCTGAAAATACAGCGCTTGCTCCCCGGCCGGAAGCAAGCAACCGGCTCGGCAGCAAAGGCGGCCTCGTTCCTGCCTGGGATTCCCTAAGTTCCACACAACAAGATTCGTTGGATGCAATCATGGCTACTTTTGCCGGTATGGTCGACCGAGTAGATCAGAATGTTGGTAAACTGATTGCGTACCTCCAAAAGACGGATGAGCTGGACAACACGCTTATCTTTTTCTTTTCTGATAATGGAGCGGAAGCCGAAAGCCCTGTATTTGGAGACTTTAAAATAGAAAACCTGGGACAGTATGGCAAAGGTGGGAAAAACTACGGTCGTGCCTGGGCAACTTTCTCGAACACGCCATTCCGTGAATACAAACACTTTGTTCATCAGGGAGGTATACAAACGCCGCTTATCATTCACTGGCCTTCCGGTATAAAGACTGACCTTCAAAATAAAATCGTAAGCCAATACGGTTTTTTGCCCGATATTGTTGAAACATGTCTTGATGTTGCTTCTGCTACGCGTCCTTCAACAAAGAACGGTCAACCGGTTCCGGTAAGCGATGGCCGTAGTTTGAAAGGGGCGCTGCAAGGGAAAGATGCCCCCATTCACACACAGCCCATCTGTTGCGAACACGAAGGCAACTGCATGGTTCGCGATGGTCAGTGGAAATTGGTCCGTTTCTACTCCGGGCCATGGGAATTGTATAACGTGGAAACAGATCGCAGCGAAGCAAACAACATGGCTGAAAAACATCCGGAAATTGTGCAACAACTCAGCAATGCTTTTGATCAGTGGGCAACACGGGTTGGATCGCTCCCCTGGGACGAAGCAAAAAATTATTCAGTTTATCCTCCGGGGAAATATAATTTTTGATAGTGCATGGAGATATCCTCCACCTACATCTTGTTCGTAGGAAACAAGCAAATAAAATTTTAGCAAGGGCGGGCAAACACAACGCTAACCCAGTTTAAATCGTTCCAAAACCAAATATTCCGGTCCGGATGGTCTCAGTATGCTTTCGAAAAGGATGAGTTCGCGGACTGGGACTATTTGCACAGCTTTTTGTGGAAACTGTTTCATCAGTTCGTAGAAATGCCGGGTGTCGCGTACCGATTTGATCCTCCCCAACGTGAGGTGCGGCTTGAACGCCCGGTCTTCCTTCGGGATGCCAAGTCCTGCAAAACGGTTTTCCAATTGGTTCTGAAGAGCAATCAGTGCATCGGTTTTTGCGGTTTGTAAAAGCACTACCCGAAGTTGCTCCCGGTCTCGAAAATACCACGGGTTGCAAAGGTCGAACGAAAAACTTTTGTTCTGAAAACAGCAGTCGTTCACAGTTGCCGATATTTGTTCAATCTTGCTTTCGGAAGTGTCGCCAAAAAATTTCAGGGTGATGTGAAACTGGTCATCATCTACCCATTTGATCCGTTCATCGGCCAGTTCATCGCGGAGCAGATCAACCAATTCCGGTAATTCGGGTTCAGGATGGATTTTTATGGCCAGAAATATTCGTTTGCTCATCTTTCCTCAAAAACGATAAAATTTCATTCCTGTTTTTAATCCTACTTTTCAGGAGAAGAATTCAGTATCAAAAATCGGGATTTGGTTCTTCCGCTCACCAATCTGCTTTTTCTCTCCTGAACGGCATGGTCATACAGCGTGCTCCGCCGCCGCCACGCGCAAGTTCCGATCCTGCGATGGTAATAGCGCATTTTCCCGATGGCATAGTTGCTGTTCCATTCAGTAAATCTTCAGCCCGGATAATCTCAAAACCATTCTTGTCCATTTCTTCAACGGTGTGCTCGTTGCGTTCATAACCAATAACCTGTCCGGGGGCAAAGGCAAAAAAGTTGGCCCCGCTGTGCCATTGTTCACGTTCCTGAGTCCAGGCATCCTTACTGCCTCCACAGGTCACCGGCTTTAAATCGATGCCCAGTTTTTTCAAGGCTGAAAGCAGATTTTTTTGTTCCCGGATGGAAACCACTTCGCCGTTTTCAATTTTTATATGAATGGTATGAAAACGTGTTGTTCCCAGAATCAACGGTTCGTATATCATGCAGGCATCGCGGTCAAGAAAAGTAAAAACCATATCGAGATGAATGAATGATTCGGGAGTGGGAGGAAGCTCCTGCACCAGCAAATGATATGATTTATGCGGGCTCAATTTCAGTTGTTCGATGATGAAGTCAACTCCCTGCGTAGAGGTGCGGATACCGGTTCCAACGACCAGCACATCTTCTCGGGCCACCAGAAAATCGCCTCCTTCAATGGATATATTTTCTGAAAAATCCTGGGCCGATGGGTCAATGGTTCGGGTTTCCATAGCTGGGTGATGGGTAAAAATGGCGTTCATTATAATTGATTCCCGGCCACGTACACTGCTTGCCATTTTCCCAATCAGTACCTGATCGTAAAAGCCCATTGAGGCGTCGCGGGTAAACAGGAAATTATGCAGCGGACGCAGGCTGAACCGTTCGGCGCTGAGGTAACTGGTGAGGTTGTCGCGTTTCAGCGGCACACCCTGTATCAGTTGCCGGGCTGCTTCTCCGGCATCCAGATCAAGAAGATCAGGAAGAATTTTCATGGCATTTTCCTTCCGGCAGATTTCCTGAAGCAGGGCACTCTTGATTTGCTCGTCTTTCAAAATGTCAGCAAGTAAATCTTTTACCTCAAACGTCCGGGTAACTTTGTTTAAAACACCTTTCAACTGGGTATATTCCCTGCCGGCCACCGACAAATTAAGAATATCGCTGTACAATGCACGTTCTGCATTTTCCGGGGTCATTTCTTCCACTTCCCGGCCAGGTGTGTGCACAACAACACCTTCAAGCTTCCCGATTTCCGTGTAAAGCCCGATTTTCATTTTTTCAAGCATAACAAACCTCTTTTCAGCTTCAAAGATACAAACATTGAAACGGTTGGTAATGAAACCGGAGTTTATTCGTTTTTGTTTAATAACATATTTATCTTCGCAAAAACAATTCAGGAAAGTGAAAACAGGTGTCTTGCTGATCGTTTTTTTTGCGGTCGTTTCGGTTTGCTGGTCGCAGAATATCGGTACCGAAAAGCCGGTGCTCGGAATTCGGGTCGACGGAGATACCATTGTTTACCGGGAAATACCGCCCGTGTATGTATACCCCCGAAGCGATTTCAGAAGCAAGCGATACGAAAAACAGTACTGGCGGCTGGTACAAAAAGTGAAGAAAGTGTATCCGTATGCAAAAAAGGCCAATGAATTACTGTTGCAATACACGGAACAATACGAAGCGACACAAGATAAAAGACTCCGTCGCAAATACGTGAAACAGGCAGAAGAAGCCCTGTTTGGCGAATACGGCCCGCAACTGAAGAAACTCACCATCTCGGAAGGGCGGATTTTAATAAAACTGATTGACCGGCAAACGGGCTCAAACTCGTACGAACTGATACAGGATTTGAAAGGCGGACTGGTTGCCTTTTTCTGGCAGGGAGTGGCCCGCGTTTTTGGCAACGACCTGAAATCGGAATACGACCCGGAAGTGGAAGACCGGATAATTGAAGAAATCATTTTTTATATTGATGCCGGTATATTGTAATGATTCATGATTGTATTTTTTTGTTATCAATCGTTGTATTTATTCGTCCCGGACTGATTGGTCACTGAATACTTTTTCCCCGGCTGTTTCCTCTGGAATCAGGATTTTAGTTTTTGGATTTTTTTACTTTTGCACCATGCGAAAATTACGAAACAACGAACTTGGCCGTCTCACCGCCGATCAGTACAGACAGGTTGAAAAAACAGCTATTGCAGTTGTGCTCGACAATGTGCGCAGTTGCAACAATACCGGCTCGGTGTTCCGCACTTCCGATGCTCTGCTGATTGAAAAACTTTACTTGTGCGGGATCACGGCTACTCCCCCCAATGCGGAAATCCACAAAACGGCGCTTGATGCCGAAAAGACAGTCGAATGGGAATATTTTGCAGAGACTTCCGACGCTGTTGAAAAATTAAAAGCGGCAGGATACAAAGTATTTGCCATTGAACAGGTTGAAAACAGCATTCTACTTCCGGATTTCGATCCCGGGAAATACGAAAAGATTGCTCTCGTTTTTGGTAACGAGGTGAAAGGAGTTCAACAAAAAGTGGTCAACAATTGCGACGGAAGTATTGAGATTCCACAATTCGGCACCAAACACTCGTTCAATATTTCGGTCAGTGCAGGTATTGTTTTATGGGATTTGTTCAGCAAATTAAAATACTCCGGACAATCGTAAAACAAAAAAGGCAAAAGACGGTTATTTAGAGAAAAATCATGAAACGGCTCATTGTAATTTTTATTTTTCTACTTCTTGTCTTCCCGCTTGCTGCACAGGAACACGATCACGATCACAGCGAATACCATTTGGCAGCAGGAATTGGCGGAACGTATTTGTTTTCTGAAAATAGGGTGATGCCAGGCATTCACTTCCATGCAATGAAAAATTTAGGTCATAAATTCAGTGCCGGACTGGGATTGGAAACTTTGGTTGACGAGCATTCGCATTACTCTGTCACCCTTTTGGCCGGCTATTCACCAATCGAGAACCTGATCGTGGAAGCCGGACCAGGCCTTACTTTTTCCAAACACGAAGATGATTGGGAACAAAGTCTTTCGGCCCATATTGAGTGCATTTATGAAATCAATTTGCACTATTTTCATGTTGGTCCCATGGTGGGTCTGGGTATTGATCACGACGAAACACATGCAACGCTGGGCATTCATCTGGGGATTGGCATTCATTGAAAACAATTTCTCGTGTTTGTTGTTCCGGCAAAAACCATTGGATGTTCTTCAAATAAATCATTATCTTACCATTCATTTTAAAATTCGCAAATCATGTTTGAAAAAGATATTTACATCAATCGCAGAAAAAAGCTGAAAGAAAAAATTAAAAATGGTCTGATCCTGATCATGGGAAATGTGGATGTGCCAATGAATTATACTGATAACACGTACCATTTCAGGCAAGACAGTTCGTTTTTGTATTTCTTCGGACTTGATTTTCAGCAACTGGCCGGAGTGATTGATGCCGACAGCGGCGAAGAAATTATTTTCGGGAACGATGTCGATATGGAAGATATTATCTGGATGGGCCCGCAGGTGAGTTTACAGGAAAAAGCCACAGCGGTTGGTATCGACAAAACGGCTCCTTTCAACCAGCTTTTTACCATTGTTAAAGATGCAATGGCAAAAGGCCGTCATATTCATTTTCTGCCTCCCTACCGGGCCGAGAATAAAATTTTACTGGCTGAATTATTGGGAATTCCGGTTCCGCAACTGAAAGCAAATTCATCATTGGAACTGATAAAAGCTGTTATTGACTTGCGCTCGGTAAAAGAAACCTGCGAAATTACAGAAATTGAAAAAGCCTGTGCCACCGGGTACCAGATGCACGTTACGGCCATGAAGATGGCCCAGGAAGGCGCTTGGGAACAGACCATTGCCGGGGTTATTGAAGGAATTTCGTTATCAGGCGGAGGCATGCCCTCCTTCCCTATCATCCTTTCGCAAAACGGCGAAACACTGCACAATCACAACCACTCGAAAATATTGCAAAAAGGCCGTCTGATGCTGGTTGACGCCGGTGCCGAAAGCAGCCTGCGCTACGCTTCCGATTTTACGCGCACCACTCCGGTGGGTGGCACATTCAGCCAAAAGCAACGGGAGATTTACGAAATTGTGCTGGCAGCCAACAACAAGGCTGCCCAACTGGCGGCTCCCGGCGTTACGTATCTGTCGGTCCACATGGCAGCAGCAGAGGTAATCGCTTCGGGACTGAAAGAACTGGGACTGATGAAAGGCGATGTGCAGGAAGCCGTCCGGAACGGGGCACATGCACTGTTTTTCCCGCACGGACTAGGCCACATGATGGGCCTCGATGTACACGACATGGAAGACCTTGGCCAGATTTACGTGGGTTACGACAACGAAATACGTCCGTCGGACCAGTTTGGAACGGCCTATCTGCGCATGGGGCGACGCCTGCAACCCGGTTTTGTTGTTACCGACGAACCCGGCATTTATTTCATCCCGGCCCTGATCGACCAGTGGAAAGCTGAAAAAACAAATGCTGCTTTTATCAATTTCGATAAAGTAGACGAATACCGCGACTTTGGTGGCATCCGTATGGAAGACGACCTGCTGATCACCGAAACAGGAGCAAGAATACTGGGCAAACGAATACCCATCACCCCCGAAGAAGTTGAAAAAACAGTGAAAGGATAGCTTCAATTACTCAGCGGCTGTCCAAAAAGTAAATATTACGATAACTTTTCTCTGTGAAACGCTGTGGGTAACTCTGAAAACTCTCCCGGAAAATCGGGACAAGTTGTGGTTCAATTGTTTATTTTTTACCACAGAGTTGCACGGAGTAAAAACATAGAGAAGAAACACAGAGTTTTTGGACAACCGCTGAATAATTTTATGCTGAATTTAGGATATGGTAATAAAAATAGCCCAGTTCGTTTTCAATTTCATCCCTGATCTTCCGGAATAATTCAAGGGCATCGGGTTCGGTGGTTTCCCCTACACAAAAATCAGTGAACTCCATGTGCAGTTTCATTTTGTAATTGCATGGGTACTTTTTTAACTGGTCGCGAACCCCGTGGCTCAGGGTAATCAGGTAATCAAATTCAACATCCAGGTACTCGTCGAATGGTTTTAACCCGTCGGCATCAATTTCGTAGCCCAGCTTTTTCATTGCGTCTGTTCGTTCACCGGAAAGCGCGCAAAGTGGCGGAATGCCGGATGTATAAACCTCCAGTTTTTCGTCAATCGCCCGAAGGATATTCTGTGCAATTAGTCCGCGGCACAACTGATCGCCCGAACAAAGAAAGATGATCTTCAACGCTGACATAGCTGAACAAATTGTTGTGCTGAAAAAGTACTAATTTCCATTCAGTAAAAAAACGATCTTTGTTCATTTTTATCCTGATTTATAAAAACTTACATCTGTTGTTCAGCAGTTTGTGCTATACAGGCATTTATCAGAAGCCGGGAATGGAAACGAGTGGTGTAAATTTTCTATCTTTGAGGCTTGAATCAAACAAACCGATCATCATGTCGTTGGTAATTGAAGAAAAGAATCTTGAAAAATTTGTCATGATTGGCGACCGCGTGCTGGTAAAACCCAAAAACCCGCAAAGCAAAACCAAAACCGGACTGTATCTGCCTCCTACCGTTCAGGAAAATGAAAAACTGCAAAGTGGTTACATCGTAAAAGTAGGACCCGGCTACCCAATACCGGCTATGACCGACGGAGATGAACCATGGAAAGAACAAAACGATGATGTGAGATATGTACCGCTTCAGGCAAAAGTTGGTGATCTGGCCGTGTACCTCAACAAAAGCGGTTACGAAATTGAGTTCAACAAAGAGAAATATGTCATTCTTCCGCATTCGTCCATCCTGATGATGATCCGCGACGAGGGGCTTTTCGAATAGAAAACAGCCAGTGAACAGTGTTCAGTCGCAGTCATTAAAACTCTAAGATTCAGTAATCAGCAAATCCAAAGTTCCAATAAAACAGCCCCGAACCCCTCGGACAAATTCCCCAACAATTCAGCAATTTAACAATTCGGCAATTCCACAATTAATCGACACATTCCGGGTGCTTGTAAACTCTCACATAATCTACTTCCATTGAATGAGGGAACAAGCTGTCATCAATTCCTTTTTTTCCACCCAGACCGCCACCAATGGCCAGATTCAGAATCAGGTGAAAGGGTTGGTCAAAAGGCCAGGCTTCAAATCCTTCGCCATTATTCCTGAACGTAAAATAGTGGATTCCGTCAACAAAACTGCGAATTTCTTTCTCGTTCCATTCCGTTGTGTAAACATGAAATGCGGTAGTTGCTGTTGGAAGTCCTGTTTTTTTGCCAACCTGTGTCCCTATCATGTGGTTGAATTTGCCGGTATGTACCGTTGAAAAAACTGTATCCGGATTAAAACCAACGTGTTCCACAATGTCGATCTCGCCGCTTTTGGGCCATCCTCCGTATGGATTATCAGTTGACAACATCCAGATAGCCGGCCACGTTCCATTTCCGGAAGGAAGTTTAGCCCGAACTTCCACCTTACAATACTTCCAATCGCCTTTTCCTTTTGTAGTGAGGCGCACAGAACTGTATTTTTTGTTAAAAACAGGTTCCTTTTTCGCTGTTATCAGAAGGTAACCATTTTCAACCCTGCAATTTTCAGGATTGGCAACGGTATACCACTGGGCTTCATTATTTCCCCAGCCATATTCATTTCCCCGGGTGTCGTAATTCCATTTGGTGCTGTCAGGCAATCCCTGATAATTAAATTCGTCGGACCAAACCAATTTCCACGGTTCATTTTCCTTTTTTACCGAACCGGCTGTAGCTGCCCGGATGGTTTGCAGAAATGAAAAACAAATAATCAACAGGATAACAGATACAGGTATTTTTCTCATTAGAATGATTTTTAGAAGTGATGATAAAATAAAACCGATGTGGGCTGTTAAGACCTGCTTCCAGGAACTTAAATCAACCCACATCTTCTCTTTAATTCAATTTTCCGGATCTATTTTAAAAGCCACATCAACTTGTTTATTTCATCGTATCCGTCGTACTGACGATCAAGCGCTTCGATGAGATTCTCCCGGTTATAATTGGTTTCCGATGAAGGATACAACCAACGCATCGGAATACCGTTTTTATTGTTCTCGTTCAGGCTTGTTGCCGGATTGATCGGAAAAACAGGATAGCTGTTCCGCCGGTATTCAAAATAACTGGTTTCTGCATCCTGCATGAAATTGAGGATATAGCGCTGCATCCAGATTTGTTTCAACTGGTCATCGGTTGTTGCTTTGAATGCCGCCTCGCCTGTAAAATATCCGTTAATATATGCCTGGTCGATTGCCTTTCCGTGGGCATAACTGGCTTTGGTTGCCATTACTGCTGCCAGAGCCGATTTTACGCCTTCCTCATAATAGGTTTTTGCTGTTCCCGCCGTAATCCACCCGCGTATCCTTGCTTCAGCAAGAATAAGTTGCTGTTCGGCATAGGTAATCAACATGCGTGGTTCGCTGGCTTCCTCGTTCAAATACCGTTTGTTGATCAGCGAATATTTGTTGGCGCTGTGCTCGGCATTCATGGTTGCATAATCCATTGAAACATCAACACCTACGTAAGCATCCGGATCCGATTCCGTTTTGCCTGCTGCAATTTGGGCTTTCGACGGATCGGCAAAATAATACATCCGTCGGTCGTTCAGGCTTTTCAGGTTATTTATGAGCAGTGAACTAGGTATTGTTTTACTGGTAAACAAATCGTTGGTGCTGTAAATCGGATGCTTGTTGACGGATGAATAAACCAATCCAAAATAATCCGAAGTGCCTGTCATCAAATTCCCTGCTGTAACAATTTCTGCAAAGCGTGATTTTACATTCAGCGATGCAACCGATTCTTTTTTACTCAGGCTCATCAGTACTTTTAATGCAAAAGCATTGGTTGCCCTACGCCATTTTACCGGGTCGCCATTGTACGGGGTCGGATCGCCGGTGAAAGTTACTCCATTGGCAAAAAACTGGTCTGCTTCCTTCAATTCATTCAGGATGCCGACAAAAACGTCTTCCTGAGTATCGTATTTCGGACGGTAAAGTCCTTCACCTCCCTGGTTTGTTTCGCTGTACGGAATATCGCCCATTTCCATGGTCATCCGGTAAAACTTATAGGCCCTGACAAATTTCGCCACTCCTTTGTACGAGTTTTCTGTAACGCTTCCCTGAGAGTACTCAACCATTTTTTCGATATTGGGAAGAATGGTCATTCCGCCAAAATCGCTGCTCGTAATTTTATTGTACTGCGTATCCATTTGGCCTTCATTGGCATAGCCAAAATATTTTGGAAGAGCGTTCTCCGAGATCATTGCTTTTGCATCCCTTCCACTGAATTTGGCAACACTCAGCACAACATTGGTGCACAACATCGATGCACTAACCTGGGTCGTCGTATCAGGATTGGTATTTATGTCCTCAAACTGGTTGCAACTAAATAGCAACGAGAAGATGAGGATGGCCAGTATTCCGGTATATTTATTTTTCTTTTTCATATCGATTCTTTTTTTGATGCAGTGAAATGACTGGTTTAAAAATTTAATTTCAGGTTAAACCCAAGATACCGCTGTGAGGGATCGCTGAAGTTTTCAGAACCTCCGTCAGGATCAGAATATTTAAATTGTTTTGCCCACAGGTAAACATTCTGACCGACAGCCGATATAGAAGCGCTTTTTGCATAGAACTTGTTGCACCAGTTCCGGGGCAATTCATAGGTAAGCGACATTTCTCGGATTTTGAAGAACGTGGTACTGTACGCATCAACAGGCGATGGTGAACCACCCCAGGCTGTTCCTTTATGGTAATTTTCAAGATAGGTTTTGTAGGTTACAGGCACATCGTTGGCGGCATACACACGAGTGTCGCTGGTGATGTTGCCATACGTATCGTAGGTTGCCGAGCCGGAAACCACTTTCACCCCTTCTCCAATATAATTTTTTGTACCGGGCTGAGTTGCATCCAGATATCTTTCAGGAACCACTGATTTTGGATGTGAACCGGCACGCCACATATACATTTCGGTGGTTGTTTGTGCCAAACCGCCTACCCGTCCGTCAACCGAAACAGTGAATTGCCAGTTTTTATATTTTACGCCTGAGTTGGCGCCCCAAATCCAGTCCGGGTCTGCATATCCGAATTTTGAGTCGTAAGCAGAATAAAGCGGTTGTCCGTTATTATGAATAATATTTCCTTCCGGATCGCGCTGATAGTCGCGAAGGATGTAATGATCGGCACGTTCACCCACTTTCACCCATGGTTTGTCTGCCGAAAAATTTTCATCCAGTTTGGTATAATACCGTGCGTATTTGGTCCAGTTAAATGAAATATCCCATTTCCATTCACTTGTTTTCACGGGTGTTACATTGGCAGTAATCTCAATCCCTCTACGGGTAATTTCTTCATCAATATTGATGTAATTAGCCGAATATCCCGAAGCCGGACTTACTCCTGTCGACCTCAAAAAGTCGTACATCTTTTTGCTGTAATACGATACATCCAGCGAAGCTCTGTTCTTGTACACATTTACAACTGTTCCTATTTCCAGGGTTGAAGCCGATTCGGGGAGAACATCTGTTCCCCTGATGGTGGTCGGATATGTTGCCGAACTTAAACTTCCCCAGGCATTGGTGGTAATAGTATAAACCGAATTAATACTGTAAATCCCAGCCGGAGTTTTTGAAGATGTCCACGAACCGCGCAGTTTCCACAGCGAGAGCCAATCCATTTCCGGCAATAATTCAGAAGCAATAAAACTTGCCGCTATCGATGGATAAAGATATGAACGCGTTGATTCTGGCAGGGTCGAACTCCAGTCGTTACGCAGGGTTCCTTCGGCAAACAACAGGTTTTTCCACGAAACCGACATTCTTCCGAACAAACTGTTTACTTGTTGTTTTTGTACGCTGGAATTTACTGCAACCGGATTTATTGAGGCTTTCAGCGAATAAAAGCCCGGGATGGAAAGTCCGCCCTGAGTCCGTGCTTCAATACCTTCGTCCTGACGGTAATAAATTGTTCCTCCGATAAATCCATCCAAAGTAAAGTTTCCAAGTTTCTTATCTCCTGACAACAGGAAATCGTTGTTGAGACTGTACCCTCTGCCAAGTCCGATATTATACGATCCTTTGGCCGATTCGCCCCATATTTGTGTTCCGTTGGCTATAACAGTAGAAGTTCCTCCTCCCTGAAATGAACCTTTTGATATCTGAACTTCCTGGCGGTCGCTGTAGGTGTCAAATCCGGTGCGAACAGTGGCCTTCAACCATGAAGTAAGATTATACGTCAGCGACAGTGTACCGTTGAAAATATCCCTGTTTATACTGTGTGTCCGTTCATAACGGTCGAAATACGGGTTATTGTTTGTCGACGTATAACTGCTGTTTTGAGATTCATTTTTCACCAGCCAATAATCTTTGTAATCCCGGATGTCGTAATCAGTGGCAGACCAGACAAGAATATTGTACATCGGATCGTACCCTGTATATCCGCCGAACCCGGTGTTGGGCGAGGTTTGTTTATTGTACGACATGGTTGACGACAAGATGAACTTATTGAATTTCATATCACCACCCATGCTATACGTGAATTTGTCGAACATCGAATTGGGATATTGTCCCTTGTTTCGAACCCAAGTTGCCGATGTACGCAAACTTCCGTATTCTCCTTGCTGAACCACATTAATGTTGTTATTCAGAATATATCCTTGTTCCAGAAAGTTTTTGAAATTGTCTTTTCCAATCGGGAGATAAGGCATAGCTTTCATCGATTTTGAGATCGGGTCCCACTGGATTACGTCCCTTCCGTCCATCGGAACTCCCCATGAGCCATCGCCGCTTCGCACATACGTATTGGTTGCCGTATTGACCACGCGCCCAAAAGTCGATTGCATTTCAGGAATTGCCAGATAGCCGGCGGTGAACATGGTTCCACTATTCACGGAAACCGATAAACCTTTGTCTTTGCTGCCTCTTTTTGTTGTAATCATGATGGCGCCGCTTGCCCCGCGGTAACCGTAAAGCGCCGATGCAGTTGCACCTTTCAATACGTTAATATCTTCGATATCATCCGAAGGCAGGTCGCGCAAACTCATGTTGCCGTAAGGAACCCCGTCGATTACCAAAAGCGGTGACTCGCCACGGATTTGAATATCCGGTTCGGCTGTAAATTCAGTACTGTTTTTTACCAACATCCCGGCAACTTTACCGGAAAGCGAAGTTCCCAAATCAATACCTTTTACAGTGGTAATGTTTTCGCCCGATACCTTTTGAACAGCATAGCCCAGCGCTTTTTCTTCGCGTTTAAAACCAAGAGCAGTAACAACTACTTCATCAACGCCAATGGTTTCGATGTCCAAAACAATATTAATCTGTGTTTTGTCGCCAACAACTATTTCCTGGGTTTTCATCCCGACAAACGAGAAAACAAGGGTTGCATTGGCCGGAATATTCGGAAGGTTATATTTTCCGTTGACATCCGTAATGGTACCCTGTGTTGTTCCTTTCACAAACACAGTCACCCCCGGCAGAGACTGTCCATCCCGGTCGGTCACTTTACCGTCAACAGGACCTTGTGTTTGCTGTGCTTCGGACGTTTTAGTCGTCAGCACTATTTGCCGGTCGATTACCACATAATTGACGTTGGTACCCGCAAACAGGTCGGTTAGAATGTCTTCCACACGCTTGTTCTCAACATTTACGGAAACCTTGCGTTCAACATCCACCATGTTCTTGTTGAAAAGGAAATAAAAATCACTGGTATTTTCAATTTCATTAAGTACATCAATCACTGATGCATTCTGCATTTTTAGATTGAAACGGGTTTGTTGGGAATAGCTGACTGTTGCAAAACTTTGCACAATGGCCACGAAAAGAAAAAATACACTTAGGCGCATAATTTTCAAAAGTTTAGACAGGCCGATAAATCCGACCCCGTCGGTTCGTTTTTTTTTCATACTTTTGTCCAGTTAAGTGGTTTAATAAAAATGACTATTACGCTACTTTATTGACAGGGAAGTGGTAACGACACTTTCCTGTTTTTTTATTTAAATTCTTTTAATTTTTCTTCGCTGAAATTCAGTACAATCGTTTTTTCTCCAAAGCTTCCGTCCTGTTTCTTCTCTCTCTTCTGAAGCTGGTATGTTATGGGAGTTGTCAGTTCAATCAACTGGAGTACCTCTTCCAGTTGTTCATTTTCGAAAGTGGCATGAAACACGTAATCGTTGAGGCGGCTGTCGGCAATTACAACATCGGCATTGTACCAGCGGCTCAGACGTTTTGCAACCTGTGCAAATTTTTCATCGCGAAAGATTAGTTTCCCTTCAATCCACGAAACATATTGCGAAGCGTTCACATCCTTCTTTGCAAACTGACCGGTTTTATAATCAAAATCCAATTGTTGGTCGGGTTCGAGGCTGGCAATCAGCTTTTGATCTGTATTGTAAACTTCAACTTTCCCTTTTTCAAGGGTCACTTCCTCAAAATCCTGATCATCGAAAGCCAAAACATTAAATCGTGTCCCCAAAACTTTAATGTCAAATTTTCCGGTTAAAACATGAAAAGCAGATGTTCTGCTGTGTGCAACATCAAAAAATGCTTCGCCCGAAAGTTGAACCCTCCGGTCATCGGTAAATGGTACCGGATATTTCAGACTTGATCCGCTGTTTAAATATCCGCTCGAACCATCCGGTAGTTCAAAATGGGTACGAACCCCCTTTGGACATTGGATTTCGGCCCATGAAACCTGTACATCTGAATTTTTACTGAAATAGAAATATGCAAATCCGCCAATTAAAAGGGGAATAAAAAGGATTGCAGCAATGCGTTGCAGTTGCAAAAGTACTTTCGATTGCCTTTTCTGACGGCTCTCCTCCATAAATAGCTCATGGTAAATCCGGTGCAGAACGGGTTCCATATCCATATCCGGTGTTTCCTGTCCGCTAAATTCCATCCAATGCTCCTGTATCTCGCCCAGAAACCGGGGATCAGAAGGTTTTGTTTCGAATTTTTCTTTGAGTTCCCGGTAATCTTTTCCTGAATACCGGTTCTCAAAATACCGTTTTAAAAGATTCGGCCTTTTCTGCATAGTTTAAAAAATCAAGTTGCAATAAACAGATTTAACTATTCTACAGAAAGTAATATGGTCTTCGGGGAAAAATCCCCCAGTGAAAAATGAAATTATTTTTCGAAAGAAAGGAAAAGACTGAAAAATATCAGTCCGGCTATTTTTTCGTTTGCCAGACCTTCCTTCAATCTTTTAAGAGCCTCGGTAAGATGGTTCTCTACAGTTTTGGGTGAAATGCCCAGAATATCGGCAATCTCTTTTACCGATCGGCCTTCTTTTCGCTTGTACAGCAATATTTCTTTTTGCCGTGGAGGTAACTGATTGATAATATTTTCGGTAATTTCAAGCAAGGAGTGGTAATCAATCCGTTCTTCCATCTCGGCCGAGTAGCTCACCGATGAATTGAGAATTTCATGTTTGTAAGCCTGGTCACGGCTTATCTTCAGAAATAATTCCTGAATATGGTTATAGGCAATTTTAAACAGGTACGCTTTAAACGAAAGCTCCTGATTGATCAGTTTCCGCGACTTCCATATTTTGAGGAACACTTCCTGAACAACTTCTTCCGCCTCTTCCCTCGACTTCAAATATCCGTATGCAAAAAAATAAAGTTTCTTACCGTAATATCTGAAAAGCTGATTGAATGATTCAGCATCCCCGTTTTTCAGGCCGGAAACCAATACGTGTTCTATATGTGAATCAATGGTTGTCAATAAGATTATTTTACAGGTAGCCAAATTACGGACTTTCTTTCTTAATATAAAAGCGGCCCGATGTCATTTTATTGATTTATCCCATGAAATAGAACTGTACACAAAAACAATCAGACCGGGATATATTAACCAAAAATAAGAAACCAAAAAAATTAATACTTTTGGCTTTCAATGCTTTTCGAAATCAGATGCCGGAAGGGAAAATAAATACAGACGAAGCGCTTGTCCGGAAGATAAAACTGGGCGATGAAAAAGCATTTCAGCTTATCTATGAAAAATATTGCCGGCAACTTATTCATTTTGCAGCTTCGTATTTGCCCGATATTTCCGATGCAGAAGAAATAATACAGAATGTTTTTGTTGAACTTTGGGAAAAACGAGAACAACTTGACCCGGAACGTTTTGTGAAAAACTACCTGTATAAAGTCACTGTCAATAAAGTGTACAACCACTTGAAACGCAAAGTAGTGGAACGTAAATATCTTCAATGTTTCGACGCTTTTGAAACGAATACGGTAAATGAAGCCGAAAAGAAAATTTATCGTGAAGAACTGGATGGAATACTGCGACAACTGTTGGAAAAGCTCCCCGAACAGCAACGGAACATATTTTATCTCAGTCGTTGGGAAGGGTTGCCTAACAAAGAAATTGCCGACCAATTGCAGATTTCGATCCGCACGGTTGAAAACCAGGTTTACCGGGCCGTAAAATACATCCGCGAAAACATAAAAACCGACCACCTCATCATTTTCCTCATCTCCGAATTAATGCTTTCGAACTGCCTGTAAGCATACGAATTTCAGAAACGAAAAAAAATCAGAAAAAAACAAGATTGCAGTGAGTAGTTTACTCCTGTCAAATTGTATTAATGGCACTAAAAGAAAAATAATGGGACTTCATGAATTTAATACGCTGATTGAAAAATTCCGGAAAAACCAATGTTCCGTTGATGAATTGATCAGGCTGGATGCACAAATGCAAAAAGAAGAAACGGTTAAGGAATGGATGCTGAATTCGCTGGCCGACCAGTCGAAAAACCAGGCAACCCATCCGGTTGACTACGATGAATTATTCCGGAAAATCAAAACCCGGATTTCGGCAAAGGCGGAAAAACAGAAAGCAAAACCATTCAACTATTATATTTCTCCGGTAAAATGGGCGGCAGCAATTGTACTGGCATTCCTCATTGGCGGACTGGGTTCTTATTTTGTTTTCAGCGGGAAACAGGATCTGAAAGAAAATACGTTCAGCGAAATTACGGCACCTTTTGGTTCGAAAACCGAAATGGTTTTGCCTGATGGATCAAAAGTCTGGCTGAATGCAGGAAGTAAACTGAAATACCCAAATGATTTTAATCGCAGCAATCGCGATATTTCGCTCGAAGGCGAAGCATTTTTCAAGGTTGAGAAGAACGAAAAACTTCCGTTTGTAGTCAATGCGCTGGGGGTGGATGTAAACGTAACGGGAACAAGTTTTAACGTGAAAGCGTACGAGTCGGAAAATACCATCACTACCACACTGGTGGAAGGGAAAGTACTTTTGAAAAGCAAAAAATACCACTTTGCAAACGAGGTTGCCCTGCTTCCTTCACAAAAAGCAATATTCACAAAAAATGACAAACAACTGCTTATTAACGACATAGATGATATTTATTCAGAAATAGCATGGAAAGATAATCAGTTGATCATTAAAGGGGAAAGACTCTCCGATATTGCTGTAAAACTGGAACGAAAATATGATGTGAAAATTCGTTTTGATTCCGAAGCGATCAAGGCATATAAATTTTCAGGGACGTTGAAAGATGAAACCATTCAGCAAGTAATGGATGTGGTTAAATTTTCGGCCCCGATTGATTATAAAATGAACGGCAGGGAAATCACCCTGATAATGAATACAGCTACAATAAACAGTTACGATAAATTCCTGAAAAAAACGAACGAATAAATTAGCCACATGCAATCCAAAATAAAAAAGGGGAAAGGGCCTCCCGGGGCCCCGTCCCCAATATGAAAGTTTAACAAATAGGAATGTCAGTCATCGCCAAACTTCCGACATTCAAAGTCAAACCATTAACATTTCAAATTTATGAAAAAAAACGTTAGGAGTCGCTCCTTTGCTATAGGCAGGAGCTTAAAAAAATTGGTATTAATTATGAAACTAACAACCATTTTGACGCTGGTCTTTACCTGTAGCTTGTATGCTTCGGTGTATTCACAAGGCACCCGGATCAGCCAGGAGATGAAAGGGTGGACAATCCGTGAAGTATTTCAACAAATTGAACGGGAAAGCCGTTTCCGTTTCTTCTACAACGATGATTTGAAGGAAATCGACCGCAAAGTGGAATTCTCGACCAAAGATTCAAATGTGGAAAAAATACTGGAACAGTTATTTTCCGGTTCCGATGTTTCGTATGAAATCATGGAAAATAATTTGATTGCACTGAAATTGAAATCCGGTTATATAAATTCCGGGCAGCAACCGCGTACATCGGTAAAGGGAAAAATAACCGATCAGGACAACCTGCCGTTACCTGGTGTAAGTGTTTTTGTGAAAGGCACCACGCAAGGGATGATTACAGATGTGAATGGGAATTATCAGCTTTCCGGAATCCCGTCGGATGCCGTTCTGGTTTTTTCGTTTATCGGGATGAAGACGGTTGAACTGCCTGTAAGCGGGAAAACGGTGATCGACATTCGCATGGAGCAGGAGAATATTGGATTAGAAGAAGTGGTTGCTGTGGGGTACGGTGTTCAAAAGAAAGTAAACCTTACCGGTGCTATTACATCGCTGAATGGTGAAGAACTGGCCCGCAAACAATATGCTCAAACCTCAATGGTACTTCAGGGGATTGCGCCGGGAGTTGTAGTTACCCAACGCAACGGGCAACCAGGGAAAGACGGTGGAACTATAAGCATCAGGGGAAAGACGACACTTGGGAACAGTAATCCTTTGGTATTAGTCGATGGTATTGAAATGGGAATTAATAATATTGATCCGACGATGATTGAATCGGTTTCGATACTGAAAGATGCCGCTTCTTCTTCAATTTATGGGTCAAGGGCAGCTAACGGAGTTATCCTGGTAACGACCAAAAGGGCACAAAAAGACAGACTTTCCGTTTCCTATAACGGATATGCAGGGTTTCAGTCTCCAACCGATTTGCCGGATATGGTCGGCGCCATCGATCACATGTTACTTACCAATGAAGCCTACGTAAATGTAGGGAAATCGCCGCTTTATTCAGAAAATTATATCCAGGAATACAAAGATTATATGGCGACCAATCCGGATAAATACCCGGATACCGATTGGTATGACGAGTTACTTTCAGAAAGCGGTCTGATGCAAAGCCACTTTCTTACATTGAATGGCGGAACTGAAAAAGTACGGGTGCTCGCCTCATTGGGATACCTTGATCAAAAAGGGATCATGCCCAATACTGATTTCAAACGGTACTCCATGCGTTTCAATACCGACCTTTTTCTGACCAAAAGTTTTTCCGCACAATTTGATGCGCATATCAAACAGGCTTATCTGACAGAGCCATCAAGGGGAACGAGTGAAGCAATTCATTGGGCCGGACGTATCCCTGCCAATCAGGGAGGTGTGCTTTCCAACGGTTTATGGGGTGAAGGATGGAATGGCGACAACCCGGTTGCCTTTACCAACGATGGCGGCTTACATACGGAAGAAGCGCCTTCGTTTACCCTGAATATGGTTCTGAAATATCAGCCCTTCGACTGGTTGTCGATGAACCTTTCCTATTCGCCCAATTACTGGCAATCGAACAACTCAACTTTTGTAAAAGCAATCCAGACCTACCGTTGGGATGGTTCGGCAAGTTATATGGCGCCGCAAAAAAGCACCTTAAATACCGACCACAACCGAAACTTATCAAATAACCTGAGAAGCACAATCACCCTGGACAAAAAATTAGGAGAGCATGACTTTACATTGTTACTCGGCTACCAACAGGAAGATTACCGGAACGACGGACTGAAAGGGTATCGTGAAACATTCCCATTCCCCGATTATCCTGTACTGAATTCCGGCGGTGAAGAAAACCAAAAAGCATATGGATGGGCCAGTGAATGGGCGCTCCAATCATTCTTCGGCCGCTTGAATTACAATTATAAAGAACGATATCTGGTTGAAGGAAATTTTCGTTACGATGGTTCATCCCGCTTTGTGAAGGGACGTAAGTGGGGGTTGTTTCCTTCCTTTTCTGCAGGATGGAGAATCTCTGAGGAAGAATTCTTTTCTTCTATAAAACCAGTCGTTACCAACATGAAAATAAGGGCTTCGTGGGGACAACTCGGGAACCAGGACATTGGCACTTATCCATTCTCTTCTGATGTAAATCTGGGACTAAAATATGTTTTTAACAAGCAGGTAATAAGCGGAGCCGGAATTACAGATCTGGCCAACACTGAAATTTCGTGGGAGACTACCACTGCAACCAATGTTGGTTTAGATGTGACTTTATTTAACCACCTGAACCTAGTTGCTGAATATTATTACAAAGTAACCGATGACATTTTGCTCGCGCTTGATATTCCTCGCATTATCGGGATGAACGCACCCGACCAAAATGCAGGAAAGGTTGAAAACCGTGGTTGGGATTTGGGGCTTAATTATTCTAACTGGGAACGAGCTTTTAAATATGAAATCGGCTTCAATATTTCAGACGTAAAAAATAAAGTTCTTGATTTGAAGGGGGTTAATAAAACAGGAACTACCGTAAACCATGAAGGATACCCGATGTACTCTATTTATGGGCTGGAAGCTGATGGCCTGATTTCGGAAGATGATTTTGATGATCAGGGAACCTACCTTCATGCAAAACAATACGGAACAATTGCCCCCGGCGATATAAAATACATCGACCAAAACAATGATTCCATTATCAATTCAAATGACTACAAAATTATTGGAGAAACTATTCCACGATTTACATTTGGGTTTAACTTTAATGCAAAATATAAAAATTTCGATTTTGGTTTATTCCTTCAGGGAGTTGGAAAAGCTGACGGTTTAATCCGTGACCAGGGAATCATGCCTTTCCTGATGGGCGGTACTGTTCAGGAACAACATAAAGACCGATGGACTCCGGAAAATCAGGATGCCTCTTTCCCTCGTTTTGCCTTTAATGAAACAAACAATGAACAGACCTCCAGTTTCTGGATGCGGAATGCTGCCTACATGCGCCTGAAAAATTTGCAAGTGGGCTATTCTCTTCCGCAATCTGTAATCCGAAAAATAAAGGCACAACAATTTCGTGTTTATTTAAGCGGTCAGAATTTGCTAACCATTGATAATTTCTGGGATGGCTATGATGTGGAAGCCCCGGTTGGCAATGGCGGCTATTATCCGCAAGTAAAAACATACAGTATCGGAATCGATGTTAAATTCTAAAAATCAATCTCATGAAATCAAATATAATCAGATCATTCACTATTATTTTACTGATTTTCACATCAGTATCCTGCGACGATTATCTTGAAAAGTTCCCGCTCAACAATCCGTCTGATGCGACCTTCCTCACCAACGAAACGGAACTGAACATGGCCATTGCCGGGTGTTATAACGGCTTGTGGCTGAAAATTCAGGAGATGCCCTTCCATCTTGTTTTTGATGCTGTTACTGATATTGGTTGGGACCGCAACGGTTCTGCCTTGCAGGCAATCGGCAGAGGCTCAACCGATTCGCGAAATAGTGATGGGCTCACATTTTGGACCGGTATGTACCAGGGAATAGCAAAATGTAATTATGTTTTAGCTAATATGAGCCGCGGAGAAGACAAAATCCCGGCAGCGACCTTTGCGCAGGCAAGAGCTGAAGCACGTTTCCTGAGAGCGCTTTATTATCATTACCTGATTGAAATTTTTGGCGGGGTTCCGCTGGTAACCAGTCCGCTTGCACTTTCTGAAGCACAAATTCCCCGTACTTCAAAAGAAGATGTGGTTGATTTTATATTGGAAGAACTTGATCAATGTGCCGCCGATCTACCACAAGCCAATAAACCAACTTTAGGGCGTGCAACAAAAGGCGCTGCGTGGGCACTCAAGTCAAGGGTCGCCCTATATAACCAACGATGGGACGAAGCAATTTCGGCTGCCCAAAAGGTAATGGCTTTGGAAGGTACAGAATACCTTCTGAATTCAAGCTATATGGATCTTTTTCAATATGCAGGACAAGGATCGAAAGAGATTATTTTTTCAGTGCAATATCTGAAAGGAACAAATATGCACGCTATGTTCCGGCTCTTCGGATCAAGAAATGCAAAAGCCCACACCAACAAAAAACCGGCATACCAACTGGCCGACACCTGGGAATGTACCGATGGTAAACAGATCGACGAATCGCCCCTGTTCGACCCCAAAAATCCCTATAAAAACCGCGACCCCCGATTGGCCTATACATTGGCCGTATCTGGTTCATTATTTCTGGGATTTCAGTTTGAAACGCACGGAGACAGCATAAAATGCTGGGATTACAACCAGAGTCCTGCCAAACGGATAGGAAACCTGGAAGCGACACATGCTTATGCTACTTTTACCGGAATTTGCTGGCGAAAATATGCCGACAACCTTGATCGTCTTGCTGTTAATGAAAGCGACCTGAACACGATCATCATCCGGTATGCTGAAGTTTTGCTGAACTATGCTGAAGCCAAAATTGAAGCCGGAAAAATTGATCAGTCAGTTTTGGATGCAATTAATAAAGTACGACAACGTGCTTCGGTAAATATGCCCCTTATTACTACAACCAACGCCGAAGAATTGCGCTTTGCAGTCCGCCGTGAACGGAAATATGAATTATCAGGCGAAGGATTACGTCTTTTCGATATTAGAAGATGGAAACTAGCAGAAGAAGTTATGAATTTACCCGTACTGGGTCGTATGAAAAAATCATATCCTGCAATTCCTCCTGTTGTCGATAAGTGGGGGACCTCCCATTATGAGAAGATTCCGATTGCACAACAAGGAGAATCTTCTGATTTTAAGATGCGTGTTGTTGAACTCCGCTCATTCGATAAAAACCGCGATTATTTGTGGCCAATCCCATATATTGAAATAGATACAAATCCGGTAATGGAACAAAATCCAGGGTATTAAAAAAACTTCGGTAGTCCGGAAATTATAAATCCGGACTACCTTTTAACAGATCAATTATACATTCATTATCCAGCTAAACTATCATGAAAGGAAACACCAATTTAATTCATCTTTTTTTTGCTTCTCTGATTTTATTTTCCTGTACGCCAAAGTCTAAACAACAATTAATCTCAAATAATCCGGATTCTCAATTTCAACACGCCGATATCATTATCTACGGCGGAACTTCTGCGGCAATAACCGCTGCTGTTGAGGCAGTTCAATCTGGGAAAACCGTATTGGTTGTTTCGCCCGATAAATACCTGGGCGGGCTTTCATCCGGCGGGCTGGGATATACCGACACCGGAAACAAAGCTGCCATCGGTGGACTTTCACGTGAGTTTTATCATCGGGTCTGGCTGCATTACAACAATTCTGCATCATGGGTTTGGCAAAAACAATCGAAATACGGGAACAAAGGACAAGGGACAGTTGCCATGGACGGCGAAAACCGTACCATGTGGATTTTTGAACCTCATGTGGCCGAGCAGGTTTTTGAAGATTTCGTTGCCGAAAATAAAATCACGGTGTTACGTAATGAGTGGCTCGACCGCGAAAACGGAGTAGTGATAAAAGACAGAAAGATTGTTTCCATCACTACCCTTTCAGGAAAAACATTTTCAGGAAAAATGTTTATCGACGCCACTTACGAAGGCGACCTGATGGCTGCCGGTGTTTCGTATCATGTTGGCCGTGAAGCCTGTTCGGTTTATGGCGAAACCTGGAACGGAGTTCAGGCCGATGCCAAACATCATGGCCATTATTTCAAAGATCCGATTGACCCGTATAAAGCACCTGGAAAGCCTGAAAGTGGTTTGCTTTATGGCATTTCGCCTGAACCCATTACCGCAAACTGCACTGATGACAATAAAATTCAGGCATATTGTTTCCGGATGTGCATGAGCAACCACCCCGACAACCGTGTCCCATTCCCGAAGCCCGACAAGTACGATCCGGCAAAGTACGAACTGCTGGTCCGTGTTTTCAATGCCGGATGGCGTGAATGGTTTAATAAGTTCGATATCATTCCGAACAGAAAAACCGACACAAATAACCACGGTCCTTTCAGTAGTGATTTCATCGGCATGAATTACGATTACCCGGAAGCTTCGTACGAACGAAGGAAAGAGATCATTAAAGAACACGAAAATTACCAGAAAGGCTTGCTGTACTTTGTAAGCAACGACCAGCGGGTGCCTGAAGAAATTCGTAAAAAAATGCAAAACTGGGGATTGGCAAAAGATGAGTTTACGGATAACGGCAACTGGCCGCACCAGCTTTATATCCGCGAATCGCGCCGCATGATTGGTAAATACGTGACCACCGAAAATGATGTACTGGCAAAAAGTGAAGTTCCGGAACCGGTGGGGATGGGCTCGTATGCGATGGATTCGCACAATGTACAACGCTATGTAACGTCCGATGGTTTTGTTCAAAACGAAGGCGACGTGGGAGTAGAACCACATTCTCCTTATTCAATTTCGTACGGGTCGATTGTTCCGAAGATAGAAGAATGTACCAATCTGCTGGTCCCGGTTTGTGTGTCGTCGAGCCACATTGCGTATGGTTCGATCCGTATGGAACCGGTATATATGATTCTGGGGCAGTCGGCAGCAGTTGCCGCAGCTTTGGCTATTGATAAAAAGATTGCGTTGCAGGAAGTACCTTATACAGATTTAAAAGAAAAACTTATTGAAAAGGGACAAAAATTATCATTGGACGAATTATAAAATTCTTTTTTATAATTTAGCCCGACTAATTTTTTCAGAACTAATAAACCTGTTTACATCATGATCACTTTCTTCTCCTCATTAATCGTACTATTACTTGGCTACTTTTTTTATTCCAGATTTGTAGAACGCATCATTGGCGTCGATCCAAACCGGCAAACTCCTGCTTACACTATGACTGATGGCATTGATTATGTGCCAATGCCCTGGTGGCGGATTTTTCTCATTCAGTTTTTGAATATAGCCGGGCTGGGCCCAATTTTCGGGGCTGTTGCCGGAGCCATGTGGGGACCGGTAGCTTTTCTCTGGATTGTTTTTGGTTGTGTATTTGCCGGGGCAACGCACGATTTTTTTTCGGGCATGCTTTCTATCAAGCACAAAGGATTGAGCATTACCGAAATTATCGGGATTTACCTGGGAACGGGCGTTAAACAGGTAATGAGAGGATTTATCGTGATATTAATGGTCCTTGTAGGCGCAGTATTTATTATGGGTCCGGCAAAAATCCTGGCTGGAATGACACCTGATTTCTTTACCATGACATTTTGGATATGGGTGGTTTTTATTTATTATGTGCTTGCCACTATGCTGCCTATTGATAAATTGATTGGGCGCATTTACCCGATTTTTGGGTTTGCACTTCTTTTTATGGCTGTCGGTATAACCATTTCCATGTTTGTAAAAGGGTACCAAATTCCGGAACTAAATATTTCCAGTATTCATAATTACCATGTCAATAGTGATAAGTTTCCGATATTCCCAATGTTGTTTATCACCATTGCCTGTGGGGCAATTTCAGGTTTTCATGCTACTCAGTCGCCATTAATGGCCCGCTGTCTGACCAACGAAAAATATGGACGCCGGGTATTTTACGGCGCTATGATTTCAGAAGGGATTGTGGCCCTGATCTGGGCAGCTATCGGCATGAGTTTTTATGGCGGTCCACGGGAATTGAACGATGTAATGACGGCCAACCAGGGGAATGCTGCATTTATCGTGAATGAAATTTCAAATTCTTTACTGGGTAAGTTTGGCGGGTTTCTGGCTTTACTCGGAGTGGTTGCCGCCCCCATTACTTCGGGCGACACAGCTTTCCGGAGCGCCCGTTTGATCGTAGCCGATTTTTTAAATTACAAACAAGGGCCTATTAAAAACCGTTTGTTTGTGAGTGTGCCTCTTTTTATAACTGGCTATTTACTGACACTAATTGATTTTAGTATCATTTGGCGTTATTTTGCATGGTCGAATCAGACACTGGCAGTGATTGTTCTCTGGACCATCACGGTTTATCTTGTTCAGGAAAAGAAATTTTACTGGGTAACATTGATCCCTGCTGTATTTATGACAGCAGTTACATCTACTTACTTGCTGTTTGCCCCTGAAGGTTTTTCTCTTTCCAAAGAGATTTCCTATTCTATGGGGGCATTGATATCAGTGCTTTCGATATTGGCATTTTTCATCTACAAAAGACGATATTTCGCAAGATAAAATAACCGGCACCTATGAAACGTAGAGATTTTATATACAGCTCGGCGGCTGGAACTGCATTTTTAAGTTTGGGCGGATTGCGTGCTTTTTCATCTGCCACTCCTGCCGGTCAACAATCATTTTGCTGCCAGTCGGAACGAAAATTGCCCGTTGCTTATACTGTTGATGTTGTTATAATTGGCGGCTCAACAGCCGGAGTGGCTGCCGCTGTGAAAGCTGCCCAAAGCGGGGCAAAAGTTTTCCTGGCTGCACAGGAACCTTATTTAGGTGAAGACATCTGTGGAACTTACCGATATTGGAGAGATGATAAAAATTATACATCAAATCTTGAAAAACTGATATTCCCGGAAGGTCTTCCAACTCCCATGCACGTGAAACACACCCTCGACCGGCAATTGATTGATAATGAAGTCGGCTACCTGTATTCCAGCTATGTAACCGATTTAATTACTGATGAAAACAACCAGTTGGCAGGAGTTGTCATTTCAAACCGATCGGGACGACAGGCAATACTGGCAAAAGTGGTAATCGATGCAACTCCTCGGGCCATGATTGCCCGCATGACCAGCGCCGCATTCCCTGTGTACCCCGCAGGGAAACAAAATTTCAAATTCACAGTCATCGGAAATAAATTGGATAGTGGGAATAATGGTTCTTTCAAGGTTCTGCCAATTCCAGTTCAGGTTAAAGATAAATCGTACCAGGCAACAGAATACAGTCTGGATATTGACATGAAAGATGGCTCGTGGGATTCGTTTGCCAAAGCAGAACAAACAGTTCGTGATCTGACATGGAATTCAGACCAGGTTGAATGCAGCGATCTGCTTTTTCAGATTCCTCCCGACCGGATGGCCGGACAAAAAAGATGGTCGAAAGCAGAGGTTGATATTGAAAAAATAAACCTGAAAGTGTTTCAGCCCCGAAAAGTAGAACGTTTATTTGTATTGAGTGCAAATGCAGACTTGAGCAATGAAGCTGCTGAAAGACTTTCAATCCCCGGAGCGATGATCCGGATCGGAGAACGAATTGGAGAAGAGGCTGCAACGATTTCATCGCAACTTGCATTTGCAGAGAAACCCCGTATAAAAGGTCAAAAGGTTGGCGGATTGCCGCAAGGCGACATCGGAGAATTGCTTGAAGGAATACGTCCGTCGCTGAACCAGGGATTTATTTTGGCAGAAGAAACCAGTTTACCTGTCATCGGACAGTATGATGTGGTAGTAATGGGAGGCGGAACTGCCGGAGCGCCTGCCGCTTTGGGAGCAGCCCGTCACGGAGCCTCGACACTGGTACTCGATTACATGCACGGACTGGGTGGAATCGGCACCCTCGGCATGGTTGGCCGTTATTATCATGGGTACCGCGAAGGATTTACAAACGAAGTTGACCGGGGTGTTAAAGCAATCGGAGGAAATAGCCCACGACAGAAAAAGCGGATGGATGAATGGGTGTTCGACTGGAAAACCGAATGGTTCCGGAACGAAATACGAAAAGCAGGAGGCAACATCTGGTTTGGCGTTATTGGCTATGGTGCATATATTGAAACCGGACGGGTAAAAGGAGTGGTTGTTGCTACTCCGGTTGGCAAAGGGATCGTGCTTGCGCACACTGTGGTAGACTCTACAGGTAGCGCCGATATTGCCATTGCAGCAGGCGCTGCATATAAATATACCGATGCGGAAACTCTGGCTGTACAGGGAACCGGGTTGCCGTATAAAAAACCGGATGATTTTTATAATAACTCAGACTGGACATTCACCAACGACTCAGATATGCTGGATATTTGGTCTACTTTCATTGTCGGAAAAGAAAAGTTTAAAGATCAATACGATATTGGCAAACTGGTACAAACCCGTGAACGACGGCGTATTGTGGGCGATTTTACCATCTCTGTACTCGATGTATATAATGGTCGAACATACCCCGACACTATTTCAATCCATCTGAGTTCCTTCGATACGCATGGTTTTACCGTCGATCCGTATTTTGCACTGAAACCGCCAGCTCATTCCGGAGTTGATGTTAAAGCGTATGTTCCGCTTCGTTCGCTGCTTCCAAAAGGACTGGACGGAATTATCGTCACTGGTCTGGGAGCAAGCGCCCATCGCGATGCAATGCCGGTAATCCGGATGCAACCTTGCCTTCAAAATCAGGGGTACGCAGTTGGAATTGCCGGTGCAATGGTTGCTGAAAGCAAACAATTGATCCGAAACCTGGACATAAAAAAACTTCAGCAAAAATTGGTTGCAATTGGCAGTATTACTCCTGAAGTTGTAACGCATACCGATAATTATCCTCCCTCCATTGAAACAATCCAGGATGCTGCACGGAAAGTAACCAACAACCTGGAAGGATTGGAAACAGCGCTCTGGAATCAGGAACGGGGCCTTCCTGTGCTGGCTGATTTTTACCATATTGCCCAATCGGATGATGACAAGCTGGTTTACGCCCGGATACTTGGCATGTATGGCCAAAACGATGGTTACGAAAGCCTATTGAAAGCTGTTGAAAATCTGGATGAATGGGATGAAGGATGGAATTACCGGGGAATGGGGCAATTCGGAATGAGCATGAGTTATATCGACAGTTTGATAATAGCGCTTGGCAATTGCAAGAAGATAGAAAGTGTACCTTCTATTATCCGGATGGCGAAAAAACTGACGAATGAAAGTCATTTTTCGCATTTCCGTGCCGTGTCAATCGCGCTGGAAACCATTGCCGACGAAAGTGCAGCAAAAACGCTGTACGATTTGTTGCAAATGAAAGGCATAACCGGCCACGCAATGACTAATATTCAGAAAGCCATTGAAATGACACCGGACAGCGAGGTAGATACAAGCACCCGAAATAATTCATTACGCGAACTGGTACTGGGTCGTGCATTGTTCAAATGCGGCGATTACAATGGCCTCGGGAACGGCATTCTTCAGGAATATTCGAAAGACCTGCGCGGACATTACTATCGCCATGCCAGCGGGGTACTCCAACTATTCCGAAAAGACAAACAAAAGGACGTGGTGCTGTAATGGCAAAAAAAGAAGCTGAACTATATGTATGATAGTCAGCCTCTTTTTTGAAATTTATAAGAATTATTTACCTTATTCTTTCGAAGTATAGATTAGTTTGATGCAGGTGCAAAATCATGAACAGTACCCGCAACATCTCCATCATACGTCATGTGGAATGTTCCGGCACATGCATTATATGTTCCTGAACCAACACATGTATAGTTTTTCCCATCACCCATTTTGAGTACTTGAGATGGCATCGTTACAGTACCTTTTACAGGATCAAAATCATAATAAGCCAAGTCATTGGTCCAATCCCAGAAATTTGTAACCCAAATTCTGTTTGACACTGTTGGATCTTTGGTGATTGTAGTCGCATATGCACCATAACCAGCTTCCGTAATAATATAATTTCCAAGGAAATCATTAATATTTAGTGTGCATAATCTTTGCATGTTAATGGTTATGTTACTTCCGGTGAACAAGCCCTCCTGAGATTCAAATCCCAATACCAGTTTTTTCCCGGTATCGCCAATATTTACATCAGAAATACCAACGGTAAATGCACCAACATTTGAATCTGCGGGTACTGTAACTGATGTAGGAACATCGTAAGACGCCGGGTCTGCTGTTGATGCTGCATTCACTTTTATATTGAATACTCTGTCAGAGCCCGAAAATTGAGTTGTGTAAATTTTGATTTCGCGATTTGCAGTGCTGTTTTTCTCAACTATCATATTGGCAGAACTACCTTCAAAAGATACATAATTGATATCTTTAGTGCCTCCCTCGATTTCATCCGAACAATTGTTGAATGCAAATAACGAGAGTATAAGCATCGATATGCAGGTTATTTTTTTCATAATTCAAAATATTTGTTTTTAAAAAGTATTAGCACAGTAGATACAAATTAATCTATGAATGGGTTATTTTGTATTTCACTCTGCGGTATCACAAATGATAACCTTGGATCATTATAAGGAATTGCCACACCAACATTCGAAAGATGGTTTGAACCTCTTACGATTGTTGCTTTATTCCGCTTCATAGCCAAATAACTCTTCCCTTCTCCCCACAATTCAATCCGGGTTTGAAGATAAATTTCATTAGTCAGGCTTTGACCGGAAAGTCCGTCCACATAATTTGCATTTGGTACCCGTAGGCTTACCAAAGCTTTAAGGCTTGCTTTTGCAGTTGCTTCATCTCCACTTTTAGCAGCGGCTTCAGCATTTAGCAAATACATTTCTTCAACTCGCATGTAAACATAGTCGGTTATCACATTTCTTTGACCTCCAGTCACCCTGTTCGGATCATAAAACTTATCCGAAGGAGTAAGAAAGTAAGAAGAAGTACTGACACTATTGAATTGTTTTTTTCTAACATCAACTGCAGGAATCAAATCATAAAGTCCTTTATCAATAGCTTTTCTATCTCCGGCCCATTGATAACTATATGTATATCTGTCCATTTGTCCCCACCAGGAAACCAAGTCAAGACCATTATCAAGGGTTAAATCAACTCCCCACATCCATGAAGGGCTATTTACATTATTAAAACCACCTTTGGTTCCAACTCCGGTAAAAACTACTTCATCAGCAGGTAATAGCGTAAAACCACCATTTGCAATAACATCGGCAGTTAAGTTTTTAGCTTTAAGATAGTTGTCATTCCCTCCCATAAGGGCATAAACGTATGCAAGCATACCTTCAGCCACATACTTGTTTACTTCATTCTTTGCAGAACGATTGAAGCCATCAAGTAAAGAAATTGCATCGGTTAAATCACTAACAATTAGATCAAAAACATCTTGCGTTGTGCTTTTCGGCTGATTCTGCTGCAGTGGATCTGTATAAATAGGCAATATCTCAGCAGCAGGATCGTAGCTGGTTGCAAACATCTGAGACAAGTAGAAATAACTATGAGCCCTCATTGCTTTTGCCTGCCCCATAATGTATTTATTTTCATCCAATTCAGGAACAGCATCGTTACCTCCAAGTGCAGATATAACCGAATTGGCAGATCGAATGAGCCGGTAATAGTATCTCCATGGTTTGTAGTTCGTATTATCCGTGAAGTCTGTATTATCCTGAAACTCTGTCAACCCACGATACCATCCATACGTACTAACGGATAATGCCATATCTCCTGATAAGAAATCAATGTAAATGTCATACCCTTTCTGACCGAAATCATCGTGATCCAAATCAGTTCCACCGGTACCCGTCTGAAACATAAGCGTATAGATACCGCTCATACTTCCGGCAATAACATCAGGATTATTTTTGGCAGCTTCAGCAACCTGTTGTTCCGTAAGGAACTCTGTTGGCTGAACTTCCAGAAAATCTTTGTCACAACCCGTAAGGCCAAATAGTAGCAGGGCTATAAAAGATATGCTATATATTTTTTTCATAATAACAAATTTTGCTGTAATTTATAATCTGTGTTTTTTAGAATTTAACCTTTAAGCCCAAAGTATATGTACTCAAAGGAGAGTATCTGTACATATCAGAAGTACCAGCCTCATCTGTCGAAGGATTAAATCCGTCTCTTGCACTCAGCAAGAACAAGTTATCACCTGATACAAAAACATTGAGAGAAGACATTTTCAATTTATCCGTAATTTGTTTTGGCACAGTATATCCGATCCGAACATTATTCAACGACAGGAAGTCTGATTTTGTGATGAACCGTGTTGAATTACTGTTTACATTAATATCATAGTTACTGGATAATCTGGGTACATCGGTAATGTCACCAGGGTTTTGCCATCTGTCCCGAATATCTGTCGACCAGTTGTTTCCGCCAATGACATCATTGCTCATTAAAATCGCGTATGCACGATCATAAGCATAACCTCCCAAACTATAAATAAACTGGGCAGAAGCATCAAAGTTCTTAACCTTGCCTTCTAATCTGAAAGCGCCACGAAGCTTAGGAATAGCTGATTTGTTGACATATTTCTGGGTTGCATTCGCATAGGTTTTTGTAGTGGTCACACTGATTTCATTATCAGGATTCGCGGTTGTATATTCGAACAGAGAAGAAATTCCTTCTCCTGAATCCAATACACTGTTTGCATTTGCATCATGATAATATTGATACCACATCGCTGTACCATTGGCAGGATCTACGCCAGCCCATTCTCTTACATAGAAATCATACAATGAATGACCTTCTGCCCTACCAAACCGGACATCAATATCCAATACTTTTGGCTCGCCGGTAGCCGGGTCAATAGGCATTGTTATAAGTTTGTTCGACAACATCTCTCCATTAACGGTAACATTAAACTCATAGTCTTTTTTGTCGATAATATGAGCCGTAAAATCAAATTCAAGACCCGAGTTTCTTAATACGCCATCATTAACTGTCATAAGCGCATACCCTACAGAAGGACCAACACGTCTGTCGAAAAGAAGATTTTCGGTATTCTTCAGGTAATAATCGATTGTTCCTTCCAAATATTTCCCGATGCCAAATTCAATACCTGTCTGGAACATTTTTGATGTTTCCCAGGTTAAGTCGGGATTACCAATATCGCGGGCAGAAATAGAAATTCCATCATTCAAATTACTAACATCGAATGTATTGTATCCGGGATAATAACCAATACCGGCTTGTTCACCAACAACCCCGTAACTAATCTTATATTTTAAGAAATTTACAAATGGCAGATTCTGCATAAATGATTCTTCTGTAAGAACCCACGAAAGACCTAATGAACCAAAATTATCCCACTTGTTGTCACCTACAAATCGGGAAGAACCGTCTCTTCTTAATGATGCAGATAAGAAATATTTGTTCTCAAAATTGTAGTTAACTTGCCCGAAATAACTTTCCAGTCTGACCTGATCAGTGTAGGAAGTTGGAGGAGATGATACAATGATAAAGTTATTTAAATCGTCAATATCGGGGTGAACCATTTTGTGTTTACTCATTGTTTCAACTTTTTCTTCCCATGAATTGCTTTCATGAGCGACCAATGCTTCAAGATTATGAACTCCAAAAGTCTTTTTATAGCGAAGCAAACTCAAAAAGTTGTACGAAATTAATTGTCTATTCCTTTTAAAAATAGATCCTCCCTGACCGGCAGCAGAACCATAGAAAGGATTATTTAAGCTATTATACTTCCGGGAATAGTACTGAACGCCAAACGTATTCTCAAAAGTCAGGTTTTCAGTAAACCGGATCGTTCCACCAAAATTACCGGCTCCCTGATATTGTTTGGTTTCGCTCCTGTCAAAATGAGCATCAGCAATTGAGTTAGTCAATGCGCCAAAAGCCCTTCCTACCCCATAGTCATATTGATTACCACCGAATATCGGATCAGCAACAATAGCTCCATTACCATCTCTTAAGAACAAAGGGAAAATTGGAGGAAGGTTATCAACAAACCAGAAAATACTTCCTGAGTCTTCCGTTTGACCATTGTTGTTTGTTTCAGTACCCGCAACAGTCAACTTTGCAGTAGTAGACAACCATGGTTTAACCAGACTTTCAAGGTTCATTGTTGCATTGTACCTTTTGAAATCAGAATTGATGATGTAGCCAACATCATTCAAATAACCGAAAGAAGTGTAATACTTTGATGTTTCAGTACCTCCACGGAAAGTCAGGTTGGCTTCTGTTCTTGAAGAATTTTGAAAACCATAATCTTCCCAGCTTTCGGGGTCATACTTCCGTGTCACACCACTTTTTACCGTCCGTGTCGTTGGGTCGATAAGAGCTGCTCCTGTTGCATTCCATAAATTATACGAGGGCGTTATTCCTGATGCTGAAAACAAACCATCGTTTGCATACTTAATCGGATCAGCACTTCCACTGGCAACACCTTTGTTGTACATTGCTTCCCAGCTTAATCCGATATATTCTTCAGGAGATTTTATGGTACTGTACCTGGGAAGGCCACTAACGTTCACCCCTGTTTTTATATCAACCTCAATAGCAGACGTACCGACTTTTCCTGATTTGGTTGTCAACAAAATAACCCCGTTGGCTCCCCGTGATCCGTAAATAGCAGTTGCTGTTGCATCTTTCAATATAGTTGTCGATTCGATATCATTCGGGTTAATCGAGTTGAGCGATCCAGAGAAAGGAACACCATCCAAAACATACAAAGGGTCCCTGTTTCCGTTTACAGAACCAAAGCCCCTGATTCGGATTGTAGCCGATTCTCCAGGTTGTCCTGAAGTATTGATAACCTGAACCCCTGCGGCCTCACCAGCTAAGGATTGGGAAAGGTTTGAAACCGATTTACTTTGAATACTCTCATTTTTAACGGTTTTAACAGAACCAACGAATGATTGTTTGGTGGTGGTACCATAACCAACAACAACAACTTCATCCACCCCGATCATGTCTTCTTCAAGCTGAACATTCATGGAAGTACCACTTATTGGCATTTCTGATGTTTTCATACCTACAAATGAAAATACCAAAGTAGCTGCATTCTGAGGAACACGAATGATATACTTCCCATCAAAATCAGTGATTGTACCCAATGAAGTTCCTTTTACAGAAACAGAAACACCAGGAATTGGATCACCGTCACCCGCAGAAGTAACAGTACCTGATATTTCTTTGGTTTGCGCCATTATAGACTGCAAGCCAAATGCAAAAATTACAAGCAATAGTGCAAGTTTTTTCATAGATAAAAATTTAAGGTTAATAAAGCTACATCAGGGATTCACGGCATAGAATAAACCCTTATCTCAAACAACGAGAAAAACGTTCCTTTCTAAAAAAATGAATCACGTTAATTTTAAATAATAGTTTACCCTTTTCTATACAAATAAATCCCTGAAGTCAAAATTATCAATTTTTAACAATTTGAAACTACTTTAGGTTCTAAATTCTTCTGAGAAATTAAAAATTAACCTTTTATTTTGGAGTAACCTTCTATATTCGGCATTTTCTCCTGTCTCTTGTTTCTCTGTATTGAATATTATTTTTTTAATAAATTACCTCGGAGCAAGCCTGCAAGGTATCAAAAAAGCTAACGCACAAGGCGAAAGCAGAACCGACCCAAAGGCGGGATATTAAACAAAAAAGAGAATGGAAATAAAGCTGCAGAAATCTATTTCAGCGCCAATACCTCAATAACCAATATCCAATATCAGTTTTTAGTCAACGGCTTATCGCTGTTTATAGTTTGCGGTAAAATCGCATCCGAATACATGTTTTCGATTTTCTGAGGATGGAATGCAAATCAGAACTAATATATTCCTGCCAGCGCTTCAGAAATAATTCAAACCCTGAATTTACTGACCAGAAAATTATGACTATTTTAATGTATGTTGCTTGCTTGAATCCGGTATTTTAAATGTTGGGTCGAGAACAGAAGCAATGCATTCCGCCATTCTCTTATAACCTATCTCATTCGGATGTACCTGTGTACAATCATCAGCAATTGACCCATAGTAAATATCTGCATTATCATTAGTTACTCCGGAATTTTCATAGAGGTCAATTACTGGCAAATTGTATTTCTTAGCTATTTGGCGAACCAATTCAACTTTAGGATATCTCATCGTCTTCTCCCAGTCAAGTACCTCTTGAAACGTTTCGAATCGCGGATGTTTGTATTTGGTTTCATACATCTTTACCGGGTCCATCCCAACAGTTGCTTTTACCCTCATAAGAGTGATTAAATAAATTTTAGCTTTGGGATTATCTCTCACCAAACACTCGATCATACCCATATAAGCAGATGCCAAAGTAACAGAATCACAAACCTGATGTTGCAGATATGGGGCATTACTTATATTTCCCCATTTGTCTTTTTCACCATCATTCTGACAACCATAGACCAAAATAATATCCGGATTATAATACTTTGCATCGAATGAACGATAGAAAATACTTTTTGTAGATGTTGGTCGAACAATAGTTCCTCCAATTGCCATTGGAGAATGGCCATCCACTCCTGAGCAAGTCTCATCTTTACTCCATTTTACACCAAGCCAATCAACCAGATATGGCTGATAACCACAAGCAGCAGTTATCGAATTGCCAATTGTTACAATTTTCTTCCCTTCAATAGGTGATTTACTGACTTGAGAAAACAGACACATGCTAACAAACAGAAGCACAATAGTTAATGTATTTTTCATACATATAAATTTTCAAATTTGGTTTGTACAATTTTCGTAATAAAACAATTATATCACTTGGAGAAACAGTTTACCGGTGTGCGAGGGATTGACTGAAAAGCCAGTCAAATAACGCAGGGTCCTTGTAGCAAGGGCCAGGTTCGTGACCCAAACCCTCGTACTCACTCATTTTTATGATCTCGATGCCATTTTTGGTCAGGGTCTTGGTGATGCGGGTGTATCCGGTGATATTGTCCGTCGTAATCGACTCGACTGCCGTCGCATTGGAAGTTTTGCCTTTGAGGTTCATGTAAGTTGCCCTGGCAACATTTATCCGCTCAGTCAAATCCTTGAGGCCAATGTGATACCAAAGCGATGTCTTTTCAACGGCTTCATCGGCGAGCACTGACTCACTTTGGCCTGCGACGCGCACGATTCCGGCGAACAGCTTTCCTTTCGAGAGCATGCCCCTGACAATCTTGAAACTCCCTGAGCCCCCCGCCGAGAAACCCGTCAGATAGATCCTGTTCGTATCGATGCGGCAGTTCGTCAGGATTGCTTCATCGATCAGAGTAGCCAATGTTGCGCCATCACTCTCGGTTGTATGATGGTTGAAGTCCAGATAGAAGGAAGGATATTTCTTCCGCACATCCTCGCGAAAGAGATTACCCTCACCCCAGTTGCCATTCACCACAAGGGGGTACTTGCGTTCGGCGTTCTCCGTCTTGTTGTATCCCCACGGCGTCGTAAGTTTTAAAGTCTGCAATTTGATCGTGTCAGGCTTGTCAGAGTCGGTGAAGGTCTCTTTGGGGGTAACGACCTGACCATCGCCGGTCCGTACCGTCACCATGCCAAAATGAGTTCGTATCCAAGCATCAGACTCGGGTGAAAAGTCGGAATAGCGCACAGCGTGTTTACACTCCGGATAGATAATATACCGTTTATCCTTAATTGTCAACAGGTTGTATGGTGCAAAAGTGGTACGCGGAGGGCAAATAGGATCCTGAAGTCCGATGCCCATGAAGACCGGGCAATGAATGAGCGGCCCAAAATTCTTAACATCGAAGTAAGCCAGCATGTTGCACATCGACTGAAAGGTTACTTTTTTGTCGTTATCTGAAACATACTTTTTGTATACGCTACCCGGCCAGGATGTAAGGTTGATGAAATTCGGAATGTCGCAGAAACCAGGTATGTGTGGCACACAAAGTGCGACGCGCTTATCCAGTGCAGCGGCAGCGAAAGATAATGCACCCCCCTGACTACCACCCCTGACTACGATTCGTGTTTGATCGACTTCTGGCCGTGAGCAAACAAAGTCGATGGCTCTCACTACATCCAGAAAAGCCCCCCTGTAATAGTAGTCGTCCCGACTGTCCAAGCGATAGGCCATCCAATCGCCATAGATATTTTCCTTATTCATCACACCTTGCCCGCGAGTAGAAGCAACGTATCGGATGAAGCCATCATCTTTCATCTCCGCACCTTTTGGGATTGAACCATAGCCAAGAAACTGGACAATCACAGGATATTTGCCCGGAGCCTTGGGTACGACATATTGCCCTCCCACCTCGACTTTACCAAAAGACTTCATGCGCACATCGTAAACATTCAGTTTAGATGTACAGCGGTCGGGTACCAGCGTCACGGTATAGTTGGGGTCAACCTTAGCCAGTTCCGCTAAGCTGTTGTTCCAAAACGACATGTAGTCTGCAGGAGCGGAACTCTTTACTTCCATCTTCTCCGGCTCGTATCCCAGGGTAAAGGTCATCTCCGGTGTCTTTTCCTTATTGTATTCCAAGGTTGTCGTAACCTGATAGAAGCCAGGTTCCATCACCTTCTGAGAGATAACCTGATCAACCATTCCTCTGGCAGGAATGATCACCTTTGTTTTCTTTGTCGTGACCTTCTTGACAACGTCAAGTTTGATTTTGGTAACCAGAATGGCCTTAACTTCTTCACCTGTCTCGTTGATAGCATGAAGGGTTGCGGAAATTGGTTCGGCTCCATAGAAAACACCCTTTTCCTCAGTCATCTGGATATCAACCCGAACTGGCGATTTTGGCTTTTCCAGCTTAGCCTGCAAAATATTGTTACCTGATTTTCCTTTGGCATTGACGACCTCAATCGCGTCACCGATTTTGGGACGCAAAGCAGACCTCTCTGCCGAAAGTGTTGTTTGCCAAAAAGGAATAAACGGACAAATAATTAAATAAAGCAAAAAAATAATCAGAGTTTTTTTCATAACTAAAACGAATTTAAGGTTGACGTATGATAGCTACAAACATTTTATTGCCAATAATATACAATTAAAAATTTTACTTAGGTTCATTTTTTCAAAGTAGCGATATCCTATCATTTCTACTTTTTCAATCCAGTCAGGTCAGACTCAATTATAATTTTTCCATTTCCGGGATTTACTTTTGCTGAAAAATCATCATATAATTCTATATTGGAGGAAGTTTCCAGCAGAATTTCTTTGTTTTCAACGCTGTTAGTCACCAGTTCCATCGCCCCTTTTTGATTAAAAACACAACCATAAATGTTGATTTTGGTTTTCAGGTAATCGGGCATTGCTTTGTTACCATGAAAGTTGATCCGGTTATTTTTAAGACTTGAATTACAAATGGTCAGAACATCTACCGGTGTGCCAATCGACAAAAAATCAGTTCGCTGGTTGTGAATTATCCTGATATTATCGAAGAGAAGTTGTTCCTGTTTGGGGATTTCAGCTCCCGGATAATACGAACGGCTGTACCTGCCGTTGTCGAAATGAACCGAAAAACCGACCCGTGGTTTTTCAAGGAAAATGTCGCGAAATACCACATTCCGTACCCCTGCGGTATACGTTATATCGGTTTGAACCACTCCCCAGTTGATGCTATCAAGCACCTGGCTGCCACTCTCGTGGGTTGGCTGTGTTGTCGATTTGTATATTGTCCCGTCAGGCTTTGCCTGAACGCGGTAAATACGACCGTTTGAAACTACTGCATCCGATTGTTGCACTTCCATGCCCGGCTTCCAGTCGATCCATCCACCGGCTAATATGCGACAGAAAAATCCGGTCGTATTTTCGGCATTCAAATCATGGCAATTCTCCACCACACCATCTTCGATCCATCCCAATTCAGGATTGGAAGTAGCGTAATCATGTGCATTAAGCGCTATCGCATCGTCAAACGTTTGAAAAACACAGTTGCTGATCGTAAACCGTTTGCCTCGTCCTAAATGCACCCCATCCTTATCTCCTTTGATAATTGCATCGTTGATGATAATATCCTCGAAGGTACAAACGTGAATACAAAACTGAGCTTTCCCGAGGTCCATGCAACGAAACCGCTCGATACGTAAATCTTTAATATAAAAAAAAGCAATTTGTCCGCGAAGTCCATATACCTCTGTCATTGCTTTATCAATGCCATTAACGATGATTTGCAGGCCTTCGATCGTGATATTCTGGTCGTACGTTTTGGTGAGTGCCCCCTTGTTCAGAAATACATGTGTGAATTTTCCCTGTTCGTCAACCTTCTGAAGGAATATGCTGTTCCCGAAAATAAGCGAGGTATTACTACCGATATAAACCGTCCCTGCTATTTTGTAAATACCAGGCTTACTAACGACAATAGTTCCACCGTGATCAACTGCCTGTTGCATTGCTTTTAGATTCTGAATACCCGATGCATCAGGCGAAAAGCCGAAATCAGATGCATTTAGAAATCCCTGATTAACAGAAATATTAGCGCCTGTCTTTTGCGTGGAAGGTTTATTTTTTCCTATGGTTTCATTTATGGAAACAAATGAAAAGAGTACAATAATGATGATACATTTTAATTTCATATTATGGCTGTTTTATTTATTTTTTTGAAATATTGAATACGAATTTACTGTTCGTTTTTGAATCTTTCGATGTAAAATTGATCCGATGGATCGTTTCTCCCCAATTTCGACGTATTCCTCCATCTTCGGGGGTTTCAAGTTTAATTTTTTCAACTTCAACGTTTAACTGAACCGGATTGTACCTGATTATAAAATCCATTGTTTGGTTTTCTTCGGAATTAAAATGGACCAACAATTCTCCGGGTTTAACAACTTCGGACGGATAACAGGTCATCAGATGTTGAACAATTGACCCCGGATTTGACAAGTTTACCAGATCGGTTATTTCTACATTCTTTCCACGGTTCAGACGGATGGTGCGTTCTAATCCAATAATACCGGCCTCGGCAGGATAAGCTTTTGCAAGGTTGAGCGAAAGTTGAGCGAATGATGAATTACTTGTAAAACTGACCTGAGCAGCCTTATATTGAGGCCCTTCTTTTTGTGAAAATCCGTTTATTGTGGGCAAATTGTGATAATCGGACCGGTTGCTCCATATCTCGTAACGTCGTGGACTGAAAGTTTTCGCTGTATATGTTCCGCTACCAACATCAATTATGAGAGGGAACCCATTGTAATAAACCACATAATTCCCCACATCGTTATGGTTATGGCTTTCATCGTTGTTGCCACCCTTGGCGCCAACAAAAAAACCATCTGTCGATCCTTGCTTATCTCGTGCTACCATTACCTGTAAATCGGGCAGCCAAACTTCTTTTGGTAGTGGTAAAAATCTTGGAGCTTTTGAAAATTCCTCCTTTTCAAACAGATCAAATAGGGTTCTAAAAAATTGACCACTTGGAGCTTTCCCATTGAAATTACCTTGAAACCAGGCCCCAAATCCCTGCATATCTTTGTCATCAATTGCTTTTCCGAACCTCCAGATCAAATAACCTGACATATTCGATTTTGGAGAGGCATCAGCAAAATTAAGAACGTATTTTTCACTGATTTGGGTACGATAAATAAATCTGCCCATATTTCTGATTTTTTCGTCACGGAATGCATAATCGAAGGCATTATTGGTGGCCAGGTTGAGCATCGAAATATTGTCGAAGACAGAAGCTCCTGCCACATGCCAATACCCGGGACCTTCGTCACAACCGCCATCCGCAGGATAAGGATTAATAAATTCGTCGAGTACTTTCAGTATTTTAGCAACCATTTCGGTACGACGAGCATCGTCTTTTTCCAGCAAAAGCGCTGCATTCAGCCAGTTCGAGCAAATCCACGGATTCCAGTTATTGGGGCGTCTTTCCCCGTTACGATCCAACCCCATCCAACCGTGATCGAAGGTCATCACCGGAGCAAAAATCCGTTTATTTATCTCATAATAAATCCGTTTGCGTATTTGCGGGGAAACAGTATCCAGTTTTTCCCCCAGAAAATAATCGACCCACGACAGGAAAGTCGCCGTTTCAGCAGCAAAAAGATCGACATACGGGTCAGAGACATCAGGCAGACCGCTACCAGCATGCCATTGTCCCAAATGAGCAGGCACTCCCCAGTATGATTCTTCGCAGATCGACCAAACACCGTTAATAATATGATCAATGAAACGGCCTTTGTTTTCGTAAATCTCCCCTAATAGCAATGCTGCAAGTGCGCTCCGTTTGGGAGAACTCAATCTTTGATACTCGCTGCGGTTGCCATTACGGACAAATAAAAGCGTAGTGGTCGCCGGAAGTGTCGGCCACTGATATGTCAAAAGTTTCTGGGCCTCTTCAAAATAGGCTTTCATCATCTCCTGGTCAGCCTTTGACCACGCCTGGCGATCATTTATTTTGGGAAAAGGGACCCATTTTTCAGACGCAATCAAAATTTTACCAAGTTCTTCAATGCTATATTTACCACTTAGCAAATTCTGATCCTGGCTAAATAGCATTTTACAAACCAGGAATAATACCAATATGGGAATAATCTTCTTCATACTATTTTTCATTCGCTTGCCGGCAGATATTTTTCAAACCAATTTATCATGGCTGGAATATCGGTTTCATTTTTGGCCCAGCCATGAGCCGCACCTTCTATAGTTATCAATTGACAAGGGACATTGTTTTCCTTGAGTTTATTCATGAATTCAACAGCCTGGGAATATGGCACCAGGGGGTCTTTTGTCCCATGAAATATTAAAATCGGAGGTGTCTCCTTTGTAACAAAAAAGTAGGGAGACGACTGTCTGAAAACTCCCTTAACTTCTTCTCTTGTAGCATCTTTTGCTATATTAAAAGCATCAACATAAACAGTCACGTTCTGATAATCAGCAAAGGTTGAATCAGGGTGGTGATAACTGACCATGTTAAGCGGCGGATAGTAACAGGCAACAGCCTGTACCCTGCTCGATACCAGATTTACAGGATCAACAATATCCGTATTCTTCACTGAATAGGTTTGCCGATATTCAGCTTCTGATATTGCATCTTTACCAAACACAGCAGCAGAGACAGAAAGGTGTCCGCCCGAACTTCGACCCATAATTCCAAAACGGTTAGGATCAACACCAAAATTCTTTGCATGATAACGGGCATACTTGATCGCACGTTGTATCTGACTGATAATTTCAGGTACTTTATACCTTGGTTTTGAACCGTGCGATACCAGAAAAACAGTTTCGCCACGATCAGTAAATTCTTTGAAATCATCATCTTTATATCTCGCTGCATTTGACGACGACCATCCTCCGCTTACCATATTGAATATCGCAATGCCATTCTGTTTCTCCGGGACTAACACATCAAATACAAATGCTACTCCTCCCCTGTGATCATAAATAACATCAGATATTCGCCTGACCTTATTTTGGGCATTGGTGACTGAATACAGAATAACAAAAAGAACCGACAGAAATAAAAACTTTTTCATGATCTATTGATTTATGTTTTACAATCAGAAACCTGCATAAAACCGAGAGACGAAAAATGATTCTACTGTATTCTTCAACCCACATTTTTCACAGACTCATTCATAAATTATATCATTTTCACTCAGGCTTTTCCTGAACCATTTCTTTCAAACCTGAAATCGCATTGTCTTTAACAGTTATTTTTGAAGTCTTTTTGCCTGCAAAAACCGCAGTTGCCTGGTTTCCCTTCCCACTTGAGCGGATAACATTGTTGGTAATAACAATATCGTGTGTTTCACCACTGATGTAAATACCGCTTGATTCCCGCTCAATCCCGTTATTTTCAATTACATTGTTGCGAAACGTATTGCGATGTCCGGCGTTTTGTTCCGGTTCGTTACGTAACAGGATACCGTGGTGCATGTTCTCATAAATATGATTGTTCTCAAACAGGTTATCCGTATCCTTATGGCCTATCGAAAATCCATTGGCACCATTGGCATACAAAGTATTATTCCTGAAAATCCCGTTCTGAACCCTCCAGCAAAGGAAGATACCATCCACACGGTTGTGATGGCTAATGCAATTTTCAATGATGGAATGGTCAGAACCACTCCCGGGATGAAATCCAATTCCGCCACAATTCGATGCTTCACATCCTTTCAGTGTAATGTTTTCGGTAATTTGCCAGCTAAATGAATCACCGTTAAAATCGTTCACCTGAACATTTTCCACCACACAGTTTTTCGATTCATACATATAGACACCACTTCCCCGGCAACCATTTATATATTCGTTTGTTGATTGATTCCCTTCAATAACAAGATTCGCAACATGCACGTTTTCTGCACCGATTACTTCAACAATAGAACATGCATTGGATATTGTCCCATTCAGGCCTGATATATAATCATGAATAGTACGGCTGTCAAAATAAATCACATTATCCTGAATATCTGTAATTTTAGCTGTCGTTACAGCCCAGTAATTCTTATGCTTGTCGTCATACAACTGGATGCCCATTCCTGTTTTAAACCCGCTGGCATCTTTCACTACCGCTTTCAACATTCCATAATCGGCATCGATAATAAATCCTGTTTTAAAACCATCGCATTTTTTCAATATGGTCGATTTCCCCGAACCAATTAAGGAAGTATTGCCGGATAACCGCACCGGGCCAATGATTTGATAGGTACCCGGATTTAGTTTCACCACTCCACCGCCACGTACATGCAGAGCATCCAGTGCAATTTGAATTGCGCCGGAAGTAAATCCCGTGACATCGGCATCCGGCCCCCCAACAGTAATTATCTGTTCCGCCTGTTTCACATCTACCAGCCCGTCAACTTGACCAAAGACGACTGATTTTGCTGTCAGGAGAATCATTGTGAAGATTAAAAATCTTATTGATTTTGATCTCATTAACATTACCTTTTAAATTTAGTTAGTTTTTCCATTTTTAAAATATGAAGGCCGTTCCTGTAATTACAAGAAATTCTATCTGACAACCTTCCGTGCGACCTTTTTCAGGTATCCGGCGAACTCAGGCGATACTCCTTTGGGAACATATTCCACTTTCGTGGGTGGTTCACCAAACAGAAACGAATACCAGACCAAAGCACCCAGGTAACACCCTGATTCGCTGGCATGGTGCGAATCGAACTTAAACTGCTTGTCGTTGTTCCACGAATAGCCAACATGCAATGAATTGGCCTGTTTGGGCAGGTTCGGGTATGCCGGGTTGCTGTAATCAAATTTCGGATCAGGCTTGAATTTCCATTTTTTAGATGAACTGACTTTCCAAAATGCATCGCCAACCGGGATCACCCCGATCCCCAGTTCGGACGCTACCCGGTGATATGCCTCCCTCGATTTTTCCCACATTTCCTTTTCATTTTTACAGTACTGCCCCTTTGTTATTTGGCTGAAATCTTTTGAGTCGGAACGATAGGCCCAGGTTTGGTGCATTACAACTCTTGCCTGTGGCTGCATGGTTTTGACCAGGTTATACAGCTTCCGCGCATAGGGCATATAGGTAGTGGAATCGGCTGAATGAAACGAATATTGCTGAATAGTGACAATGTCCCATTTCTGTTCACTTAAAATCATCTGCAACGATTTTCCCTTGTATGGTTTCCCTGCCGGGTCATCGGGCTTTTTTTCAGCCAGTTCAGCCAAATCCCAGTGCTTTTTGAGCGAACAACCACCAATTTCGGCCCGGCCAATCAGCAACAGATGGCCGCCCTCCTTTGCAATTTGGGGAAGATGGCGCGCTGCATTCTGCGAAAAACTGTTCCCGATCAGGAGCAACCGCAGTGTGTCGCTTTTGTTGGTGTTTTGCCCTGTGGAAAACAGGACTGCCAGGATGAAGAACCCGGACAGTATGTATTTTAGTTGCTTTTTTATCATTTCCATTTTCTTTTTCCTTTTCCCTTTCCTATTTTCTATTTTCTATTTTTTGAAAGTTACTTTTAACACATACCCGTTCGGGTTGGGCTTTTCTTCCGGCAATGAAACCTGCAACCCGTCGGGGGTCATTTCCCACGATATTTTCTGAGTACCCCCCAGCATTTTTACAGATTGGATTTTCAGGGAACCGCTACTAGGCATGTCAGCCAGTGATTTGACAAGTACCTGCTTGTTTTCGGGCCATTTCAGCGCGGTTACATACAACATGTTGCCTTTTTCCGAAAACCAGAAATCTTCCGGGCTGAAGGCTTTGTTAAAACCGTTTTTTGCCCGGTCTTCCGTACTTTTTACTGCCAGGCTGGTCGGCCCTTCATGGTTGATTTTCCATTTTGTTGTCCCGTATACCGATTCCCCGTTCACCGACATCCACTCGCCAATTTCTTTCAGTTGCTGGATACTTTCCTGCGGGAAAACCCCTTCGCCCGTAGGCCCCACGTTCAGCAGGTAGTTGCCCCCCTTGCTGGTGATCTCTGTAATCCAGAAAATTAGTTCTGCTGTCGATTTCCAGTCGACATCGTAGCTCTTGTAACCCCATGTGTTGTTCAATGTCCCCGGGGTTTCCCAGTACATATCTTTGGCTTCCCCACTTTCCGGTATTTTATTGTCCCCCGGCACCCAGAAATCCCCGAAATCATTCCCCACACGGCTGTTGATCAGGCACGAAGGCTGGATGTCGTAGGCCAGCTTGTAGAATTCAAAACTTTGTTCCCGGGTCATATTTTTAGGGACGTCATACCATATCTCCTGCATATCCGGAAATTTGGTAAGCAGTTCGCGCATCTGCGGCTTCGATTTCTTTTCCAGGTATTCAGTAAAACTCACCGGGGCCGGGTTCCACAGGTTGGACGGCCATTTGACCCAGTGGTTCGTCTGTGATTTTTTAGCCTCTTCCGGATGGGTAGCCAGATAGTCACTAACACCCGCATCGCCCCCGTCCATCCAGTCGGTTGCATGCGAATAATAGATCGAAAATTTGATGCCGTATTTTTTGCAGGCCTGGTACAATTCGGCCATCGGGTCACGGCCAAACGAAGTCATGTCCATGATGTCGTAATCCGTCACCCCAGAATCGTACATGGCAAAACCGTCGTGGTGTTTGGGCATGGCCACAATGTATTTCATCCCGGCCATTTTTGCTGCTTTTACCCATTCCTCGGCATTGAATTTTACGGGGTTAAACCGGCTACACATCCTTCTATATTCTTCCCCCGGAATTTGGGCATGGTACATGATCCACTCGCCAAGGCCTTTTATCTTTTCACCTTTCCATATCCCGGCAGGCATCGAATACGCGCCCCAATGGATGAACATCCCAAATTTGGCTTCGTTGAAATCCTGTAATGCCTGCTTTTTTGACTGGTGCATTTTGTCCCATTCTTTTGCCTGAATATCTTTATTTTGCGAAAAAGCATGACTGGCTACTGTAACGCAAAGTGCGATCAGGAATATGCTTTTAATTTCTGATAAAATTCTTTTCATCTTATTTTAACCTGTTTATTTAATATTTGGATAAATCATTGCTTGTACAACTGCAAAGCATTTTCCGGTTATTTATGAAACCCCTGGGAAATAAAATCCAGTACTTCGGGCAATGAAACCCGCCAGTAAGCCCAACAGTGTTTCCCATCCCGGACACGGTATTCATGGGGGATTTCATTCTTGCTCATGGCAATGTGTAGTTGCGAATTCCCTTCATACAAATAATCATCATCCCCACAATCGATGTACCAGCGAACTTTTGTTTTTTGATCCGCCGACATGTTATTGATAAGGTACATGGCACTGTATTTTTTATAATAATTCTCTGCTTCACTGTCTGAAGGTACACTTCCGTTTCTTTTTTCCAGATATTTTTTTGTATCCTCCAGGGAAGTTGGACTTGTGCCGGTGCTTAGAGGGCAAGCCGCCGAAAATAGTTCGGGATGATGAAGGGCATAAATGAGTGTGCCTCCACCGCCCATCGAGTTGCCGGAAATGGCCCGGTACTGCTTCTCAGCCCTGATACGGTATGTCTTCTCGATATAGGGCATGAATTCTTCAAAAAAGAAATCTTCATAACGCCAGTCATTTTTGACTGAATTGAAATAGCCGCGCTGGCCTGTGTTGGCATCGGGCATCACAATAATCATCGGGGTACATTTCCCTTCGCTGATCGCTTTGTCTGTTGCGTGCATTACTTCGCCAAACTGAATCCAGGCAGTGTGGTCGTCGCCACCGCCATGAAGCAAATAAAGAATCGGATAACTCCGTTGGGAGGTTTCATAATCGGGCGGCAAATAAATTGCATATTTCCTCTCGCTGTTCAGAATCGAACTCTTCATCGAAAGGTTGTCGAATACCTTTTCTGTCTGTGCAAACAAAGCCGCACATAAAAACATGGTTATCGAAAATAAAAATATTCTTTGCATTGGTTGGTTGTTTAGGTTATCTGATAAATAATGATTTAAATGAATATAACCATAAGGACAATCTCCTTTCTTTAGATTTCAATCTGGGAACCCGGAATTTTTAACGAATGAGGTTGTCGGAAAAACTTCGTGTAACCATGTTTTTCAGTTATTTATATTTTGCAACTGAGTCACATAGAGAAAAATCACTGAATTTTTTGACAACCTCATTCTATAAATTACAAAACTAATTACCACCCCGGATTTTGAGTTAATTTTTTCTCTTTCAGTATCTCCGAATTTGGTATTGGATAATAATACATCTTTTCTTCAAATATACGTTTTTCAACTACATAAGGAGTAAAAGTGAAAGTGCCATTTTCATTTTTCACAATATCCATTCCCCTCAAATCGGCGCCCAATGTTGATTCGGCAATTTTCCAGCGGCGGACATCCCAGCAACGATGTTCCTCGAATGCCAGTTCAATACGGCGTTCGTTACGGATTTTCTCACGCAAAACATCCACCGAAGCATAATCGGATGCCACCAGTTTTGGCATACCTGCCCTCTGTCTGATGGCATTAACAGCATCGACAGCCGACATTCCATATCTGCTATCGGAAGGGCCGTATGCTTCATTCATTGCTTCAGCGTAATTAAGGTAGATTTCCCCCAGCCGAAAATAATACCAGCAGTGGCGACTTGTATTTCCAAGCACTAAATTCAGATTATCATCCACATATTTTTTCAGATAATAACCCGTTTTTGAAGCTTTTTCTTTTCCTTTCCCATCAAGGCCACCTGTCCACAATTCGACCGGACGACCTTTGAATGTGGAATTATTCAGTATAACGGTATATGCCAGACGTGCGTCCCTGTTTTTGTAAGGATCAGCAGGATTATACCCAGAAGCAGGATCAGAAATTGGTTTTCCACTGGTCATTTCATAAGCATCAACCAGGTTTTGTGACGGGCATGTGGCATTTCCTTCACTACCATCATAACCGATTGGGAAATTTGCTTTTTCGTAGCTATTGCTATTCCCCTCCCTGCGTTCAAAAATAAGCTCTTTACTGTTTGTCTTCCGGGTAAATAAAGCCCCGTAATTGCTTTCAAGTGCATACGTGCTTTTCAACGAACCTGTGGAAGCAATAAACTCGCTTGCAATTTTTGCCGACTGGTCGCACAAATCCTTGTTGTATGAACCATTGTTATACAAAGGACTTGCCGCATACAACAATGTACGGTTTTTGAGCGCCATTGCCGTCCCCAGAGTAACTCGCCCGGTATTTGTAGCATCGTAAGTCTTTGGCAGAACTTTTATGGCGCTGTCGCAATTAGCTACAATAAAATTTACCACATCAGACACACTGCTTCGGGGAAGATCCAAATCTTCGTCAACCGACAATAACCGATCAACAATTGGGACACCTCCGTATCGTTTTAAAAGTTCGAAATACGAAAATGCAATCAAGAATCTGGACTGAGCACGGAACTGTTTTAGCTCAAGGGTATAGCGATTATAGGTAACATCATCAACATATCGAAATTTCTTAAATGTGACCGTATCGGTGCCATTTAAAAATACATACGCGCGACGGACGAGCTGATACTGTTTGCTCCAGGTATCATTTGGATTGGTGTATGAATTCCAGCTCCCGTCGTTAAACCGTTGAACGGTTGAATAATCCCAGGCATGTTCAGCCTCATCCGTTGTCGATGCAAGCATCCCGTTATTGATGTAGTTAAACGATGAAGGCAATTGGGTATATGCATTCGCCAGCACTTGTTTCATGTAAGTGTAATCAGAAAAAACAAAATCTTCATCCAACAAGGTACTGTTTTCATAATCGAAATATTCATTACATGCAGGCATCGCCATTACAGCTACCAATAATAGACCTACTATTTTTGTTTTCATATCTTATTCTGTTATTGAATTTATTAGAATTGTAACCTTACCCCAAGGTTGTATGACTTAAGGGCCGGGTATCCTGTAAAGATTTCAGGGTCCAGGTTTTTAATCTTATCAAGCGTGAGCAAGTTCATACCCTGAAGAAATACTTTGCAGGCAGACAGGTGCATAGAGGCTAACAATTCTTTCGGAAAATCATAAGCAAGTTCCAAACTGCGTAACCGGAGGTAATCGCCCGAACGTATCCAAAGTGTACTTGTCCGGTAATTATTCGAGTTATCGACAGTAGTTAGTCGCGGGAACTCGGCAGTTTCTGCTGTAGCTGTAGTCCAACGGTTCATCACGTATTCCGAAATCTGGGCTTTTTTGCCCATCGGTCCCGAAAGACCATTGATCCAGGCATTCGCGCCCCCTATGCCTTGCAGTAAACCACTTAATGATAAGGCCTTGTACTTAAATTCGAAAGTAATCCCGTAATACAGATAGGTTCCTGATTTTCCGATGGCAGATTCGTCGTTTGAATCGATCAATCCATTGTTGTCTTTATCCTTATATTTGACATCTCCCGGTTTCACCGGCATAAAGGTGTAAACAGGAGTTTCAGGATTATCAATATCTTCCTGGCTTAAGAACCCTATTGCTTCCAGTCCGAAGCTCTGGTTGACAGGATGGCCTACACGACGTTGAAAATCATTCGGATAAGCAGGCTCGATGCGACTATCGATATTCGACTTGGTGACAATTCCGTTTATACCCAATGAATATTCAAAATCTCCTGTTTTTCGGGTAACCTGAATGGTAGTCTCCAAACCACTTCTGGATGCAATTCCGTTATTCACATAACCGGCAGTAATCCCCAGGATAGACGGCAGTTTGTTAGTTCGGTCATCGACAATGTCGGTACGTTTTTCATGGAAATAACCCAAGTCAAAATCCAGGCAATTAAAAAGTCGGCCTTCGATTCCCAAATCGGTTTTGTAAGATTTTTCCCAGGTAATGTTATAGTTCGGATAATTGCTTTCCCTGGTCGCTGTAACAGATGTATTACTATTGCCATAAGGATATGATCCGCTATTGACAAAATAGGAAATATAAAGGTACCTGTCATCGTTTGCACCAATGTCGTCGTTTCCAACAAGACCGTAGGAAACTCTGGCTTTCAAGGAATTGATCCAGGAATGAGATTTCATAAAATCCTCTTCTGAAAGCACCCATGACAAAGCCGCTGCCGGGAAAAAGCCAAACCGTTTGCTTTTCGGAAAGCGTTCGGTTCCATTGTAACCTGCGACAAGTTCAGCAAAATATCGGTCGTTGTATCCATAGGAGACACGTCCAGCGCCACCCTGCAATAAGTAAGGAGTATTATTACTACCGGTCCAGTTAGTCACATATTTATCCTGATGATACAAAAGTTTGGCAGTAACTTCACTCAGCCCAAATTTCTGAGCATAATCAAGATATGCTTCCACGTTTGTCCGATAGTCGTGTGAATTTCCTGCTGTGCGGGTAAGAGATGTCACCTGCCCATATTTCGTATAGGTGTAATTATTGCTTGCATCTTTTGCCAATTGGAAGACAGGGAACTGCTTCTTGTATGTCTCGGTAGACCTCTGCCAGTTGTCGAATGCAGCCACTGCACCAATTTTCAATCCTTTTGTAATAAAATCCAGATCATGTTCTAAGCGGAACGACGACTGAAAGTTCCGGTCGTTCGATGCAGAATATCCGGTAGAAGTAAGCAAGCCCAGCGGGTTCCCCTGGTATGCCGAATTTCCACCAAAACTGTTATTTGGGTTTTTTACAGGGAAAAGGTTTGGGGCATAGGCATATATATTACTAAAAATAGTACTTATATCCGTTCCCGGCCCGTTACGGTCTTCAAGACGGCCACCAATATCAAGCGAAGCAACCAGCCGTTTGGTAACATTGATATCAACATTCGAACGGAAGTTGAGCCGTTTAAACGAAGATCCGGTACTATACCCGTCGTTCCAGTCTGTATTTGTCAGTAATCCCTGATTAACCATGTAATTTACCATTACATAATGGCGGACTACGCTGTTTCCACCTCTAAAATTCAATCCGGCTTCCATTACTGGTGAACTTTTCTCCAAAATTTCATCGAACCAGTTTACATCAGGATATAAATATGGGTCCGAACCATCTTTGTATTTCTGAATGTCCTCAGCAGAATAAAGCGGCGCACGTCCATCGTTGACCAAAGCTTCGTTGTATAATTTGGCATATTCGTACGAGTTAATGAAATTAGGCAGGCGGGTAGGTTGCTGCATACCGTATTTAAGTGTAACGCCAATTTTACTGCCTTGAATACCGCGTTTCGTGGTAACCAAAATAACCCCGTTTGCCCCTTTTATCCCGTACATAGCCGTAGCGGCAGCATCCTTCAATACCGAAATACTGGCAATTTCCTCAACCGTAAGTTGGCTAATCGATCGTTGAAACCCATCAACAATAATCAAAGGATCGCTCCCGCCGGAATAGGTTGTGCTTCCTCTGACCATTAAGGATGGAAAGTCGTTTCCGGGTTCTCCGCCACGCTGTTTAACAATCAGCCCGGGCAGTCTGCCAAACAGTGCATTGCCCACATTCGTAACCGTATTATTTTCCAATACGTCAGAAGTAACTGTACTTATAGCGCTCCCAATAGCAGCAGGCTTTTGTTTCCCAAAGGCAATGTCAAGCAGTTCCTCACTGCCATTTTTTACTTTTATGGTGTCGATTTTCTGTCCGGTGCTGGTACCAATTAGTCCCAGCATCGCAAATACCAGAAAAACAGATGTCATTAGCACCTTATATATTTCTTTCATATTATCTAAAATTTATAAATGGATTTATACCTGTTTACCAGCCCGGGTTTTGTACCAATGCCTGAGAACGGATCATGTCATTGTAAGGAATAGGCCACAGATACCAGAAGTCGCTCCAAAAGCGGTCTTCAATTTTCTCCCGTGTATAGGTAAAAGTCCCATCCGGTTTTTTCCGGATATCCATTCCATAAACAGGTTGACCAAGAATGTATCCACGTTTAAGATGTTTGACATCAAAATAGTGGATATCCTCTAATGCAAATTCCACGTCGCGTTCCCGAATAATAATCTCACGTAATTCTTCTTTGGAGGAAACCCCGGAAACACCTGGTATTCCTGCCCTGTCACGGACTTTATTCAGGGATGTGAAACAATCGGGTTGCGGGCCTTTTGCTTCGTTCAAGGCTTCTGCATACATCAGATAGGCATCGGCCAAACGCATGTAGGGCCAAATAGCTGTTGAATTAGCACTACCATTCGACAAGCTTTCCAGACAAAATTTACGTGTCAGGTAACCGGTTTTACAGCTAGATAAATCTCTACAGTGATATCCGAAATCGACCCCCAAGGCACTTCCCCCTGTGCGGTTGTTCCATGTTTCAACGGTACGGGTATTCCATTTTGATCCGTTCTCTGCAATGGTCGCATAAAACCGCGGATCGAGATTTACATACGGATTGTTAGGGTCAAAGCCCGACGCAGGATCGTCCTGTGCTTTTCCGTTCTTCATCAAATATCGGTCAACCAGATTTTGGGTAGGTAATACTGCATTTCCATCGGCAACACCGGAATAGGTTACATTTGGAGACTCGTACGTAGGGAATAACATCTTAATTGACCAACCGCGACTGGAAGGAACAAAAATAAGTTCCTTGTTGCTATACGCATCACGGGTCGCTTTCTGGTACGCAAGCGACGGATTTGCAGGGTCAGTAAGTAATTGATAGCCATTTGCCTCGCAGAAATCGATCAACGCCTTGGCTGCATCAGCGGCCTTTTGCCAGCGGTTGGCATCGTAGCTACCCATGCAAATTAGATTATTGTCCTTTGCATCGGGCATGTCCATATACGGTTTACTGGCATTGAACAAAGGCCGGGCAGCAAACAGCCACAAACGGGCGCGAAGGAACAAAACCGTAGCTTTGGTAACCCTTCCGAATTCCTGGTCTGGCCGGGTATTCGGCAATCCGGGTTCGTTCAGGGTTTTTACCAGCAGGTTGTCAATAGAATCAACCATCTGTACCAATGGCAACCTGGGAACACTTTTAAATTCGTCGGACTTATAATCCAACTTGTGGGTCAACCAGGGCAAGCCTCCGTAACGGATCATAAATTCGAAATAATACATCGCTTTAAGGAACCTTGCTTCCGCTTTTAGTTCCGATTTTTGTTCTGCTGTTGCTACTTTAATATTATCGGCGTTATCTAAAAACCAGCTAGCACGGTAAATAAACGGCCAGTTAATGACCCATTTTGCTTCCAGAATAGCTTCTGTTTCATATTGTGAAATGGCGCCGGTATTATATTTATGAGAAGCAGAACTTCCCCATCCACTTTCGGCCTGCTCAGAACAGGATGCAAGCATGGTGCCGCTGATCCGTGACGTTTCATTATCATTCCAGGTACGGAAATAACCGTTGGGCACCTTTTCATAGAGGGCTAACACATACAATTTAGCCCGGTCGTATGTAGAAAATATGGTATCCTGGGTCACATCGACACCCGGGGCCTTTTCAAAATAATTATCACAAGAGACCGTTACAAATAACAGCCCCGTGAGAAACAACCCGGCAAACCATTTTCCAACAGGGTTCACTTTGGCTGCCAATATATCTATATTAATAGTTATTCTTTTCATAATCAGAAAATTTAGAATTGCAGGTTTAAACCAATGTTGTAGATTTTTACTTGAGGATATGCTAATGTCCGGGAACCAGGTTGTTCAGGATCAAAATCGAATAGCTTTTGCCTATCCCAGGTAATGAGGTTTGAACCATTCACGTATATTCTTAACGATCTACATTTTATACTTTTCAATAATCTGCCGGAAAATGTATAGCCGAACTCAAGATTCTTTAAACGGATATATGAAGCATCATTTGTAAAGAATTCATTGACATAACCTGCAGCACCTCCAAAATTATAATGGTTAGGAACAACTGTCAGGGCCGGAAATCTAGCCGTTTCCTTCGTAGCTTCTGTCCATCGTTCTTTCACATACGTCTGAGCTGACATAATTGATAGGTATTGGCATGTGAACGGTTGGAGCGATTCAGCCCCGTATGAAACCAGAGCATTAGTCACACCCTGAAAAAGGATATTAAAGTCAAAACCTTTATAACTGGCTCCTAACGAAACACTTCCTGTGATTTCCGGGACCTGGGTATAGTTACCATACGATACCCGGTCCAGATCATTGATCTTGCCATCTTTATTATAATCCTCATACCAAAGGTCGCCTTTGCGAACCTTGCCAAGCGTGTTGACTGCAATCCCTTCAACAGAAGTTACACCATTTGCAGCATCAACCTGCTCCTGCGTTTCATAGAAACCTTTTACCAAATATAAAATTGGACAGCCCAACGGACGGCCTGTTTGTTTTTGCCATTCGGGAATACTTGTCGGTTCGTCCATCTCAATGACTTTATTCCGGGCAAAAGCATAGATTCCTTTTATCCAATAATTAAATTTTCCCCGGGTTTCTCTCCATGTTGCTTCCAATTCGTACCCATGATTCGACATTTTGCCAAAGTTGAGCGGAGGTATTTTATCATCAACGTAAGCAGTATACGTTGATTTTGTACGTAAAATATCGGAACGGAAATTATGAAAGTAGTCGAAGTTAATTGACAATTTATTGAATAACTTCATTTCGACAGCATAATTCTGCTTCTCATCGATTTCCCATGAAACATCCGGGTTACCACGTTTGGTTACCGAGGCGGTTCCATATCCTTGCCCTGCCCCATCGACGCCAAACAACGGGCCTCCGGAATAGGACATGGAATAACTGTCGGGAATATACAGAAACCGGTTGCTACCCAATCTATCGTTCCCTGCTTTCCCATACGAAACCTTGAATTTCAGGAAACTGATAAACGGTACATTTTTCATAAAAGGTTCCTCTGAAACTACCCACGAAGCCGAATAGGAGGGAAAGAAACCAAACCGTTTGTCTTTCGGAAAGTTTTCAGACCCATTGTACCCCATATTTATTTCGGCATTATACTTCGATTTGTAACTATATGTGAACCGGCTTACCAGGCCCAGATAGGATAGTGGAATTTCATTAAAAGCTGATTCGGTGTAATATTTCTTACTTTGATTGTACAAAACCAACCCTGTAACATCATGATTGTTTGCAAATGTACGTTTCCATTCCAGGGCAGCTTCGAAATAGATATGACGGCGTTTGCTATCAACAGTCTCTGTATAACTAAGTTTGGATGGACTACCTATCTGTTTGAACAGCAACAAGTCTTCAGGAGTTCCGTCTCCATTTGTATCAATTGATTTACGTACAGGGGAATATTCGGGAAAAGTTGAAGAAAACCGACGGACCAAATTAATCGTATAATTGCTGTCATAACCATATTTACTTCTCAACTTCAACCCTTTAGTAATAAAATCAAGTTTATAATCAACCGAAAACAATGTATTCAACTCGCTATTATAGTTGTTTCGTAATCCGTTTCCAGCCATATAGTTGATCGGCGTGTCATATCCTTCCACAATATAGGATTTGCCATTTATCCAGCCGGCACCAGCCATTGGCGGGGCATTCATCATGTACCTAAAAAACTGCCAGTCTTCATCTTCGTTAATTCCTCGTTGGGCATTCGGAAGATTTACATTTCGTATTGTTCCCCCAAGACTAACAGAAACAGTTATATCCTTAGTCACATCAATATCCAGGTTTGACCGGAAATTGTAACGCTTTGCCCAATCGGAATTATCATACCCGTTATTGAAATTTTTCCAGATACCGGTTTGCCCAAGATACCCTGTAGAAATATAGTATTTCGTCGATTTTGTACCTCCGCTTATATTCAGGTTATATCGTTGCTGAGGTGAAATATCTCTCATCAATTGTTCTTGCCAGTCCGTATCGGGATATAACCAGGGGTCATCTCCGGTGCGAAAATGCTCGATAGCTTCAGCCGAATATTTCACATTTGCCGGATTAACTCCATCGTTAATCTGAGCTTCATTATACAACGTGGCATAATCATAACTATTTAAGAATTTCGGCAGCCTTGTAGGTTTAGAAATGCCGTATTCAGCCGCAAAACTTACTTTTGCGGGGCCATCTGTTCCCCTTTTGGTTGTTACCAGAATAACGCCATTGGCGCCCCTCACTCCAAAGACAGCAGTCGACGAAGCATCTTTAAGAATCGTCACTGATTCAATTTCATTTGGATCTATATCGTTCATTGGACGCTCCATTCCATCGACCATTATTAATGGGTCCAATTGTCCCGACATGGTTCCGATACCCCTTAACCGGATAACGGTACCATCATTTTGCGTACCCACTTTCCCTACACGACCACTTGTATTAACAACAGTTAATCCGGGCATAATCCCCGTTAAAGCATTGGCTAAATTGGCAACCGGCGCTTTCATTATGTCCTTGTTGGTTACGGTAGACAACGATCCGGTGGTAGAAATCTTTTTCTGTGTTCCATACCCTACGGCCACAACTTCTTCCAGACCAACCGTCATCTCTTCAAGAGTGACAGAAAAACTGGATCTGGTTCCAATCAAGATTTCCACAGGGTTATAGCCTACAAAAGAAATTGATAAAGTTTTTGCATCAAGCGGTACTTTCAATTTAAAATTTCCGTCCATATCGGTAACAATCCCAATCGTCGTACCTTTTAACACAACTGTCGCCCCGGGAATTGGATTCCCTTTCTGGTCGGTTACCTTTCCGGTAATTTCTTTCTCCGCAGGAGGAGAAAGAACACTTGCATCCCCGGAAGAATACTCTTGTTGTATTTCTTCCTTTTTAAGGATCACTGCCTTATGAACAATTTCATACGAAATGTCTGTCCCCTTCAGGCATAAATCAAGGGTTTTTTCCAAACTAGCATTTTCAAGGTCAACTTTTTCAACCGTTACATCCCGAATATCGTCAGGACTGTAAAAGAAGATGAACTCTGTTTGCTTCTGGATCTCTTTAATCACATTGCACAAGGTTGTCTCCTGCATCGAAAGCTTGATGTTGGCCGTCTGCGAATAAATATTGGCCGACACCTGGAGAAACCCGACAAGAAGGAAAAAACTCACAAGCTTCATTACACGAATGATTTTACGAATGCTTTCCCTAAAAGGAAAAACATCCAATTGATTTTTTTTCATAAATTTACATTTAAGTTTTACGACTAATTTCTGTACTACCAGAAATGATTATGACAGGAGGTGTTCGCTGCACTTCCTGTTTATTTTTATCTTTCAAATAAGATATCTTTTCCGTTGACCGATACTTTAACTTTTCCTGTTTTGCTTATAATATCAAGTATTGGATCAATACTTTCGTATTTGTTCAAGCCCCCCTCAAACCGGATCGCTTTCAACGATTCATCACGGAAACTATACGTAAAGTCGTACCACCGCGACAAGGTCTTCATAATTTCATCAAGCGATTGATTTGTAAAAACATATTTGCCCAAAGCCCATTGTATATATTGAGATGCATCTACATCCCTGATTTCCACCCCTACACTTGTTTTATCGAAAACAGCCTGCTGATCGGGATTTAATAACCATTCTTTATCAGACGGTCCCAACGGGCTGATCTTTACGGCCCCTTCAACCAGTGTCGTATATACATTCTGCTCATCCTGGTATGCTTTCACATTGAATGAAGTACCCAACACTTTTATTTGCATACCATTAATATTCACAACGAACGGATGTTTTGCATCCTTTTGTACCTTGAAATATGCTTCTCCCTCAAGTGAAACTTCTCTGGTATTACCAGTAAAGTGTACCGGAAAAACCAACTTGCTCATTGAATTCACACAAACCTGGGTTCCATCAGAAAGGACAAGGCTATACTCGCCGCCACGGGGTACTACCAATGTATTTTGAAGTGCTTTTTTTGATTTTGAAGATTGCTGACTGGCATAATTGAGTTCATCGTTTGCGTTTTCAATAACTGTTCCATCGGCTTCTTTTAAGGCCATCGCCTCATTGTTTTCCAAATTTATATTCTGCCCGTTATTTAAAACCAGAAAAGCATTTCTCATCCCCGGTTGAATGGTTGACACCTGCACTTCTTCTAACGGATATTGGTTATGGAAATACAAAAAAATACTTGTTCCGATCACAAGAGGAAGAAGTATTGCAGCAGCATATCTGAGGATCAAGGATATTGTTTTCATTTTTCCAGGAGCGCTTATTTTCCTGGTAAAATTATCCCATGCTTGTTCTGTGTTTACGCTTTCAAATTCCTCGTTTCGTGAAAGAAAATTTTGTGAATCCTTTATTCTTTCAAATAATATCTGGTTTCGCTTCGAGCTGTTTAACCACTGATTGAAAAGGTCGTTCTCCTGTTCAGTCAATTGTCCGGCTATTTTTTTTGCAATCAGTCCCGAATTCCCGAATATAGTATCCATTTTATTCATAGTGCCTCTGGAATTTCGTTTTACATATCCTCCATTCTATACACAATACAAATGAGAATGAAAACAGGGTGAATGAAAACTCATCTTTTTTGAAATTTTTTTGCTGATTGTTCAAAACCACAGAAAATGGGCATAAACAGGATACAACCCTCTTTGGTTCTTCTCTGATGTTGGATGCCGGAATTTTTCTTAAAGATCGCAGGCTAACCCAACATCTGGTTCAACAGGAATAAAATGAAAACATAGTCTTTCAATTTTTCTTTTAATTCCTTATAGGCATTTTTCTTCAATGTCTTGACAGTATTCACTGACACATCAAGCTCTTTGGCAATCTCCTTATTTTTGTAGCCTTCCATACTTAACAGAACAATATTTCGGCTTTTGGCAGCTAAACCGTTAACTGCAGAGTGGACAATACGGTATGTTTCTTCTTCCTGAACCAATTCATAAAAATATTCATCCGACATGAGTTTATTTCGAAGGATTTTCTGCCTGATATTGGTTGTCTTTATATGATTTAAGCATTTATTCTTAGTAACGGTATAAATAAAACCTTTTACCGCATTCATGTCGTCAAACTGTTCTTTCCTGTTCCAGAACTCCACAAAGGCATCCTGAGCAATATCTTCAGCTATATCAGTATCTTTCAGGTACTTCCTGGCAAAAATGTATACAGAAGGGTAAAAACTTTCGAAAAACTGTTTTAATGCAATACTATCCCCTTTCCGAATCCTTTCGATCAAAGTCTGATCAGGCACCATAAGTTTAAGTTATGGAGGATAAAAATAAAATCTTTTGAATGAAAATCAAACAGATAATTTATCTCCGCACGGGTGTGCAATTCTACAAAAAGTATAAACTGTAATAGGACAGGCTGTTTTGGCACATTTCACCTTTGATATTTGGCACATTATTTTTTCTCACAATGTTTAGGACGAAACTTCGTAACCTGTCCATGTTGTCAGCCCTACCCCTGATTATTGAGAAATCTTCCTGAAAAGATTTTGAGCAGGTTCTTAAACATCCATTCTATAATTGTTTTATGAATTCTGGATTGTTTTCCAGAAAAAACACGGCTATTCCTGATAACCGGAACATTACGTTTATCTCTGTCTCATGGATCAAAAAAAACTGGCTTCAATCGGAAAGTTCCGTCTGTAACCAGTTCGTTATTTTTTAGTTTCCCCCGATAATCAAATACCTGCTAAATTCCTTTAAAACATGTATTAAGATGTTCTTCTGAAACCTTGTTTTTTGAGACCAATGCGCCAATTAAAGTGGCAATGACAGAAGCAGGCAATGCAATTATAATTGGGTCAACCATCGCGAGTTTTGTAAGAACAGTATCCTTTACAATGGATGGTTTACCAAACAACAACTGACAGAGCTGAAGGCTCGATGCCTCTTTTTCGTGAACAAAGAAAATCCAGATAATACCCACTACAAAACCAGTGATAATTCCGGAAAGAACAGCTTTTGCCGAAATATTCCGGATGTACAATGTTGCAATGTAAGCAGGCAGAAACGATGCTGCGCACAAGCCAAAAAACAGAGCCGTTCCCGTAGCAATAATCTGCATACTTGCGTCGAGTTTATTGGCCATATATGCCAGTAGAACACTGATTAAGATAGCCACCAATATCCCTGTTTTGGTAATGAAAATGGAATTTCCTTTTTGATTCAGCGCTTTCTCATAAACATCCCGTCCAATGGCTGTGCCCATAGCATGAAACTGGGAACTCAAGGTACTCATGGCTGCGGCAATAAGAGCCAAAAAGAAGATAATTCCATACCAGCTTGGTACAAATTGTTTGATAAAAGCAGGTATTATTTTATCGTTGCCCCCCGCTGCCACAATTGCAATTTTTCCCGATTCATTAAAAAACAGAACATTTGATAAAGCGCCAACGATAAATGCAACACCTGTCATCATCAGGATAAAAATACCCCCGGATAGCACTGCACGGTTTAGTTCCCGGTTGCTTTTTACGGTCATGAAACGAACGACCAATTGAGGTTGTGCCAGTACGCCAATTCCAACGCCCATTACAATCGTAGTAACCAGCGACCACCAAATGGGAGATCCCCAGACAGGCATGGATATCCATCCGTTAAAACCTCCTTTTACCAGTTTTTCGGTTTGAAGCTGAACTTCAGGTTTTTCGAACAAAGCGCCCAACTGACTATGTGCCTCGGTTACACCACCCAATTTCGAATAGGCAAAAACAAGCAGAAAAACCATTCCGACAAACATGATGACTCCCTGGAAAGCATCGGTATACATGACCCCTTTCAAACCACCCATCCAGACATATACTGCAACAACTGCTGCAAAGAAAAGAAGCGATACTTCGTATGAAATACCAAAGTGGGTTTGAATGAAATCAGAGCCTCCCTTTAACACAGCCGCTGCATAGATAGGCATAAAAAGAAAAATAATCATTCCGACAAATCCCTGCATGAATTTCGAATTGAAACGGTTACCCAACAGTTCCGGAAAAGTATGGGCATCAAGATTATGCCCCATTTTGCGGGTGCGTTTTCCAAAAATAACGAAGGCAACAAAAATCCCCACGAAAATATTGAGAAAAGTAAGCCAAAGTAAACCCATTCCCAGCGTTCCGGCAGCGCCGCCGAACCCTACAATTGCTGATGTACTGATGAAAGTAGATCCATACGAAAGGGCCATAATCATCGGATGTATCTGACGGCCTCCGACCAAATAATCAGCCGATGTTTTTGTGTGCCTGTACCCTAAATATCCTAAATAGGTGATAATGAAAAGATATACTAAAAGTGCGATTATACTTCCTAACATGATTTGCCCTCCTATAAAATTTCTTCAACTTTTGATTCACCTTTTTCCCATTTAGCTTCTTCGCTAAATTCATCCGGTTCGTTTTCGGCGCCTTTGTTCCAATTGCAGATGCCATAACCGACACAGGCCAGTGTACTGAGGATACAAAGCATATATGCCAACAGTATCCACGGATCATTTATTCCCAGCATAGTTTTTATTGTATTAGTTAAGTTAGAATTTTGATCTTTTTGTTATTTAATGATTTCCATTGCCGTAAACATCATTGTCGGGAATCAGTTTCAGACCTGCTCTTTTCAGCTTTTCAAGACAGTTGCCGATATCTTCCACGTCAATTGCCAGATAAGCCGTTTTTCCCGGACTTACAATTCGTCCGTACGCATTGGTGAAATTAATCTCTGCGGCAGCAATTTTTTTCAACAAATCATCAAGGCCGCCGGGGTGGTCTTCCATTTCAATTACTGCGATTTCACGCAGTGTTGCCGAAAATTTATTGTCCGATAACGTTTCGCAGGCAAGTTGCGGATTACTTACAATCAGGTTCAAAATGCCCCAACCTTGTGTTGAATGGGAAAGGGTCATCGCCCTGATGTTAATACCGGCAGCCCGCAATACGCTGGTTATCCGTTCTAAATGCCCAATTTTGTTTTCAAGAAATACTGATACCTGAAATGCCATAATCGTATATTTTTAGAGGATTTTCCGTTTGTCGATCACCCGCACTGCTTTTCCTTCCGACTGAGGAAGCGATCCCGGTTCAACCAGTTTGATAATCGGTTTTACCAGCACCTCATCGCGTACCTTATGTGCCATCAGGCGGGTAAGGTTGTCGAGTTTTGCCAGGTCGCCCGAAAACCACTCGCGTTTCACTTCTACCTGAATAATCAGTTCGTCATTGTCATTTATATTTTCGATGGTGATCAAATAATTGGAGCCTGCTTCCGGAATCTTCATCAGTACTCCTTCAATTTGCATCGGAAAAATATTGCAGCCTTTCACGATAAACATATCGTCGGTGCGGCCGGTGATGCGATCGAGCCGGTAATGAGTCCTTCCACAGGGACAATCGCCCGGCAAAAAACGGGTCAGATCGCGGGTTCGATAACGAATAAGAGGCATTGCTATACGGTCGAGCGTGGTCATCACAAGCTCTCCCACTTCGCCATGCGGTACCGGCTCCAGTGTTTCCGGATCAACAATTTCAACAATAAACGCATCTTCCCAAATATGTAAACCGTTCTGAAAAGTACATTCAAATGCGACTCCCGGACCATTCATCTCCGATAAGCCAAATGAATTGTATGCTTTTACCCCAAACATTTCTTCGATACGACGGCGTTGCTCTTCCGTATGCGGTTCAGCACCAATTACAAAAGTGTGAAGCTGGGTGTCGCGTTTCGGGTCAAGATTGAGTTCTTTAAACACATCGTACAGACGATTCAAATAACTCGGTATGGCATGTGCCGCCGTCGTGCCGTAGTCCTGCATCAGTTTTATTTGCCGGAGACTGTTGCCCGCCCCGGCCGGTATACTCAGGCAGCCTAGTCGTTCAATACCATACTGAAATCCAAGCCCACCGGTAAAAAGACCGTATCCGCAAATATTTTGAAACACATCGGTATCGCGGATACCGGCAGTAAAAAGCGACCGCGCCACCAGGTTAGCCCAGTTTTTCAGGTCGCTCGCAGTATGAAAAATTACGGTCGGGTTGCCTGTTGTTCCCGACGAACTATGCAAACGTACTACGTCTCTCCGATCAACAGTCAAAAAACCATACGGAAAATGATCACGCAAATCCTGTTTGGTAGTGAAGGGAAGTTTGGTAATCTCTTCAATATTTTTTATAGTACCCGGTTTTATGCCCTTTTGCTTAAACAATTTGTCGTAATACAGCGAGTTTTGCGCAATAGTAATGGTTTGGTTGAGTTTTTCAACCTGAAGTTTATGAATGCCTGAACGCTGAAGGGTTTCGATATCTTTTTCCCAGAAAATCATGAAACGTCGAATTAAAAGTAGTGGGAAATCATCACAATGATACGGTTATTGGTAGCACGGTGCGTTGAGTTATACAAACCATCAGCAAGGTTAATAGTACCGGTTCCGTAGTTAGCCGAGGTTTTCTCGTACTCGGCAATTACCTTGAATTTATTCAGATTGAGTGAAATATGCGGGGCAACACGGTACATGGTCTGCATATTCAGGAACGAGCCGCAGGTTTTTGCCTTTCCGTCGCCCGAATCCCAAAGCGCATCTTTTGTACCCAAATTACTGCCGTATCCGGCAAACAGGCCGAATTGCCATTTTGTGCCGTAAACCATGCTAAGTGAATTAATCCAGGTGGTATAACTGGTATACGTTTCTTCGCCGGTTGCCACGTTGCGCGTAGCAATTCCGTAGCCGCCGGGCATCACCATGTGCGACATGTTTTCGCCAATGAAACTTTTTGCAATAACAGTGAATTTCTCTTTTTTATAACGACCATACGCCATGAAAGCAGTACTGCTCAGAAATTCATCCGCCTTCGAATTGCCATTGGTACCGCTGGCCATCATGCGGGGCTTGATGCGTTTTGATGCTACCCCTGTGCCTAAAGTAACTGAATTTTTTGTCCATTCTGCACTTAAAACCAGTTCCGGGATTACCCCGTTACGCATTGCATGGTTCGAAGTAAGCAAGTAAGAATAATCTGCCTGGTCCATCATTGGCGAGGTATATTGCATTTCGCTTACTGCCGATGCCGATACGGTTAATCCGCCCATTTTCATATTGTAACGGATCATTGGCGAGCGGTTGAAACAGCTAAACGGGGCGCCTGTATTTAAACCTGCAACAACAGGTACATTTGAATTTCCGAAGAACGGATGCCAGGTTTGTCCGAGAAGAAGTGATGATTTTTCCCAGGTTAGCAACGAGTATGCCTGACGAATACGGAAAAGTGTCGGATCGGCTTTTAAGTTACCCGCAAAATCAAATTCGATCAATCCGGTCACTTTGGCCCCGGCTACTTCGGGAAATTTGATTTTCACTCCCAGCCGAGAGGCAATCGCTGTAATGTTTGAACTGCGTTGTTCGTTGAAATCTTCCACCCCGCCCGGTTTCGCGTATAGAGGCAACAGGTAAAATACATCGTGCCCGGCATCCACTCCTTTATATGTGTCGGTGTACGCATCGATACGAACAAATCCATAAAAATCAAGGGTAGCATTGTCATCCGATTGGGCATAAACAGAAATACTTGCCAGCATAGCAAGCAATAGAAAAAGGTTTTTCTTCATGTCGTTGATTCTTGGTCTAAATTATTGTCCTGTATAATTCCAGTTTTTGAAACAAACAGTCTCAAAAAAATTATTACAACAAGGAGGGCAAAAATAAAATTAATTTAATATTAAAAACAATCTTTTACTTTTAAATTGAAATTAAAAGAAAGGTTTTCAGGATTAAAAAATATTTTACACCGAGAAGTAGCAGAATCGATCTTTCGGTTACTTATTTATGACTCTTTTTCTTCTGATAGATTCAGAATAATATATCTATGATTTTATACTATCAGCTAATAATGAACAGCCAGCCAGATTGTTTTTTGCTCCGGATCTGTCCATTTCACTTTATGCTTTTGATGCGGCAGGATATTTATAAAATCATTCTTCCCCAGTGCAACTTCTTTTCCTTCTTCAAATTCGAGAATTGCCCGTCCTTCCAATACCATCACCCATTCGCTCTTTTCCTGATCATACCATCCCGACTCCGGAGAGGATTGCCCGCACGAAATGATACGCTCGATTTTTATATCCTTTGTCTGAATTATATTCTCAAATAGTTCTTCATTCTCTGTTTCGGGAATAAGTTCCAGAAAATTTGAAAAACAGGAAACATTCTTGTCCATATTATTGCGCATTGAATCGTAAATTTAAGCAAAGTTCATGCACAAAAAAGGGGGTGTCCAAAAAGTCTGGGATCGAGTCATCCCGAACTTGTTTCGGGATCTCATCTTTCTAATAATCAGACCCTAAACAAGTTCAGGGTGACGAGAATTGCGTATTTTAGAACTTTTAGAACAGCCTCTTTCAATATATCAGCAATAAATTTTTCTTAGCTGTTGCATTCGTAATTGCACGAGTGACATTTGGCCAAATCGCCGCGCAACCGTTTGTCAACCAGTTCGCTGATGCGGTCGCGAAGCGGTTCCACCCGGATATTCTGAACAACTTCATAAGTAAACGCATTCATCAGCATCAGACGGGCATCGGCCTCGCCAATACCGCGCGAACGCAGGAAAAACAACGCTTCCCGGTCGATTTGCCCGATAGTGGCCCCGTGGCTGCATTTCACATCATCGGCATCAATAATCAACTGCGGCTTGGTTTGCATGCGGGCCGAATCGGTCAGCAATACATTGTTGTTTCGTTGAAACGCATTGGTTTTCTGAGCATCGCGCGCCACATGAATACGTCCGGCAAAAGCTCCGGTTGAATTTTCATCCAGCACATTTTTATACAACTGGTTGCTCAAACAGTTCGGTTTGGCGTGTTCAATAATGGTATAATTGTCAACGTGCTGGTTTTTGTCGGTAAACGACATCCCCAATATATTGGCTTCGGCATGTTCACCGTTGAAAGTCACTTTCAGATTATTGCGTACCAGTCCGCCATGCAGAGTTGCTGTATGCGTCAGCAGGTTCGAATTGGCTTCCTGTCTGAAAAATGTCGAGTTGATGGTTTTCGTATTGTTGTGCTGGTTTTGCACCGTATAATAATCGAGTACAGCATGTTCGCCCACAAATACTTCGGAAACCGTATTACACAAGAATTCGTTGGAACTCAGCGTGTGGTCGCACATCACCAGTTTTACCTGCGAATTTTCTTCCGCAATAATTAAATTACGCTGGGTAACAAAGGCGTTTCCGTTGCCCCTCATCAGGTTCACCACCTGAATAGGTTTTTCAACAACCACATTTTTCGGGATATAAATAAACAGTCCGTCTTTGGCAAAAGCGGTGTTCAGTGCAACAGTTGCATCTTCCGAAAGCGCTGCCTGACGGTTCAGATAATTCTGTAATAATTCGGGCTTTTCGTATGCTATTTGCTGTAAGCTGCCCACAATCACCCCTGTCGGTAAATTGCCGATTTTCTGATTGCGGATATAATACCAACCGTTTACCAGCAATACCAAATGCGTATCCAAATAGGGCACATCGCATTTAAAAACATCGTGCAAATCAACTTCCTGTTCCCTGTAGCTGAAATAATGTTTATAGATTTTCGAAAAGGCAGGTTTCAGACTGGTGTATTTGTAATCTTCGTTTTTAACGTCGGGTACGCCTGCTTTTGCAAACCGGCTGATGGCTATATCGCGCATCCGGTTCAGCAAGGGCGAAGAGCCGTCGTTCAGCAATTCCCTGTTTTCTTCAAACAAAGATTTATAGCTTTCACTAATTGCTATTTTATCCTGAACAACACTCATAATCAAACATCCCCGTTTTTAATCCAGTCGTAGCCTTTTTCTTCCAGTTCGAAAGCTAGTTCTTTGCCTGCTGTTTTCACGATCTTTCCATTGTACAAAACGTGCACAAAATCAGGAACAATATAGTCGAGCAAACGCTGGTAGTGGGTCACCACGATGGTCGCATTATCTTTCGACCGCAAGGCATTCACTCCGTTGGCGACGATGCGCAACGCATCAATGTCGAGGCCAGAATCGGTCTCATCGAGAATAGCCAGCTTCGGTTCGAGCATGGCCATCTGAAAAATTTCGTTTTTCTTTTTCTCCCCTCCTGAAAAACCTTCGTTCACTGAGCGATTGGTCAGTTGAGTATCGATCTGCACCAGTTCTTTTTTCTCGCGCATCAGCTTCAGAAATTCACCGGCTGTTAATGGTTCCAGCCCTTTGAACTTTCGGTGTTCGTTGACAGCCGCCTTCAGGAAATTCACCATCGGAACGCCGGGTATCTCCACCGGGTATTGAAAACTCAGAAAAAGGCCGGCCCTTGAACGGTCTTCCGGCGCCATTTCCAGCAAATCCTGACCTTCGTAAGTTACTTCCCCATCGGTAATTTCATAATCTTCTTTCCCTGCCAACACATTGGCCAGCGTACTTTTCCCGGAACCATTGGGTCCCATAATCGCATGAACTTCACCGGGCTTCACAACCAGGTTGATCCCTTTCAATATTTCGTTGCCTTCAACCGAGGCGTGTAAGTTTTTTATTGTAAGCATCCTTTTTAAGTATTTGAGAATTGAAGAAGATGAGAATTTGAGAATCGCTTTTACCTTTTTACTGCTCTGTAATAAGAATTTAATAGTCGGCTCACTTCCTCCAATTGTTCATATAATTTTGACCTTTCTATTTCTGTTATATAGTTTAAATCTTTAGCTAAAATCAGATAGTAATCACATTCATTTAAAGAACCCTGTGCAATATTGTAAAATCTCAATTTATCCGCAGTTCCCGTTTTCTTATAACCTTCCGCAACATTTGCAGCAATCGAAACTGCTGCCCTTCTAAATTGGCTGGTTAAACCGTATAATTCTGAAGATGGAAATTTTTGAGAAACCTGATAAACATCCAAAACGAAACCATGTGCTTTTTGCCACACAATTAATTGTTTATACGATGTCGTCCTTTCCATCCTCTACTAATATTTTAATTTGCCCATTCTTCTCATCTCCTTCCATTCTTCCATTCTCACCTTCTTTCTTACCCCACGCTTCCTTCCAGACTGATCTGTAACAGTTTTTGTGCTTCAACCGCAAATTCCATCGGAAGTTTGTTCAACACTTCCTTGGCATATCCGTTCACAATCATGCCAATGGCATCTTCCGTAGAAATACCGCGCTGGTTACAGTAAAAAATCTGGCCTTCCCCGATTTTCGAAGTAGTTGCTTCGTGTTCTACTACCGAACTTTTGTTGCCCACTTCGATATATGGAAAAGTATGTGCACCGCAATGGGGGCCCAGCAAAAGAGAGTCGCACTGTGAAAAATTCCGCGAGTTTACCGCATTGGGCAATACTTTCACCAGGCCGCGGTACGAATTATCACTGCGCCCTGCCGAAATTCCTTTCGAAATAATGGTGCTTTTCGTGTTTTTTCCAATGTGTATCATTTTGGTCCCGGTGTCGGCCTGTTGATAGTTGTTGGTAACAGCTACCGAGTTGAATTCACCTACCGAGTTATCGCCCATCAGTATACAACTAGGATATTTCCATGTTATTGCAGAACCGGTTTCCACCTGTGTCCAGCTTATTTTCGACGATTCGCCACGGCAAATACCGCGCTTGGTTACAAAATTATAAACACCACCTTTGCCTTTTTTATCGCCCGGATACCAGTTTTGCACGGTCGAATATTTTACTTCGGCGCGGTCCAAAGCAATAATTTCAACAACCGCAGCATGCAATTGGTTTTCGTCGCGCATGGGAGCAGTGCACCCTTCGAGGTAGCTCACATAACTGTCGTCGTCGGCAATAATCAGCGTGCGCTCGAACTGTCCGGTCCCGGCAGTATTAATACGAAAATAAGTCGATAATTCCATCGGGCAGCGAACCCCTTTCGGGATGTAACAGAACGAACCATCAGAAAAAACGGCTGAATTGAGTGCTGCAAAAAAATTATCGGTAACAGGAACCGACATTCCCAGGTATTTTTTTACCAGATCGGGATGTTCTTTCACTGCATCGCTAAAAGAGCAGAAAATAATCCCCTTCTCGGCAAGTGTTTCCTTAAAAGTCGTTTTTACTGAAATACTGTCCATTACCACATCAACCGCAACCCCGGCAAGCATTTTCTGTTCTTCGAGCGGAATGCCCAGCTTGTTGAAGGTATCCAGCAGTTCGGGGTCAACTTCATCAATGCTTTGGTATTTTGGGGTGTTTGTAGGCGCCGCGTAATAAATAATATTCTGGTAATCAATCGGTGGTATTTTCAAATTCGCCCAGACGGGCATGCTCATCTTCTGCCATTCGCGGAACGCTTTCAACCTGAATTCAAGCATAAATTCCGGCTCTTCCTTTTTTGCTGAAATAATGCGTATTGTATCTTCATTCAGCCCTTTTGCTATCACATCAGTTTCGATGTCGGTAACAAAACCGTATTTGTAGTCCTGCGATGTAACTTCGTGTAATATTTTATCCTGATCTTCCATCTTCTGCCTTTTTCAGTCATGCTTAATTGTACTCTAATAACAATCGTGATTGCAGACTGTTTAAAAATAATTGCAAAGATAAGCAAGTAAAGCTATTTTTGCCCAAGAATTGTCCGCATTAAAGGACAAAACAATCTGAAAAGTTAACATGAACGAGAACAAGAAACAAACCCCACTTTCAGCATTGGGTGAATTTGGCCTGATCAGACGCCTGACAGAAAAAATTGAACTGAAAAACAACAGCAGTGAAAAAGGTGTTGGCGACGATGCGGCTGTACTCAGCTTCCCGGATAAAAAAATTGTGGTAACTACCGATTTGCTGACGGAAGGAATTCATTTCAACCTGATGTATGTTCCGTTGAAACATCTGGGTTACAAAGCAGTAGTGGTAAACCTTTCAGATGTGTACGCCATGAATGCACAGCCCCGGCAAATCACGGTTTCCATCGCTGTTTCAAGTAAGTTCTCGCTCGAAGCGATAGAAGAATTGTACTCGGGAATCCACATGGCCTGTGAAAAATATGGCATCGACCTGGTGGGCGGCGACACAACCACTTCAATGACAGGCTTAGTGATCAGCATCACAGCAATTGGAGAAGCGGATGCTGAAGCGATTGCCTACCGTTCGGGAGCGCAGGTGAACGACCTTGTTTGTGTGTCGGGCGATTTGGGCGGCGCATACATGGGACTTCAGTTGCTGGAGCGCGAAAACGAGGTTTTTAAGGTGAACCCGAAGGAGCAGCCTCAACTGGAAGGCTACGATTATATTCTGGAACGCCAGCTCAAACCCGAAGCCCGCAAAGATGTGATTGAACTGCTGAACGAACTGGGTGTGAAACCTACTTCGATGATCGATATTTCTGACGGACTTTCGTCTGAAATACTACACCTTTGCGAAGAATCGCAGGTGGGCTGCAATATTTACGAAGACAAAATTCCGATGGACACTCAAACAAAACTATTTGCACAGGAACTCAATATCAATCCGATTGTGGCTGCGCTGAATGGCGGTGAAGATTATGAATTGCTGTTTACTGTTCCACTTGCAGATCACGATAAAATTAAAAAGGAATTCGATTTTACCATCATCGGTCATATTACTGAAAAAGGCAACGGCGCTAACCTGATAACCGGAAGCGGAGCGGCAATTTCGCTGCAGGCGCAGGGCTGGAACCCGTTGTTGAAGAATTGACGAACGGATCTTTTGGATGACCGATACACGATTTTGAGACTGGATACCCATGTTAATTTTCATTACAGTCGGGCATCGGGCAAAAACCTATTCCCTAACATAAAACCGATTGGCTTTTGATTTCGTACAAAAAACTGAAATCAAAAATTAATTGCCATGGAAGATTCACTATTACTTTACTTAAACAACAGGCTGGGAAAGAAAGAAGAAGGTTTCTCGCCGCAAGACATGCTCCCGGGACCAGTGGTTACGATTTCACGTGAAGTGGGATGTGCCGGAGTAAAACTGGCCAACAAACTTGCAAAAAAGCTCAACGAACAGGGAGGAAAGCACAAGTGGAAAGTTTTCAGTAAAGAAATTTTTGAAGAAACGGCCCGCGAACTGGAAATGGACCAGCAAAAACTGAAAAATATTTTGAAAGCCGAAGGGCGCAATACATTCGATGAAATTCTCGGAGCGCTGGGAGATAAACGGTTTAAAAGTGAACGGAAAATCCGAAAAACAGTATATGATGCCATCCGTACCATTGCCGCTGACGGATATTGCATTATTGTGGGACGGGGAGGAAACCTGATTACCCGGGATATTGAAAATTCGCTGCACGTGCGGTTGAAAGCCCCGCTCGACTGGCGAATAAAAAAAATAGCCCAGAGCCATGGTATTTCGATAACAGAAGCAATAAAATTTATCGAAAAAACGGAAAAAGAACGGGAAAGTGTACGCAAAAACATTCAGCTTGTAGCGTTAACGGACGAGCAATACGACATCGAAATCAATGTTGCGTCTTTCAGTACCATCCATACGATTGAGATAATTGAAAAGACCATGTTACTGAAAGGACTGACAACGATTCAAAAAGAAAAAGCTGTCGTTCCATCCATTTCGAAGTAGAAGGCAAAAGAATACTTCTTCTGCAAACTCTTTTACAGTGTCGAAGAAGTGATTAATGATACGGTAGTAATAGTTTTTTAGATTGGTAATTAAGGTTTGAGGGAGTCCGGCGATGCGAACTCCCTTATTTTTTAGCCTGTAATTTTCTCAGGAAGTCCTTTTACCAAAACCGGTTTTTCGGCTTGTTTTTTTGGCATGAACATATCTTTGTAGGTCAACCCAAGCTTTTCCTGAATTTCAAAACAATAATCCAATGTGCCCAGATCGCTGCCGGTATTATTGGTACCAAACGAAAATTTCACGCCCGCCTCTTTTGCTTTACGCAATATTTTCTCTGAAGGAATGCGATAACGGGCATTGATTTCAAGCGCAATTTTATTATCGGCCAGTACTTTCACAAAACGATCGATGCGCTCATCAGTCCATAGTTCGTCATATTTTTCGGCAATAACAGCCGGAAGAAAAGTCGGGTTCACATGAATATCGACTGGTTCCTGCGAGAGGATGTTTTCAATCTTTCCGACCAGTTCGTCCATGAATTGCTGTTCATTTTCAACAAAAACTTCGTCAGGCATCCACAGGCGCATGCGGCGTCCCTTGTGGTCGGTCCAGGTCATGGCATCGGTAAAAATATAATCAAATTGCGAAACGGCTTCCGGCGAAAACAGGGTGATCCACTCGCGGCCTTCGGCCTGCATCCCCCGGAAAATGGGTTGTGCCTTCACCGTATCCATATAAGCATGCAACGATTCGTCGTTGGTAACCGGAAAGCGCAATCCGCAATTCGGCGCAACTCCGTAATTAACTCCCAGTTTTATCGAGTTATCAATGGCCTGCTGAAGCGTCAACCCGCCTTTCAGATGGGTATGAAAATCAATCACCGGGAAGTTCTCCATGCACAATTTGGTAATTTTTGTATCCCACTCTTTCGATACCAGCGGCTCAAATTTTTCGGCTTTCGGAAGCGATTTTACCTGAATGCTTTTAAAATATACCTTGCTTTGTTCGTCATGACATTGCAGGGCAATCCGTCCGGCGCTGAAAATCTTCCACTTGTCATTTTTCGGACGGTACGGATCGTCGGGCTGAATGTAATCGACCACCTTTGTCCCGTTTACCCAAACTTCACAGCGGTTTTCAACCACTTTAACCGACAAATCAAACCATTCATTGTCAACCACCGTCGGATAATATATGTTACGGATGCCGTAAATACTTCCCGTTTTTTTCAGTTCCTGAAAATCGCCTTCACGTTCGTACGAATTGTTGATTTGTACCTCGTAGCCACGAAGCAACGGGCCGTATTCCTGTTCCTGGGTATGAAAAACAATTCCTGAATTAGAACCGGGCATGGTTTTCACCGTTGCTTTCAGTTCAAAATTCCGGAAAACACCTTTTTTGAAATCGCCTGTATAAAAAAGATGGCTTTGCGGACCATCGCAAACAAGCAGACCGTCTTCAACTTTAAACGAATTAGGGTTTTCGATGGCCGTCCATCCTTCGAGGTCTTTTCCGTTGAACAACTCCGTCCATTCCTGTTTCTCGGAGCAGGAAGTAATTATCAAAGTCAGAAAAAATACGCCAAAAATAAATTTCAAAAAATTCATGAGTATGTGGTTTATTGGTTTGTCGGGTAGCAAATATAGCTAAAATCAGTCGCAGTTTCCGATCCCAGTTTGCAGTTTCAGCAATCACTGAAAGAGATCAAACGTCAGATCCTGTCCGACTGTAAAATCGGGGCTGGTAACGACTTCAAAAAAATAACCGCCACAAACATCAGGAGAAAGGAATTCCTCTAAATTTGCCGACATTAATTCAAAAACAGAAAATGATACATCCACATACTGAACTGCAATTCATCAACGAAGAAATCGGCTACGGGGTAGTTGCCAAAAAGCTGATTAAAAAAGGGACCATCACCTGGGCATTCGACCAGCTCGACCGCGAATATACCCCGGCTCAAATCGGGGCGATGGACGAAGTTTACCGCGATGTATTAATGACCTATACCTTCCGCAACCGAAAAGGGAACCACGTTTTTTGCTGGGACCACGGACGGTATGTCAACCATAGTTTCAGGCCCAACTGCATGGCGACGGCCTATAATTTCGAGATCGCCATCCGCAATATCCAACCGGGCGAACAACTTACCAACGATTACGGTTATCTCAATATTATTGAAGCTTTTCGTCCGTACCCTGAAGGAACACGCCGGGAAGTGGTTTACCCCGACGACCTGATCCGCTATTCCGGCGACTGGGACCGGAAAATACTTCCGGCATTTCTGAAAATACGAAAAACGGAACAGCCTCTGGGCAGGGTAATCGACCCCGAAGTCTGGGAAAAAATAAATGCTGTTATTGACGGAAAAGTCGCCATGGAATCAATCCGGGCCTGTTATTTCGATCCGGATGCAGAAAAGTAACCAGAACTTTTCGCTTCGTACTTTTGTTTTCTGAGCAGAACTAAATTATTTCAAAAGTGAAATTTCTGTTATTCACAGGTATCCTCCTGGCTAATTTATTTTTCTTTTCAGGAAAAGAAGAGCATGAGATCAGGTATATGAATAATCCCTCGGTAGAAGGCGATGTTGCAAAAGTAGTACCTGTTTACACCGATTTTCAGGATACCATTGTTGGCGACACACTGTACCTTGAATTTACCTCGAAAGGTCTGCCCCGGTCGGCACGCCGAAAAATAAGTACAGGTGTTTGCATCGACGGGCAATGCCGGAAATTGCAAATGTCGGTTTACTGGGACATTACCGGACGATACCTGGGTTTTGAACTACCTCCCGGCGAGTTTCTCAGCAAAACGGAACACGAACCTTTTAACGACAAAGAATACAAACAACTTCACACGTTGCTGGCTGATCCGTACTCGCCGCTTGCCAATTACACGCTGGAAGAACTCGTTCCTCCAACAAAACAGGAAAACAAAGCGGTTGACGCCGTCAGCTCGGCAACGGTCAAAGAGGTGCTGAACAGTGTTGTGGAAGGCGCTGTTTATACCAGTTACACTCTTTGGCATATTGTTTACGGCAATTCGCAAAAAGAAGTAAAAAAACTGGGCTTGCATTATTTTTCGGAAGAACTGGCCATGCACATCCTTGAGAATCAGGACAGCGACAGCCGGATTTGGGCGCTAAACAATCTTCAGACACTGAATGAATGGAGCGACAGTCTTCAGCAAAAAGTACTGGGATTGATTGGCAACCAGAATTTCTATCTTTCAGAAAGAGCAATCAATTCGTTCAATTCAGAACTATTGAATTCGGCTGATTTTCAAAGACAAATTTATTCGGTATTTGAAAGGTCGGAATATTCTGTGAAACGGCTGATCATCACGAAGCTGTCGAAAGCGACAGTTCTGTCGGATGAACTGAAAGACCGTCTGGCGGCAGGATTGCCAGGCTACAACGGGCCGCTTGCACAAAATGTGCTCGATTTGTTTATTCAATACCGGGTGGACGATGTACCCACCTGTTTACAGATTTCGGAGTTACTGGCCGATAAAAATAAGTTTCTGGCCCGGAAAGCATTTAATTATCTCGACCAGCTTTCGATTGAGGACGGGAAAATCAAAAAACGGATGAAAGCATACAAACAGGACTGATCCCGACCAGATAACCGGAAAAATATATTTGTCAGCATTAATACCCCAGTATAACCCCTTTGTCGCGTGCCTGAATTCCAAATCGCATCCATTCGGGCATCGATTTATCTTGCAAATAATGATCGAAGAAACCTTTCATCCGGATGGTCAGGTCCATTCGGTTTCCCCAGCTTTCGGCTTTCAGGTTGTGAGGCTCGTTGTTGTAGTTTAGCATCCATACTGGTTTATCGAGACGCCGTAAGGCAACAAAAAATTCAATTCCCTGGTACCATGGAACAGCGCCGTCGTTATCGTTGTGCATCATCAACAAGGGAGTATTCACTTTGGGAGCATGAAACAGCGGAGAGTTTTCGAGATAAAGCAACGGCTTTTCCCACAAGGTTCCACCCATCCGGCTTTGTGATTGTTCGTACTGAAACATTCTGGATACACCCGTTTCCCAGCGGATACCACCATACGCGCTGGTCATGTTGCTGACCGGCGCTCCGGCCATTGCCGCTGCAAACATGTTGGTACGGGTAATCAGATACGCAGTTTGATAGCCCCCCCAGCTTTGTCCCTGAAGTCCGATTTTTTCTGCATCGACAAACGAAAAATTATTGATCAGAAAATTTACGCCCTCACCACAGCATCGTATGCACTTTGCCCCGGATAGCCCGTACGATAGATGATATCGGGAACAAAAACCAGATACCCATTGCTGGTATAAAAAGGATAGTTAATTACCGAACGGCTAGGCGACGGAATGTAATGTTTAAACAAATTGTCGGAGTTCCGTTCGTAATAGTACACTACCACCGGATACTTCCTGCGCGGATTAAAATTTTCCGGCATATATAAAATCCCCTCCAGGTTCTCGCCGTTAAACGAAGTCCATTTCACAAGGTTGGCAAAAGTCCAGTTGTACAATTTTTGTTGCGGATTTGCATCCGATAATTTTTTAGGTTTATCAAACTTCAGGTCCGAAGCCCAGAGATCAGGAAATTCGGAATAACTCTCCCTTGTAAAAACCACTTTGTCAAAATCTTTTGCTTTCAGGGGAATGCCAAAACGCTTGTCTTCCGCAAGCAGCAAATTCGGTTCCTTGAAACTCTTAAAATCTACATCGAAAAAACCGGATGCTTTTGACCGTTCGTCAAACGAACTGATAATGTTAACCTCCTCCGTATTGATAAATTCTTCTTTCGGATCAAGTTTTATATAGCGTAAACGAACCTGGTTGCGGCGACCAAAACTGCGGGTCACATTCATCGGTACTTTCATTGCAGTGGGATCGACTTTCCAAATATCGAAACGGTCATAAATATATACCGACCGGTCTTCATCCGACCATCCGGCAATCCCGTAAGGCCGTGGGCTGGCTGGCATATCATTGAGCTCGTCGCAAAAAACCACCGGAATTTTTTTGGTCAACTGGTTTACCGACTGACTTTCAATATTTGTCGACCGCGAATAATAACTACTGTCGGCAGGATTATACCACACAACAAAACTTCCCTTTGGTGAAATCCACGCATCCTCAATGCCTTCGACCATCTTCCGTTTGATCCCGCTTTTTAAGTCCACCAGGTAGTAATCGGCTTTTCGGTCGCCAGTCCAGGATGACGCCCGGCGATAGGGCAAGATATTCTTTCCCAGTGCATATTGCCCGTTCCCCTCCATCGTAGTTTGCACATCGCGGATGATCGGGTCACCCAACTGTACAAATTTGTTTTCCCTGATGTGGAAAACCGCCAGGTAGTTGCGTTTCTTTTCTTTATCGAGATCAGCCTTTTGCTGAGGTTGCAACTCCTCATCACGCCAGTTCCAAACGTCAACTTCCACTTTTTCCTCATCAGGCAACGTATCTTTCGGTTCGGTTTTGGATAGTTTTGCTGTGCCAAAAAACAAGCGGGTGCCATCTTTCGAAAAATTCGGTAAACGATGCTCGCTCACGAACCATCCGACAGGCATTCCTTTGGTTTCACCGGATATCGACTGAGCCGCCAAACCATTTGTCAGTGTCCCGTAAAACAATCTGTATGCCTTTTGTTCGGCGGTATCTTTCGAATACAGAAAAGCAAATTGTCCGCCGGCATCATCCATCGAAATTTGCTTCGAAAAACCGGAATCATAAAATATTTCGGTCGATTTTTGCGTGCCGGGTTCAAATACCGAAATCCGTGTGGTTTTCAATGAATCGCCCGATTCCTGGATAAAAGCAATGCTTGTTCCCCGCTTCGAATAATAGAAATCCGGAACATCCCGGTATTGCAAGGTGTCGCCTGTTTTTATATCATACAAAACCAAAGTTCCGCTTTTTTCCTTTTTATCGTCTTTCCCATCTTTCTCTTTTTCCGAAGTATCTTTTCCCGCATTTGACTTTTCCTGTTCTTCTTTTGCCTTTTCCTGTTCTGTTAAAAAAGCAATCCATCCCCCATTTTCTTCAGGGATAGAATAGCTTTTCAAATTTGGAAATTTAACCAACTCTCTGTTTCTGAAAATAAAAATTCCAAGGCTGTCTTTTGGCATCTTGTCTTTTTCAACGTCTTTGATTTTTGCCTCCCGGATGGAATCAAGCGGTTGCCTGATCTTAAAAACCAGGTAGTCCGACTCCGGGGAAAAACCTGCATCATAGCCCCGGGGAATGGTATCTTCTCCTTTCGATTCCAGATATTTGACAATCAACACACCGTCTCCTCTTTGCGGGTTTAGCTCATACGCCACAATTTTTCCGTTATTGGAAATTTTCGTTCCGTCAATAGTTTTCCAGCTTGCAAAATCATCGGTACCAATATTCTTTTTCGGAAGATTCTGGGACAAAAGTCCCATTGAAACCAGCACCAGCAGAAAGGTCAATCGTTGTCTCATATCGTAAATTCTTTTCCAAAGGATAAATTTAACCTTCTTAACCCAAATGACAATTCAATTTGGCTTTACCACTAGAAATAAAAATATGTTGTAAAGACAAAAGTTCATTCTCATACCCCTGTGAATCATTTTTCCAAATGCCCCTTAGCTAAGCATAATGTTCGACTAAAATTGAATCCGGGTTGATTTCCTTTTTCAGATCCAAAAAACGAAATGCCTGTTAATCAGTCTATCTTGAAAAAATTATTCTTTTTTAACTATCCGTATTCCCCGAAAACCTTTGCAGGCCGGGGAATTAGCTTACTTTTGCGACTTCATTTTTAAACCGAACTCATGCAAAGCGCTCAGCATACTTTCCATATCCCGGTACTCGGACTGGGTTATTCAATTGACACACCCGCAAAAGTTGCCCAATACGGAATTAGTTCTGTCATCTCTTTGGTTGACGACATTCTGATGGAAAAACTCAGGGAAATGTATTGTAAAAAATTAGAAATTCCGTTTCAGTCAATTTCTGTAAAAACCGAAGATTACCGTGCCAAACGCATCACCGCTTACCTCGATACTATTCAGGAAGTAGCCCGGCGGAAGTTTGAAAAACTGAAAGAATCGATGCATCAGAAAGAAGGCGAGATTGAAAAATACATTAAAATGTTGCCCGATTTCTCACAGGTAAAGCAGAAATTCAACCAGTTTGTGAATGTTGACCTCGAAAACATGAAACAAAAAATGGCCGAATGGGTGAACGATAATCTGCACATGGGCGATATCGATGTAAACATCATGTCGAAGCTGGACCGCGTCAACACACGGAATGGAGAAAAACTACCCGACATGTACAACGACGCGCATGCCGCATTGCGGGGTTTTGCCAACAGCAGCCTGCATTCGTCGCTGGTGCTTTCAGCCGGGATGAACCCACGCCTGTACGGCTACCTTGAAGAGTTTGAAGATTTTTATCCGGACACTTCAGGAAAACTAAAAAAGAAAATTATCCTGAAAGTGAGCGATTATCGTTCGGCGCTGATACAAGGGCGTTTTCTTGCAAAAAAGGGTATCTGGGTTTCGGAATACCGCGTTGAATCGGGACTGAACTGCGGCGGTCATGCTTTTGCCACCGAAGGATTCTTGCTGGGACCGGTTTTGGAGGAATTCAAAGCCAACCGTGAAGAACTGGAACAAACCATCCATGAAGCGCTGGTGAAAGCCCTTCAGGAAAAAGGAAGACCTGCGCCCGAAAAACCCCTGCCCTTGAAGCTCACTGCCCAGGGTGGAGTTGGCACAACCAAAGAACACCAGTTTTTGCTCGATTATTACCAGTTGGATTCTGTCGGCTGGGGAACTCCTTTCATGCTGGTGCCCGAAGCAGTCAATATAGACGACAAAACCCTCGACCTGCTCTGCAAAGCAAAAGAAGAGGACCTTTATCTGAGCCATATTTCTCCGTTGGGCGTGTTGTTCAACAACGTCAGGGGAAACACCAAAGACATCGAAAAAGAACGACGTGCAAAAGCCGGAACGCCGGGATTTTCGTGTACTAAAAAATTTCTGGCACTGAACGAAGAAGGAATTTGCACCGCCTCGAAACAATACATGAAGGCCAAAACAAGCGAACTGAAAGCGATGGAACTTGCGGAGGAAGAATTCCAGGTGAAATATGCGACTTTGACCAACAAAGCCTGCCTTTGTAAAGGCCTGAGCGCTTCGGCCTATCAAACCAACCAACTCGAAAGCAACGAAGGTCCTGACGTATCGGTCTGTCCGGGTCCGAACCTTGCCTATTTTTCGAAACCGGTTTCATTGAAAACAATGGTCGATCACATTTACGGGCGTACCAACATTATTGAGCGTAACGATCGTCCAAACCTTTTTCTGAAAGAATTGAAAATGTATATCGATTATCTTGGCAACAAAATTGACGAGACGCTGAAACCCATTTCAGAAAAACAGAAAAAGGCGCTGGAAAACTTTCAGGAAAACCTACAGAAAGCAACCGACTATTACAAGGAAATCTTTCAGAAATACAAAAAGCAACTGGAAGAACCGGGCGCAGTAAACTGCATGACGCAGGAACTGGAAAAATTGAAAAACGAGGTAAAAGGCTTGAAAACAAAGTTGATTTAACGGGAATTATTCATTCATTCTCATGCCCGAAAAACGATACCGCAAAACAAATTGCCGGGATATTCGTTTGTAAAAAAAACAGATTGCCATGAAGAAGCAGAAAATATACCGCCAACTGACCGTTGGAGAAGAAATTGCAAACAGCATCACACACGGGATTGGAACGTTAATGAGCATTGCCGCACTGGTGTTGCTTATCGTTTTTGCGGCCATCAAAGGAAATGCCTGGCACGTAGTGAGTTTCACCATTTTCGGCAGTACCCTCGTGTTGTTGTACTTATCATCAACGCTTTACCACAGTTTTAGCAACCCAAAAATTAAAAATATTTTTGCCCGGTTCGACCATGCGGCTATTTTCTTCCTGATTGCCGGAACCTACACGCCAATCCTGCTTTCGAACCTGCGCGGAGTTCTCGGATGGACACTATTCTTCATTATCTGGGGGCTGGCAATTGCAGGCGCCGTGATCCGTTCCATTTACCTCACCCGTTTCCGGAAACTGATGGTAGCTATTTATGTAATGATGGGCTGGATGTTTGTATTTGCTATTCGTACCATGCTTGAAATTACCCCGGCCGATAGTTTGATGTTTCTTTTTATCGGTGGCGGATTATACACCATCGGGGTCATTTTTTATGTCTGGCGGAGCCTTCCTTACGGGCATGGCATCTGGCACCTGTTTGTGCTGGGCGGCAGCATCATGCACTTTTTTGCCGTTATAAACATTCTGGAATAACAGGTTTTGCCCTCTTTGTCCTTCGGACATTTCCCTCAATCGGGGGAAAATTTTGGCCAGTGAGAATACAGTTGCTTCAAATCTTTTATATTACGATGTTCAAAGTTCCGCTGAACCAAACTTCTCTCCCGTTTGGGAGAGGCCGGGAGAGGGTAAAAAGTAGTCATATTGACGACTCCATTATTCTGTCAATTTCTGCCCCTATCCATGCATATCCAACAAAGAATAAAATCACCGAAGACACTAATCCAAATACTATTGATAAGATCATCGTCGAACCGGCGAATCCGAACACCAATCCGCCAACCAATCCGGAGACAACTGACATAAATATCAACGAATCGGTCTTGATTTCCCAAATTATCTTTATTCTGTTTGTACCATGTTTTTCAATTTGAATTGATCCTTCCCTTAGTATTTTCATTGCTTCTACTTTGTTCATTCCAGAGTGTGTCGTATTTCTTACGATTCTTTTGAATAGTATCGTGTCCTTTCGAACCTCTGTTCTGGCTTCAATAATTCGTAATTGCTCCTGGACTTTTTTCTTGAAAGAATCAATGTATAAATCCGGGTTTACGCCCATCTTTATTTCGTATGTTTCTGAATATCTGGCAAACATTTTCATTTATTATCTTTTTAATAGTTTCTCATTACACATATTTTTAGACACTACCCATTTTTTAGATTCTTGTCAGCCCCCTTTGTCCTTCGGACGTTTCCCCCAAGCGGAGGAAAATTTTTGGCCGGTATAAGTTCAGTTGCTTTTACACTCTAAAGTATTTTACTTTCAAAGTTCCGCTGTACCAAACTTCTCTCCCGTTTTGGGAAAGGCCGGGAGAGGGTACAATTCTTCTTCAATCCGTCGAAGTACTGCTCTCATGTTATCCCAAACTTCTTCGTTGGTAAACCGGATAACCTTAATGCCAAACCGGTTCAATTCAAAAGTCCGGTTATCATCCCATTCTTTTTGGCTTTCACTGTTATGGATTCCTCCATCGATTTCAATAGCAAGTTTTCGTTCATGGCAGTAAAAATCGAGAATGAAAATATCAGCCGGATGTTGCCTGCGGAATTTTAATCCTTTCATTTTCCGGTTTCGCAGGTGCCGCCAAAGATATTTCTCCGGATCAGTCATGTTTCTACGAAGTTCGGTAGCTCTCGCCTTTGTTTCAGCCGTTGCTCCAAAGTAAAATTCATATTCCCTGGTGTCTGACAAACGTGCCATAATTTAATCTTTTATCCTTCAAAGGTTTTGATGTTAGTGCCCCCTTTGTCCTTCGGACATTTCCCCCAATCAGGGAAAAATTTTGGCCAGTGAGAATACAGTTGCTTCAAATCTTTTATATTACAATGTTCAAAGTTCCGCTGTACCAAACTCCTCTCCCGTTTGGGAGAGGTCGGGAGAGGGAAATTTATGCGAAATCTTCAGAATTTATTCAATCAGCCCATCTTTCATGCGGATGATCCGGTCCGACTGGCGGGCAAAATTCTCATCGTGGGTGACAATAACAAAGGTCTGATGAAAGCGGTCGCGAAGGTCAAAAAACAAGTCGTGCAGTTCGTCTTTATTTTTGGTGTCGAGGTTACCCGAAGGTTCGTCGGCCAAAACTACGGCCGGGTCGTTGATCAGTGCGCGTGCGGCGGCCACCCGTTGCCGTTCGCCACCCGAAAGTTCCGATGGTTTGTGCCCCAGCCGGTCGGCAAGTCCGAGATACGAAAGCAGCTCACTGGCTTTTCTTTCAGCTTCTTTCTTCGATGTTCCGGCAATAAAAGCGGGGATGCACACATTTTCGAGTGCGGTAAATTCAGGCAATAAATAATGAAACTGGAAAATAAACCCGATTTGCCGGTTGCGGAAAGCCGCCAGTTTTTTCTGGCTCAACCCCGAAATCCGTTGTCCGTTCAGGAATAATTCCCCCGAATCGGGTTTGCTCAATGTACCAATAATCTGAAGAAGTGTAGTTTTACCGGCGCCGCTGGGACCAACAATTGAATATAATTTACCGGAAGGAATTTCAAGATCGATTCCTTTCAGTACATGAAGGTCACCAAACGATTTCCGTATGTTCTCAATTTTTATCAAGGAGTTGTTGTTTTCGGGGCATCGTCTTCCATCGACTTATTGATGTCTTTTGTAATATCCTCTGTCTCTTTGGTTATCGAAGATCCCACTTCATTGAAATCTTTTGTAATACTCTCGGTTTCTCTGGTTATCGAGGATTTCACTTCGTCTAAATCCTTTGTAATACTTTCGGTTTCTCTGGTTACAGAAGATTTAATATCGTCGAAATCTTTTTTAAAATCGCCGGTGCTTGATTCTATTTCCCGTTTAATCTCGTCAGTTGCCTTTTTAAATTCACGCATTCCTTTGCCCAGTGTCCTTGCAATATCGGGAATGCCTTTTGCCCCAAAAAAAAGCAATGCAAAAAAAAGAACTACAACAATCTCGCCACCGCTTATGAATAATATGCTTGAAATCATTTCTCCAGAATTTACAAGTTGGTTTTAAAACAGAGCACAAATATACAAACAAGTTATTTACATCGGCAAAAGGTTTGAAAATATGGTTCGTAAAAAAACAAGGCCCGGAAACTTTACAGCTCCGGGCCCGGTTTAAAATGTATTTCAGAAATTATTATTTCTTTTCGGCAATGGCTTTTCCGGCAGCTTTTTTAATCGCTTTCTGCTGCATATCGTATGCAATTGGCGTTGCAATAAATACGGTAGAATAAACCCCCGCAACAGTACCAACGAGCAGAGCAAAGATGAAGCCCCGCATCGATGCCCCGCCAAATATAAAGATGGCAAACAATACTACAAAAACAGTCATAGAAGTGTTAAACGTACGACGCATCGTGTTATTGATTGCGTTGTTCATATTATCTTCCATCTTGCGTTTTGGATACAAGTGCAAATATTCACGGATACGGTCGAAAATAACCACGGTATCGTTGATTGAGAACCCGATCACCGTCAGGATTGCTGCAATAAACGACTGGTCAACCTCCATCGAAAATGGCATGATTCCGGAGAATAACGAATATGCACCCAATACGACAATGGCATCGTGGAACAATGCCGCAAGACCTCCCAAACCGTATTGCCATTTATTGAAACGTATAGCAACATAAACGAAGATCATAACCAACGAGAAAAGAACAGCAAGAACGGCATCCTTTTGAATATCGTCGGAAACCGTTGGCCCTACTTTTTCCGAGCTTCTCCGGTAATCGGAAATAAACGTATCGAAGCTGACACTTTTTGCAATAAAATTACCTTGTTGCAAGCCTTTGTAGAGCATGGTTTCTACTTCATTGTCTACTTCTGCAGTTGATTCATCAATCTTATATTTGGTAGTAATTTTTACCTGGTTCCCATCGCCAATTGTTTTTACTTCAGGCGTTTCACCAAAAACAGCATTCAATGCATTTCCAATTTCGCCTACTTTTACCTTCTGATCAAACTTCACGATGTACGAACGTCCGCCACTGAAATCGATACCATAATTGAACCCTTTGAAAACCATCGAAGCGACGCAAACAAACATGATTACACCTGAAATCATATAAAACAATTTGCGTTTCCCCAGAAAATCAATTGATACAGTTCTGAGCCATTGGGTTGTCCTTCTGGTTGTGAAAATAATTGGTTTATTCTTCGCCAACCGACGTTCAAAGATCAAACGAGAGATAAAAATAGAAGTGAACAAAGAAGTCAGGATACCGATGATCAATGTGGTAGCAAACCCTTTAATTGGGCCGGCGCCAAAAATATACAACACAATACCGGTAAGCAAGGTAGTTACCTGTCCGTCGATAATGGCCGAATAAGCATGTCTGTATCCATCGGCAATAGCCAGTTTCAAACCTTTGCCTCCGAGATTTTCTTCCTCTATACGCTCGTAGATCAATACGTTCGCATCAACGGCCATACCCAGGGTAAGCACGATACCGGCAATACCAGGCAATGTAAGTACAGCGCCCATTGATGCCATGATTCCAAACATGAAGAAAACGTTAACCAGCAAAGCAGTATTGGCGGCCATTCCTGCATGTTTGCTATAAAAGAATACCATGTAGCCAAGCACCAGAAGGAACGCCAGAATAAACGACCACATACCGCTGTTGATTGCTTCTTTACCCAGAGAAGGTCCCACAATTTGTTCCTGAACAATATTGGCAGGCGCCGGCATTTTTCCTGATTTCAGGATGTTTGCAAGGTCAAGCGCTTCTTCAACCGTTTCCAGACCGGTAATGCTTGAACGTCCACCGGTGATTTCGGTATTTACCGTCGGGTACGAACGCACATAACCATCCAAAACAATAGCTACCGATTTGTTGATATTTTCCTTGGTCAAACGGGCCCATACTTTGGCTCCTTCGCTGTTCATGGTCATCGAAACTTCCGGACGGCTTCCGTATTGCTCGTAGTCCTGACGGGCATCCACAATTACATCGCCTTCGAGTGGCGCACGTCCATCACGACTCGATACTTTAATGGCAATGAGCCGGAAATAATTTCCTGCATCGTCAACAGCTTTCGATGTCCATTTCAAAGCAAGGTTACGTGGCAACAATGCCTTTACAGCTTCCATTTTGAAATACCGGTTTACAGTTGCAGTATCTTTTGCATGAGCTGTTCCGACAACCGGTCCGGGATACAATTGTCCCTGTGGAGTTGTACTTGGGTTTAAAATAGCAAACAGAGGGAAATTTTTTTTCAGGTCTTCAATATTGGTCTCGCCGGTTGAATCGGTTTCCGTTTCCAATTCTTTCAGCAATGAATCCTCTGTTTTAGTACTATCTGTTTTTTCGATAGCTGAGCTTGCTTCTTCCCCGGGTGTATCCGATTTTCTTTTAAAATCCTGAATTTCTTTCAGCTTGGCATTGACAGCCAGCATTGACTCATAGATTTCCGAATTTTCATAGGTCTCCCAGAATTCGAGGTTGGCAGTTCCCTGTAAAAGTTTACGTACACGTTTCGGATCATCGACACCGGGTAATTCAACCAAAATACGTCCTTTGGTCTGCAATGGCTGCACGTTAGGCTGGGCCACACCAAAACGGTCGATTCGGGTACGGATGATGTTGAACGAATTATCGATCGCCGCATCAGTTTCCTGACGGATTACTTTCAAAACTTCGGTGTTGGTAGAGTTGTATTTTACTTTTTCTTTCAGTTCCAACGTGTTAAAAATGGCTGCTAATTGCGCGTTGGGATCAATTTCGTTGAATGCCTTTCCAAAAAGGGTAACGAAATCGTCCTGACTCTTTGCCTGCATCTCTTTGGCACGGGCAATCGCCGCATTAAATGTCGGGTCTTTGCTGTAATTCGACAACGCTTTGATCAGGTCGACCACCGACACTTCCAGCGTTACGTTCATCCCGCCTTTCAGGTCAAGGCCGAGGTTCATTTCCAGCTCTTTTACTTCCTTGTAGGTATATTTTCGGATACCCAATAAATTGTACACGGTTTCTCCTGAAATAGAATCAAGATAAGCCAGTTCTTTCATTTTGTTGCCTTTCGCATACTCTCTGGCTTGTTTTTCAACTTTGTTCGATACATACGTAAAGGCAAGCTGATAAACACAAACCAGTGCAAGCAGGATTGCGAACAACCGAATAGCACCTTTGTTTTGCATTTGTAAAAAATTTAAATGTTATACTAATTTGAAAAATTGTTCCCTGAAAAATTTGGAATATTTGGCCGTATAAAATAGCGGAAGCATTAAAAACTACCGTCGGCCTTTTAATTATGAAGGGGCAATGAATCGTCGCCGGGATTCCGGTACAGGCATTTCTGAAAACGGATCAGATGTACCTGCATATCGGATGCAATATATTTTTTCTGCGATTCAAGTTTTGCCATTTGCCCGGCCTTCAGGTTATGATGTTTTTGCAAAAATTCGGATTGTGTCCGGAGAAACAATTTGCGGGCAGAGAGTTTATCTGAAAAATGCTTCAGTTTAAATGAATTAAACGTACTGTAAAAACACACCTGATTCAACTCGTGGGAAGAACTTCCCTGTGCATTGTGAGTGTCTTCAGGCTGAACTTTCGATTCGCCGCGCGAAATATCAAACAACACAGCAGCCCCGATAATTGCGGCAAACAGCATTAATTTGAGAAGCGCTTTTTTCGATATGTTAATCTTACAGTTCAATGTCATTTTTTCAATAGCCGCCAAATATATTCATTTTTTCAAAAAAAACCAGTTTTTATATCGTTCCAATATCTGTTTTGGAACAGAAACAAACAGGCAGCCGTACTCCACTAAAAAATATTGAAAACAGCAAAAAAGGAACTATCAATTTATACTATCTTTAAAACTTCTTGGAGATTAAAAAACAAAAATTAATTATTCTAAAAATACCTCGTTATGAAATTTAATTTTCTGAAAAATGCACTGATTATCAGCATTTCGGTTTTACTTGTTTCGGGATGCGGCCAGTCTTCGAAGGTGAAAGAAGGCAAAGGAACTACTTCCGACGGAAAAGAAGCAAGTGTTGAAGTGGAAACTTTCGATGTCATGAAAATCAAAGACCAGATTGTCGAAATCAT
>Ga0209417_1000331_pt1 | contig 120674 bp, 83 predicted proteins | sample RifGroF2_FD_184002 | JGI IMG/M metagenome (GOLD analysis project Ga0209417, IMG submission 184002) | Groundwater microbial communities from Rifle, Colorado, USA - Groundwater F2 (SPAdes) (version 2) | ecosystem: Environmental > Aquatic > Deep subsurface > Groundwater | place: Rifle, Colorado... | reverse complement strand
CGGCTACAACGGCACGGTGGTGGGCGCGACCTGGAGCACCTCGGGCATCAGCGGCGGCTGCTACAGCTTCGATGGCAACAACCGCATCGAAGTGGGCAACGTGCTGGATGTCGGCGGGAGCCTGCCAACCTTGACGGCCTGCGCGTGGGTCAAGCTGCCGACAACATGGGCTGGGGCGGAAGTGTTCCTGTTCGGCAAGCTGGATAACAACGAGCCGTATACCGGCTGGGAGTTGATGGCCAGTAGGCCTGAGGCGGGCGACAAGATCATCGCGGATCTTGAAGCAGCCTATCCGATCCGGGCAGACGTCTACGGGACCTCGGATATCCGGGACGGGACCTGGCACTTCATCAGCGCGGTCTACGAAGTCAGCTCCAATGGGCTGCGGACTAAAGTGTTTGTGGACGGGGCCTTTGAAGGCGAATCGAGCTACGAAGGAGAGCACCCCGGCACCGTCAGTTCGGCGGACCTGTGGATCGGGCAGAGAAGCCCGGACGGAACGTGCTTGGTGGGAGAGTTGGACGAAGTAAGGGTATATGGGAATGCATTGGGGTCCAATGATATCACTGATCTTTACTTGTCATATTTCCCGATGGCTCCGTCGATGTCTGACTCAGACAGCGGCGATGGAAGCATTATGACTCGTACTGCACCGCCCAGTATTCAATTGTTAGCGCAGGATTCTTCCATGCGAAAAATTGAGTTCCCAGCTTCGAAAGGAACGACTTACGATGTTCAAGTAACCGATGATTTAAGCGGATCAAATTGGACGCTATTGATGACCGTGACCGCGGAGACGGATTACGTATCAATTGTAGATACGAATGATGACTCTGTGCCGCGCTTTTATCGACTTCAGATTCATAACGCACAGTAATGGTTCTGTTTAATAAATTGCGTAATTCCTAGTTTAAAAAGGGCGAACCCGAATGGAGGGTTCGCCCTTTTTGTCTTCTTGATAGGCTGAGCCAATGTAGTTGGAGAATATGACGTCTGTGGAAGAAAATGACGCCCATTCCTTGACCGTGGTTTGCGTTCGTCTATAATCGCAAAAATTTCTTCAGTCTTTAAATATAGCGATTTCGACGAGAGTCGGTTCTCTTGACATAAGAAGGTGGTTCTTTCATGGGACGATTCAGAACAGAAAAAGATCAATTTATCCTGGATCTATGCCGCGGTAAGAGAGTTTTGGATATTGGTTGTGTGAATCATACTTTGGAAGCTTCTCATTTGCCGGATTGGCGGCACGCGCAGATTGATAAAGTTGCATCTAATTTGGTTGGTTTGGATTACGAGAAAGAAGCCGTTCAGGCTCTCCAAGCGGAAGGATGGGATATTGTTTGTGCGGATGCTCAGGATTTCAACATCCGAGACCGATATCCCGATGGATTTGACGTTGTGATTGCGTCAGAGGTTATTGAGCATCTGGTTAATCCCGGCGGCTTTCTTTGTTCAATCCGCAAGCACTTGGCGCCTGGTGGAAAAGTTCTGATTACAACTCCTCATGCGTACGGCTTTGGTTTCTCGCTCGAGGTTTTGATCTGGGGCTCGGAGCACATGAACGATGATCATACGGCGACGTATTCTCAAAAGAATATGGAATGCCTTTTGCGGAAATGCGGCTTCCGAGTGGCTGAGTTTCATTGGCTGATCCAGGATTCGTCGCAAATGGTCATGCATTCGTCACTTTCTTCAAAAATCGTTGCCAAGCTGTTTTTCTGGGTGCAGTGCATGGCCGCAGGGCTGGTGCGTTCTCAGTTCTCAAAAGAAATGATTGTCGTGGCTCAGTCTGTTTAATGACGCGGTTCGTTTTTTAGCTTTGCACGCCCTACTTCTTCCGATCCTCGAATTGATTTCTTAGCGCTGCTTGCGTACATTCAAGCACATGACCGTGAAGGACCGACAGTTCAATTGGATTGGCAAAGGGGTTTCTCGGGTCGATGTGGACGATAAAGTCCGTGGGCGGGCGCTTTATGTGGACGATTTGGATATTCCCGGCTGCTGGCATGGGTGTGTTGTTCGTTCTCCGGTGGCTCATGGGCGGCTAAAAGGTCTGAAAAAAGATCCCTCCTTCGATTGGTCGCAAGTGGTGGTGGCCGGTCCCGAAGACATTCCTGGCGTTAACATCATGGTCATGCACGACCGCTCGATGCCGCTGCTGGGGCATGACGAGATTCTGTATCTTGGCGAACCCCTGGCCGTCGTGGCGGCGCCGACCCTTCAACTGGCCCGCGAGGCGGCCCGGCGGATTCGCCCGGAAATCGAAGAATTGCCCGCCACGCTCCATTTGCGCGACGTGGTCAAGCAGTTCAAGGCCGGCGATTCGTCGTGGGCTCGCCTCAGCGCCCAGACGCTCGTTAAAGGCGATGTCGCCCGGGGCTTTGCCGACGCCGATTTTGTCGTCGAGGGCGAATACACGGCCGGGCATCAGGAGCAGCTTTACATCGAGCCGCAGGGGTTGGTGGCCATTCCCCAGCCGGATGGAGGCATCTTCATCCAGGGCAGCATGCAATGCCCGTATTATATCGTTCATGAGTTGCACGAGGCGCTCAATCTGCCGCCCGAAAAATTGCGCGTGAAACAATCCGCCGTCGGCGGCGCCTTTGGCGGCAAAGAGGACTTTCCCAGCATGCTCGCCGGCTATTGCGCCCTTCCGGCCCTGAAAAGCGGGCATCCGGTCAAAATCGTTTACGACCGCAACCAGGACATCCTCTATACCACCAAGCGACATCCGGTCTGGACCCGCTATAAAACCGGCGTCAAAAAAGATGGAACCATCACGGCCATCCAGGTCGATTACCTGCTCGATGGCGGCGCGTATCTGACGGTTAGCGACGTAGTCATGTACCGGGGCGTGCTCCATTCCGCGAACGGCTACCGCTGCGAGAACGTGTACGTCAACGGCATGGTGTGCCGGACGCATACCTTTCCGTCCGGCGCGTTTCGCGGGTTTGGCGCTCCCCAGGCGATTTGGGGACTCGAATCCCACATCGACCGGATGGCAGAGGCCTGCGGCATGCCGCCTCATATATTTCGGCTCCGGAATTGCCTGCGCCAAGGCGATTCAACGCCCACCGGCCAGATTCTGGCGTCCAGCGTCGGCTCGCCCGCGGTACTGGAAAAGGCGCTTGAAGCCGCTCGCTTTGAAAACAAACTCGGTCTCTGTACCCGCGGAAAGTCCGGCGTAAAATCTTATTACGGCATTGGACTTTCCTTCTTTCCGCACGGCTCGGGGTTCACCGGCGACGGCGAATCGAAAATCAATGCCATCGGCGCCGTGGAATTGGCCCTCTTGGAGGATGGCCGCCCAGGCGTCAACATCCGGGTTAGCTCCACGGAAATGGGGCAGGGGGCTTTAACCGCCCTTTCCCAAATCGCCGCGGACGCGGTCGGCATCGATATGGCCCGTATTCGCTACCCCTTTGCCGACACCGCCCTGGTCCCCAATAGCGGGCCGACCGTAGCCTCGCGCACGACCATGGTCGTCGGCAGCACCGTTTTCTCGGCCGCCATGAAATTGAAGCAGGCGCTGTCGCAATTTGCGAAGCAGGAGCCGGGGTTGTCCGGGCCCGCGGATTTCGAGCGCGTGGCCCGCGCTTATTTGTCGAAGGGCCTGCCGCCGCGCTTCGAGCACCAATTCCAACTGCCTGCCGACGTTCATTGGGACCAGAAGACGTTCCAGGGCGACGCCTATCCGGGCTATTCCTGGGGCTGTAATATTGCCGAAGTGGAAATCGATGCCGCCACGCTTGAAATCAAGACGCCGCGGGTGTTCGCCTGTTACGATATCGGACGAGTGATCAATCCCTTGCTGGCCAAAGGACAGCTCGAAGGCGGCCTCACCCAGGCCCTTGGCTATGCCCTCATGGAAAAACTCGGCATCAAAAACGGCAGATTCGACGCCGACCGCATGCAGACCTACGTCATTCCGACCGCCCTTGATGCCCCGGCCTACGACATCCGCTTTGTCGAGTTTCCTTACGACCATGCCGAACCGGGAGCGAAAGGCGTGGGCGAAATTCCCATGGACGGCCTCGCCCCGGCCATCGCCAACGCCATCGAAGCCGCCACCGGCCTCCGCATGACCGATCTGCCCATTACTCCGGAAAAACTCTTTGAAGAAATGAAAAAAAGTTAACCACGAATGAACACGAATAGACACGAATTGAAAATCTTAAAGACGGCTCCTCTGGATACGGCTTGGCGCCCATTCCGACTTCAAATTCTCTCCATTCGTGTATATTCGTGTTCATTCGTGGTTAAAAAATTCCCATGAAAACTGTGCAACGAACCTGGATCGTCAATGGCGAAAGCCGGACCGTGGAGATCCCGCCCGCGCGCCGGCTGATCGATGTGTTGCGGCAAGATTTGAAGCTTACCGGCGTGAAGGAAGGCTGCGGGGAAGGCGAATGCGGAGCTTGCACGATTCTGCTCAACGGCGCGCCGGTGGTCTCGTGCCTGATCCCGGCCGGCCAGGTTGAGAACGGCGCCGATATTATGACCGTGGAAGGCTTGGAGAAAACCGAACGAGGCCGCCTCCTGCAACAGGCCTACGCCGATAAAGGCGCCGTCCAATGCGGCTTCTGCATTCCCGGCATGCTGATGTCGTCCTACGCGTTGCTGTCGCGCGAGCCGCAGCCCACGGAAGCGCAAATCCGCGAGGCCCACGCCGGAAACCTCTGCCGCTGCACCGGCTATCAGAAGATTGTGGAAGCGGTGCAGTGGGCGGTGGAGCGAGAGGGGAGAGCGGAGGGAGAGGGGAAGTAATCAGTGATCAGTGATCAGTAATCAGTAGTCAGTGAATCGGGTAGCCGCGGCCGTAAGGCCGTGGAAAAAAGAGGCCGGAAAGTAATTGGATGGAGTATATCGGCAATGACTTATAATCTGTTTCTTTTCTGCTTTCAGGTTTCTACCTTGCGTGGCGCCCCATGAGCACATCCTGCGAATCCATTGAAATGGCCTTCCCCTCGACCTTATCGGAGGCCTTGGCCCTTCAAGCCGACGAACGTACCCGCGGCCGCCTCATCTCCGGCGGAACCGATCTGATGGCGCAATGGGAATCCGGCGTACTGGCCCCGCCTCCTCGCGCCATTAGCCTGCAATCCCTCTCCGAACTCCGCGGCATCCACGAATTCGATGCGTCCTTGCAAATGGAGCCGGGGCGACCCCGCCCCGGTTCTTTGCCTTCCATCTCCATCGGCGCCCTAACCACCCACGCCGAATTGCGCTCATCGCCTTTGATCCAGCAACACCTCCCGGCCCTCGCCGCGGCCGCCGCCACCGTCGGCGGCGCCCAGATCCAAGCCCGCGGCACCCTCGCCGGCAACGTCGCCAACGCCAGCCCCGCCGGCGACCTGATTCCCTCGCTGCTGATCGCCAACGCCTCCGTCATCGTCGCCTCCATGACCGGCGAGCGGCAAATTCCTCTCGCCAATTTCTATCTCGGCTACCGCAAAATCGATTTGCACCCTGACGAAATCATCGTGCGTTTTGTGCTCAAGAAATGCCCCGAAGGCAGCCGCGAGAGTTTTCGGAAACTCGGCCCCCGCGCCGCCCAGGCCATATCCAAGATCATGTGCGCCTATCGGGCCCGCGTTCAGGATGGACTGGTGCAGTGCTTCCATCTCGCCCTGGGCAGCGTCGCCCCCACGCCCATTCGGCTTTACGATTTCGAAACCTGGATTGAAGGCCAAACGCTTTCGACAGCCCTGCTGGACGAGGCCGAACGTAAAGTCGCCTCCCTTGTCTCCCCCGTCGCCGACATCCGCTCCACCGCCGAATACCGCCAATGGGTCGCAGGACGTCTCGTTCGCGGGTTCCTGGAAGAGTTGTTGGGCGGGTAAAAAACGGCGAAGAGTTTTAACGCCCGCCTGCAACGCTGTGCGTAGCACTGCGGGCAGGCAAAGATCGCAAAGAAATTCGATTAACATATTATCCAAGATAATATGGACAATACTTCCTCATGTTGCATATTATATATGCATCAAAACATGATGCTATGCAGATTGGAGCTGAGATGAGAACAACGCTCGAATTGCCGGAAGAGCTGATTAAAGAAGCCATGAAGGCCTCGCACCAGCGAACCAAAACCGGGGTCATTATTGCGGCCCTCGAGGATTTGGTCAGGAAAAATAAGTTGCAACAATTGAAGGCCTTCAAAGGACGCGTCGAGCTGGACCTCGATTTGAACGCCTTGCGAAAGCGCGCATGAGCGTGCTCGTCGACAGCTCGGTCTGGATACAGTATTTTCGCGGACAAACCGGCGTGGAAAAGCTGGATTGGTTGATCGATGAGGGCTTGGTGGCCGTCAACGACCTGATCGTGACAGAAATCCTTCCCCCCATCCTGATCAAGAAGCAAACCCGTCTTGCCGTCTTGCTCCGCGAGATCCCGCGCCTCCCCATGAACATCGACTGGCAGGGGTTGACCGATATGCAGGTCCTGTGTCTAAAACACGGCATCAATAAAGTGGGTATTCCGGATTTGATCGTCGCGCAAAATGCCCTCCAACATCGGGCGAGCCTTTTCTCGCTGGACCGTCATTTACAGCTTCTCGCCAAAGTCTTGCCGCTGGGGTTTGAATAAGGAATCGAGATTGGAAACCGGCGCAACGAAGCCGCAACCAAAAAGATTTAACCACAGATGGACACAGATGAACACGGATAAAAGAGAAAGGCCAGAAAGAGGCTAAATCTTCAGCCTGTGTTGTAGACGAGATAATAGTTTCTTAAGGTAGGGCTGGCGCTCCGTCGCCAGCCGAAGAAGCGGCCATCGCTCGCCTGCATCTGTCCGCCATGCTGCGCATGGCGGGCAGCTTGTTCTTTAAAACCGGGGCGAGGGCTCCTGCCTTTTATAAGCAAATCCTCCTTCATGTAGAGCTGAGCTAAGAAGAATCGCTGTAAAGAATTGCCGCTACAAAAAAGGATTTTGTGGTTTTTGGAGGGGCGCGCTCCGTCGCGACCGAAAAAAGAAGGTTCCGACAGAGCGGAACCCTCCAAAAACTTTGAGATCCTTGTTTTCTTCAAGCCGTCTGAAACTGGAAGGAAGACAATTCCTCTTTTGTGGCGCGGGTAGACACATGAAGGAATTCCACGCCTACTACGTTATCTTTCTCGTCGAAATCAAGAATGACTCCCGGTCGAACCTCTTCCGATTCCACCACGCGGGATTCGTCCAGGCGAAAATAGAGGGCATCGCTTGCCTTATCGACTTTGATTCTCATACATGGATCAATACTAACACACTTCAAAGAAGAATGTCAGGGAATGTTTTGCCGGGCAGCCATTGTAATTATGAACCAAAAGGTGGCCCGGCTTCTCCGAAGACGGGCTCTTTTTTCGGACTGAAAGACAACAGGGATGACCGGGCGTACTGGCTTTCTAGGTCGTCTGCCGAACGGTTGGAAGCTGTAGAAATTAACAGAAGGGCGGCTTTTGGCGCCGATGCATCTACCTCCAGACTTCAAAGAGTTCTTGAGTCTGTTGAACTCCGCAGGCGTTGAGTATTTGGTCGTGGGCGGTTATGCCGTGGGATTCCATGTCTATCCAAAGGCTACGGCACAAAAAAGCCAGCGGCCGATATAAAGATTTGGATGACTTGGAGCACCTGCCGTGATAGGTGGGTGAAACGACGAAGAGCGCCTTCTTTTCCTCATACGACCTGCAACCAAAACAAAGATTGTAAGCCACAAAGATCACATAGAACACAGAGAATTTGAGAAGGGATATTTCTTTCTTTGTGTTCTTTGGGATCTTTGTGGCTAAAATTCTTCGTCTTTTCTTTTTGGTTGCGGCGTTGCCGCGCTGTGCTCTTTGTGGCTTTAACCACAGATGAACACGAATGCACACGGATAAAAAGAGAAAGGCCAGAAAGAGGCCAATCGTCAGCCTGTGTTTTAGCGACGCGGCAAAGAAGAAGGTATTAGTTGTTTTAAAGGTAGGGCTGGCGCTCCGTCGCCAGCCGAAGAAGCAGCCAACGCCCGCCTGCACCTGCCCGCTATGCTGAGCCTGCTTTTTATACGCAAATCCTCCTTCATGTAGAGCTGGGCCAAAAAAGATCGCTGTAAGAATTGCAGCTGTAAAAAGATTTGTGGTTGTTTGGAGGGGCGCGCTCCGTCGCGACCGAAAGAAGAAGGTTCCGACAGGAATCCTCCAGAATCTATGAGATTGTTTTTAGGCGAACGACAGGTCCGTAATGACGACTCAGGCTTCGACTCGTAGGGAGTTTGTTAAAGGACCGCGGCCATTCCTGGCCGCAATGGCGGGCAAGAATGCCCGCCCTCCCATGAAGAGCTTCGCGCCAACGCAGCTCTTCTCCTGTCTGCCGCTCCTCTCGTTGCCGCAGGGCGCTCACTCCCTGCCCGCAATGCTGCGCACAGCGCTGCAGGCGGACGCTGAGCGCCTTCTTTTCTTTATACGACCTGCCGCCAAAACAAAGATTGTTAGCCACAAAGATCACATAGAACACAAAGAATTTAGAGAAGATCTTATTCTTTGCTATGTGTTCTTTGTGATCTTGGTGGCTAACATTCTTTTCCGTTGCCTCTGTTCTCTCCTATAAATCCCCCTTCGCGTCCTTTGCGCGGCTTGGCTTTGCGACCTTTGCATTGAAAAATCTTCGTCCCCCCTGCTTTCCTCCGCTCTTACTCCATTTTTTCCCAACTACGTATTGACACGTATACGCACTACGCGTACTCTCTTACCAGATGTGAAGGGAGGTGCTTATGGGAGGTTTGCGGTTTTAACGTAGAAAAAGTGTGGAATATTTTAATTTTGATCTCGACAGTGAGTATGATACTAGCGAAATTATCAACCAATAGAGGAGGGTTATCAATGAGAAGAGTAGTACTCATGGCGGTGGGATTGTCTCTCATCACCTCAGCAGCGCTCGCGCAGAGCAATCAAGTACTCAGCCGCAATGCGGTTGGATACGTCAAAGTTGATGCGTTGTCGAACAAGCTCGTTTTGGCTCGCATGGATTTTGAAAATCTTAGTGGATCAAGTTGGACAGTAACGAATTTGCTTGGAAGTCAACTTCCAGTTGGTTCTATTGTAACAATTTGGGACCGTGTAAATTATCGTTATGTTGGCGAGGCTCGTACTCGAAGTGGTTGGTCTCCTGGAACAAACGTCATCAGACGCGGTGATGCTTTCTTTGTTCGGTCTTTAGCTGCTACCAATATGTACTTTATGGGCGAGGTGCCTGATAGTATTAGTGCTCCTGATACTGTGTTCCCAAATGTAACGGGTTTATCTGCTCTTGGATATCCATATCCTGTTTCACAACCTTGGACTAACATTGCTCTTTCTACAAACGGTGCTATTGGCGATATTCTAACCATTTGGGATGCAGTAAATCAGCAGTATATCGGATATGCTCGTACACGCTCTGGCTGGGGTGCAGCTACTAACCTGGTGCTTCAACCTGGACAAGCTTTTTGGTATCGTTCTGCTGTAACACAAACGTGGACTGTTGTTAAGCCGTATACTTGGCCTTAAGCTGTGGTGTTATTCAACAAAGCGGAAAATAATAAGGAGAGACAGAATGATGAAGAAAGTTTTAGCGACTCTTGTTGCAAGTATAGCGATAGCAACTACGTCTATGGCTGATATAAACATTCAATGGACTGCTGGTGCTGGGTTCATTTCGGATGTTGGCGGAACCGCTTTATTGCAAGGCGGTGGTTCAGTTCTTGCACAATTAATTTTTACTGCAAGTGGCGTCATTGGTACTGCTAATGATGATGCAGGAGTAAATTATATTGGAACAGGAAATGACAACGAATACTTAAGTTCATTTGTTATGTCAGTTGCAGGTGGTACTGTTAGCAGCGATTATGGTGACTTTAGCCGTGGACCCGACTTATACGCTGGGTTCAGTTCCCCAGGATTTGTATATGCGCGCATATTCCAGTCTGTAACACCGACGGCTGGCAGTTGGTATTATAATTCACCATTGATCGCAGTTACTACGTATGACCCTCTGAATCCAAGTTCTGATCCGTTGCAGTTGAATCGTGATTTAGTTAATGGCGATGGCGTATACGCCAGCGCTCCGAACAACTTCCAAGTTGTTCCTGAGCCCACAACGATGGCGTTGTTAGGATTGGGTGGATTACTTTTGGCTATACGTCGTCGTAAAGTCTAAGCGATCTGTTCTGAAGTAGTTTAAACACCCTGGTCTTTCGAGACCAGGGTGTTTTTTTATGGTTTGTAATCGCCGTTGGCCGTTGCAAGATGGTGATTCTGTTGCTTCTTCCGACATCGGTAATTCGAGAACTGTTCTGATCTTTGAAGTTGTTACCGTTGGCGCGGGCGTTGATGACGAGCCCAACTGTACGCCAAGGAAAGTCTAATCGATCCTCGTTTGCAGTTGCTAAGATCGGATTGGTTATGTTGAATACAAAATGAAATGAAGGTCATGCGCGCATTTCGTTGAGTAGAGAAATGGTCGTATCTTGTTTCGGCCTCTGAACTTATTCTGGCTCAATGGCTGGACATTCCGATCTCATGAGTATCGGGATTGAGTTAATACCTCGTATTGACTGCTGGCTTGAAATCAACAAACGAGACAATCAGCGTAACGATGAAGGTGATTCTATGCCGTGGATGACTCTTGTTATATTTTTATCCGGCTTTTCGGCTTTGGTGTATGAGCTGCTTTGGATGCGGCATCTGGGATTTATTTTCGGGAATACGGTATATGCCAGTGCGACTGTGCTGACGGCTTTCATGGGGGGCTTGGCCTTGGGCGCACAGGTGTTAGGGCGTTTTGCTGACCGTTTGCGACGGCCCGTGCTATGGTTTGCCGTGCTTGAATTTGTGGTGGCCGCAGCTGCTCTTGTCATGCCCCTTTTTTTTGTAGGACTTAAGAGTGTTTATGCTTGGGCGTACCAGCATATTTCCACATCATTGTTTTTTTTGACCCCGCTAAGGTTTGTCTTGGCGGTTCTTCTTCTGGCGTTGCCAACCTTTTGCATGGGCGGAACATTGCCGCTGTTGGCGGCAGGCTTGGCTCGTAACGATGAACGATTTGGCCGGCGCATGAGCTGTTTGTACGGCGTCAATACACTCGGTGCTTTGGTTGGAGTTCTTGTGTGCGGATTCTATATGATTCCTACGTTCGGTTTAAATCATACCAACTTGCTGGCTGTGGCGTCGGATGTGTTGGCTGGCTTGGGGGCGTTGGGCTGGGTCTGGTTCGCATCTAGGACAACCGTCAACGCATCCTTGGCGGATCGTGAGGATATAAAGATTCGTTGGAGTACGTTATCGTCAGCGGGACGCTGGGCTTTTGTGGCCACCGCAGTATGCGGATTTATTGCTTTGGCGTTGGAGGTGGTGTGGTTCCGGGCTCTGATCTTGGTGTTTGGGTCTACAACCTATTCATTTTCAACCATGCTTTCGGTTTTTCTTTGTGGAATTGCCGGGGGGGCTCTTCTTATTGCTCCGTGGCTGGATCGTGGCCGACATATCCCTTTAGTGTTGGCCATTTGTTTGACGGGTATTGGCGGTTGGAGCCTATGGTCCATGTACACTTACGATCATGGACCTGAGTTCTTGTTGAATTCTCTTGTGCAAGAGGGTTTCACATGGGCCACCATGAACAAAACTCGTTTCTTGATCGCCATTTCTCATTTGCTTATTCCCGCGTTATTTTCTGGCGCTGCCTTTGCTGCAGCCGCGCGGATCGTTCGCCGGGAACACGCCGGCTCGGCGCACGCCTCTGGGTTGGTTTATGCCGTTAATACGTGGGGGGCTGTCTTGGGATCCTTCATCGCAGGTTTTGTCCTGTTGCCGATGATGGGGATGGAAAAGTCATTGTTTTTACTCGGATTTTCTTGTTTGACTGCGGGCTGCGTGGGGGCTTTTTTGTTTTCTCCAAATATAGCGTCGCGACTGCTTGTTGCAACTGCAGGGATTTTCTGTGCCGTTCTGCTTGTGGCCGCACCGCCTCGTTGGAGCCATGACTTACTCGCCGCCGGCGCCTATTTTTCTCCGTTCAATTTCGTTCAGAATGGCCGGGTAACGCTCCGGGAATCCATTTTGAGCAATCGGCTTCTGATTTACAAAGAGGGCATCACTTCCACTTTGTCCGTTCAAGAGAGCGATGACGAAAAGAAGATTTTCTCGGTGGAAGGCAAGGTAGAAGCGGATCAGTCAACGCGCAGCATGATTTTGCAACGAATGATCGGGCATCTGCCCATGCTTTTCCATCCCCATGCCCGAAAGGCAGTCAATATCGGGTTAGGGGCGGGTGTCAGTTTTGGCGCATTGAGCACGCACAATCCCGACACGCTTGAAGTGGTGGAGATTGAACCCAACGTTAAAGAAGCTACGCGCCTGTGGGGGAGCTTGAATCATCATGTTTTGGACAATCCGAAGGCGCACGTTATTATCAATGATGGGCGCAATTATCTATTGTGCACCGAGCAAATGTACGATGTGATTACCGCAGATCCCTTTGAACCCGTAATGGCGGGAGCGGCTAATTTGTACACGGTAGAATATTTTCAACAGGCGTATAATCGGTTGAACTCTAACGGCATCATGGGCCAATATCTGCCGCTGTACGAACTGTCCAAAGACGATTATTTATCGATCGTTCGATCCTTTGTTCATGTCTTTCCCCAAACAGCACTGTTCTTCACGGGCTTCGACACGATTTTGTTGGGGTTCAAAGACGAAATGAAGCTCGATGCGGATGTATTACGTAAGAATTACGAGCGTCCCCAAGTGAAATCATCGTTGTCGGATATTGGATTTACAACTCCGGAGATGATCTTGGGCATGTTTGTGGCCGACTTGAGCAAGAATCCCGGATTCAGCCAAGAAGGCCATTTGAATACAGATAATCATCCGTATGTCGAATTTTCTGCTCCAAGGAGTTCCGTTCAATACACGACGGAAGCCAATCAGCAGGCCCTGTTGGAATGTTTCACGCCGATTCCTTCCAACTGGCTGGCTGCCATGGATTCGAATACCGCCGTTCGTTTGCAGCGTGAGCACGAAGCGGTGAGATTGACTCTGGAATCAGGGATGCTGCGCGCGCAAAACCGAATAGAAGATGCCTTTGTAAAGATGACTCAAGCACACAACATTTCGCCTAATAATCCAGTGGTGATTAATGAAATGGTGGCCATGTTGCTCAATTCGGCTTCCGTTTTGCGGGGCCAGGGTCAACTTACGGATGCCGTGGAGCAATTCCAGACGGCACTGCAATTACAGCCGGATGAATTTTGGGCTTTGTATAATTTGATCGAACTAAGCATGCAGGCCGGGCAATTGCCGGTGGGGCAGACCTTGCTTCAACAAGCGCTGGTACGATATCCTGATTCACCGCTGATGAAAGGGCTTCAAGGGAAATTTCTGTTTACTCTAGGTGAGAAACAACAGGGTTTGGATTGCGTGCATCAAGCCGCTTTGGCGCATCCTTCCAATCGGGGGTTATGGCTGACGGTTCAGCAATTGGCAACAGCGCTCGGCGATTACACGCGGGTTAGCGAAGCCCGAAAGCATCTGCGGCAGCTTGAAGCTTTTCTCCTTGGGCAATCGTTCGAATTCATTCCGGCGAAGTAGGCTTGGCGTTCTCTACAACTGCTGGGAAGTAACGGCGCTTCATTGACATCGATTTTGACTATCTTGCCGGCGCCATTTCATTCAGGAGAGAAATCGCTTTGCTCCGATTTTGTCCCTGAAGATCGGGAAGCGCTTGGGAAATCAGTTCGCGCGCTTTAGCGGATTGTCCCATAGCGTTTAGAATTCCCCCGTAAAGAAGCTTATATTCACTGTTTTTTGGATCCAGAGTACAAGCGGTCAGAATCGTTTCTACAGCCTTCTCGTATTGCTTCGTTCCAAAATAAGCCGTGGCCAGTGTGTGATAAAACGAGGCTTGGTTGGGCGCGATTCGGACAGCGTTTTCAGCCAGCGGAAGCGCTTCGGAATAATTGGTTTGTTGGATGAGAATATAAGCTAAGTTATTCAAAGCGAAAACATAGATGGGATGATTCGTATTCGACACAGCCCGTCGCATGTATTTCTCCTGGACTTCCGGTATGTTTGAAAGCAAGGCAAGCGTTTGGTTCGCGATGATGTTGTTTGAATCCAGTTCCAGCAGCGTTTGCGCGGTTGCTCGTGCACGGCTTTCCTGCTTTTGCTGCAAGTATAGTGAAGTCAATTTCTCAAGCATTCGAATGTCTGTTGGATTTACTTTTTGCAGTCGTTCCAATCTCTCCTGCATCAGGCGGACATCTCCCTTCCGCTCGGCCAGGTCGGCGAGGATTTTTAAGGCCACTACATTGTTGGGCGCCGATGCGACCGTCATGTTCGCAAATTTTTCGGCGTCGTTCCAACGGGCCAGTTGAAAGGCGGTGGAGGCGAGGAAGGCCGAGGTCAGCGCCGTTTGATTGGTTCTTGCCACCGCCTGATTGTAAAACTCAAGGCTGCGGACCGGATCTTTGTTTTCGACATGCAGCAGCGCCAAAAAGCTAAGTGCCGACGCATTGCTGAGCGCTTGGGCGTTATTCGTTAGTCGATTAATGGCTTCCTGAATATGTCCCCGGGTGTAAGCGACGGCTGCCGATCCAATGAGCGCCCTTATGTCGTTAGGATTCTTGGCAAGAATTCGGTGGTACTCGTCTTCCGCTTCATCCAGATTTCCTTGTCCGAGATTGAACAACGCCGAGCTTGCTTGCACCATCGTGCTTTCGGGGTTGATGAGCCGGGCTTGCTCAATGGCGCTCGATTCAAGATCCGTAAATCCTGCGACATGGGAGCTTTGAGCTATTAAGAGGGACATGGCAGCCGAATAAATCGCGCCATAATGGGATGCCATCAGCATTGGATTCTTATACGCAGGGCCTAATCGTTGGGATTCTTCGAATGCCTGGGCCAGGAGTTTCTTGGCCTTCTCCTGGCTTCTTTCGGCTTTGATGGGATCTGTGGCTTTGAGTTGCTCTGCTTGATCGATATAGATGCCTCGCATGTTCATTAATGCGCTGGGATTGTTCGGAAGAATAGTTCGGGCAGCTTCAAATGCTTTTAATGCCAAGTCGTTGTTTTTGAGCATCCGCAGGGTCACGCCCAAGTTATTCGCGGAGCGGGAGTATTCCCGAAGCAGGTATTCAGATATTGGGGCGTTGCTGTTGACCTGAAGTTTCTGCACGGTCTCTGCATAAGGGCCATCGAGCAGCTTCATGTTGTGGGCATAGACAGCCGTTGCGTCGATATCGGTAAAATCCTTGATGGGCAAGGCGACCAAGCCGTTGGGAATGGATTGATATCCCAAGGAGGAAATCATATCGGGGTGCATGAAGGCCGCAGAACGAAAGCGTCCGTCCGGTTCAAGCAGCATGGTCTTAGCCCGTTCGATGGTGCTTGGTATGTTGGTGGATGCAATTTCCGGGATGTTGAGTTGGGCTGCCAGATATCGTTGATACGATGCGCGGTCCAGGTCGGTTGAGTTGACGATGACTTTGGGCCAGCCTTGTTCGCGGGCGAAAAACCGCAGCAGATCGTCAATCGGCAGCCCGGCGGTGAAGAGCATGGACTTGTCTTTGCATGAAAGGATTATGTCTTGAGCATAGCGGGTAAACTCGTAAGGCCGACTCGAGGTTATGAGCGGACGGTTAGCATTCCATATAGCTATAGGCGCCAGCACTTGCAGGAAAGCCAGGCAGCCCCAAGCGATTCTAAGGAACGGATTTGTCTTGGAATTCGACAGTCGGGCCTTCAATAGCCAATACCCGCCTAAGTAGCCGACCCATGAGGCAATCAGCATATATGACAAAATCACAGAGGATCTTTGGCCCAGGAAATTCATGGGACTGAACCGAATTTCCAATAATAGAATCAGACCCAAGGCATTAAGAACAAGTAAGGTCGAGGTAGTGAAAAAAATGGTTAAAGAGTTTCCTGTTCGCTGGTGTTTGGGGACGAATAGGGCGTAGCCCCATGGCGCCAAGGTGGTGAGAAGGATCAGCAATCCTCCAACACTGGGCAGGCTGCCTTTTAATTCACGATATTGCTTTCGCCAGAGGTCCACCAAAACAGTCCAGAAATTGCCGAATTCGCCGTAGCCATAATCCGGGGTTTTCGACATCATGAAAGGAGGAACCAGATAGAACATCAAGCCCAACAAGCCAAGTGCCGCTACAGTCAGAAGGATCTTTCGGGAGAACTCTCCACGGCGAAAAAGGACGTAAAGCACCAAGGTGACGAACAAAGGCGCCAAGCCGATCATGAGCGCGTTTTCCGTCATGCCAAGACCATAGAGAAAAACGGCAAAGAAAAGCCCCTTTCTGCTCCCCTTCTCCCGGCTATAACGCAGGGCCAGGTAAAAACAGAGCAGCAGCAGGAACGTATCGAAGTGGATATGGGATGGAGCGGTGGCTGTCAGCCAGAATGGAAGGGCGAAAATTAAAAGTAAACTGGCCAGAACAGCCCCATATTCCAACGCTTTTCGTTGAATGTCGGCCGGGGCGTCCATGACACTGGAGTCATAGAGAGGCGCAAAAGTCATTAATTTATAGAACAGCACGACACATAAAGCGCCAAATGCCGCAGAAATGAGGGTGGTATTGAGCACCATGGAGCCCGGCAAGATGGCGTTAAGCATCTTCGAAAAATAGATATATGGAAGATGCAGCGTCGAAGGGATGTAATATAAGTCGCAGATGGCATTTAGTATTTGCGCCGAAACGCCGCCCGTGATTTCCTGGGATCGAGTAATAAAATAGGCAATGAAAGCGGCCGCTCCAAGTATCCAGGGGAGTAGGCTTGCCATACGTAATTTAGTTGTGATTTGTGTCATGTTGGTTGTCTTCTATACGCGTTGATTTCTTAACATTCTACCACACGTGGTTTTTCAGGGAAATCGAAAATGGAACGATTTCTGGGGTGTGGATGCATATGGAGTGGTTATAGAGAAGCAGATTTGCGATATTCGATGGGTTAATGCATTTGCAAAATAGGCCGGTCGTGCTCTTCTTTTCTGTCCGGAAACGACGAAGAGGCGCTCAGCGGAGTGAGCGCCCTACCCACGGCGAAGAGAAAGTATGGTCACACCTAAAGTAGGGTCTGTCATCCTTGTAAGATTTCCATTCTCCGATCTTTCCTCCAGCAAATTGCGCCCAGCTTTCTTCGCAAGTTTCGTGCTTTAAAACAAAGATTTTGCCGAATAGTTGTACAAAGCCCCGGCAGCGATTTCGTTGCCGTAGGCGCTCCAGTGTCGGTCGCAGGCGAGGTAGCAAGCGGGCCAGCCGTTGGGGGCGGAGCGGATGGGGGGGAGGAGGTCGAGATAAGTCATGTTGAGCGAGCGGCATAGTTCGTTGAGTTGACGGGGCAAGGGCGGTTCGCCGGTCTTTTCGACGCAGAGGATGTCGGTGTCGCAGGGGATGGTTAGGACGACGATTTTCTTATCCGGTGCGGCGGCTCGGAATTGTTCGAGGACGTATTTAAGCCGGTCCCACTGAGCCGGCGTGTAGTCGAAATATCCGGCGTAGTTTTCTCTGGTTCCTGCCTCGCGATGACGGCGAAGGCTTTTCAGGTATTTGACGAGGTTGCCGGCATAGGTGAATTGGCGCAGGAGGTTTTCGAGATAGCGCGCGGGGGTGTTGGGATTGCGGGCAGGGGTTTTGGTCAGTTCGTAGTTGGGAGATTCCCCGATGTAATAGGGGCGCAGGCGTCCTTGATGGGTCTTCAGGCCATATTCGTAGTCGTCGTCGAGGAAGTCGTTGTCGGGCAAGAGGGCGATGAGGATGGCGTTGTGCTCGAAGCGGCTGGCCAGGCTTTTGTAAAGCTGAAGATATTGCGTGGGGCCGAAAGCGCCGGAGGTTCCGAAATTCAGGTGTTCGATGCCGGTGAGTTTTTCGAGCCGGTCGCTGAGGCGGTCGGATCCGGCAATGCCGTAGCCTTCCATGAAGGAATCGCCGAGGACAAGGACGCGAGGCTTTCCGTTCGCCGCGGGCTGGCGTTCGCGGTCCCGGGCGCCGTAGGAGTTGGCTCGATAGGTTAAGTTGAAGCAGGGCGATATATGCTTGTAGGTGGAATAGGGTTCGTGCCAGACGCCAAAATCAGGATTTAGATCCGCCCAGTAACGGGAGAAGACGTTGTTGAGGCTGTAGGACGGTTTGGAAATTTTCAGGCGTCCGGTTTTGCAGAGCAGCGCCAGCCCCGCTTCGAGCAGGACAAAGCTCAGGAGCAGCGAAAAGAATAACGGAAAGAGAATGCGTCGTAGGCGTTTCATGAGAATAAGAATAGGAATTTGAACCACGAATGAACACGAATGAGCACGAATGGGATACGCAAAGCATGAGCAGAACGATTCCATTTCTCTTCGTGTTTATTCGTGTTCATTCGTGGTTGGATTTTTTGTGTTTTCGCGCGAACAACAGGTAAACAGCCCCGGCGGCGGAGATCAGGAAGCCGGAGAGGAGGATCATGCCGTGGACGATGAAGCCGGTGGCGATGGCGTCGACGGGGGCGATGCCGCAGAGGATGTAGCCGGCGGCCCAGCCGGCTTCGAGGGTGCCGAAGCTGCCGATCATGTTGATGGGCAAGAGTCCGGTGACCAGCTCGCCGGACGAGGCGAGCATGTTTTTGAAGAAGCCGATGTCGATGCCCATGTAGGTCATGGTCAGGTAGAAGAAGGTGTAGATGCTGAGTTGAATGACGAGGCTGGTTCCAGGCAGGACGAGATACCGCTGCCGGAAGGACAACGCGTGCCATTGCGCATCGATTTGTCCGGCGGCCAGGTCGATGCGTTGGGCCAGTCGCTGTCCTTTTTGTCCGGCGAGTCTGGCCAGTCGGGCGAGAACCCGGCAGGCGGTTTTGAGGAACCAGGGCAGAAAACAAAAGCCGGTCGCGAGGCCGACGCCTACCAGGGCGAGGGCAAGGATCATGGCCGTTCCCAGTTGGCTGTCGATTTCAGTGTAAGCCAGCCCCAGGGAGAGCAGCATCAAAAGGGCAATGCTGGCTACGTCGTAAAGGCGCATGATCAGCAGGGAGACGGAGCCGGCCACGATGCCTTTGGGGGTGAAGGCTTTGATGAGGATGGGCAAGGTTAGTTCGCCCATGCGAAACGGCAGGATGTGATTGAGAAAGGCATGAATGCCGGTGATGGCGGTCAAGGCGGCATAGTGTCGGTCCTGCACGATATAGGCCAGGCGTACGGCGCGAAAGAAGGTGGTGATCAGATAAAGACCGCAAAGCAGGGCAATCTGGCCGATGGTCAGGCGGGCTGCCAGTCGCAGAAGATCCTGCGTGGTGATCTGGCTGATCAGCGCCGCGATCAACAGGATCGAGAGGATTAGGAAGACCACGGTTGTTATTAACTTTTTTCGCGAAAGTTTCATGATGCAGGAGAATAGAAATCGAACCACGAATGAACACGAATTAACACGAATAAAGAGTAGCCTGAGTGTCGAGGCCCATGCAAATGCTTTGTTTCAGCCATTGTAATTATGATTCAGGCTTTAACTAGGGAGTTTGTTAAAAGACCCATGAAGAGCCTCGCGTCAACGCAGATCTTCTCCTATCTCACTCATAATCATAATCTTAATCGTAATCCTAATCTCTTCCTGGATAAAAAAATGGAGATTATGATTAAGATTAGGATTACGATTATGAGGTGCAATCAGAACGGCATCCTACCGACATAGACTCTAAGAACGCAGATCTTCTCCTGTCTCTCTCATAATCCTATTTGTGTTCATTCGTGTTTATTCGTGGTTAAAGATTTTTGTCTGAACGAGCGGCAGGCGGGACTCGTTCATGCTCAAAGCATCCTGCTGCAAGTTGCCGAACGCGAGGCCGGCTTTTTGCCAGAGGGTTACGGTTTTTTGCAGGGAGGGCAGGCCGCCCTGTAAACGGCTCAGGCGGTAGACCCATTGGAGGCGCGGGGGCAGGCGTTGCAGCGCTTCGGCGTCGTGAAAAAGGTTGTGAAAATGCCCGTCCACGATGTAGCCGACGGAGTTGGAACCGGGCGCCGTGACGCGGCGTTTTGCCTGGTAGCGGCCGAGGATGGCGCTCAGGCGGGGACCCAGCAGGTTCATGAACGTGAGCCCGGCCGGCATAAAAGGGGTCAGCAGGCCAAAGGGAATTTCCACCAGCTTCGTCCCTTCCCAGCGGAAGGGGTGGTGAGGCAAGTGGGTGAAATCGAAACGATGAGGTCGTCGCATGGGGAAGATGCTGGAGTCATAACGATAGCCGAGTTGTGCGAGGAGCTGGATGTCGGCGGCGCTGACAATGCCGCAGGGCGCCCGATAGCCGACTGGTTGTTGTCCGAATCGACGAAGATAGGCTTCGGTTCCTTTATCGATTTCTTCGGCATGGGAGGTGTGCATGTCTCCGAAGGTTTCGGCGGCGTGCGAATAGCCATGAACTTCCACGGGGATGCCCGCCTTCTGCAAGGAGTCGAGAATGGGGTGGCCGTTCTCCAGGAGCTGGCCGGTCACAAAGGCGGTAGCCGGAAGCTGTTCTTGGCCGATCCATTCGAAGAACGGTGCGGTGCGGTCCAGGATGCGATAGCTATCCGTCCGGGCATAATCCGGTTCGATGTCGAACGTGAGGTAGACTTTGGCGCAAGGGAGTGATGGAGCAGGGGCGGGCTGGGATTTAAAAGAGTCCATGACGTTTGTTTAAATATGTAGAATGGTATTTCTTACTTCTTTAGATCGATCTTAGCTGGAGACCCCTACTTTACAATTAGATAATTACGGAAGCTGCATGTAGGGGGCCAGATAAGGAAAAAAACGAAGCCTTTCTTGCTCATTGAATGCACTGAACGTATAGTTCCGTTAACTTTGGGCGGAAATGATGTCGCACGGCCATCCGGGGCGCCTCGCGCAAGGGGGAAAGGGAACGAAGCATTCGTAATGCGTATGGATTATTTTCATAAGCGGCTGTTATAGAAAATTTTGGGTGCACTTGATGAGCCGGAAGACGTGGGGATATATATTGGGTGGGTTGCTCCTGGCTGGGTTGTTCGTTCGGATATTCTTTTTTGTACATGGGTTGGCGAAATTGCCGGTTTCGACCGACGAGAGCATTACGGTTCTTCAAGCCCGTGAAATTCTTCGAGGGCAGTTTCCTCTTTTGTTCATGGGGCAGCCCTATCTTTTTCCCTTGGAATCCTATTTGCATGCGCCGTTGGCGGCCTGGGCGCCGGCCAACACGTTCGGCGCTCGCTATGTGGCCTTTCTGTTGGGATTGATGTCGACGGGCTTAGGGGTGTTGATTCTTCGGCGTTTGGGCGGGTTGGCGGTGACTTGGCCTGGCTTGCTCTTGCTGATGTTTCCCTCGTCGTATGTTTTGATGCTGACGTCCGCGTATGCGCTGCCGGGATATAGCGCGAGTATTTTTCTGAGCACGCTGGCCATTTTCAGCGTGCTGCAATATCGCTTTGGAAATCCTCCAAGGTTCTTCTGGCTGGCGATAGCGGGCTTTTCGGCGGGGCTGGCCTTTAGCGGGCACATGCTGACGTTGCCGGCCTTGCTGGCGGTCACGGCGGCGTCCGTGTTCGCGATTCGGCGGCCTCGCCAGTTGGCGGGCGGGGGCGTACTGCTTTTTAGCGCCTTGGCGGTTGGATTGATCCCTTATTTTCTGGCCAAATTGATTATTCATAACGCGCATCGAAATGTTTCAGGGCTTTTCAGCGCGCACGATGCTTTCGCCCGTTTTTGGCCGGTCTTCATGAAGAAAACGCTGCCGTCGGCGATGGGTCTAACCCCGACGCTGGCTCCCGATTCCGGCACGCTGCCCATTTTTGCCTGGTTGATCGTTCCGTTTGCCTTGGTCTGGTTGAGCGTTTTGGCGGCGACGACCTGGGTGGCTTTAAGGGGCTTGATCGCGTGGCTTCGGCGACGGGAAGATTCGGCTTTTGTCCCTGCGCTAATCTTTTCAGGTTTGCTCTGGGCGAGCATGGTGCTGTTTCTGTTCACTCGCCGGGCGGGCCCCGGCGATTACCGCTATCTCATTCTTACCGCCTGGAGTTTTCCTTTTGCGCTAGGGGTGTTGGGAATGCATTTCCATTCGACCGCCTGGCGGATGGCCGTGGGGGGCTTGGCGCTTGTTTTGGTGGGGATCAACGCCGTGGCTGGAGTGTCGGTGGCGACCCATTGGGGAGATGAGAAGACGATGAACGCCGCGACGCTTCGGCCTTCGCTTCAGCCGGTTATCGAGTACTTGAAGGCGCAGGGGATTCGTCATGCGGTTTCCTCGTACGGCACGTCCTATCGCTTGACGTTTTTAAGCGACGAAGAGATTGTGTGTTCGCAGCCGATCAACGAGCGCTTTCCGGGTTGGCCGATGCCGTATCGGGACGCGGTGCATGGTGCGACCAACGTGGCGTACGTGTTGGGGAGGCATCATCGATTCATGACGCCAGACGATTTCGAGGAGGATCTGTCGGCCATGAACGTGGAGGCGACCGTCGCCACGTGCGGCGTTTACAAGGTCTATCATGCCTTTCGTTCGTCCCGGCCGATGGACACGGCATCGCGTTCTGCGTTGGGCGATTTCTTTAAAGCCACGGTCAGCCACAATCCGGCGACAGCCGGACGATTGGTGGACGAGACGCCCGAGTATTGGCGCTGCGACGGCTATCTTCAGACGACGGGCATGTGGGTGCAATTGGAGTGGGAGAAGCCCCATTCGGTCGGCGCGATTTCTCTGGACCACGGAGAATCGAAGCTGGATTTTGCCGATCGTATTCATGTCGATGTGCTGGCCGGCGGGACTTGGAAAAGAGCGCTGGAAAATATTTCCGGCCGCCCGGCGCCGTTCAAGTTTCAGAACATGCACCCGGTTTATGGCCATTACATTTCCCGTATCGAATTGCCGTCCCATGAAGCCATTCAAGGCGTGCGGATCGAAGTGGCCAAGCCGCGGAAGAATAATGCCTGGACGCTTGCGGAAGTGCAGGTGGTGGAAGGCGAGCCTCATTCTCCGTAACGCGGCTGCATCCTGACACTGCCGCAACAGCGGACGGCGACGCCCGCCTGCAACGCTGTGCGTAGCACTGCGGGCAGGGAGCCGTCCCTACCTTTTTTGCCGTGGGTAGGGCGCTCACTCCGCTGAGCGCCGTGTTTTCCTGTCAAACATGCGGCACTGTCCGGATGCGCCCGTTGCAGCTACAAGAAGTTTTGTATTTTTGGAGGGTCGCGCTCCGTCGCGACCGGTAGAAGAAGGTTCCGATACCCTTTTCTCTTGCTCCGCATGAACCCTGCCGTTAATCTCACCGCGATTTGGATTAAGACATGAAAAATATTCGCTGGTCTCTACTGGGCTGGGTGGGGGTTGCGGTTTTGGCGGTGGCTTTGCGGGTGATGATTTTCTGGGTTAGCAGCACGCACATTCCGGCTTTTGACGACGAGTGCAAGATTGCCTTGCAGGCCAAGCAAATCGCGAGGGGCGAACTTTCCTTGTTGATCCTGGCCTCGCCGTACTTGTTTCCACTCGATGCCTACTTGATGGCGCCCATCGTTAATCTTCTGCCGCGAAATGCCTTTGGCGCCCGCGCGATGGCGTTTGGATTTGGATTGTTGACGGTGGTTCTTTCGCTGCTCGTTCTTCGTCGGTGGGGACGGTGGCGCGAGGTATGGCCGGGGGCGCTGCTGATTTTGTTTCCCTCCGCATATCTGCTGACGCTGCAAAGCGGCGTGGCTTTGCCGGGCTATCCGACGCTGATGCTCCTGTCGACGCTGGTCATTTGGCTGGCGCAACGACAAAACGATAAAGATGGGCGGGGTCTGCCGATCGCTTTGCTGACGGGGCTGGCCGCCGGGCTGGTGTGCAGCGACACGTTGCTGGCGGTACCGGTGCTTTTGATGGGCGGGCTGATGATCGTGCTGCGGCGTACTTGGCGTGCGACCTGGATGTCGCTGAGCGCCTATTCGTTGGGGGTGCTTCTGGGTTTTCTGCCGCATCTGGCGGCCAAGTATGTGCATAGTGGGGCCTTTGGGGCGGTATCGCAGTCCATCGCGCTTTCTTCGGCGGTGAAGAGGCTGTTGCAGCCGGCCTTGAACTTTGTCCTGCCGTCCGCTTTCGGTTTTGCCTGCCCGCTGTTTCCCGACACGATCGAGCGGCTTTCCTGGATGTCGGGCTATGAAATGGTTGTCGGGATCGTCTGGCTGTTGCTGATGCTGGCGGCGACCTTTGTAACGGTCTTCGATTTTTTTGCGCGCTGGCGGCGGGAGAAGCGTCCGGCGGTATCGGCGGGATTGTTTTTTGTCGGCGTTTCGTGGCTGGGGTTGGCGCTTTTCGCCGATAGCGGCCGCTCGCATTTTCATACGTATCGCTACATGATTCCGCTGGTATGGAGTTTCCCGTTTATCGTGGCCTGGCTGTACCGGTCGGCCGGGCGGGCCGGACGAATTGTCTTGGGGGTCTTGTCCGTTGTCTGGCTGGCGGCCAATGCCGGCGCTTCCATCGAGTTGATACAGCAATGGTCTCATCCGGGGATTGCCGAGCGCCTGAAGGGCTACGATTTGACGCCGGTGATTCGGTATCTGGATCAAAGGGGGATTAATCGGTGTCATGGGACTTATGTGGACGCGTATCGCATCACCTACGAGACGGACGAGCGGATTATTTGCAGCCAGCCGTACAACGAGCGTTTTCCGGGCTGGATCGTGCCTTTCAAGGAGCAGCTCGTCGATCCTGCGACGAACATGGCGTATGTCCTGAGCGACACCTATCGCTTTCTTCCCGAAGATTTCGAAAGGGATTTGGAGACGATGGGCGTTAAATACCGGAAAGAAACTTGTGGGCATTACGAAGTCTACACGGATTTTGAGTCGCCGATTTCGAGCGCGGAAGAAGGCGAGGAAGTGACTGCGTTGCACGGCGCCGTCAGTCATTATCCGGGAACGGCGTCCAATCTGGTAGACGGGTTGCCGACGTACTGGCGGTGCGAGGGGTTTAACCAGCAAACCGGGATGTGGGTTGAAGCGACGTGGACGGGCCCGCGCACGATTCGCCGCATTCACTTGGATCATGGGGTTGCAGCCCGAGACAACGCCGAGCGCATGAACGTCTACCTGTTGGTCAACGGGAGCTGGCAGAAAATCCTCGACAATGTGTCAGGCAAGCCGCTGCCTTTTGACTTTCGAAATAATCATCCCATTTATGGTTCTGCCGTCGCGGATTTGCATTTGCCCGCGGGCGCTCCGGCGGCTGAAGGCGTGCGGCTTGAAATCACGGAACCACGCCGTAAGTTTGCCTGGACCCTGGCGGAAATAAGCGTTTATGCGGACGCTTTGGCCAGGTAAAACGGGGCCAGGCGGCCCCGTCTCCAAAATCCATTGAGGTATTGTTCTTGGAGCCGGGACGACCTCGTCCCGGCGCTTGGACGATGAGTCGGATCACAGCCGGGTGGTGTGGCCGATCAGCACTTTGTCGTCCTCCACCGGCACGTCATGAGGCGTTGAAATCGGCAGCCGTTTATCGGTGCGTCCGTTGTACACGCCCAGCCACAGCGAATAATCTCCCCTTGGAAGATCGGCCGGCACGACGTACTCGATGGGATAAACATTCTTTTCGCAGGCGGTCGCCTGCCAAAGGGGAATGGTGATGACGGCCTTCAATTCGTCGTTGCGATCGATCAAATGGACGAACGCGAAATATTCGGTGAAATGTTGGAAAGGGAATCGGCTGAGCTTCATGGCGCAGTGGATGTTGGTAGGACCGGCGGAGAGCGCCGGGGGAATTTGGATATCGATCAGTTCCACGGCCCGTCCGAAGGCGATGCCGGCCAGCGGGCCGGGGGCGGTGGGCGGGACTTCGATAGGCGTTGTTCGAAGCCAGGCGGGGCGTTGTCCGGCGGCGACGCTTCGATTCAATTCGGAGACGAGGGTTTCCGTTTCGGGTTTTAATTCCCAGCGGCCGATCCGGCACATGCCGGTGACGCATTGTAGTTTGAGGTCCACGGCGCAAGGGACGAAGGCTTTTTGAAAAACGCGGGTGAGGACCTGGGGTTTGTCCGGCGATGGGCGGGTAACGCTCAGCGATTGAACGGCGGACGCGCCGAAGAAGAGGTCCTCGACGGACAGCTCGACGGCGGTATTGGTTTCGAGAGGGAACACTTCGCAGTCCAGGCGATAGATGCCCGCGGCCAAGGGGGCGTTTCGACTCAAAACGAGGGCGTCTCCGGATTTCAGAAGCTTTCCGGCGGCATCGGTTCCTTCCAGGTATTTGGCGCTTGCGACGTGGCGAAGGGCCGTTTCGTCGGCGGGCAGCGAGTGGGCCGCTCCGGTTCCGTTCCAGAGCTGATAATTGGCGCGGTCGCGGTCGTCGGGCAGCAGCGCGATCCAGGCATCGCCCACGGCCGCCTGCGCGCGGACGGCGACATGCCAGGCATTGGAGAGAAGCGGTTTGGCTTGCAGCGGCGCTTCCAAGGTCACGATCCGGCTTTCGTAAGAGGCGAGCCGCTCGACGCGCTGTTGTCCGCCCACGGTCAGCTTGACTTCGGATGGCCAGAGCCCCGATTGAACCGCCAGCGTCAGGGTGGTGGGGGCCTGGGGAAAGATCAGGCCTTTCTCCAGGGCGGGCCCGGCCGGAACATGAAACATCCGATCGTTGCGCGGGAAGACCGGGCCATTGACAAAAATCCATTCGTGATGCCCCGGCATAGGGACCGAGGGAACGGGCGCGATACCGGCGGCATTCCAGAATTGGCCGTTCATCACGGGAACCTTCACGGAAGAATTCCTGAACGCCGGCAGATTGTCGTCCTCGAGCTGCATGGTCCGGACCGATTGCGGACAGCGGACGGGGATGAGGCGTTCGTCGACGAGTTCGGTATGGACGGTTTTGGCGACGGACCGCAGTTCTTCCCGCTGCCAGAAAAAGTGTTCGCGCCGGGCTCCTGCGCCCAGTTCCAACAACGTCAGCAACGCCAGCGCCACGGCCAATCGCCGCGCGGGTTTTCGGGAAGCGTGCCAGAATTGTCCCAGCGTCCAGCCGACCGCCAGGCAAAGCGGCCACTGCAAAAAAGCGAAATGAAAAGCCTGGATTTGGGGTTTGCCTGCGATCGACAGGAGAACGGCCCAAAACGGAAAGAAGCTTACCACCGCCGCAAAGAGCAGCACCCGGTCCGGCGACCTCCGCGCGCGCCAGGTTTTCGTCAGGGCGATGGCCGTCAGGAGGCAGGCCAGAGCGGCGGCGAAGACAACCGACCAACCGAGCGCCTGCAAGACTAGCGGGGTGTTGTTTGCGAAGCACATGGAAAGGCGCTCGCCCAAAGGCAGCTCAAAAAACTTGGCCGGCACGTTGTAGTTCTTGATGAAGATAAAATTATCCCACGTGTCGCGCCAGGTCCGTTCGGGGTTGATGAAAAACTGCGGGATGGCGATCAGCACGCCCGAAACCAGCCCGGCCAGCACGAGCAGCGACCGGCGAAAGAATCGCCCGATGTGGCGATCCGTCAGCAGCGTTTCCAGGAGTAAAAAACTAAAAACGACGCCGCCGGACAGAAAGCCCTGGTACTTCGCCGCAAAGGCGAAGCCGGTGAACATCCCCGCGGCGAAAAGAGCCGCATGGGCTTTGCGATGGGCATACCAGCCCGTACAGAGGATGATGCAGGCCGTGAACAGATCCACCCCGATATCCCCGGTGGCGAAATGGGCCACGACGATCGACAGCGGCGCGATGGCGGACAACGCCATGCAGAAAAAGGCGAGGGGGCGCGGCAAGCCCAGGAGCCTCGCGGCCGGCCAGGCCATCAAGACCACCAGCAACCCATAAAAAACCCGCAATGCGCGCGACCAATAAAACAACTCCTGGCGGGAAGGGACTCCGGGCGGAGCCAGCCCGACCCCTTCGCTTAACCAAGTCCTGGCGCCGAAGATCGGACGCAGAAGCCATTCGTCGACGTGATTCAGAAACAACGGATAACCATCGTAGAATAAACTGCCGACATACCAGACGTAACGATCGTTCAGATAATTGAACAGCGCACTGACTTGCTTGGCCTCGTCGGGGTGAAAAAGCACCTCGTCGTTCAGGCCGCGGAAAAGCCCGGCCGTTCTGAGATAAAAGCCCAAGCCAACGATCGAAAGTCCGACCGCCAACGCGAGCCAACGGGATTTTGTATTACGCAGCATGCGATGCATATAACGGAAATGGACGAAAAAGTCGATAAGGCGAAGGTTTTCCAATCATTGGAAAACGGGCCGTAAAATTTTCCAATGATTGGAAAAGGGTTGATTTGAAGCTTTTGAGCACTCATCTTGTGTCGTGAAAAGGCGTGGAAAAAGGGTTGAAAAGGAGATGGCGATGAGAATGCACACAAGGTGGAAGAGTCTCCCGATATGGATCTGGAGTCTATCGTTGGCCGTGGCCGGCGTTGCCGGGGCAGCGGACGACGTCAATGCTCCGGTGCCGTTGCGCGACGAGTCGGAGGCGCCTGTCGTGGTGGAGACGCCGGTTCCCGAGCGCGTCCGGCTGGCCGAGCCCAAAGGGTTTTATGAAAAGTATCTGTCCGGCCGCTTGGAGTTGGGAACTCGCATCACGAAATACTCGTTGAAGGAAACCAAGCGCGGCGAAAAGAACAGAGGGTCTTTCATCGGCAGCATCAACGAGCTTCACGAGGACCAGGACTACGCGCCGACAAAAGTGTACGGGCAATACAAGGCAACCAAGTATTTGGGCGTGGGCATCTCCTACGACCATGTGCGGGCCATCACGAAGGATGGGCCGCTGGAAAACAATACCGACGGAAACGTCGACGCCGCGGGCCCCATTGTCTATGCATTGGCCTGCTATCCCAACAAAACCATACTGACGCCCTTTGCCGAGTTGGGATGCGTTTTTTATTCGGCGGATTTCGAGGAAGATCCCGGCTGGTCGGAAAACGGCCTTCGGCAAATGAAGGTCGACGATACGACCGGCTTGGTGCTGGGGCTGGGTTGCGATGTGACCGTCTATCGACGATTTTCGATCAACGCCTACTTTCGATACGTCGAGGCCGGCGAGATCGATGCGAAATTTTATCGGGCCGGGGATCTGCTCCTGACCGGCTCTTTTCCCATCAGCCACTACGCCTATGGATTGGGCGCGAAGTTCACTTTTTAACCGTACAGGATTTGTTCAAGCATGCGTGACATCATGGCGGATTTGAAGCAGGCCAAGGTTCTGGTTACCGGCGCGACCGGCTTTACGGGGGCCGTGCTGGTTCGAAAGCTTATCGAAGCCGGCGCCGAGGTGCGGGCCGTTGCGCGGGCGACGTCCAAGACCGAGGCGTTGGCCGGGCTGCCCATTCAGTGGATTCGCGGCGAGGTGTTCGACGAAGAGACGGTACGGCAGGCGGTGGACGGCGTGGAGTATATCTTTCATGTGGCGGCGGCCTATCGCGAGGCGGGCATCGGCGACGACGTTTACTGGAAGGTTCACGTTCAAAGCACCCAGCTGCTGGCCCAGGCGGCGGTCCGGAATTCCTCCTTCAAGCGATTCGTTCACGTGTCCACCGTCGGGGTTCATGGGCACATCGAGAATCCTCCCGCCGACGAGAACTATCCGTTTCATCCCGGCGACGTTTACCAGAAGACCAAGGCGGAGGCGGAGCTCTGGTTGCGGGATTTTGCGGCCAAGTCCGGCTTGAAATTTGCGGTGATTCGCCCGGCGGCCATTTATGGCGACGGCGACCGGCGATTGTTGAAGGTGTTCAAGATGGCGGCCTGGCCGGTATTCCCGCTGCTGGGCCGCGGCAAATGCCTGTATCACTTGATTCATGTCGAAGATCTGGCGCGGATGATGATGCTGGCGGCGGTGCATCCGGCGGCGGAGAACGAGGTGTTCATCTGCGGCAATCCTTCGGCGGTCACGCTGGAGGAAATGGGCAGGACCATTGCCAAGACGCTGGGTTGTCCTTTTCGCTCGGTCCGCATTCCGGCCTGGCCGTTTTTCCTGGCGGCGGATGTGTGCGAAAAGATTTGCCGACCGTTGGGGGTAGAGCCGCCGATTTACCGGCGCCGGGTCGCGTTTTTCACCAAGGATCGCTCGTTCGACACGCGCAAGATTCGCGAGAAGCTCGGCTACGATTATTTGTATGCCAACGAATCGGGGCTGGAAAAAACCGCGCGCGACTACGTGGCGCGCGGCTGGCTGAAGGCGAAGCCTTCGTAACGACAAAGATTCAACGAGGTCTACCGTATGGGGAGTCATGCAGCGCAGGAAACCGATCGAGCCAGCCTTCTGCGCTGGCGCGTCTTGATGGCCTTCGTTTTTTTGTTGGGCCTGGGCCTGCGCGTCTTCAAAGCCTGGACGATGCAGTGCAGCGCCAATCCTGATTTCGGCGTAGCCGCCTTGATGTCGAAACACATGGCCGAGGGCCTGGATTTCCCCATATTTTTTTATGGGCAGGCTTACATGGGAAGCCTCGAGCCGGCGATGGGCGCGCTGTTTTGCCGGTTGTTCGGGACCTCCGGATTTGCGGTCAACCTGGGGACGGCATTGACCGGCTTTTTTATCCTGCCGCTGGTTTATCTGTGGGCTCGCGATGCGGGCGGGCGCCGCGCCGGCCTGGCGGCCGTGCTTTTTTGCCTGGTCGGTTCCGATACGACCTTTCACTATGGAGTCGCGCCGCGCGGGGGCTACATGACGTTGATGGTCTGCGGACTGCTGACCTTGTGGTTGTCCCTGCGCATCGCCGTTCGCCTTTCGCGCAACGAATCGGTGTCGGTATGGCCGTATGTCTGGCTTGGGTTGGCCGCCGGTTTGGGGTGGTGGTCGCATCAATTGGCGGTCGTTTTCTTTATCGCCGCGGCGGGCGTGTTGCTCTTGGGTTTTCGAAAAAAAATGCTGACTCACGGACTCTTGCCGGCAAGCCTCGCGTTTTTGGCGGGCAGCCTGCCCTGGTGGCTTTGGAATGCCGCTCATGGATGGGCTTCGTTCGGCTTTGCCGGTTCCCTGGGACAAGTTTCGTTGCAAGCCGGCTTCCAGAGTCTGGCGCATCAATTTTTGAATCTGGTCGAACTCTCTCTTTCTCGCCCGGTGGCGAATGGGTTTCGCTTGATGCTGCTCGTGATGCTTATCGGCTATTTCCTCGTGAAATTCGTCCGGGAAAAATGGCGGGGCATCGAGTCGGATCGATTCCTGCCCCGGGCCGGCGCTGTGGCCGTTGTGTTGGCGATGACGGCCGTCTATGTGACCTCTAAATATGCCAATATTCCCGTCAGCCGGTATCTGTTGCCCCTGTACCCGGCGGTAGCGGTCATGATCGCCGTGAGCGTCGGCGATCTTCTCGGGCGCTTTCGTTTTCCTTGGGGCTGGCTGGCCTTGGCGGCGGTGATTCCTTCGCACATCCTGCTTTTGCCGAAAATGACGGAGAGCATCGACGAAGGGACCTTGTATTGGACGTCCGCGCAGAAATTGGCCGGCGCCCTCGGACCGTTGTGCGACGGAATCTGTTTTGGCCCCTTTACCCGATACTGGATCAATTTCGCCACAGACGAAAAGTTGTGCGTGGCCTGTCCCCCCAAGGAACACTATGAGCCGTATGCGCGCCGGGCGGAGCTCGCGGAAAACCCCGCCTTTCTGGATGATTTTCACGGCGTCAGAAAGTTTCTGGCCATGACGTGCGCCCAAGGACAGTCCGAGATTATGCATCATGCGCTCGTGACCTATGGAACGACGCCCCCTCCCGACAATTGGCGCTATGTCGAGCCCTCCGCGTTGTCCGATGTCCAGGATGAGGAAGGCCGGGATTTCCGACCCGCGATTTCCGATTATTGTCTGGATACCGCCTGGGCTGCGAGAGGAACGAATCCCGTACAACTGACGGCGACATTCGATCGCCCTCGCGCCTTAAACGGCCTGCGTTTTTTGAGCCCGAACGATCGGTATCCGGGTCGCGTGACCATCGAGGGCCAGGCCGACGGCGACGAAGCCTGGCGCCGTTTGCTCGACGTCCCGCAAGTTACCGATTTCTTTTGGTCGGGACCTCGCATCATGGTGGCGGGTATTCAGTATTTTCAGGAATTCCGTTTCACGGCGCCGACCGGAGGTCTTCGCCGCCTGCGGCTGACCGTTGAAGCCTTGCCACGTTGGGGGGAGACTTCGCTGGGCGAAATTCTGTTTCTCGAGGCGGCGCCCGAGACCGAAGACGCGTTGCCTTCCGTGGAGCAATGCGCCGAAGCCTTGAAGCAAAAACAAATTCGCGTGCTGCATGCGCCCCGCTGGCTGGCCGGCCGTATCGCGCAGGTCAGGCCGGACTTGAAGATCGAGCCGCTGCCGTCGGCGTTGACCCGAACCCTCCAGGATGAAATGCGCCGCGATTCGTCTGTTCCGTATCCGATGGCCGTGAATGCCGTCACCGGTTTAATCTTGGACGAGAGAGATGCGCCCCGAACCCGCGAACGATTGGCGGCCAGTGGACTTGATTGGACCGAAACGTCTTTAGGGCGGTACCGCTTGCTGGCGGTCGATGGGTCGGAGTCGGAGAGCGGGCGTTCTCTCGGCTTGTGCTGGACGGAACTTGGTTGCTTCAATGTGAATACGACTCTTCCACGATGATGGTTTCTTTCGGCAAGTAAAGCCGTGCCTCGCGGAGCAAAGCCGGCGGACAAGGGCTGTAATACATTTGCTCGAGTTTAAACTCTCCTTCGCCATCCAGGCGAGCGAGCACATAAAGATCCCCGAGGCTGTCGTCGACCGGCAGCAGCCAGGTTGCGTCGAGATGTCCGGATGCGACCGGAGGCTTTCCTTCGTAGAGCAGGCGGCTTCCCTGGCGAATGGCAATGATGGTTTGGCTGTCGCCGGTTTGCGCGCCCATCATGCGCAAGGCCAAGTGGCCCGCCGGCGGGGAGAACGGCGCCGTCAACGTCAGCCAGCCCACGTCGCGCCCGGCCCAATCGTTGTTCCCGAGGCGCGGTTGGGAATACAGGTTGCCGCGACGCGCGGCGCCGAGATCGCGCGTGGTCAGCGTCGGACGATTCAACGTGTCGCGAAAGACCTGCCGGGAGACATTGAACAACGCCATTGGAGCCGAATCGGGCCGGCGCTGGAAGGCCGCATGACGCAGATCCCATAGCCGGGCCACGCGGCTCAAGGCAAGGTGAAACGATTCATGATGATGGGCGGCAACGCCTGCCGCCAGAATCAGGCCCAAGAGGGCGACGCTCAATAAACGGCGCTTCGAGGGCAACCATAAAAGCAAGAAAGTTGCCAGCAGGGTAACGCCCGTAAAAATGGACGCGAACAGCGTGGCCGCGGCATCGCGCGGATAAATATACGACGCCAACGGATTGAAGAGCCCATTGAACAAAGGATGTTCCATCAGGCGCTGGTGGGGCAGGTTGAAGGCTCGTCCGATTTCGGGAAGATCGACGAGCGTGAGCAGCAACATGGCCGCAGAAATGCCGGCCAGAAAATAAAACCAGAGCCGGGCAATGGGGGACGCCCGTTCCAGCGCGTACGCCGCGCCGGGCAGCAGCAGAGGCATGGCTACGAGCAAGTACCGGCCCGGAACGCAGGCTCCGCCGAGTGCGGCGGCATTCGTGCAGGACGTCAGCAAAACCGCCAGAAACGTCAGGCTCAGAGCAGAGGCCATGAAGCGATGGCTCCGATCCGTGGCCCACCAGAGCAGCGCTGCGCCCGCATACCAGGCAAATACCGGCAAAGTTGAAAGCAATCCCTGCGAATCGTAAAAGATGGCCCATGCCGCGGCGGGATGTTGAAACAAGATCGAACCGACGGCGTAAGGTCCGCTGCCGTACAGCCGGTTTTGCAGAAAGGTCAAGGCCAGCAAAGCTCCGAGGCAGATCGTGGAGAGAAGGCCCAGCCGGAGGATCTTGCGCGGCCATCGCTCGTTTCCGAAGAGACCCGCCAGGCCATAAAATCCGATGCCCATCAAGGCGGGGGGAATGAAGCGGGTATGGAGGTACGGCAAGTAGGCGCAGCAGACGGTTGCAACGGCCAGTGAACTCCACGGTTTATCCTTTTGCGCGGCGATGGCCCAGAACGTCCAAACCAGGAGTGCGGCGCCCAACACCTCGGGAAGGAAACGGATGGAATATATCGCCCAGAAGAAACTGAGGGCCAGCGAACCCGTGGCTATAAGGGACGAGCTCTGTCCGGCTCCCGTCCGGCGGCACAACAGAAACATGCCCGCGCAGCCGGCGGCCGCCATGAGGGCCAGCAGGATCTGACGTACGATCAGTCCGCCGGCCCAGAACGGAGCGGCCAGCAGGGCTAGGCCCCAGGGATGGTAGCTGTGGATTTTTCCGGTGGCCGGGTTTTCTACCATGTGCATGTAGGAGAGCTTGGCGCGCCGGTCGTCAGCTTGTGAAGGCAACGGTTCCAGTTGATTGTTCGTTTCCAAGTCGCCGTCCTGGAAAAGGCTTTCCGCTTGGATCAGGTAATGCGCCTCGTCGCCGGCGTGTTCGCCGACCGTGGACGAAAAATAAATGCCCATGATGGAATACAGGATGGCGCAAACCACGAAAAGAATGAGGGCGGGGCGGGCGCCGGGTTGATGGCTTGAGGACGGCGCGGGCGACCCCAGCCAGCGATTGACGATCCCGGCGGCGACAAGAAGGGGGCCGAAAAACAGCACATTGGAGCTGACCGCCGCTCCCAACCGATCGGAAAAGAGCAGCGCGATTCCAACCCACGGCAGCAACGCCAGCGGCTTCAGCCGATGAGCCCAATTGGAATGTACGGCCTTCGATCGCCCCAGCCAGACGCTGCAAAGCGACAAGAAAGCCAGCATCAGAGCCAGGGGAATTCTTAATTCGAGCAGGAAGTTAAAGCGCCAGACATCGAGAAAATGCCCCTGCTTGAGAGGAATGACCAGAATCGGGGGGAAGAGAATGAGCACGACCGCTGGAATGACGGCCGCGCCGAGAACACCAGCCCAGGCAACGATATGCAGTTTCGATTGACGCTCTTCGCTCACTTGTCCTCTACTTAACAAACGGGGCTGGCGGCGTCAATTCAGGGCTTATTCACGGCAGCAATTGTAATTATGACATTCTCCAACAGGTGGACCGCGTTCTCCCTGCCCGCAACGCTTCGCGTAGCGATGCGCAGGCGGGCGAACGCGGTTTGACGTGAAAAAGAGCCCGTCTTCGGAGAAGCCGGGCCACCTTTTGGTTTATAATTACAATTGCTGTATTCACGGCTCGCCTCGAATCTCCCTCGCCTTGATATATTTTTTTATTCATAGTAAACGCCTTTGCAGGAAGGTGACGGTTCGGAAGATCAAGATGAAGACGGCTTTTCATATTCATACGCTGCATTCGGCGGACGGCTACATGTCGTTGCCGGTCTTGCATGCCCGGGCGAAGGCCTGCGGACTGCAAGGTTTGATCGTTACCGACCACAACACGGCGGAAGGCGCGCTTCAATTCGCGAGTCGATACCCGGATTTTCGGACGGTCGTGGGGGAGGAGATTTATACCCGGGAGGGGGAAATAATCGGCCTTTTCCTCCGGCAGACGATTCCCGCCGGACTGGGCGTAGAAGAGACCGTGGCCGCCATTCGCGCGCAGGGCGGGCTGGTGGCGGTTCCTCATCCTTTCGATCGCCGGCGTCCCTCCACGTTACGAGCTGAGGCCCTGGCGCGCATCGAAAACGAGGTGGATATCGTCGAAGTCTTCAACAGCCGGACCTTCGGAGACGAGCCGGACCGCGAGGCCTTGGAGTGGGCCCAGGCACGAAACAAAGCCGTATTGTGGGGGACCGATGCGCATCTTTCCGACGATATCGGGCGGGCGGTTTTTGAGCTGCCGGATTTCTCCGATGCCCCTTCGTTTCTGAACGCTTTGCGCAAGGCCCAGCCTCTTCTGCTGCGCCGGGCTTCGTTCTGGTTTCGGGCGCGCAACCGGCTGAAAAAAACCTGGGGCGCCTATGGGCCTTTGAATCTGCCGGAATCGCTTTGCATGGGCTGCCAACGCCGTTTGTTCCTGGCGTTGGGCGGCGGGTTTGTGTCCATTGAGCAGGTGGAGCAATATGCCGATCGATTGGCGGATCGGGTTTTGGCGGATGGGTTCACTCCCGATGTCGTGGTGGGTTTGGCCAGCGGGGGAAGTTATCCGGCATTCCGCATCGCCGAACGGCTGCGCGTTCCCGTGACCTTGATGCGGGTGTCGCATCCTCAGATTCGTGTTGGGAATTTGGACACCGACGATCTGATCGGCGTAATGTTCCTGCGCAATTGGCTCTATGGGCGAGCCCCGGTTGTGAAGTCGGGGCCCGGACTCGATTTGGCCGGACGGAAGGTGCTGATGGTCGACGACGACTGCACCACCGGCGATTCGCTGGCGGCGGCCTTGAATCTCATCAAACCCCAAGCCGCCGACGTTCGTACGGCGGTCTTGCGCCTTTTGGGCGAGTCCAGCCCACGCCCCGATTATTTCATGGAGAACCGTGTGGGCGCGGTATTGCGGCATCCACGTTTTCCCTGGATACGATATTCGCCTTATTACCGGCCTTACTGGCGGAAGCTGGCTGTTTGCGGTGGAGAAAAATCATGAGCGATCGTCCCATAGAGTTGAGCCTGGTCATTCCTTGTTTGAACGAGGAGAAGACGCTGGCAGCCGCGCTGAAAACAGCGCGCGAAGCCATTGCCGCGTCGGGGTTGGAAGGAGAGATTCTCGTGGCGGACAACGGATCGACGGACGGCTCGCGGGCTTTGGCCGAAGCGTGCGGCGCCCGGGTGGCGGCGGTGCGGAATCGCGGCTATGGCTTTGCGCTCGCCGCCGGCATCCAGGCGGCGCAGGGGCGGTATCTGGTCATGGGCGATGCCGATGCGACCTACGATTTTCGCGAAGCCGTGCCCTTCGTCGAGGAATTGCGCAAAGGCGCGGACCTGGTGGTCGGAAGCCGCCTGCGGGGCCGCATCGAAAAGGGCGCCATGCCATTTTTACACCGCTATCTCGGCACGCCGGTGCTGACTACCCTGATCAATCTGTTTTTCGGGACGAAGTTGTCCGACTGCAACGGCGGGTTGCGCGCTTTCACGCGGAGCGCCTATGAGCGGATGAAGATCGTCTCGGGCGGGATGGAGTTTGCCTCCGAAATGTTGATCAAGTCGGCCCTGGCCGGCTTGAAGATCGTCGAGATTCCGTGCTCCTTGTTGCGGGACACGCGGGACAAACCGCCTCATCTGAAAACGTGGCGGGATGGCTGGCGGCATTTGCGGTTCATCCTGTTGTTTGCGCCGCACATTGTATTTACCTTGCCCGGTTGGGTGTTTCTGGCCGTGGGGTTGGCCGTTACGCTGACCGTGCTGCCGCGGCCGGTGTATTTCGGCAGCCTGCGGCTGGATTATCATCATTTGTTTTACAGCATTCCCCTGTTGTGCATGGGTTATCAGGCTCTGTGGTATGCACATTTCGAGCGCCGCTTCGTTCGTTTTACGGGGCTGTTGCCGGAGGTGGGCGGACGCTCGAAGGACGACGACCGATTCTCCCTGGAAGGCTGGCTTTTGACCGGCAGCGGCTTGATCCTGCTGGGCGTGGTGCTGCTGGGGGTCATCCTGGTCCGATGGTTTGAAGCGTCCTTCGGCAGTCTTTCCCAGATACGCCAGGGAACGGCCGCCATGTTATGCATGGTGCTCGGACTGCAAACGATCATGAATGCCTTGATCGTCAGCATGATGGAATTAAAGCTCAATCATCTTTCGTCCTCCGACTGACCATGTCGCCTTCATTGCACACCGGTCCCTTGTTCTCGGTCGTTCTGCCGACCTATAACGGCGAGCGATTCCTGCCGCGCGCGCTTGAGAGCCTGGCGCAGCAAGACGATCCAAACCTGGAAGCGATCGCCGTGGACGACGGGTCTTCCGACCGGACCCTCGAGCTGCTCAAGTCCTACGAAGACCGCCTGGATTTGAAGATCGTCTGCCGGGAGCATCAAGGGAACTGGGTGGCCTCCACGAACGAGGGGCTTCGACGGGCGAAGGGCCGATATGTGGGATTCCTGCATCAGGACGATTTCTGGATGCCGGGACGGCTGGCGCGTTTGCGCGCCGCCCTAACCGAGCACCCCTCGGTTTCGATTTTTCTGCACGCGGTCCGGTTTGTCGACGAACGCGACGGCGACTTGGGGCCGTGGTCCTGCCCTTTGCCGGTCGGGCAACCTGTGCCGCCCTCCGTCTGGTTTCCCCGGTTGCTGGTGCAGAACTTCATCGCTATTCCCGCGCCGCTTTTTGCGAGAGAACTTTTCGAACGGTGGGGGCCGCTGGACGAAGGGCTGACGTATACCGCCGATTGGGTCTTCTGGTTGAAGCTGGCCTCCGATGGTCTGGCTTATTATTTGAATGAACCCCTGGCGGCTTTTCGTGTTCATCCGGAATCGCAAACCGTTCGGCAAATCCAACGGCATGCGGATTACGTTCGCCAAATGCGAACCGTGTGGCAGGCTTTTCGCGGACGCCTTCAGCCGTTGGCGGCATCCAACTCTTATGACGCAGTTGCGGAATTTGGCGTGGAGGCCAACGCCGTGCTGGCCGCGCTGGCGGCCGGATGTCCCTACTCCAAGAAGGAAATTTGGCGGCTGGGACTTCGGCTGGGGCCGGTGGGTCTGGCGCGTTACTTGAGCTGCTCCCGGGTGATCGAACGCGTCGGCGCCCGGTTGCGCGCACGGCTGGTTCGCCGGAACGGCATAAAGAACTGAAGAGTTCAGGCGTATTAAAAAGTTCATTCAATGGGTCCGCGAGCCGCGGACCCTCTCGTTGGATTCGCGCGCTTGCCATGCAAGGCTTGTTTTACTAGGCTACCCAACTCACAAATTTGAGGTCATGGATCAGAAGGAGTTGCCGGCTTTTCCATTGAGTGACGACGGTCGTCGCCTTTTTACGGGGTCGGGCGCAAGACTCCCATTTTTTATGGATTGAGGAATGAGAGGAAAAACAATTATAGCCCTGGCGGTTTTTGCATGGGTATTCATCCTTTGCAACGCGCTGGCTTTTCTGCTTTTGCCGGACGTGCCTTCCTCGCTTGAGGAGGCGCGCAATCCTTTCCGATTCCGGGGCTTTCCCGAGTTTGTACGAGGGTCTTCCCAGGCGCCGTCTGCCGATGCGAAAACAGTGGTGCTCCTGTCCAATTCTCAAGCCTACGCCGGCGAGCTGCCGCCAAATTACGGGTATCCGTACCGGCTGCGCAAGCTGTTGAATCAGCGAGCCGTCGGCGGCTGCACCAATTGGTATGTGTTGAACTGGTCTTCGGACGGCATGACCTCCATCGAGTACATGATCCTGGCGGCGAAGCTGCGCCACGAGCAGCCGGATTTGGTGCTGGCGGTTACCGGATACGCGGATTATCGGGCCGCTCATTACGCGGAAGGGTTCGGGTTTTGCAGAACGGATGTTCCCCGCTTGGCCACGCGCTGGTCGATTGCCCGCGAGCTGCCGCGCTCGTATTGGCGAAGGCATTTCAAGGTCGAGGATACGCTAACCGCCTGGGTACACGACCAGTTTCCTTTAAATCGGTTTCCGGAATATTTCTGGTCTTGGATGGATTTCAAATTTCCTGGCGCCCAGCGGCTGCTTTATTCGCCGTTTCTCGATTATCGTCCATGGGAGCTGCGTAAAAAATCGATCGCGAAGCCGTTGCAACTCAAGACCGGACCCGCCCAGGAATTGGTTTTTGTCTACGATCGGCATTCCCGGGAGCTGCTCACGGAATATCTTGGCCAGTTGAAGCGGCTTTCCTCGCCGGCCATCGTGATATCCCAGCCGGTCCGGGTGAATCCGGACGATTTTCGCTCCGCCTGGCACTTTCAATTCCAAGAGGATATCCGGTCGCTGGCGAGCTCGCAGGGCGTCGCCTATGAAGACTTGTCCCAAGCGCTGCCGGGCGCGGATTTCATCACCAGCAGCCACCTCAATCCGGACAATCATCTGCGGTTTGCCGAGCGGCTGGCGAATGTGGTCGCATCGCATCTGGATGGGAGAAACTAAGCGATGCTTTTCAATACTTATACCTACGCCTTGTTTCTTCCCATCGTCCTGCTGGCGTACCTGGTTTTGCCGCTCCGGGGGCGGCAACTTTTCCTGCTCGCCGCCAGCTATCTTTTTTACTGCTGGGAAACGCCTATTTACGGTTCGCTGCTGCTGATTTCTACGCTGCTCGATTTTGCCTGTGGACTGGGTATGGAAAAATACGACGCGCGTCCGAAGGTTCGCAAGCTGATCCTGGCCATCAGTCTGACCGGAAACCTCACGATGCTGAGCTTCTTCAAGTATGCCGACTTTTTCGGCGCCAATTTTGCGGGGTTGGGACGCTTGTTCGGGTTCGAAACGACTTGGACGCCGATGCATTTTCTGCTGCCGGTCGGCATTTCGTTTTACACATTTCAGACCATGAGTTATGCGATCGAGGTTTATCGCCGCCAGATCAAAGCCGACCGCGACTTTGTCTCGTTTGCACTATTCGTTTCCTTCTTTCCCCAGCTTGTGGCCGGGCCCATCGAACGGGCGTCGCACCTGCTGCCGCAGTTGATGGTCCGGCAAAAAGTCACGATGGACGACATCTCCTACGGGCTCACGCGCATCCTGTTCGGCCTCTTTCGCAAGCTGGTGATTGCCGACCGCTTTGCCATTATGACCGATCATGTTTTTGCGGCGCCGGACTCCTACTCCACGTTCACCGTATGGCTGGGGGTTTTGTGTTTCGGCATTCAGATTTATCACGATTTTGCGGGATACTCCGATATCGCCATCGGCTCCGCCCGGCTGTTTGGCATTAATATCATGGAGAATTTCCGGCGTCCGATGCTGTCCAAATCGCTGGCCGATTTCTGGAATCGCTGGCACATTTCGCTGACGAGCTGGTTCCGGGATTATCTTTTCACCCCCCTGGGCGGATTTCGCCGGGGCGGAGTGCGGGCCATCGTCAACGGCAGCATCGTGCTGACCGTTTGCGGCTTGTGGCATGGCGCCAGTTGGCATTTTGTGCTGTGGGGGGTGTATCACGCGGTGTTGATGTCGCTGTACTATATCTGGAAGTTCGTCCAAAAGCGCATGGGCTGGCGCCGTAAAAAAGGACAGCGCTCCTATGGATTGGGTCCCTCGATGCTGTTCACGTACCTCCTGGTGAACCTCAGCCTGGTCTTTTTCCGTTCGCCCGACATGGCGGTCGTGGGGCAAATCTTCCACGCCCTGGCCGGCTTGCACGCGGGCGCGTCTTTGGCCATCGGGTGGTATGCCTGGGTTTTTGCGGGCTTGCTCCTGTTGAACTTTGTCGTCGAAGTGCTGCAGGAATTTTTCCGGTTGAACGAGCGCATCGCCCGGCTGCCCTGGGGGCTTCGGCTGCTCGGGATGTCGTTGCTGGTCGTCTTGTTGGCGGCGGCTGCGGTCAATAACGATGTTCCGTACATCTACTTTCAGTTCTGATGAGAAATAACGGTTCATGGAAGCAGCGGTTGTTCGAAGCCTGCCCCGGCGGCGAGCGGATGGGTCCGCCCGTCGGCTGGCTGTTGATTTTCGTGCTGTTGTTCAGCCTGTTTTATCTTTTGCACGGCGAACGGATCACGCCCGATTCGCAAAGTCCGGCGCGCTTCGAGCTGGTCGCCGGCGACGAGCCGCACTATCTGCTGTTGACGCATAGCCTGGTCATGGACCGCGACCTGAATCTGCTCAACAATCTGGAGGAGCAGGACTATCGGCTGTTTTATTCCGGTTCGATGCCCGACCACCGGGGCGGGTTCGCCTCGTTCTGGAAGGGGATCGTTCGCGGCCGCCTGAAAAATGTGCCGGACGACTATTGGCCGGGCCATATTTATTCCATGTGCTCCCCGGGGCTGCCTGTTTTGCTGGCGCCGGCGTATGCGCTGGGCTATTGGATGGAGCGGCGCGTCCGTTATGCCGTGACGGTGTTCATGCATGCCCTGGCGGCGCTGACGGGCACGTTGATCGTCTGGCTGGCCTGGCAAACCTGCCGGATTCGATTCTGGGCTTTGTTCATCGGCTTTGCACTTTCGCTGTCGGGGCCGCTCGTATTTTATTCCATGTCCATCTACACGGATCTGCCGGGGGCCTTGTGTTTGGCGGGGTGCTGGGTTTTGCTGTGGCAATGGCCTCCGAAGAATAAACGAGGGCAGGAGCTAGCGCTGGCCGGGCTGGGGTTTCTCATGGGCTTCATGGCATCGCTTCACACGAAATTCTGGATGCCTTTCTTTTATGTGCTGGCGGTCATGGGCTGGGTGTTTGCCGTTAAAGGCGGGCCGGGGCGCGCCCTCGGTTTCTGGGCGCTTCCCGTTTTGCTTTTGGTTGCCGGCGTCGCGTCGCATTATTGGCTGATCTTTGGCGTCCCGTATCCGGTGCGGACCTATCCTCCGTTCGAGCTTCGTCAGGCCCTGGCGTCCGGTTGGCCCGGGCTCTGGCTGGATCGGCGGCACGGCTTGTTGTGGTACCTGCCGCTGGCGTTGTTCGTCGTGCCCGGGGTGGCGCTCCTGGCCCGGAAGAAAAACGGCCTGGGCCTGTGGCTCGGCGGGCTGATTCTTCTCCATTGGCTGGGGACCGGCTTGTTCAGCGATTGGACAGGCGGTCGCTGCCCTCCGATGCGCTATTGGGTTCCCGTCGCGCCCTTGCTGGCCGTGCCGCTGGCGGCCTGTGTTCGCTGCGTCCCGGCGCTTTGGTTTCGCGCCTTGTTTTTGGCGGCGGGACTAGCCGGGGTGGGGATCGGCCTGTTCGGCATGCTGCATCCGCGCAGGCTCTATGCTTATGCGCACCCCGTCTTTTCGTATGCCTTCGACCAGGGCTATGCGCGCATGGCGCCGTTGTTCGACGAGACGTGGCTGCCCCGCAACACCCTTTGGGTGCTTTGCTGGATCGCGGGCACGGCGGCGTTTGCCGGGTTGACTTGGCAATTGAGCAAAAAGACCGATTCGGGTTTTGTGAAGGGGAGTGCATCATGAGGTCGATGGCAAATGTTTCCAAAGGTTGGAAAATCTTTTCGTGGGCTTGCCTGTTGGCCGGCGTCTACTGTTTGGCGACGCTGCTGTTGATCCTGATCGCAGGCGGCGAATGGGATGGATTCGTCTCCGTGAATCACCCGAAGAAACGATTCGCGGTCATGCTGTTCGGTCTGGCGGGGTGGTACTTGACCCGTCATGGTTTCCGGAAATCCGGCAAGGCCTGGATGGGCGATGTCGGAAAAATCGTTTTGTTTGGAATTAGTCTGGCCATTTCCTTCCTGGCCGGCGAAGCGGCTCTGCGGGCGATCCTCGCGAGAAGTCAGGGCGACGGCTCGCTGCATAAGCTCGAAGAAATGAGGGAAAAAGGAAAGAAGATCCAACTTCAGAGCTTTCATCCTCTTGCCGCCATCGTGCGCCTGAGTCCCAATAAACGGCTGGCGTACGAATTGATGCCGGATCTCAACATGCCGTTTGGCGGGCGCCGCGTAAAAACCAATGCCGACGGGATGAGGGACGATGTGAATTATCCCAAGGAAAAAGCGCCGGGGACCGTTCGCATCCTGGGCATTGGCGACTCGGGCATGTTCGGGTGGAACATGGCGCAGGGCGACGAGTATCTTTCCATCCTACGAAAGAATTTGCAGCAAAGACCGGGTCGGTATGAAGTGATGAACCTGGCGGTTCCCGGCTACAACACATTTCAGGAATTGGAAATCTTGAGGTTTCGCGGTCTGGCATATCGCCCTGACATCGTCGTCGTCGGCTGGTGCGACAACGATTTTGGCGCGCCGTTTTTTCTCGTTCGGCAAAAAGATTTCCGTGGGCGCGACGTCTCCTATTTATATCATCTGCTCTTTAACCGGAAGGAATTTCAGCGGCTCATCAAGCCGGAAGTCCTGAAGAGCAGCGAGATCGATCCGGCCTATGTCGATCCCGTGGTGGTCGAGTATGCCCGCGTCTCCGGCGTCAAAAAAGCGATGGAAGAACTCAAGGCCTTGAGCGAGCAGCAGGACTTCAAGCTGCTGGTCTACGGGCCCATGGGCAAGGACATTCGCGAAATTTGCGATGCGTTGGGGATCGCTTATGCCGACACCTGGATCGAAATTTCCGAGACCAACCTCCCGCCGGATTACGCGGTTCACTTCATGCATCCGGGCGCCGGAGGCCATCGCATGTTGGGCGAAACCCTGGAGAAGGTCCTGGAGCGCAAGGGTTGGCTGTAAGAGCTCCCCGCCTACCATGTGACCAGCAAGCCCGCATTGGCGCCGAGGCCGTTCATGTCGATATCGTGTTCCAGTTGCACGATGGTATATTTGCCTTCGGCAAAAAGCGCGGCATTGTCCGTCACTTGGAAATCGGCGCCGGCCACCAGATACCCGCCCGCCTCGTCGTCTACATTGGGACCCACCTTCGTATCGACCAGGAAGTAACTGAAACCGCCGCCGGCATAGAGCCGGTGGACTTCCGCGACCGGCAACGTCAAGGCCAGGCCGGCTTCCAAAGGCACGACTCGTATATCGACGTCGCTGTCCCCGCTGGCGGAAAATTCGTTGTAATAGGTTCCCCTCAATTCCAATTGCACCGAGGGGACCATCTCGATGGTTAGTTTCGCGCCGGGCCCGAATTCGCCGTCGGCGTCCTTGGGACTCCAATAGGACATGTAAATGCCCCAGCCATAATATCCATAGCTAACGCTCGCGCTTAATAGAACAGCCAGAATAATCAATCTTTTCATCGCATCCCTCCTGGTAAAAAAAACAGCCTTTGAAATTCCTCTGCTTGCGCTATCAAAGGATACTATATGCGGCTTTTTGCAGGATGCCTTGAAAATGTGAACGAGGCGCCAGCTCGGGATGCAACTTTCCGCCGTGGACAAATGGGTGTTTTGCCGATAACGCCGGTGTCACACTTCACAAAGTGTGATCATGATCGAAGCGAGCCGTTAATGCATTGTTGTGTTATGAATAAAAATCCACGTCCTTGCGTACGCGGCTGCGTAGCCGCCGGCGTAAGCCGGTGGTTTCTTTCCTGTGCCAGAAGTTCAGGAACGACTTGCGGATTTCTATTCGATGAAATCGGCAAACGCCATGGCGATGATCACGTTGCCGGCGGAATTGGGATGCAGGCCGTCGGGAAGAAGATCGAAGGAGCCTGCAAATTCGCTTTCGAGGTCGGCCAGGCCTACGCCTTCTTCATTAGCCAACTGACGAATCTGGGCGTTCAACTCCTGGACGGAGCCATTGAATATGGAGCGGCTTTTGCCCATGGGTAGACAGGTGGCCAGAATCGGAACGGTCTTGTTCATTTTCGCGTTGACCAGAATCGAGCGCAAATTGGAAATGGTCCGGCTGTGAGGGGTGCTGTTGATGACGTCGTTCGCGCCGTAGAGGATCAGGAGATAGCCCGGCTTGCTTTTCAGGATGCGGCCAACGCGCCCAGCGCCGCCAGAGCTGGATTCGCCGCCGCGCCCGTTGTTGACGACGGTCTTGTCGGGTCGCATGGCCGCCAACTCCGAGGGATACGGATTGACGCCCGAATAATTTACGTCGCCGGTGATGCTGTCGCCGAAGCAACACACCCGGTTGGGGTCGTTGCTGCCAAAGTCGTAATCGTGCCCCCCGCCATCTTCGCACCCGGTCCAGAATCCCACTGTGACGGCGGTTAACAGTGCGACAAAGAGCCTCGAATACGTGCGGCCAGAAAAAAGATTCATAGTGATGCCTCTTGTTTACTTACATCTTTACGTTCGGAGAGAATACACGGATCAAGGGGCGCTGGCAAGAGGAGGGTGGAAGGAGGCCGGCATTGTAATGATGACTCAAGATGCATCGAACAGCTCATTTTATTAGAGTCTGTTTCGGTAGGATGCCGTTCTAACAGGCCTCAACAGCCGGCAGGAACAACGGGCGGACAGGGATGCTGCGCCAATCGAAAAAGAGGCAGCCCCACAGATGGCAAAGCGGTCCCACGGATCGTCAAGTCCGAGCCTTAAGGGTCATGCAACCCGGCCCGAAGCGGACCTGAAGGCGGCCCGGCTTCTCTGAAGACGGGCTCCCCACACGAACAATTTCGTTACTTGGCTTTGCTTGATCCAGAAGCGGCGACGTCGACGGTATATAGCCGGAAGACCCGTTCGTGCGATCTTAGCTCGAAACCATCTGCCCGGGGATGATGCTGCAGGTCCTCGTAAACGAATGGGGGCGAAGTCCAGTCCAGGGAGGCGGGTTCGATGGCGACCGGATACACGTCCAGGCCTTTGCTCGTGGAAGTCAAAAAACGGATTCGTTCCCCGGGGCGGACGATTCGTCGCAAGGCGGTCAGAGCCGCCTGCATTTCCTTGGGATTCCGGCGCGACCAGAGAACTTCGCCGTTCAAAATATGCTTTCCGTAAATGAAGCGAAGCGGGGTGCCGTAAAGGAAGTGATCGGCCACAACGATGTCGGTGGGTTCGATTTGGCGGGCGATGGATGCGAGCAAGTCGGAATAGCCATCGTACTCCGTCCGGGTCCAGGCGTGGTAACTTTGCCGGGCCGAAACGGCCAGGATGGCGAATGCGGCGCCGACCGCCAGCGCGCCGCGGATGCGCCGGTCGAAGCGATCAGGCCAGGCGGCTGCGACGGCCAAGCCGGACAGCACGGCGACCAGCGGCACGGTGAACTCCACAAAGCGCCGGGTGGCCCAGGGGTAGAGGTTGGCAATGGCATCGTTTTGAAGCGTTGCCAGCGTGAGCGCCAGGCAATAGAAAATCAAGCATTTGAGCAACAGGGAAATCGAATGCCAGCGCAGGATCAGTACGCCTAAGCCCACGAGCGAGGCTCCCAGAAAGCCGGGCCCAAAGTAGGGGGCAATGCGCCGGATGCCGGAGGGTATGGAATCCGATCCGCGCAGAACGAACCAGGCCGCCAGCGTCCCGGCCAGGGCCAGCAATCCCAGCAAAGCCAGCGGACGACTGAAACGGCGGCTGAACGCCAGCCAGAAAGCCCGGCGTTGTTCGTGTTCGGCAACCCAATCCACGACCAGGGTCAGCGCGAGAACGACTCCGGCCACGGCAAAAAGACTCGGCACGATGAAGGCCAGTCGTTCGATCGTAATGGGAGTGGTCGCATAATCGTAGAGCACGCCGGCGGCCAGCGCTCCTATTTGTCCTAGTCGTTCACGAACCGCTTGACGGCGATCCGCGCGATGGAAATCAAGCACGGCCACGGCCAGCAGGAACAGCACGCCGAACGGTAGAAAGCTGTAGCGGTTGACGGTCAGCGCGAACAGGCACGCCGGCAGAATCGCTCGTCCGACGCCCGGACGGTCGCGATGCGGAACGAAAAGGAACAGAAGACAGAGCAATCCGGCTTGCAGCACTTCGGATGTCGGAATGTGCAGATGATACAGCCACAACGGTTGCGAAACGAGAAAGAGCAGCGACATGAAAGCCTGCAGCCGGGTCCGGCTGATCGACCATAAGACAGCCAGGAAAAGAAGGGCGGTCAGCAAGCCGGTGAACAAATTGACCCGAGTCGCCGCCCTCAATCCTCCGCACCGATCCAGGACCGCGATCCAGGTCGGCGTCAGACGGAAGAAAAACAGTTTGAACGAACGCGTCTCCGGATCGATGGGAAAAACCGGATGCCCCTCCTTGAAGTTGACGACTTCCCGTGTAAACGTACGGAATTCCCGCGCGTCGAAACGAGAAAAGACCGGATCAGGTTCTGGGCGGAACGTGCCGTTGTGACTGACCCAAACCCCTTCGTCCATATACACGCCCGGATCCCAGCCGCCCATGATCCATTCCCCCTGCCGCGGCAGGAGCATGATGACCGCCGCGCCCGCCGCCACCAGCCCCGCCATCGGCAGGCCCTGGAGAACCGTCGAACAAAATGCCCGCCGATTCTTGAGAACCCCCGCCACGACGCCGGCCGCGGAGATCGCCCCTAAAACACCCCATTCGGCGCCCGGCGTGTACCACCCCAACTCCGCCAGAAACGCCGCCGACAAAACAACCGCCAGCAACCCCACGCCCGCCGCGCGCGCGCCAACTCCAACCCACTGCCGCAGCCGATCCCCGGCTTCCTCCGTCGCCGCCGGCCATGCCCATGCCCAGGCCAACCCCGGTAGAAAAAGGCGCGCCGCCAACCCCAGCGCGCAAGCCAACCATGAATTCGTTGTAACCGTTTCAAGCATGCGCACCACTATACCGGTCTGCGACCGCATGAAAAGCCTGATTCGTTAACGCTTACGACAAGGGGTGCATCCTGACACGGCCGCAACAGCGGACGGCGACGGAGCGCCGTCCCTACCTTTCTTTGCCGTGGGTAGGGCGCTCGATCCGCTGAGCGCCTTCTTTTTCCCCTACAATCTGTGGCAGTATCAGGATGCACCCATGACTGCTCAATCACCATTTCCGGACGACCGTTCCACGGACGGAGGGGCAAACAGCCAGGTTCTTGCTCTCTTTTTGTAGGCCGGTTCCGTGAACCGGCGGTTTTTAGCGACGGGTCGATGTCACTTCGACTCGGCTTTTCCCGGCAACGCCGCCTTAACCACATCGGAGAGTTGTTTGGCGGTGGGCAACTTCCCTTTCATTTCGCCGGGGAGCTTGGACTGCAACTGGTAGACGGCGACGCCGATGGGGTTTTTCTTGGTGCGGAGGGCGTATTCGACTTCCACGTCGTCTTTTTCGGCGCAGAGGATGACGCCGAGGGAGGGGCGGTCGCCGGCGCCGCGCTCCTTGTCGTTCAGCAAGTTCAGGTAGAAATCCATTTTGCCGGCGTATTCGGGTTCGAAGGGGCCGACCTTCAGTTCGAAGGCGACGAGCGCTTTGAGGAAGCGGTGATAGAAGAGCAGGTCGATGAAGTACTCTTTTTGTCCCAGGGTCAACCGATGCTGGCGGCCGACGAAACAGAAGCCGTAGCCGAGTTCGAGGATGAAATCCCGCAAGCGTTCGATCAGCCGGTCTTCGAGTTCGCGCTCCTTCACTTCCCGCCGGATGCCGAGGAATTCGAGGTTGTAGGAGCTTTTGAGCATTTCGTCGGCCTGTTCGGCCAGGTATTCCGGCAGGGCGAGCGGGAAATTGTGGGTTTTCTTCTCCGTCACGGCCCGTTCGTAAGCGTTGGCCTTGATCTGGTTGAGCAGGACGTTGCGCGACCAGCCGAAGCGGGCCGTGGCATGGATGTAGTAAATGCGAACCGCGGGGTCAGAGACTTTGTCGAGGATGAACCGGTGATGACCCCAGGGTATTTCGGCCACAAGCTGTGGCAGAATTTGGGCAAACTCGCTTTCTTCCAATTTGGCCACAAGTTGTGGCCAAATTGAATGGTCGGCGGTTCTCCAGTCCGAAGGCCATTTGGCGACAGCTTGTCGCCAAATGGCCTCATCAGCGTAAGCAAGATAGAACCGCTTCATATCGCGAAGGTTACGCGGCGAAAAGCCTGCCGCGGCCGGGAACGCTTCCTGTAAATCGCCTGAAACCCGATCCACCACGGACTCTCCCCATCCAAGCACCTGCTGCTTCTCCACAATTCCGCGCCCGATATCCCAATAAAGCCGGATCAGGTCGTGATTTACGGCCCGCGCGGCAGAGATGCGGGCGGAGATTACCCGCGCCTTTAAATCCTCGATGAACTTCCGATATTCCGGTGTTGCGATGGTTATATCCTGTTTTTTCCCCATGATGCCCGTCCCTTCAATCTATTATGTTCATGCCGATAGAGAACCTTGGTTCACTGTCGTGTTTCTACCAGACCGGTTGAGGCCGGGCAAGTCAAGAAAGGGTCCATCGAAGATTCCGGCAACGCGGCCCCGCCTTCAAAGCGAAATAGCTTGCATTAGTACGAACTTCGTATATTTACTTTGCCGAAATATATGAAAAACGAAAAATCCAGCAAAGGGGCGCTCGAGGAGTTTGCCGGGCGGGTGGTGGAGCTCATGCCGAAGATGTTGCGGCTGATGATCCGCGAGGAGCGTAATTATCTGGCGCGGGGGCTGATTACACTTCCGCAGTTGTGGGTTATGATGACGGTTTCGGAGCAGGGGCCTTGCACGATGCAGGAGGTCGCCCAGGCCATCAATTTGAAAGCCTCCACCACCACCAGCCTGGTCGACCGGCTGGTGGATATGGACCTGGTCCGACGGCGTCACAGCACCGAGGACCGGCGTCAGGTGCTGGCCGAGTTGTCGACCAAGGGGCGGAAGATGCTGGAGGCCATCCGGGAGGAAAAGCAGAAGTCGGTCGTCCGGTTATTCGAACCGTTGACGGAGAAGGAAAGAGCGGCGTACTTGAACATATTGGAAAAAATCATGGCAGGCGCAACCGTAAGCGGCGGCATCCGTAAGGCGGCAAAAAAGGGGTTGGCGATTCTCTTGCTGGGTTGGGGGCTGGGGGGCATGGCGCCGGCGGACGAGCCGGGGCGGGCGTATACGCTCGACGAGTGCATCGATATCGGGATGGAGCGGGCCGTGACGCTGCTCAATGCCCGGCGGGACGAGAAGATCGCCGAGGCCCGGATCATGCAGGTGCGCGCGCAGGTGATTCCGCAACTGACGGCCAAGGGCGAGTATACGCGGCTCGACGAGGTTTCCACGATCGACCTGGGCGACGGCACGACGTTCGAGGCCGGAAAACTCGACAACTATTCGGCTTCGGCGGAGGTCAGCCAGCTTTTGTATTCGGGCGGATCGGTGCGGGCGGCTATGGATGCGGCGCGTCAGTACCGCGACCGCAGCCAGTTCGGGTCCTTCCGGGCCAGCCAGGAATTGATTCGCACCATTCAGACTTCGTTTCACGACATTCTTCTGGCGCAGGCGGCGGTCAAGGTGGAGGAGGAGTCGGTTCAGCAGCTTAAGAGCCTGGCGGAGCAGGCAGAGCGGAAGTTCATGAACGATACGGCCTCGGAATTCGACATGCTCAGCGCCAAGGTGCGGCTGGCGAACGAAATTCCGCAATTGATCCGGGCCCGGCGCGATGTCGACGTGGCCAAAGAATCTTTCCGGAATCTGCTGCATCTGGACGAGGCGTTCTTCGAGCTGGCCGGGGAATTGGTTTTCAAGCCGGAGGAGCCGGCGTTGGAGGCTTTGCAGGAATTGGCTCAGGCGCGCCGTCCGGAAATTCACGAACAGGAAAAGCTGGTCGACCTGTGGAAGTCGGACATCCGGGTCGAACGCGGGGGCTATCAGCCGTCGCTTCGGGCCCGGGCGGCGTATAAAGGCGCCAATCCCGGCAATTCTTTTTCGGGCGACAGCGAATGGGATTGGGGCTGGAATGCGGGGCTGACGGCGGAGTGGAGCGTGTTCGACGGCGGCCTGCGGCGCGGCCGGGTTATGGAGAAGGGTCTGGAACTGCTCAAGGCACAGGACAACTTGAGCGAACTCAAACGCTCCGTGGCCCTGGAGGTGAAAACCTACTATCTCGAGTTGCAGCGCGCCGCCGAAGCGGTGACGGCCAGCCGGGATAATGTGGCGCTGGCCGAAAAGAGTCTGGCCATTGCCCAGGCCCGGTACGATGCGGGGTTGGCCACCTACCTGGAATTTACGGACACCAACCTGGCGCTGAGCCGGGCCCGGTTGACTTGGTATACCGCTTTGCGCGAACACATGAACGCCCTGGCATTGATTCGATTTGCCTGCGGAATCGAATACGGCCAACCCATTAAATAAGGAACCCCAACATGCCTTCATCGAAATCGACTTCTCGGTCCAAATGGATTCTATACGCCATGCTGGGCGCCAGCCTGCTCGCCCTTGTTTTCTTTGCCATGACGCATCGCCCGCCCGAGACCGCCGAAAAAGTGGCCGACAAGCCCCTGGCGGTGTCCGTGCAAGAACTTAAGGCCGGGCCGATTCCCGATCTGGTTTCGATTCCGGGCCGGTTGGAAGCCACGGTGGAAGCCGATCTGGCGGCTGAAAAGCCGGGGTTGATTGTCGAGCTGACGGCCGACAAGGGCGACCGGGTTCAAAAGGACCAGGTGCTGATGAGCGTCGACGACCGGTCCTGGAAGGCCTTCGTGGACAAGGCCGAAATCGACCTGCGCGAGGCCAACAAGAGCTTGAAGCGCTGGGAGGAACTGCGCAAGACCGGCGCGGTGTCCATCGACGAATACGACACGATCAAGGCCCGCCAGGAATTGGCGGCGGTGGCGTTGGCCGATGCCCGGGCGCATTGGGAGCGTTGCCGGATTGTCAGTCCCTGCGATGGGATAGTGGCCAATCGGTATGTGGATTTGGGAGAATACGCCCGTGAAGGCGACCCGGCGTTCAAAGTCGTGCAAATAGATCCGGTGAAGGTGGCGATGGATATTTCGGAACGGGATATCGACGCCATGAAAATCGGGTCGCCGGTGATCTTTTCGGTGGACGCCCTGGGCGGGCAAAGTTTTACGGGACAGGTCGCGTTTATTTCGCCGCTGGCGGCGCGAGACAGCAATTCGTTTCGGGTGGAGGCTTCGGCGCCGAATCCGGAGTTGACGCTGAAGCCGGGCATGATTGCGCGGGCTTCCCTGACGCGAAGAATCTGGGAGCAGGCGCTGGCCGTGCCGCTGTCCGCCGTGGTGCCCCAGAAAGGGGAGTATGTCGTTTTTATTGTGCAGGACGGTCGGGCGGTCCGGCGAGTGCTGCGGATCGAGTCGATGGTGGGCCAATACGCGGTGGCGGCGTCGGGAGTTAGCGAGGGCGACTTGCTGGTGTTGGACGGCGCCCGGACCTTGATGGACGGCGCCCCGGTGACGATACTCGAGAATCCCGGCAAGTAGATGTTTCTTTTCGATTGTCTTTTTTTTGCCATGAAGGTGAGGCGGTATGCTGATTACCAACTATGCCATTAAATTTCGCACGGCGGTGATTGTCTTCGTGCTCGTGATTACGATGCTCGGAAGCATCGCCTATATGTCGCTGCCGCGGGAGGGCGCGCCGGACATCACGATTCCGTATGTTTTTGTGACGGCCATCTATGAGGGCACCGCGCCCGAGGAGATGGAAAATCTCGTTACGATTCCGATGGAGAAAAAGCTTAACGATCTGGAAAACGTCAAGGAGATGTCGTCCACGTCGTCGGAAGGCGTTTCGTCCATCGTCATCGAATTTTTGCCTAAGGAAGACATCGACAGCGCGAAGCAGAAGGTGAAGGACAAGATTGACCTGGCCAAACCGGATCTGCCGGAGGATCTCGACGAGCCGGCGGTAGAGGCGATCAATTTCAGCACGGACATGCCGATCTTGATGTTGGCGTTATCCGGCGATCCCGACCTGGAGCGGCTTAAGAACCTGGCCGACGATTTGCAGGACCAGATTGAAGCTTTGCCCGGCGCCAAGCAGGCGGTTATTTACGGCGCCCGCGAACGCGAAATCCGCGTGGAAGTCGACCTGAACCGGGTCATCGCTTATCGCCTGCCGCTGGCGGAAGTGTCCCGGGCGATCGCGATGGAGAATTCGACCGTGTCGGCGGGAAATCTGGAGATGACCGGCGGCAAATTTCAGGTCCGCATTCCGGGCGAGTTTACGATGGCCAACGAGCTGAAGGACTTGGTGGTCGCGGTGCGGGACGGCAAGCCGATCTACCTGACGGACATTGCCGCCGTGACGGATACGTACAAGGATCTCTCGTCGATCTCGCGCCTGAACGGGGAGCCTTGCCTGGCGATTCACGTCAAAAAACGCTCGGGCATCAACACGGTCGCGCTGATCGACAACATCAAAAAGACGCTCGACCGGTTTCAGCTTCCGCCGGGCATCAAGCTGACGATCACAAGGGACGAATCCAAGTTCATCGCCGAAATGATTGCCGAGTTGGAAAACAATATTTTCTCGGGCTTCGTTTTGGTGGTGGCGATCATTCTTTTGTTCATGGGCTGGAGGAACAGCCTGTTTGTCGGGTTCGCGATTCCGTTGTCGATGTTGCTGGCGTTTGTCGTGATGAGCCTGCTGGGCCTGACGTTGAACATGATCGTGCTGTTCAGCCTGGTGCTGGCCGTCGGCATGCTGGTGGACAACGCCATCGTGATTGTGGAAAACATCTACCGCAATCGCACGCTGGGCCTGAGCCGCATCGAGGCGGCGCGGAGGGGCGCTTCCGAAGTGGCTTGGCCGGTGATCACGTCCACCCTGACCACGTTGGTGGCCTTTTGGCCGCTATTGTATTGGCCGGACATCATGGGCCAGTTCATGAGTTTCCTGCCCAAGACGCTGATCGTTACGCTGACGGCTTCGTTGTTCGTTGGCGTAGTGGTGAATCCGGCGTTGTGTTCCATTTTCATCCACGGCGAAAAGCAGAAAGTGCAGCACGACGCCAGCGGGGAAATTGTGAGCCATCACGGTTTCGTGCTGGGCTATGAGCGGCTGCTTCGCGGGGCGCTGCTGCACCGGGGCAAGATCATGCTGCTGGGCGTAATCCTGCTGGTTTTGAGCGTGCAGGCCTATGCGCGCTTCGGGCGCGGCATGGAGTTGTTTCCCGACACGGAGCCGCGAAACGCCACCGTGGAAGTGAAGTTTCCCCAGGGGACGCCTATCGAAAAGACGGATGCCGCGATGCGGGAAGTGGAGCGAAAGCTGGTCCCGTTCAAGGATATCAAGTTTACGCTGACGAACGTAGGGGCGACCTCCGGCCGGGGCATGGGCGTGGCCGGGACGCATGTCGGGGTGGTGGAGGCCGAGTTTTTGTCGGCGGACGAACGAGAGGGCAATACGATGCGGCTGGTAGAGGATATCCGCAAGGCGATCGGCGGGATTCCCGGCGCGGAAGTCAAAGTGGATCGCGAAAAGGAAGGTCCCCCGACGGGTGCTCCGATCAGCATCGAATTGGCGGGCGACGATTTTGAGGCGTTGTCGCAGTTGTCCGGGGAGATCAAGCGGGCGATCGAAGACGTGCCCGGTCTGGTTGACTTGCAGGACAATTTGGAGGAAGCCCTGCCGGAGTTGCAGTTCCGCGTTGACCGGCAAAAAGCCGCGCTGCTGGGGTTGGATACCGCGACGATCGGGCGCTTTCTGCGTTCCGCGATTTACGGGGCCGAAAGCAGCAAGTTCCGCGCGGGCGAAGACGAATACGATATTACCGTCCGCCTGCCGTCGGACGCCCGCCAGGGTGCGAACTTGCTGGGGCAGGTTTTCATTCCCTTGGGCAACGGGGAATCGGTGCCGCTGTCGTCGCTGGGGCAGGCCGTGTATACCGGCGGCCGCGGCGACATCATGCGCAAGAATCAGAAGCGCGTGATCACCATTTCGGGCGATATCCAACAGCGCAGCATCGATGCGATTTTGCGGGACATCCGGGCGAGGGTGGAGGCGATTCGTATGCCGCGGGGTTATGCCGTGACCTACTCGGGCGAAAACAAGGATATGAACGAATCCGGCGCGTTTCTGTTGAAAGCTTTTGGGTTTGCCGTGGCCATGATTGCCGTTATTTTGGTGATCCAATTCAACTCGGTGGTCTATCCGGCGATCATCATGGTGTCGGTGATTCTTTCGTTGATCGGCGTTATCTGGGGGTTGCTGATTTGCCGGATGCGATTTGGCGTCATCATGACGGGCTTGGGCGTCATCAGTTTGGCTGGGGTGGTGGTCAACAATGCCATTGTATTAATCGATTGCGTGCTGCAGCGCCGCAAGGAAGGCGTGTCGGCCGCCGAGGCGGTGGTGATCGCCGGGCGTTTGCGTTTGCGGCCCGTTTTGCTCACCGCCGGCACGACGGTTTTGGGCTTGATTCCGATGGCCATCGGCTGGAGTGTTGACATTCATACGTGGCCGTGGAAATTTGTAGCCGGCGCCGAGTCGAGTTCGTGGTGGGCGCCGATGGCGGTCGCCGTGATCTTCGGATTGACGCTGGCGACCGTGCTGACGCTGGTGGTGGTGCCGGTGATGTACAGTTTGGCGGAATCTTTTGCCCATTACTTCCGCAAGTACAATCCGGCGACGCATGAGGAAGAGGAGTAGGCGTGGGAGTAGGAGGGGGAGGGGGAGGGGGAAGTAAACAGTGAACAGTAAACAGTGAACAGTAAACAGTGAACAGTAAACAGTGAACAGTAAACAGTGAACAGTAAACAGTAAACAGTGATCAGTAGTCAGTGTACAGCGGGCAATACTTGGTTCATGATGATCACTGATCACTGATTACTGATCACTGATTACTGATCACTGATTACTGATTACTGATTACTGATCACTGATCACTGATCACTGATCACTGATTACTGACTACTGATCACTGCTTCCTGCCCCCTTCTTAAAAAGGAGCTGTCTTGTGAACGTGTTGATACATATTTGTTGCGCGCACTGTTTTGGCAAGACGCTGGATGGGTTGCGGGCGGAATTTGGCTATCAACTGGCGGCGCGGGGTTTGTGGTATAATCCGAATATTCATCCGTTGTTGGAATACCGCCGCCGCATGAAGGCGCTCAAGGTTTATCTGGAGCGCGATCCGGTTCCGGTCGATTTTGTCGAAAAGTACGGGCTTATTCCTTTTTGCGAAAATACCTACGGGCACTACCAGAAGCCGGACCGTTGCGCGCGCTGTTATGCGATTCGGTTGGACACCACCGCCGAACGAGCCGCCGCCTTGGGCATGGATGCGTTCACCACCACCATGATCACCAGCGTGCATCAGAGCCATCAGATGATCCGTGCCGCCGGGGAGGAAGCGGGCCGCAGACACAAGATTTCCTTCCTGTACCGCAATTTGCGGCATGTCGAGCCCGACGAGAAGAAGCTGCGCGAGATTTATCGTCAGTCGTATTGCGGCTGCGTATTCAGCGAATATGACCGTTATGCCTCCACCACCAAGCATCTTTATCGGGGCGAAGGAGAGCTGGAATCGGAAGGGGACGACGTTTTTACGCCCGCAGATTGATCGCGCCGCCGTTGGGATGTGGCTGTTCTTCCGGCGTCGCGGCGGCAAAGCGTCCGGCCTTGTGGGAATAGAGAACCGCTTTGTCGCGATTGGGCGGAGGGGCATCTTGTGCCTCCACTACAATAGTTGCGGGAACGCTGCGGAAGCTGTACCGATCGACCGGCAAATTTTGCCATGCGGATGCGTCCGGAGTGGTTTTTCCCTGCTTTACCGCGGTTTTATCCGTTACATCCAGGATCTGAACCGCTGCCTTTAGCCCATGAATAATCGCTTCCATGATCAACCATTCGTCATCGGCGCCGCGGCAAAAAACTTAAGCAACCTGTAGAATTGGCTGAGAACTTGTTTCAGACCGGCAGAATCGGTCCCTAGGAGGAAAATAGGAATTACGACCCGTTCGGTCTTTTATGTGAAACGATCATTTATCGATTTGCCGGTAGATCCGTATTTTGGAGGGTCGCGCTCCGTCGCGACCGGAAGAAGACGGTTCCGACGGAGCGGAACCCTCCAGGAATCGTGTACTTGGATTGCGGCGGGTGCATCTTGACACGGCCTCCGCGCATATGAATAAGAATCCACGTCCTTACGGACGCGGCTACGTAGCCGCCGGCGTAAGCCGGTGGTTTCTTTCCAGTGCCAGACGTTGAGGAGGGGCCGTGTCAAGATGCACCCGATTGCGGCCGTCTCGTCTATTTTTCTTCGGGTAGCGGAGGGAAAGCTTTTTCGTCCGCCGGGGTGCTTTGCCGGAACGGCTTGCGGGGCAGGTCGATGACGATCTGAAAGGGACTCCACAGGGTTTTGAGGACGTCTTGGCCGAGTTTGCCGCCGGTTTTGACCGTATCGACGAGAAAGCCGGCCGTTCCCTTGGCCAAATCCGCCACGGGTTCCTTGTGCAGCAATTTATCGAAAGGATCGGATACGTTGCCCTTCACATGGATCCGGGTGAGCATCTTGGCCAGGTTGGCGAAGGGTATCAGGATCGAGAGATGAATGGAGTGCAGCGTTCCGGCGACGACATAAAGATCCACGAGGTTGGTTTCCAGATCGTAAGTGCCGCCTGGTTGAACTTCAAAGGCCGCGATGCGATTGGCCAGGCGCATGCTATGAATCGTAATCAGCGGCCAGTCCAGTTGAAGCGTACAGGCCAAATCGGTTCCTCCCTGCACCGAGGCCGGGGTAACGCCGATGAATCTCAACACGGCCGAAAAGAGCGGGCTGGTATCGAGAGCGGCGCTTTCGACGGCAAATTGCGTCTTCACAGACAAATCTTTCCTCGTGAAGCCGGCGCCGACGATCTTTGCCCGGCCGGCGGCCAGACCTTTGGCGATTTTGGATTCCATTTGCAGATCGCTGAAGAGCGCTTGAAGATCGATATTCGAAAAAACCATGCCGACGTCGTAGTGGGCGTTGGTGAAGGAGACGCGCGCGACGGCATCGAGATGGCCGCGGCAGGCGTCGCTGGAAAGGGAGTCCGTGGCCAGCTCTCCGTCCTGTAAAGTGAAAGCCGCGGCGACGAATTGGGTGAACGCGATGGACAGGGGGGCGGGCGGCGTCAAAGAGGCGAAGGTGGCGCGGCCCTTTAAGTTATAATGAAGCGGCCCGCCCGTTGACATGGAGTAGTCCACTTGCCCGGCCAGACCGATCGTCCCATCGCCCCGTATGCCGAGCATGGCAGGGGTCCAGAACGGATGAGGAGCCGATGCGGTTCGCAGTCGGATGAAGGCATTTGTAAACTCGGCCGAGAGCCGCCGGGCGGTTGGGTCGAACAGGAGGGGGCAATTCCTGGCGGAGACCGACCAGGCGGTCGCGTCCACATAGACGCTGGTCAGGCGGGCGTTCGTGCCCATGAAATCGAGTAGAAGCTGGCTTTCGACGATCAGGGGTTGGGAGTCGGCAGCAAAGAATTTCATGCTGTCGACGGTGGCATTGCCCTGGATTTCGAGCGAGGGCCAGTTGGTCAGGCTGCCGCGCATGGACAGGTTGACGGTGAAGGAGCCGTCGGCCGACCGGATGTCGCCGGCCTCGAGGGCCGCTAGCAGGGCCTTGCTTTCCAGGTCGCCCAGACGGTGAGCGGCGGCCAGCATGCCGTTGAATTCCGAGCTTTTCGAATCGATCCAGCCCATGAAGTTGAAGCGGTTGACGCCGTCATCCGAAAACCGGCTTAGGCGAATGTCTCCGCGGCTGCCGGTCCAAAAGAGGTCCAGGGCCACGTTGTTCCATTGCCAGGACATATCCGATTCGTCGACAATGCGGAGAGCGCCTTTTCGCAGGGTCAGCGACTGCAAGTCGGAATAATCGGACGGCGCCTCCATGAACTCTTCGAAGGCCTTCGTCGTCATCGGACTGGACGGAGTGCAATGGCCTTTGTCAAAGTAGGCCGTCAGCAGGGCGTCGTCGACGATCGCTTCCGACAGGATGGGCCGCCAGCCCTGCCGTCGGAACGAGAGCCGCAGCGAGCCGATCGACAGCCAGGGGCGTCCCTGCGGATCGCGCAACTCGATGCCTCGGAGAAAAGTAGGCGCAAAGAAATTCAGTTCGACGGTCCTGATGGACAGCGGGCCGGTCCACAGTTTCGGCAGGGCTTTGCGCGCCAAAGCCTCTACCAGCACAGGCGCCAGCCATAGTTTGAGCAGCAGCAGTCCCAAGCCGAATGCCCCTATCGCGAACCCCAATGTTTTAATCGCAAACTTCAAGCGGTTTTCCTTGTCTTGCCTTCAATTAGAATAACTTTTCCCATATCCACTTTGAAGCATGGCGGTATACTATAATGGATTTGAGCGAAAAATCGAGAACGATGGTTTCTGCATGCAGGAATTGGACGGCGCAAATGGGTATGCGTACACGCCGGCAACGCCTGAAGCCATCATGGGGGTTAGAGTAAAAAGGTTTTTCATCCTGACTTGGCTGGCCGCGATGTCCTCGTTGGCTCCAGCCGAAACGTTGCCGGCTCCCGACGTGTCGGATGCCGTGGAGCTGGACGCCATCAACCCGCTCTCCGATTGGAGCCAGACGACCTTCGCCGGGTTATCCACCAACCGAGTTTGGAACGGGCGCCTGGATATTTTTCATGAATGGCTGGGCGATCAATTGGACGGCCATGTCAAAAGAGTGGATGCCTTTTTCGCCGACGAAGCATTCTCGGAAGTTTCCTCCTCGTCTTTTAAATTAAAGCTGTACGTAAAAATCAAGAAAGACGCTCCGGCCGTCAAGGCCACCCCGGCGCTCGACTCGAAATTGGCTCTTCCCAACCTGGAAAACAAGTTGCACGTTTTTGTCGACAACATCGCGCCCGACCAACTGCCGGGCGCCGATCCGACGGATCGGAAAAGCAGGCTGCAACTGGGTCTGCGGACCCTTATGCCGCAATGGGGCAAATCGAGCATCAAACTGGATAACGGAGTGAGGTGGAGCGGGGAACCCATTGCGTTTTCGTCTCTCAAATGGCAACGCCGCATCCCGTTGGGCGTATGGTCGCTCGACGTGCAGGAAAAAGGCTACTGGTACAGCGACGACGGCTTTGGCGAGCAAACCCAGATGAATTGGACCCGGTGGGTGATGCCCGATCTTGGCTTTCGTTCCACCACGGCCGCGCAGTGGACCGAAACCAGCAACGGATTGGAGATGGAACAAACCCTTCGCCTGGGCTATATCATCGAGCACGGCAAGAAAGGCGTTGCCTTCCAAGCCAGTGTTTTCCCGCAAAAAGTCGCCCCCGTGTACATCAACAACTCTCTCGTCAACCTGACCTATCGGGTTTTAATCTATCGTCAATGGCTCTATTTCGAAGTGACTCCGCAGCTCGAATTTCCTTATGACGAAGATTACCAGGCCACCCCTTCCATTCGCGTGGGCGTCGATATGTTTATGGGCGAAAGCTGGCTGCGCTGATTGGTGGGGCAGGGCTTCTTTTGTAGGAGCCGCACCCCGTGCGGCGATCCGGCAGGATAAGCAACCAATGAAAAACGCGCCAAGACGTTCGATCGCCTGGCGCGCTGAGACGAGGGTTGAAGTTTATCCGCGTTTAATGAACAAACGGCCCCGCGCTTTCGGGTGAGCATAGGCCCGCGCGACGTGCTGGTTGCCGCTTTTTTTTCGCCGCACCTGGTCGATCTCATCCTTTTTCAGCCGGAGCAGCTCGTGGAGTCGCTCGATCCACAGCCGGTCCTGCGCAATGACGGACGTGATCGTGTCATGGAACAGGCCGGTATCGGTCTCGCTGCCGAAGAAACTTTTCATGATCCGGCTGCGTTCGTCGGCAATATCGATGAACGATTCTATGGCCCCCTGCAGCAGGGCTTCGTTCATCCGCGCCGACAACTCACGGATGGTTTCCAGGGCGTTTGGAATGACCTCGGGCATGGCGCGTCATCCGGAAATATGAATGCTGCTGACGGAGCTGACGGGCAGTTCTTCTCTCGGACTTTCCTTGGTGGCCACTTCCTTCCAGGCCTCGCGCAGTTCGTTCATCATTTTTTTCACGTCGCTGACGGGTTTGACCACCTTGTTGATGTTGGCATGGCTGAGGTGGTTGACCATGAAGTCATAGAGCTTCTGGAGGTTTTGGGCAATCTGGCCGCCTTTTTCCATGTCCAGCGACACGGCGAGTTCGGTGATGATGTCCTGGGCGTGCAACAGGGTGTTGTTAATGGTCTCGATGCGCTCCGGGCCTTCCATGTCGAACGCCTTTTCGGCTTTTTCGAGCGAGCGGATGCAGTCGTCGTACAGCATGACGATCAACTCCATCGGACTGGCCGTGGTGATGTTCACTTCCTGATATTTTCTTACTGTTTGCATGAGATTCTCCTTCTGTTGACTGTTTTAAACTGGGACCAATTCTCCTTCCGACGGAACGGCGTGGGTTCGGCCGGCTTCGATTTGCCGGATGGAGTTGAGCAGCAGATGCCGGGTCCACTTGGCTGCGCCGGCAATCTGTTCGTACAACTCGCGGGACCGTTTGTTGGAAAGCAAAGATTCCGAATACTTCTCTTCATGCGGCGCGCGCTGGGCGCCGCTGCGATAGCTGATCGGCCAAAGACTCATGTCGAGAAAAAGAGAGCAAGTCCTATTCTCCACGAGCTGCCGGTCGATTTGCCGGAGCGTTTCGAGATATCCCCGGGCGATGGCTTCGTCCTCGGGGCGGGGGGCCTTGAGCATCATGATGAGTTGGTTGCAGAGCATGGCTGCTTCATGAGCCTTGCTCATGGTTTCCAGGAGCTGTTCCACCGTTTCGCGCAATGCGGAGCAGATCGCGTCCATCGGCCCGACTTCGTAGCCGTCGTGCTGCCGGGCGATGGCGTCATAGGCGTCGAAGGGCTCGCCGCCAAGGCGGGCCAGCAGGGAGGGATGGGCCAGTTCCATGCCGCGGATGAGCGCGCCGCCGGTGGTGGCGTTGACGAACCGGATGTCCGGATGAGACCGGATGTAATTTTCGAGCAGATCGATGTAGCACTTGAATTGTTCGGTGGTCGGCACGTCGGCTTGATAATTGCCGGGCGTCCGGATCAACCGGGCCGGGTCGAGCCGGCTGCCGTGGTACATGGAGTTGCTGACGTGCGTGGTTCCATCGTCGGAAAAACTCAAATCGGCGCCGATGCAAATAATCGGGTTGCAGCCCATGCGGATGGCCAGATCGATGGCCGAGGTGGTCACGGTGCCGGCGGCGGTCAGCGCGCCTTTGGATTCCCCGACGGTGTTGAGCCATTCGCTGATGGGATTCGAGGCCATGGACGCGCTGAACAGACCCCGGAACTTGGGGAGCAGGGGCGGATACGCCAGGGAAGAACAGGCCAGATACAAATCGTCGCAGCAAGTTTCGAATTGGCGTGCGGTCAAATGGCTGGCATCGACGGAGACGGTCAGGTCGGGCCGAAGGCCGGCTTTCCGGAGGGGACGCAAGGCGGTGCCGGTGGAGACGATCACGGCTTGTCCGGCGGCCTGCGGCAGATACGCCAGCGCCTCGTTCAGCGAAGGGCCGGCTCCGACAATGACGGCGGGTTTGCCGGCAAAAAGACCTTCCAGCCGGGCTACGCCGGGATGGGCGATCAGTTGGGGCAGATTCTGGATTGTGTTGTATTGCCAGTGAGGACCCCGATAAACCAGCGTGCCGAGATTGAACACATTCAAATGCACGGTATTTTTGGCGCGGCTTAAAGAAGAATAGTAGAAATTCGCCGCATCGGACGAAAGCTCGCGCATTTCCAGGACGCGGACTTCCGGCGCCCGCTTGAGATCGACCAGGGAAAGAAATTGTTTCTCGACGAGGGCTTCGTCCATGCCGATGGCCAGCGACAGCCGGCCTTCCTGGACGAGCTCTTCCAGCGGACAGGCGCGGAAAAGGTCCGCGGCTGCGGCGGGTTCCGATTCCAACAACAGGATGCGTACATGCTCCGGCATCCGCCGAAACACCATCTCCAGGTCTTCCGCGCCGGAGGCGCCGAGCAGGATGACGATGCCGGGATCGCCCAATGTGCCGGCCTTCCGCAGTTGGACGTCGACCGGTTCCAAGGCGGGTTTCAGCGGCGCGGTGGTTCCGTGGAGGGCCTGGCGGATGCGGTCGGCGGCCTCCGGGTCGAAGGCGCCCAGGGTATCCAGCCGGTGCGTCAGGTCCGTTCCGGAATCAGGGAGCTGTTCGGATGTATTGAACATCGACATAGTCTCTCAGCATGGGCAGCAAGACTTGAAAGCGGGTCAGGACGCCGGGCAGCTCGGTTTCCAACAGTTGGGAGAGCTGAGTCATGTCGTTTTGGCCAAGATGGTCCGCCAGCCGGTCCAGCGTGGCGCGAAAGTTCGCTTCGACCTCGAGCAGCGAGCCTTGGGCATCGCTCATCAGGGATCGGTCGATCTCGAACAGCGAGACCATGTCGTTTTCGAACACATCGAAGTCGCGAAGGTTCACCGCGAGGGGCGACAGCAGGCCGAACGCTTCGGGCGAACGCGCGTGCAGGGCGCCGGCGCATTTTTTGCAGTCGTCGACGAGTTGCTGAAGGCCTTCGATCGAGCGGTCGAGCGCATAGAGCGTGAACTCTTCGATCGATTCGATATTTTTGGATGAGGGTGCTGGATTCATGTTTTTCCCTTGGTTGTTGGCCGTTCGAACCGGACTCGTGTCCGGCCCCTCGCGGGGCCGGACACGATCGCGGATTTCTTACCTCTTAGCCGATCAGCTGCATAACGCTGCCCGGCAAGGCATTGGCCTGAGCCAACATCGCCGTACCCACCTGCGACAGGATCTGGTACTTCGAGAACAAGGTTGTCTCATAGGCCACATCCACGTCGCGAATACGGCTTTCCGTCGCGCGGATGTTTTCTTCGTAATTCCTCAGACCGCTCAGTGCCTGCTCCATCCGGTTCATTTCGGCGCCGAGCACCGAACGAATCGAACTGACGTAGTCGATGCCGAGGTTCAGTTTGTCCACGGCGCCCTGAGCCACCGATTGAACGGAGATGCTCAGATTTTCGCCGCAGATCAAGCTCGCCCACATGACGGTGCTCGGGTTGGAGCCCAAGAGGGTCATGTTGATCGAGCCGTAGCTGTAGGAGTTGTAGGAGCCCACGATGGCGTAGTTGGTCGCCGTCAGGTTGATGGGCACCTCGTTGAAGACCTGATTGCTGTCAGGTCCCACTTGCAGCCGAACCGAACCGAAGCCCTGTTGGACTCCGTCGCCCGTGGCCGTGGCCACGCCCGAACCGCCGCGGAACAGATACAGGCCGTTGAACTTGCCGGCCGCCGTGGCGCCGCTGGTGATGCGTTGGATCTCCTTCTGCATCTGCTCGAATTCCTTCTGCAGATTGCCGCGGTCGACCTGGCTCTTGGTGCCGTCGTTGGCCATAATCGCCAGTTCCGCCATACGGCCCATGATGTCATGGATCTTTTGGAGCCATGAATCGGCCGTTTGCAGATAGTTGATCTTATTTTCGATGTTGCCGGCGGCTGCGGCGGAGTTGCGGTACTGCGCGCGCAGACGTTCGCTCATGGCCAGACCGGCCGGATCGTCGCCCGCCATGTTGATGCGCAAACCGGATGACAAACGCGACATCGATTTGCGAAGGTTGGTGACGTTGGCTGTATAGCTTTTCCACACTGAGAACGCGGGAATGTTATTATATACTTGCATGACTAATTCCTCCGTGAATTTTTCTGTTTAAGCGGGACTCCTTTCCCACCTTTTTGTCGGACCCTGTCCAGTGCCTCACGGCTTTCCGACCCCCGGGCCGTGAAGTGTCCAGTTACTGCCAGTCAGTTTGCCTGTTCATCCCTCCTTTCATTCGTATGATCTGTCTTGCGTCTTGCGAAATGCTGACCCAGCGAGTTCTTGAGTTTCTCCAGTTCGCCTTCGCCGCGTTTCACGGCCTGGATGTTCTCCTTCTGGATCGCTTCATAAACTTCCTTGCGATAGATGCTGATTTCGTGGGGCGCCGTGAAGCCCAGGCTGACCTGGTCTCCCCGAATCCCGAGCACCTTGATCTCGATATTGCTGCCGACCATTACGCTTTCGTCCGACTTCCGTGTCAGTACCAACATGGTTGAAGCCCTCCTTGGCTATGTTGAAAAGCGGTTTCACGACGGGTTGCTCAATTCGCTTTGCGGACGGCCGCTTCCACTTCCTGTTCGCTGGATTCCGGCCTGGCCTCCTCGGCGACGTTCATCTTGCTCAGCGCGTCCCAGATTCGGTAACGGACGGGATAATTCTGGCCGTCGCAGATGATCTGCTTGCCGATGCACGCCTGAATGTTCACCACGACCGGGCCCTGCAAATTGGCGGTGATGTTGTGCATGTCCTTGGTGACGGTGACGATGCTGATGATCAGCGTGTCCTCCGGCCGTTCCAGGTGCAGGAATTTGGCGTCCGCTTCGCCGATGCGCGGGCGGTAATCCGGGCAGATCATGAACGGATCCACGCAGACGAACGCCAGATCGGGCGGGTTCAACGCGTGCATGAAGAAGAACGGACGCGTATCCGATTTGCAGAGGAATACGAATTCCTTCACGTTTTCGAATGCGGGAAGTCCTTCGGGGAAGTGGAAGATATTCTCCGAATGCACGGGAAGCGAGACCAGCCGCGAATATGGGTTGATCGTCATCGACCCGCTGCTTTTTTGTGCCTTGCTGTAAGTGTCCATAACCTTTCCTCTCTATTCGTGTCTTTCTCGCCTGTTCGGCATTCTATTCCGCTGCCATGCATGGGAGCAGGGGCGATGCCATGCGTCGTTTGCTTTCGTCTGCCCTTGATTTATTGGGGAAAACGATCTGAATGGGGGACATGTGGTGCAGGTCAAAAATGCCGGTAGCGGCAAAAAGTTCTTCGGACAGAGGGGCGGCGCCGTCGGTCGGGAGCAGGGCCTCGAAGTAGTTTTTCCAGCGGAGGTTGTCCGCCAGGGAGGCTGTTCCGGTTATAAAATGGCAATGAGCGGGGAGGGGCTGGGAAGCCTGATCGATCACGTCGACGGCTATGCCTCCGATGCGGCGTCCCTTCCAGCAGGAATTGAAGTCCCAGATGGCCTGCACCCGGATGCCCCGGCGCTTGAGTTCCTGCAGCCAGAGGGACGGGAATTTACCGACGCCGCAAAGAACGATTTCCCGGATGTTCCGGCGACGCAATTCGTCGCAGACGCTTTGAAGCGGGGTCAGCAGCGCGATGTGGCCCAGCAGTTCCCGGGACAGGGGGCGCCGATGGCGGAGGCCTCTCCAAATGGCCGAGGGTATGGCCGCGAGCCCGGCGCGAAAACCTTGCAGGGCCTCCTCCTTGACGGCTACCAGGAAGTATCGCTGCAACGTGTCGATGAGCGCCGGCCAGATGGCGTTCCAGGGAAAGAAGGCGAACCAGAGGTAAATGTTGTTCCGGATCAGCAGGCGCAGGATGTGCCCGGTGTTGCGGCCGCCGCCGTCGCGGACGTGGTGCACCATGCGGCCATGATTGCATAAGGCGATGCGGTATCCCGCCTGGTAGAGCCGGAACGACAAATCGTATTCTTCGCCATAATACAGATAGCCGTCCGGATAGCCGCCGATTTCTTCCAGAGCGCTGCGGCGGAACCCGCAGGCGCAGCCGTGAAAGACGGTCGGAAGCAGGCAGGCCTCTTCGTTTTGGCCGTTCAGAATGCGGAAGGCCGCCGCCCCGACGCCGGCGTCGGCTTTGAAAAGATCGATCATGGCCTGGCCCAAGCCGGGGTCGATATAGGCGTCGTCGTCCAAGACCAGGACGAAGGGGCCTGTGGAGGCTTTGAGCCCGGCATTGCGGGCAACCGCCCCCAGATTGCAGGGCATTTGGATCAGACGGCAGGGAATGTCGCCAAGGTGTTCGGGCAGGGAAACCTCTTGCCGGCCATTGTTGATGACCAGGATTTCCGCCTGAATGCCTTGCAACGCTTCGGCATTCTTGCGCACGCTGTCCAGGCAACGCTCCGGGCGGTTGTTGGTCAGCACTATGACGCTCAGTTCCACCGGCATTTTATTTGCCTCCGATTTCTCCTTGCCCTCTGTGCTAGCAGCTTGGATGCCTCCGCCTTGCGAATGGGCGATTATGGACTGGGGATTGGATGGTTCTGGAGAGTGGACTCGGTTGGAAAAAGCGCCGGTTTGCGGAACCAGCCCGCCAAAAGAGGCCCAAACGTACGGATATCGGTTGTGGGTCGGCTCTGTGAACCGGTTGTTTGGGGTTTTATCGGCAGGATTCATGACTCCGACGTGGACATCCGGCGGCTTGGGGCAATTCCTGCCCGTTCCGGGAAACAATTGCCGCAAGACGCGAGTTTGATGTTCGATGTAACATGCCTTATTGTAAATAATTATGAATAATATCTCAAGAAGGGCTGTTTAAACGCTTTTTAAAGGGGTGATGCCCGGTCTAAACGCTTAAGTATTACGCGCGCGATACCGAATGTTTCAGACAAGGCCAGATAAAGGTTTTTCCGGCCTACTCAAGTAGAAAGGAGAGTGATGCAGGCCAATCGAAAATAGCGATGACTGAGTCAACGGGAAGTCGAATCCATCGCACGCCGGTTGACTCTTAGTTCGAGCGCGATGGTGCGGTCAAGGATGGCCGCAGGTGGACAAAAAAGTAAAAAATTCACGGAGGAATTGTCATGCAAGTATATAATAACGTACCCGCCTTTGCGGTGTGGAAGAGCTACACATCCAACGTCACCAACCTTCGCAAGTCGATGTCCCGTTTGTCATCCGGTTTGCGCATCAATATGGCAGGTGACGATCCGGCCGGTCTGGCCATGAGCGAACGTCTCCGCGCGCAGTATCGGAATACGGCGGCAGCAGCCAACAACGTCGAAAACAAGATCAACTACCTGCAAACGGCGGATTCATGGCTCCAAAAGATCCATGACATCATGGGCCGTATGGCGGAACTGGCGATCATGGCCAACGACGGCACCAAGAGCCAGGTCGACCGCACCAATCTGCAGAAGGAATTCGAGCAGATGCAGAAGGAGATCCAGCGCATTACCAGCGGCGCCACCGCCGCCGGCAAGTTCAACGGCCTGTATCTGTTCCGCGGCGGTTCGGGCGTGCCCACAGCCACGGGCGACGGAGTCCAAACGGGCTTCGGCGCGGTTCGTCTGCAAGTAGGACCTGACAGCAACCAGGTCTTCAACGAGCAACCCATCAACCTGACGGCGACCAACTACGCCGTGGTGGGCTCCTACAACACCTACAGCTACGGCTCGGTCAACATGACCCTCTTGGGCTCCAACCCGAGCACCGTCATGTGGGCCAGCTTGATCTGCGGCGAAAATCTGAGCATCTCCGTTCAATCGGTGGCTCAGGGCGCCGTGGACAAACTGAACCTCGGCATCGACTACGTCAGTTCGATTCGTTCGGTGCTCGGCGCCGAAATGAACCGGATGGAGCAGACGTTGAGCGGTCTGAGGAATTACGAAGAAAACATCCGCGCGACGGAAAGCCGTATTCGCGACGTGGATGTGGCCTATGAGACCACCCAGTTCTCGAAGTTCCAGATCCTGACGCAGGTGGGAACCGCGATGCTGGCTCAAGCCAATGCCTTGCCGGGCAGCGTCATGACGCTGGTCGGTTAAGTTCGTTAGTGCGACGTAGTGTGAGGAGGGAGGATCCGGAAGGGTTCTCCCTCTTCCCTTTTCGGTGCGGACGGCATCGTGAGTGCTTACATTCGAGGCGACGGATGTAGCAGCGGATCATGGAAGGAGACTTCGTATGTCGGATCGAGTCCATATTGGCGGGTTGGCTTCCGGGATGGATACCCAGGCGACCATCGACAAGCTGGTGGCCCTGAAGGGGAAGCCCCTCGTGACCATGCAGAAGGAAATGGAAGGCATTCAGGCCGATGTGGACGCCTGGATGGAGATCAGCGGCGTGATGAATACGCTGGCCACCACCCTGGACGACCTTCGTTCCTGGGATCTCTGGAATCAGATGACCTCCACCTCCTCCGATACGACCAAGCTGACGGCCACCTCCACCAGCTCCGCCGTGGAAACAACTTACTCGATCGTCATCGATCGCCTCGCGCAAGCTCATGCGGTAGGCTCGGAAACCGCCTCTACCCTGACGCCCGGCGGAACCTCCAATACGGATCTTGTAGCCGCAGGCGTGCTTACGGCTGGATCGCAATTCACCATCGAAGGCCAGACGATTACCGTGGGGGCCACCGAAAGTCTTTCCACGCTGCGGACGAAAATCAATACCGCCGCTTCTTCCATGTCGGCCAACAGCCGGGTTTTTGCTTCGATTCTCGACAATCGCCTGGTGATTTCCCGGAACAACACCGGCAGCACGAACATCGCCATGTCCGACAGCACCGGCTCGCCCTTGCAGGATTTGGGCATCCTGACGGGCGGCGGGAGCTTTCAGAACGAACTGGTCGCCGCGCAAGACGCGCAGTTTACCGTCAACGGCGCCCTCGTCACGCGCAGCAAGAACACGGAGCTCACCGATGTCATCGAAAACGTTTCCTTGAATCTCAAAGCCGCAACGGCCGGAGCCATCGTTACGTTAACCATCGAAAAAGACAAGGAAGCCGCCAAAGCGGCCATTTTGGCCTTTATTGAAGCGTATAACGCGGCATCGACGATGATGACGGATTACAGCAAAGTGACCTTGATCGGCAATTCCAGCAAAGGCGCCGCATTGGACACCGTCGGCCAACTCCAGGACGATGGGTTGGTAAAAAACTTGCTCAGCAACATTCGCAAGCAGGCGACCGCCACCGAGTATCCCTATCTCAATCAAGTCAATGCCTCCTACACGTATAAAGGGCAGACCGGCGTGTGCAAGAGCCTGAGCGATATTGGGGTATGGACCGAAGGGCGCGACAACCAGATTGCCGTCACGGACGAAACCCGGCTGGATTACATGATGGAAACCAATTTCGACAAGGTGACCCAGCTCTTTCGCGGCATCTACGACGAAAAGGTCGGTTATACGCACGGCATCGCCAGCGATTTTTCCCGCTACATGGACAATGCCACGTCGGCTCTCAGCGGCGATATCGACCGCCGGATCAGCACCCTGAACGAACAAATCGACGACCTGGACGAGCGGGCGTTAAAACTGGAAGACAGTTTGGACGACTACGAACAGCAGCTCTGGCAGCAATTTGGCACGATGGAAGAAGCCGTGTCCAAAATGCAGAGCGACCTGGCCTATCTGACCGGTGCGCTTAAATAATTAGAGGGAACTGGTATTGTGGCCCGTCTCGTCACGTTGGAACAAGTTGCCGCAGACTCCCCCTGGGAAACTCTTGCCCCCGGCCTGGTGGAATCCTGGTTGAAAGGCCCGGACGACGAAAAGAAAATTCAAGCGGTTTTAATCGCCGCCAGCCAGCTTTTCAAGCAGTCCGGCGCAAGTCGGGCGCTCGATTTTCTGTTGTATTCCCGATGGCTGCTGCACTGCCATCCCCTGCCCGTCATGCACAACATCCTCTGGCTTTGCAACCGGCTGGGGCTCGAACAAACCGCCGCCCACACGTGCCTCGATTTTGCCCGCGATGCCTTTCGGATGAACTACGTCGAGCTGGGCCTGGAAGCCGCGTCGGCGGCGCTCATCCTGGATGCGCAGGCGGATTATGAAATCACCAAGAGCCCCGCGCGAAGCGCCGAAGTGGCCGCCCTCTACGAGCAAGTTGCGTCGTCCCTGCTTCCGAACTCCACGCCGCCGGCTCGGACGGCTCGGGCCGGCGGCCCGTTGCGCATCGCCTTGCTCGTTCCGAATCTGGTCGACCATGTCGTGGCCTATACGCGCCGGTTGCTGAATATCGTGCGTTATGCCGATCCGCAAAAGTATCGCCTTCGAGTATATGTTTCGGAAAATCACGCCGTCCGCACGTCGCCGCTTTTTCCCTGCGGCTGCGTGGAGGGGACGACGGAAGAGCGCGGCCCCGCGGCCCTGGCGGAATTGCGGTCGGCCGGCGTGGCCGTCTATCTGGGACCGCGTCAGCTCCGGTTTGGCGAAGCCGCCCAGCATCTCGCCCGGCAAATGGAACAGGACGGAACGGAGGCGCTGATCGTGCAAAGCGGGCTGAGCGCTCCGATCGATTGGCTGGCCGCTCGCATCGCCCGCATTCCGGTAAAAACAGCCATCCATATCGGTTCCTCGCTGTTCCTGCCGGATTTCGATGCGACCTTCTACGACAATCCGTCCAACATCGAGCGGGAAAATGCTTGCTGGCCCGCCACCGGCGGCGCGCGGCAGGTGGTTCAGACCGGCGTGGATGTAAAAAGCCTGGACGCCCAGCAAGCGTTTTCTCGGGACCGATTCGGCATTCCAGCCGATGCCGTGGTGATCGGAACGTTGAGCAATCATCTGGAGCGAAGACTTTCGGAGCCCTACCTGCAAATCATAGCCGAGGCCCTCCAGAAACATCCCCAGGCCTGGTTCCTCGCCTTTGGCTCGGCGGCGCTGCCGGATAAAATGGCCTTTTTCGCGCGCTGGGGCGTTGAAGACCGGGTCCGTTTCGGCGGCAAGCAGAGCCAATCGGGCGCCGCCTTGAAGATGCTGGACATCTATGCCAACGAATTCCCGGTCGGCGGGTCCAACAGCGTTTTGGAAGCCATGACCTGCGGCTGTCCGACCCTGGCCATGAAATGGAGCCTGGTCCATGCCGAGAGCGCCGGCGCCGAATGGGTCGGCGACCCGTTCTGCATCCCCGGCCCGGATGCAACGGCGTACGCCCAGCGGCTGGATCAATGGCTGTGCGACAAACCCCTCCGCCGGCAAATTGGACAAGCCCTCCGGCAGCGCATACTCGATCGTTTTTCCGCCGACCAATATGTCGCCGCCGTGCTGGACTCTGTTTCGCAGCTGGTTGAATCGAAGATCGGCTGATGATCCTTCGAGGCGCAGTGGGACCTGGAACGAGCTGCTATTCCCCCAGACCATTCTTTCTCTTTGGTAGGGCGCTCACTCCGCTGAGCGCCATTCCGGACGGCGACGGAGCGCCGTCCCTACCTGAAGAAACCCCATAGCCCCAAACAAGAATAATCGTCCCTTGACTTCCCCGCCCATCTTCCATAAAGAAGGATCAGGGAGGGTGGCATTCCGTGGGACGAGCCAATAAATCAAACGCACCGGCGCTTAAGATTCATTACGCGCATTCTCTGCCCAAGCAGCCAACAGAAACATGGCAACCTCTCGATACCCACCTGAAGAATGTCGCTGAGAAAGCCTCTGAATTCGCCTCGGCATTTCACTCGGAAGATTGGGCCTGGAATGCCGGCTGGTTGCATGATTTGGGGAAGGCGACCAACGCCTTTCAAGCCTACCTTGTCCGGTGCAACGAATTGGACGACTCCGAATATGACGCCGATGGCAGCACATCAAATCATGCCAGTTCGGGGGCGGCTTGGGCCGAGGAGCAACAGGGAAAGTGCGTGGGCCGGATTCTCGCCTATCTTTCTGCTGGCCATCATGCTGGTTTGCCGGACTGGCATTCCACAAAAACCGGGAATGCCGCGCTTCCGATTCGCTTGGAGGAAGGCCGCAAGAACCTTGAACACATCCGGGACTTCGCTCAAGAAATTGCGCCACACCTGCGACGGGTGGCCCGCCCGCCGCCGTTCGTCAAGAAGTCGGAAGATTTTCATCTTTGGGTGCGCATGCTTTTTTCCTGTCTGGTGGATGCTGACTTTCTCGATACAGAGAATTTCATGAATCTCTCCGTGGCCGTCGATCGCAGCGAATTTCCAAACCTTGGAAAACTAGCCGACCGCTTTTTCCAATCCTTGGAAGCATTGGAACAAAAGGCCCCAAAAACCCCCGTAAACAAAATTCGAGCGCAAGTCCGGCAGGCTTGCGAGCAGGCGGCGGGGTTGGCGCATGGGTTGTTCTCGTTGACCGTTCCCACCGGCGGCGGCAAGACGCTTTCGGCGATGGCGTTTGCGCTTCGCCATGCGCTGAAACACGGGCAGCAGCGTGTAATTTATGTGATTCCTTATACCAGCATCATCGAACAGACTGCCAAGACGCTGGCCGCTATTTTTGGGCGCGAGAATGTGGTGGAGCATCACAGCAATCTGTCTCCGGAAAAGGAAACGCCGCGCTCGCGTCTGGCGGCGGAAAATTGGGATGCGCCGATTATGGTCACCACCAACGTCCAGTTCTTCGAGTCGCTCTATTCCGCAAAGCCGGGGCGATGCCGGAAATTGCACAACATCGTCAACAGCGTGGTGATTCTCGATGAAGCCCAACTGCTTCCTCCCAAATGGCTCGTGCCGTGCGTGGATGTCATGAACCAGCTTGTAAAAAACTACCGGGTGACGCTGGTGCTGGCCACTGCCACGCAGCCGACATTGCCTAAGCTTGATCCGGTCACAGAAATTATTCCGAAGGAATTGAATCTGTATGAACGGTTAAAGCGAACAGAGTTTTTATTGCCGGAGGATATGGCCGTTCGAGTCAATTGGACAGAAGTCGCTCGTGATTTGGAACGACGCGACCAGGTTTTGTGCATCGTGAACACGCGTCGCGACTGTCACGATTTGTTCAAATCCATGCCGGCGGGAACGATGCATCTCTCCGCACTCATGTGCGGAAGGCATCGGTCAGCGGTCATCCGCTTGATTAAGCGGCGATTGACGAAGAAACTGCCGATTCGTGTCATCAGCACCCAGTTGGTCGAAGCCGGGGTGGATATTGACTTTCCCGTGGTTTATCGCGCTCTGTCGGGGTTGGATTCCATTGCCCAGGCCGCCGGCAGGTGCAACCGGGAAGGAAAGCTGAACGAAGCCGGGGAATGGGGACAAGTGCATGTCTTTATTCCACCGAAATCTGCGCCGCGAGGTTTGTTGCTCAAAGGCGAACAGACGGCGCGAGGATTGATGTCTTTGCCGGATCTGGATATTCATCAACCGGAAACTTTCAGCCGCTATTTCCACCAGTTTTATGAATCGGTTAACGATACGGGAGCCGGGTGGTTAAAGGATTTGCTGGTGAAAGATGTAAACCCGGATTTGTTCATTCAATTCCGAACCGCCGGCCAGGAGTTCAGCTTGATTGACGATCAGGTCCAGCGGCCTGTGTTCGTTCGCTACGGTAAAAGCGCAAAATGGCTGACTCAACTCGGCAAGATTGGCCCGACCCGCGAGAATCTGCGCGCCCTGCAACGGTATGTGGTGAATTTGTCGAAACATGACTTTGAACGCGCAAAAACGGATGGGTTGCTGGAAAACGTGTGGAAGGAAGAGTTTTGGCGCTGGGCGCCGAAATACGATCCGGTGGTCGGGGTGGATATTTTCGACGCCGGCTGGGCGCCGGAAGATTTAATGCAATAAACCATGCGAGGTGAAAAAATGCGGGGATTTTGTCTGGAAGTGAGTGGGCCGTATGCTTGTTTTACGCGCCCGGAAATGAAGGTCGAGCGCGTCAGTTACGATGTGATCACGCCCTCTGCTGCGCGAGCGATCTTCGATGCCATTTTGTGGAAGCCGGCCATTTTCTGGCGGGTAAAAAAAATCGAAGCGCTTGCACCTATCCGCTGGATATCCGTTCGGCGCAATGAGGTGGGTAAAGTCGCATCGCCACAGTCGGATGGCATCTTTATTGATGACGGGAAAACGCGTCAGCAACGAGCCGGGTTGTTTCTTCGCGACGTTAAATACCGGCTTCATGCCGAATTCGAGTTTATCCCGCCTGAAAAACGCGGCAAAGCATTCAACCCCGTTCCCGAATGGCTCGTGGATAAGGAGGAAGCGACGGAGTTGAAGAAGCCGGATGTGCGTTCGGACGAGACAGAAGCCAAATATGCCGCCATGTTCGAGCGCCGGGCAAAAAAAGGCCAGTGCTTTAACCAGCCTTACCTCGGCTGTCGCGAATTCTCCTGCGCATTCAGGCTGGTTGATGCGATGGCCGAACCCTCCACGCCGATCCCCGAAACCCGCGATCTCGGGTGGATGCTTTATGATATGGACTTCAGCGCCGATCCAGCCGATCCCACGCCGCAATTTTTCCATGCCCAGATGGAGAACGGCGTGATCGATCTTCGCAACGTGGAGGTGCGCTCATGAGTTCGCCGGAAATGAATTACGAGGCCTTGCTCGAGGCCATCGGTCAGGCGCACCAGCAGGCACAAGCTGGAGCGGCGGGGGCCGTCAACCGCCACCTGCTCTTGCGAAACTGGGTTATCGGCGCCTATTTGGTCGAGTTCGAACAGAACGGACAAGACCGAGCTCAATATGGGGCAGGCTTGCTGAAGCGTCTATCGAAAGACCTTCGTAAACGCGGCTTGTCCGGAGCAAGTCCGGATGTGCTGGAGCGCATGAGGCTGTTTTTTAAAATGTATCCGCAATTTAGCAGTTCGATTTCCGCGACAGCGTCGCGGAATTTGCTCCAGCGTGAAAATAGGGAGGAGGTTGCCCTTTCCGCGACGCTGTCGCGGAAAACCTCCGAACGCGCCCCTGCGCCGCTTCCCTGCAAGGCCTTGGTTCATTTCTCCTGGTCGCACTTTGTTGAATTCATTCGTTTGGATGATCCATGGAAACGCGCTTTCTATGAAAACGAATGCCTCAAAGGAACCTGGTCTGTTCGCCAGCTTCAACGTCAGATTGAATCGCTTCTATATGAACGCACAGGGCTTTCGACCGATAAACAGGCGGTGATTCAGTCCGGTCGCGAACAAGCGCAGGACGCCCCTCAAGCCATCGCCGATCTGATTCGCGATCCGTACGTTCTTGAATTCACCGGATTGGCGGAACTTCCGAAATACCGGGAGTCCACGCTGGAAACCGCCTTGCTCAATCATTTACAAGCATTCCTGCTGGAACTTGGCAGCGGCTTTTGTTTCGAAGCCCGCCAGAAACGCGTCACGGTCGGCCATGAACACGATTACCTTGACCTGGTGTTCTACCACCGCATTTTGCGTTGCCATCTGCTCATCGATCTTAAAGTCCGAGCCTTCCAGCATGGCGATGCGGGACAAATGAATTTCTATCTGAACTATTGGAAAGATCAAATGATGGGCGAAGGCGACCAGCCGCCCGTGGGCCTCATTCTTTGCACCGACAAAGATCAAACAAAGGCCGAGTACGCCACCGGCGGCCTTAACCATCAGCTTTTCATTTCCCGTTATCTGGTTGTCTTGCCAAAACCTGAACAGCTTCAGGAATTGGTTGAAAACGACCGCGCGCAATGGGAACAACAAAAAGCCTTGTCCAAATCGAATTCATCCAACACGGAGGCATCATCATGATCTTGCAGGCCTTGAAGGAATACTATGACCGGAAAGCGATGGATCCCGAGGCCCAAATGGCTCCGCCAGGATTTGAATGGAAGGAGATCCCATATATTGTCGTGCTCAACTCCACAGGCAATCTTGTCAGTCTAAATTCAACTTATGAGGGAACAGGGAAGAATAAACGTGCTAAATCGTATTTAGTTCCGCAAGCGGTAAAAAAGACCAGCGGCATAGCATCGAATTTGCTGTGGGAAAACCCCGAATATGCCGTGGGCATAGGAGAGCCCAAGCGACACGATGCGTTCAAGAAACGAATCACGGACTTGGGAATCATCGGTGATACGGGGGTGGATGCCGTGAAGGCCTTTTTAGAAAGGGCGGACAAAATAGAATTGCTAAAAGTATTTGGCGAGACGTGGAAGCAAGTGGAAGAGACCGGGGCAAATCTGTCGTTTCAGCTGGTGGAAAAACCGTTTCTCGTTGTGGAGAGCGAAGTTGTCAAAAAAGCGATTCAAGGCGCGAACGAGAAAGAGAGTAAGGCTGAAGCCATATGCCTGGCGACAGGTCAAAAAGACTCGGTTCAGCGGCTTCACACTTCAGTTAAAGGGGTTTGGGGCGCCCAGACAAGTGGAGCTAATATCGTTTCCTTCAATTTGGATGCGTTCCGGTCTTTTGGCAAAGAGAAGGGTGTTAACGCTCCCGTGGGGAAAAAGGCCGCCTTTGCCTATACGACAGCGCTTAATCGCTTGTTAAGCAAAGATTCCAAACAGCGGATGCAAGTCGGCGATGCTTCCACCGTGTTTTGGTCGGCCAAGTCCTCGCTGTTTGAGGACGAAGTCGCGGATTTTTTTAATGAACCGCCAAAAGACGATCCCGAGCGGGGGACCCGAGCTGTTGAGAGCCTTTTTAAGTCAGTTCAATCAGGCGCACTTCATGTGGAGGAGGGGGACAATTTATTCTATGTGCTCGGCCTTTCCCCCAATGCATCGCGTATCGCTATTCGCTTCTGGATCGTGGATGCCATTCCGAACATGGCTGCCAAGTTTTGTCGGCATTTTGTGGACACCCGCATCGTTCATGGATCGAAAGAAAAAGACGCTCTTTCGCTCTTCCGCTTACTGGCGGCAATTGCCGCGCAGGGTAAATCTGAAAACATTCCCCCCAACCTTGCCGGAGAGACCATGCGAGCGATCTTGGAGGGTTTGCCTTATCCGCAAACGCTTTTACAGGCGGCGATTCGGAGAATTCGAGCCGAGCATCAGGTCTCTTATCCTCGCGCCTCTTTGGTCAAGGCTTGTCTGAATCGTTTAGCCAGAAGAACCGATTCCCAACAACAGGAGGAAATGAAAGTGAGTCTGGACATCGCAAATACAAACATCGGCTATCGGCTGGGGCGTCTCTTCGCCACGCTGGAGAAAATACAGGCCGAAGCACACCCCGGCATCAACGCCACGATTCGCGACAAGTTTTATGGCGCAGCCTCAAGCACGCCGGTGACGGTCTTCGGTAATTTAATGCGCTTGAAAAACCATCATCTCGCCAAGCTGGAAAATGCCGGGCGAAGAGTGAATTTTGAGCGATTGCTGGGGGAGACTATGAGTGGCATTAACGACTTCCCTTCCCACCTCAAGCTGGAGGACCAAGGACGATTTGCCATTGGCTACTATCATCAGATGCAGGATTTCTATACCAAAAAAGAAAAACAGGATTAATCAATAAGGAGAATGTTTATGAGCAACCCCGTAAAGAACCGTTATGATTTTGTATTGATCTTTGACGTGCAGGACGGAAACCCCAACGGCGATCCCGATGCCGGCAATCTCCCTCGCATGGACGCCGAAACGGGCTGTGGCATTGTCACCGATGTTTGTCTCAAGCGCAAAGTGCGCAATTACGTGATGCTTAATCCGGAGGCGCCAGGCCGCAATATCTTTGTAAAAGAAAAAGCTGTCTTGAATCGTTTGATCGATGACGTCTACCAATCTCTCGGCATAGACTTGGAAAAACCTCCTGCGGATGAAAAAGACGGAAAAAAGCGTAACGACAAGGGCATTGGTCAAGGCAAGGAAATAGACAAAGCGCGCACGCAGATGTGCAGGACCTACTATGACATTCGTACGTTCGGCGCGGTTATGTCCACAGGCGCTAATGCGGGCCAAGTCCGTGGTCCGGTGCAGTTGACGTTCGGCCGGTCAGTGGACCCTGTAGTGACGCTGGAGCATTCCATCACGCGCATGGCCGTTGCGACTGAAGCGGAGTCTGAAAAACAGGGCGGAGATAACCGTACGATGGGCCGTAAGAACACTGTGCCATATGGCGTATATGTTTCTCATGGATTCGTTTCGGCACACTTGGCCAATCAGACCGGTTTCAATGACGAAGATTTAGATCTTCTGTGGAAAGCGCTTTGCGAGATGTTCGAGCACGATCGCTCGGCGGCGCGTGGCTTGATGGCCACCCAAAAGCTGATCGTCTTCAAACACGAAAGCGCTCTTGGGAATGCCCCCGCGCACAAGCTGTTCGAGCGAGTCAAGATCGCTCGCAAGGACGAATCCAAACCGGCGCGCGCCTTTTCGGATTATGACGTGACGATCGACAAGGCGGGTTTTCCGTCGGGCGTCGAGTTGATCGAGATGCTGTAACCATAAGATCGCAATATTCTGGGGGTGGGAAAGGAGGGAGCGTTTTCATGAATTCCACAAATTCCGGCTGGAAGGCCTCTGGGCCTGGCGCGGAGGTGGCGGCGTTGTTGCGGGAGGGTTCTCCGCGTGTGCGGGCGCTGGCTTTGCGGCTGGCGGGGAAGCTGGATTTGGCGTTGTTGCGTTCGGAGCTGGCGGCCGCGCAGGCTGATCCGGACGAGGAGGTGCGTGTCGCCGCCCAATGGGCGCTGGAACGGGTCACGCCCAATGGAGGGCGGGGCGGGGCCATCATACAGCGGCATGGCGGTTATCAGGGGCTCAAGGCGCACCAGGCCGCGGAGATTGCTTATGACGCCACGGCGGCCTTTTGCAACCGCTTTATCGAGCGCCGATCCCGTACGCATGATCAGATGGTTCAGGCCGCGCGCAGCGGAAAGCAAAACATCGTCGAGGCGAGCGCCGCCGCGGGGATTTCCAGCAAGACCGAGTTGAAGTTGACCGGGGTGGCTCGCGCCAGTCTGGAGGAGTTGCTGGCGGATTTTCGCGATTTCCTGCGACAGCGCGGCCTGCCCCAGTGGGGCAAAGAGGACCCCCGCGCGGCGGAAGTGCGGAAGCTGGCTTATGTGGAGAATAGGTCCTATCGGACGTATAAGTCCTATTTTGAAGAAGGTTCTCCCGAGGCGGCCGCCAACACGGCGCTTTGCCTGGTTTACCAGGCCACCTATTTGCTCGACCGGTTGCTCAAGCAGTTGGAGCGCGCGTTTATCGAAAAGGGCGGCATTTCGGAGCGCATGTTTCAAGCCCGGCAGGAGCATCGTCGGCAGGAGCAGGGCTTGTGAGCGCCCACGCTTTTTCCGAAGCGGAACTCCTGCCGCTCTCCGCGCTTCAGCATTTGCTGTTCTGCGAGCGGCAGTGCGCGCTGATTCATGTCGAGCAGGCGTGGAGCGAAAACCGGCTGACGGCGGAGGGGCGGATTCTGCACGAGCGGGTGCATGAGCAGGATTCCGAAAAGCGGGGCGATGTGCGGATTGCGCGGGGCCTGAGATTGCGATCGCTGCGGCTGGGTTTGATCGGCCAGGCCGACGTGGTGGAATTTCACAAACAACCCGATGGGACTTCGATCCCGTTCCCCGTCGAGTATAAACGCGGCAAGCCTAAACCGGATCGTTGCGACGAAGTCCAGTTGTGCGCCCAGGCGCTTTGCTTGGAGGAAATGCTGGGCGCTCAAATCCCGGACGGGGCTTTGTTTTATGGCCAGCCGCGGCGGCGGCAGAGCGTGACCTTTACGCCCGAGTTGCGGGCTTGCGTCGAGGAAAACTCCAGAAGACTCCACGCGTTGATCGAAGCCGGGAAAACGCCCCCGGCTATTTACGAAAAGAAATGCCGGAGTTGCTCCTTGTTCGATCAGTGCCGGCCTCTGCAAAGCGGGCCATCAAGCTCCGTGCGGGATTACATTCGAAAGCAGGTGTTTTCATGAAGAAATTTCTGAATACGCTGTTTGTTCAAACGCAAGGCGCCTACCTGAATAAGGAAGGCGAGGCCGTGGTGGTGTCGGTCGAGAAAGAAGTGAAGCTGCGCGTGCCCATCCACACGCTGGGCGGCGTGGTGTGTTTCGGCAATGTGTTGTGCAGCCCGTTCCTGCTGGGACATTGCGCCGAGAATGGCGTTCAAGTCAGCCTGCTCACCGCGAACGGACGATTCCTCGCGCGCGTTCAAGGGCCGGTTTCCGGCAATGTGCTGTTGCGGCGCGAGCAGTATCGCCGCGCGGACGACTTGGCCGCCTCCGCGGAAATTGCCCGGGCCATCGTGCTGGCCAAGGCGGCGAATGCGCGCACCGTGCTTCAACGCGCCTCGCGCGATCATGAAGGGAAAACCGGCATCGAGTTGCTGGACCCTGCCATCGGCCGCTTGGGGCGCATCCTGGACGAGATTCGCCTGGAGACCGTCTTGGATTCGGTCCGCGGCAAAGAGGGCGATGCCGGGAGGGTCTATTTCGAGGCCTTCGATTCGCTGATTACGGCTCAGAAGGAGGATTTCTTTTTCAAGGAACGAAGCCGGAGGCCGCCCTTGGACAATATGAACGCCCTGCTGTCCTTTATTTATACGTTGCTCGCGCACGATTGCGTGGGCGCGTTGGAAGGGGTCGGGCTGGATGCCCAAGTCGGGTTTTTGCATCGACAGCGGCCCGGAAGACCCAGTCTGGCTCTGGATTTGATGGAAGAATTCCGGCCCTTCCTGGCCGACCGCCTCGCGCTGTCGCTGGTCAACTTGAGGCAGGTCCAAGGAAAAGGATTTCAAAAAAGCGAATCCGGAGCGGTCGAGATGGACGATGACACAAGAAAAACCCTGCTGATGGCCTACCAAAAAAGAAAGCAGGAAGAGATCCTCCACCCCTTTTTAAACGAAACGGTTCCGATAGGACTGCTGATGCATGTACAGGCCTTGCTGATGGCCCGATTCCTGCGCGGCGACTTGGACGGGTATCCGCCCTTCATCTGGAAATAAAAAAACGAGTAGAGCCGATCCATAGGCTGAAAGGACCTTATGATGGTGCTGGTCAGTTATGACGTATCGACCATCGACCGACGGGGACAAGCCCGCTTGCGTCGAGTAGCCAAGGCCTGCCTGGATTACGGGCAACGCGTCCAGAATTCCGTTTTTGAATGCGATATCGATCCGGCTCAATGGGCAACCCTGAAAGCCCGGCTGATGGATTTGATCGATCCCGAATCCGACAGCCTTCGTTTCTATTTTCTCGGCAGCAACTGGCAGCATCGCGTGGAGCATGCGGGCGCCAAGCCGACCAAAGATTTGCGCAACGATCCTCTGATTGTTTAAAGCTCCGCGAACCTAAAGCGAACATCGTTTCCTTGGCCGGTTCGCGCAATATTTGTAACCAGTTCTTTGAAAACAGAATACATAAAAAATGGGCCTGCGTTAGTTTTTGGATGAAGAGTTGCGGCTTCAATAAAATATGCATTCGCGCAGCAAGGCCCCTTTGCTGTTCCAGCACAATATGTTAGATTCGAACGGTCGCCCGCTTCGCGCGGGCGTGGATTGAAACACGGTGCTCAGCGACGCGCCGCGAATGACGCCCGGTCGCCCGCTTCGCGCGGGCGTGGATTGAAACTATACAATGCCGGGACCAGCAATACGCTTGCGGGTCGCCCGCTTCGCGCGGGCGTGGATTGAAACACCAACGTCATGCATGACCGTTGCAGCTACGTGCGTCGCCCGCTTCGCGCGGGCGTGGATTGAAACCACGCAAACCGGGTTGCTTATATAGGAGTCGTCAGGTCGCCCGCTTCGCGCGGGCGTGGATTGAAACTTCGAAGCCCATATTGCATCGCCATTGCAACCTGTCGCCCGCTTCGCGCGGGCGTGGATTGAAACCCAAATAGAGGAAGCAATTAACGGCCTTGATGGTCGCCCGCTTCGCGCGGGCGTGGATTGAAACAGGTTGCTTGGCCGGCCCATAGACGTCCCAAAAGGTCGCCCGCTTCGCGCGGGCGTGGATTGAAACAACAAACGGCTTTCCCCCCATCTAAGGGTGGTCAGTCGCCCGCTTCGCGCGGGCGTGGATTGAAACAACAAACGGCTTTCCCCCCATCTAAGGGTGGTCAGTCGCCCGCTTCGCGCGGGCGTGGATTGAAACGGACAGGTGATGTAATGACTGGCTCCCTGGCAAGTCGCCCGCTTCGCGCGGGCGTGGATTGAAACTTGGATTAACAATGAAGTTTATAGCGGGGATGAAAGTCGCCCGCTTCGCGCGGGCGTGGATTGAAACCTATGAGGAACTTTTCCAAAAGTTAGGGGACTCGTCGCCCGCTTCGCGCGGGCGTGGATTGAAACGCCGCCTGGATGACGCAAGCCCTTGGCGACGTGGTCGCCCGCTTCGCGCGGGCGTGGATTGAAACGTTTAACGTTTGGACCAATGACATTTTTGATCGTCGCCCGCTTCGCGCGGGCGTGGATTGAAACTTGCTAACTACGACACTGCCGGCACTGCGCTGGAGTCGCCCGCTTCGCGCGGGCGTGGATTGAAACTCCGCGCGTGCCTACGTCTGAGCCTGGCCAGTGGAAGTCGCCCGCTTCGCGCGGGCGTGGATTGAAACATCAACTCCGAAATGGCCGAGCCCTACCAGGCGTCGCCCGCTTCGCGCGGGCGTGGATTGAAACAGGATCGACTGATTACAGCGTCATTGGAGACTCGTCGCCCGCTTCGCGCGGGCGTGGATTGAAACACGTTTACGCCGTCTCTCGACTACGAAAAAGAGCGTCGCCCGCTTCGCGCGGGCGTGGATTGAAACATTGGCAGACAGACACCAACAGTCCAGGCCCACGTCGCCCGCTTCGCGCGGGCGTGGATTGAAACACGCCGATATCGCCCTCCATCTGGCGCAACGTGACGTCGCCCGCTTCGCGCGGGCGTGGATTGAAACAGCCAGGGGCTCGGGCAAAACCGCGATGAACGTTTGTCGCCCGCTTCGCGCGGGCGTGGATTGAAACCCGGTCTGGATGATCAGCAGCACCAATGACCGTGTCGCCCGCTTCGCGCGGGCGTGGATTGAAACTCCACCAGGTCGTCTATGTACTGGGCTTTTTGTTCGTCGCCCGCTTCGCGCGGGCGTGGATTGAAACACGCCGTCTCACGACTACGCCAAAGAACAATCTGAGTCGCCCGCTTCGCGCGGGCGTGGATTGAAACAGGCTCAAATGTTGGGAAGATTTTATCGCTTATAGTCGCCCGCTTCGCGCGGGCGTGGATTGAAACGAAAAGCCCAACAAAAGCGCAGTAAACCCCTTGAGTCGCCCGCTTCGCGCGGGCGTGGATTGAAACTACTGGCGACGAATGCAGCATCGTTATTGAGGACGTCGCCCGCTTCGCGCGGGCGTGGATTGAAACCCTGCGGAGGCGTCAACGTAACGTAATCGCCCTTGTCGCCCGCTTCGCGCGGGCGTGGATTGAAACCAAAGCTCGATCGTCCTAACACTAGGGACTCTCGGTCGCCCGCTTCGCGCGGGCGTGGATTGAAACATCTTCCAGGTATTCCAGCCTCGATCATTATTTGGTCGCCCGCTTCGCGCGGGCGTGGATTGAAACTGACAGCGGCTCACGAATCGCGTCCAGCACGTCGTCGCCCGCTTCGCGCGGGCGTGGATTGAAACACATCGGCGTCCTCGCAATCCAACTTGCAAAAGTGTCGCCCGCTTCGCGCGGGCGTGGATTGAAACTGCGCTTGGCGACAAGAGCCGCACAGTCACAACGTCGCCCGCTTCGCGCGGGCGTGGATTGAAACCTCGCCGCTGTGGACGCGGGAAGAAAGCTTGCCGGTCGCCCGCTTCGCGCGGGCGTGGATTGAAACCTCGGCTGTCGGTTTGGACGTTGCGTTTGCCGCGTCGCCCGCTTCGCGCGGGCGTGGATTGAAACATGATTCTCCTACAGCCCGTCAAGGCTGTCTCGGGTCGCCCGCTTCGCGCGGGCGTGGATTGAAACGGTAGGTCGTCTTGCGAGTCTTCCACCCACTCAGTCGCCCGCTTCGCGCGGGCGTGGATTGAAACACCCCTGGGGCGTATGACGCCGCCGCCGTAGCGTCGCCCGCTTCGCGCGGGCGTGGATTGAAACTGCGAAAGAAAAAGCGCGAATGCTGCTTGATCAGGTCGCCCGCTTCGCGCGGGCGTGGATTGAAACACGATTACGTTACTAACATCGCGCGTCACTTTGTCGCCCGCTTCGCGCGGGCGTGGATTGAAACCTCGCTGTGGAAGCCCTGAAAGACCGCCTTAAAGTCGCCCGCTTCGCGCGGGCGTGGATTGAAACGACGCGGTGCCGGTGCGCATGGTCCAGGCAAATCGTCGCCCGCTTCGCGCCAGCAATTGTAATTATGACCTTCTCCAACAGGTGGACCGCGTTCTCGCTGCCCGCAACGCTTCGCGTAGCGATGCGCAGGCGGGCGAACGCGGTTTGACCTGAAAAAGAGCCCGTCTTTGGAGAAGCCGGGCCGCCTTTATAGGCCTGACGATCCGTGGAGTCATTCTTCTTGTTTATCGAAAAGGCGTTGCGGATATAGGAGGCGGTGCGAAAATCCGTATTTTTGCTGTTTTTGCCGACCCTTTTTGTATACTGGAATAGATCTATGCCGGATTATGCATTAATGGGAGAGTGCGATGAAGAGAATGAAGGATTGGAGTCGGGGCGCGTATGGGTTGGGTTTGCTTTTACTATGTTTTGGATGGCCGCAAATAGGGGCCTCCGTGACGGTTGTTTGCGAGCCTCAACCGGGGTTGGGTCATACGGACGAGGATAATCCTCCGGGCCCCTATGGATTTCATCCTGTTGCAGGAACCGAATGGTCGAAGCCTTTGGACTTCTGGTATGAAGTCACTCCGTCGGCGGGAGAGGCGATCAATCGGTTTGTGGTTTTTACCGGCGTTCAGTACGACGGCGATTGGGATGCCTTTGAAAATTTCTATCAACCGACCGGTTGGGTGGGGCACATTTCCGTTAGTTATTCGCATGGCGTGAGGGTGATTTGGCGCAACCAGGGGGGTGTGTCTTGCGAGCTGCCGGAAGATGCAAAAAGCGCTTTTGGTTTCGATCATACGGGCGGCGCGGAATGGAATGCCTGGCAAACGGAGCTGCGCAGCGCCTACAACTATAGCTATCTGACCAATGGATACGGTTACCTTGTTCATTCGCCGGGAAATAGTCGTTCCGGAGTTCAGAACCTGTATGTTTCTACGAATGGTTTAAACGTGCATCCCTACACCAATTGGGTCATGGCCGCCAGGGATATTCAGTCGGCGGTGAATGCCGCGATGCATGGCGCGGTGATTCATGTGTCCAACGGTCTCTATCGGATCACCAACGAGATTCTTATCGATCTGTCGCTTCGTTTGGAAAGCGTAAACGGTCCGTCGAACACCGTGGTGGATGCCGGCTATCCGGCCTCCACGAGCCGATGTTTTCATGTGACGAAAACCAATGCGTTCGATATCGAAGGCTTTACCATTACGGGCGGTCGCGCGGATTCTGGCGGCGGTATTTTTCTTAAACGCGGATCGATCGGCGACTGTGTGATTGTGAGCAATTCCGCTCGGCAGGGCGGAGGCGTATACGTGGAGTATTGGGGCATGGCCACGATCACGGCTTGCCGGGTTTCCGCGAATTGGGCTGAGCAATCCGGCGGCGGACTTTATTTTCGCGATGCGACGGGTCTTATAAGAGACTGCTTGCTCGACGGCAACCGGGCTGCCGATGGCGGCGGCGCGTGCGGCGGGGGGAACTCGGAGTTTCGCAATTGTCTTGTGGCTCGGAATGTCGCAACCAACATGGGTGGTGGGTTGATGTTGGGTGGGTGCGCCATTTTGAATTGTACGATCAGCGATAACTCAGCCGCGCAGGCCGGAGGGTTGTTTGCGGGCGCCGCCTACCAGCGAGGCTGGGCTGACAACACCATCATTTACTCCAACTCCGCGACCAACGGGGCGGATGTTCTTCATGAAGGCGCCAGTTGGATTTACTCGCGGTCATGCCTGGGAACTGGATTTGCGAATCAGGACATCATGACCAATGCGCCGTTATTTGCCGATCGCGTAAACGGCGATTATCGTCTTTCGTCCGGTTCTCCGTGCATCGATGCGGGGTCCAATCAAGTCTGGATGGCAACGGCAGAAGACTTGGCCGGTTCCGATCGCGTGTCCTGCGGCTATGTGGACATGGGGGCGTACGAATTCAAATCGGATGTTCTGCGCTGTAATTTTTCAGCGGATTCCAGGCAAGGCCTAGCCTCTTTCACCAACGTGTTCAGGGCGTTCTGTGAAGGCACGAACACGTCCGTTCAGTATTATGGATGGGATTTCGACGGCAATGGCTCCGTAGATGTTTCCGGCGCTGGCTGTGCCGTGGCGACGGGCGTTTACCATGATGTGGGATGGTATTCTCCCATCCTCACGGTGAGCAATACGGCGGGAGAGAATTGTACAATTCAAAAGCAGCAATACATCAAAGTCGCTCCTTCAACGGTATATGTTTCGACCAACGGCGGGCATGTGTATCCCTATGCCAGTTGGCTGAACGCTGCCCGGGATATTCAGTCGGCGGTGGATGTCTCGATAGACGGCAGCCATGTTTTGGCGGCGGATGGGCTGTACGTTCTAACCAATCAGATTGTCGTGGAATCCGGTATTTATCTGGAAAGCACCGGAGGTTTTACTCATGCCGTTATCGACGGCGGATATCCCGCCGTCACCAATCGCTGCCTCTCTGTGAATCATCCGTCGGCGGTGGTCTCGGGATTCCATATCCGGAACGGACTTGCGGCCGGCACGGAAGTCTTGGGATCATCGGGCGGCGGAGTTTTGCTGCAAGGAGGAGCGGTTTTGCAGAATTGCTGGATTGAGGGCAATAAGGCGTTAGGTGATTTTGGGGTGGGCGGCGGCGGCGGAATTTGCTGCTGGGGTGACGGGCGGATTGAGAGCTGTCTAATTTCCAGCAATACCTCGCTGGATTGTGGCGGGGGCGTCAGCATGTATGGCGGCTTCATGGATCGTTGTGTAATCTCCAGCAATTCAGCCGTGCAGTACGGTGGGGGTGTCTATTGTTCAGGGCGGGGCGTGTTGCGCAATTCTCTTATTGTGGGAAATTCGTTGCCTATCTATGGCGGCGGCGTTTATTGCGAATCGGACAGCGACATTCAAAATTGCACCATCGTTGACAATAGAGCTTATCTGGCCGGCGGAGGCTTGTTTGGTTATGTGCACCTCGTCGAGAATTCGATTATCTGCTCCAATAGGTCGGGAGAGGGCGATGCCCAAGTCAGCGGCATCGTTCGCTATAATTGTTGCGGCAGCGCCGTGTCGGGCGAAGGCAACATCACGAACTCTCCGGTCTTTATCGATCCGGCCTCCGGGAACTATCGGCTGGCGGCTTCGTCGCCGTGCATCGATGCGGGAATCGCTCGGGAATGGATGACGGGCGCGGTGGATCTCGACGGCAACCCTCGCATAAGAAGTTGCGCGGTGGATATGGGGGCGTATGAAGCTGTTCCTGGAGCCCTGTCTTGCCGCGCCAGCGTTGAAAGCACGTCCGGATTGGATGCGTTGACCAATGTGCTGACGGCGACCCTGGGCGGGCTGAACACCAATTCGGTGTATTATGGCTGGGACTTCGATGGCGATGGAACCAATGAGATGGAAGGCTTGGGCCTCGCGGTTGTCACGAACGTTTATTACCCGGGATCGTATACGGCTATCCTGACGGTCAGCAACGCCTCGGGCGAACGCGCCCAGACGATTCTGTCGGATGTAGTCCACGTCGGCCCCAGCACTCTGTATGTGTCGCTGTCCGGTTCTCACCTCTATCCGTATACAAGCTGGGCTGCTGCCGCCACGAGCATTCAAGCGGCGGCGGATGCGGCGATGAACGGCTCCACGGTTTTCGTGACCAACGGGACCTACCTCTTGTCTTCGACGATCAAGATAACCAACAGCATTGCGCTGAAAAGCTTTGACCGGCAACAGCCGGCGACGATAGACGGCGGCGGCGCGGTTCGATGTTTGGAAGTAACCGCGAACGCCCTCGTGGACGGATTCGTTTTGACAAGAGGACGGGCCGACAACGGCGGCGGCCTCTATTGCAGCGGCGGCACGATTCAGAACTGCCTCCTCGTTGGCAATACGGCGGCCAATAACGGCGGGGGCGTTTATGCGGAATGGAGCGCCATTTTGCAAAACTGCACCGTATGCAACAACTCCGCAAGCAACTCGGCCGGGGGCATCGCCAATTCGGGCGCGACGATCCTTAATTCGATCGTCTGTTACAATTCGGCGTCGAACCAGGCGAACTGCGGCGAGTGGGGCGGACAGTTCAGCCGATCCTGCTCCATGCCCGCTCCGGAAGGCGACGACAACTTCTCGGCCGATCCGTACTTCCGAGATCCTGCCGCCTTGAATTACCGTTTGCTGCCCGGTTCTCCTTGCCTGGATGCAGGAACGAATATGGCTTGGATGGCGGATGCAACGGATTTGGATGGCCATGCCCGGATCAACGACGGCTGGGTAGATTTGGGCGCTTACGAGCTTCACGGCGACGAACTGTTGTGCAACGTGGTGGCACGGCACATTCGAGGCATCCAGCCGTTCACAACCATACTCCGATCGTATGTGACCGGAACGAACACTCAAATGGCCATTTTCTGTTGGGATTTGGACCAGGACGGCTTAATCGATCGATATGGGACGTCGCTGAACATCGTTACCGGCACTTATACGAAAGCCGGATCGCATTCGATACAACTGACGGTATTCAACGAGGCGGGCGAACGGGCGGTCAACACGAAGACCAACTATCTGTTCGTCGGTCCGGCGGTTGCTTATGTTTCGGCCCAGGGCGCGCATGTATTTCCGTACACCAATTGGACGATGGCGGCGACCAACCTTCACGAGGCTCTGGCGGCGGGAGCGGACGGAACTCGCGTCTGGGTTACCAATGGCGTCTATGCGGTTTCGCCGGCGCTCTGCATGACCAACGGCATAACGCTGGCCAGCGTCAATGGTCCTGCGACGACCACGCTGGATGGGCAGTTCCTCAATCGATGTTTGAGCCTTTACCATTATGGGGCCGTGGTCGATGGATTCCGGATTACGAGGGGGTATTCGACGAATAGCGGCGGCGGGGCGTATCTTGAAGCGGGGCTTGTCCGGCATTGCGAGGTGGCGAATAACTGGGCGTTGAATTGGGGCGGCGGCGTTTGGATGAAGGAAGAAGGCCGCCTTGAAAACTGTCTGATTGCGGACAATTGCGCGCTCTATGCGGGAGGAGTTTTCGCGGAGGGGGGCGGAGAATTGGAGTCCTGCACGATCGTCGATAACCAAAGCGAATCCTATGGAGCGGTTTTCTTCCTGCTTGGCGGGAAAATGGTCAATTGCGTAATTTATGCCAACAAAAAAGAGGGCTACGCGCCGGACGATCAGTTCAATGTGGGCCTGTATGGCGGAAATCAAACGATACATCATTGCTGCTCCATACCGGTGCTGCCGGGCTACGCGAACACCAGCAACGATCCGCAATTTGTGAATGCCGCGGCGTCCAATTTCCATCTGGCGGCAACGTCTCCATGCCGGGATGTGGGGTCCAACAGCACGTGGATGGTTGGTGCGGTCGATTTGGATCGGCTGCCCAGAATTTGCAACGGGATCGTGGATATGGGGGCGTACGAATGGGCGGACACCGATGCCGACGAGCTGCCGGACTGGTATGAACAGCAGTATACAGGGCATGCCACGAACATGGCTGCTCGCGGCGACGAAGACGGCGACGGATTCCTGGACAAAGACGAATGGAACGCCGGTACGGACCCGTTATCGGCGGAATCGTTCCTGGGCCTGATGGCGTCGATGTCCGAGCTGGCGGAGTCCTCGTCGACCGGCTTGGTCGTGCGATGGAGCAGCGTGGTCGGAAAGGTGTATTCGGTAGGTCGGTCCACCAATCTTGTGGAAGGCCAATGGTCGGATATTGCCGTCGATATCCCGGCCACGCCGCCCATGAATACCCTTACCGATGTCACGGCCCACGGAAGCGGCGCCTACTTGTACCGCATACGAGTGCCGTAGGCCTGAGCGGGTTGAGGCCTTGGGTTTCAAGGCTGTCTCTTATACACAGATTTGAGGCGGTCATTTTCTGCAAGGCCTTCGGATGAAACTATTCTGATAAAACAAGCGGCCCACCTACAGAATCCAGCCCTTCATATGCTTACAGATGAATTCCGTGCCATCAATTTGTGTATAAGAAACAGGGCTTACGCCGGCGGCTACGTAGCCGCGTCCGTAAGGACGTGGATTCTTATTCGTAGGCGCGGGGGCAGTCAAGATGCACCCGGGCGGCCACTCCGCTGGCCGCTTCTTCGGCCGGCGACGGAGCGCCGGCCCTACCTTGAAGAACAGACGAATACTTCGAACAAACGCGGCGACGGGGCGGTAGGGGAGCCCTGTAAGATCCACAGGAAGTGCATTTGTGCTCACGCGGTCGAGCTGGCGTGAAATGGCCGCAGTCCTGCCTATTTCCAGCGGCAGCGAATCAGGGTCCAAAGGAGATCCAGTCCGGCGTGCCAGGTGATTTTCTTTCCTTCCCGAAAGCTTCGGGGCTGGTATGAAATGGGAACCTCGAGGATGGCATGACCCTGGCGGGCGAGCTTGGCCGTGACTTCGGCGCAGAACGCAAAGCGGTCCATTTCGAGAACGAGGTTCTTCAGAATACTTGTTTTGAACGCCTTGTACCCTGTCGGCAAGTCCGTCAATTTTATGCCATAGAGGATATTGGCCGCCCATGAAATGGTCCGGCCGCCCAGATAGTATGGAAGGTAGCCGCGTCGGGAGGTCCCCATAATGCGCGAACCGTACACGACGTTCGCGTCGCCCCGGACGATGGGTTCGATCAGCGCCGGGTAGTCGTTCGGGGTGTATTCAAGGTCCGCGTCTTGAATGATCGCCACCTCGCCGTGGACTTGTTCCAGCGCGGTTCGTACGGCGGCGCCTTTGCCGCGGTTTTGCGCATGCGTCAGGACGATGACGTTCGGCGAGCTCAGCTCTCTCAGGAGGGCCGGCGTTCCATCGATCGAACCGTCATCGACGACGATTAATTCCTTCTCGTGGGGCGTGGATTGCACACGTTCTATTATTTGTCGGAGGGTGGCTTCTTCGTTGAAGACCGGGATGACGACGGAAAGTTTCATGGATTTTGTTTCCCAATCTCGGATAGGCGGGCCAGATTTGCTTGAAGGCCTTGATGGGTCGGCTCCGATCGAAGGGCGGCCTCCCAGTGCTCCCGCGCCTCTGCATAGCGTTTTTGGAGAGCGAAGCAGACGCCGAGGTTGTTATGAGCGGTAAAATTGCCTGTATCCAAGGCGAGCGCTTTTTCATAAGCGCCCATGGCGTTGTCGAGGCGCCCCAACTGACGCCAGGCGAAGCCCAGCAGATTGAAGCCTTCGACATATTGGTCGTCGATGGATACCGCCGCTTCGCACTGGGCGATGGCTTCTTCGTATCGGAGTTGGCCCAGATACACAGAGGCCTGCATCCCGTGGAAGTGGACATTGCTGGGTTGTTCCTGCAGCAACTCCAAGCATTCATGGTTGGCCTGGTCGTAGTCGCCCCGAGCGACCAGGACCTCCGCCAGGTCGTATCGGGCCTTTATATATCGCGGGTCCAATCGCAGAGCCGTCCTCAACTCGGTTTCGGCTGCGTCGTGCCAGCCCTTTTTGCCGTAGGCCAATCCGAGACTGCCGAGTATTTTTGCATTATGCGGTTCGCTCTGCAGCGCCTGCTTCAGGCATTCAATGGCGTTGTCGTACTGCTTCGCGTGTAAATACGCGAGTCCCAGATCGTAGTGGGCGATGGCGAGATGAGGCGCTTTCTGCAATGCGCGCTGGTATTCGGTCGTTGCTTCCTCATATCTCCCCAGCTCCGCGAGGATCGTTCCCCAGTGCAGTGGTTCAAACGGCAATTTGTTTGGATGGAAGAACGACTTCTCATCCGTTTCGGGTTCGGCGATGCCGTCCGGCCGGCCGCTTCCTTGGGATAAGGCCTGTTCGACAAGGGGCGCGCATTGTTCGATCAAAGGCTGGTTTTGGGCGTTGTTGCGAACGAAGACGACGGACACGCCGTCGACATGCGCCAGCGTCCACTCGCGATGGCGCTGGAGCCGCTCGATGAGTCCTTGCGTGTCGCCCATTGTATGCTGAAGGATGGCATAATCGATGTCGTATTTCGTCGCCAGCTCGTCCCATAGAGAGGGGTTCTGCATCACCCGAATGTATTCGGTGTAGAAATCGCGTTCGTGAACTTCCAGGCGGCCGTCAATGAAGACCAAGCGTTCCGGATAGCCTCTCCAAATCAAGTATCCCCCAATTCCAATGTTGTTGAAGCCGCGTCCGGAAAGCCGGACGCGCTCGATAAAATCGACCGCCTGGACGGGATACATGTAGGGAGAGAATCCCGTGCCGAGTTCCGCGAGCGGCAGGGTTCTTCTCGCGTAGTTGTTGGAGCCTACGTCGACCAGCAGGAAAATCGTTATGCAGATCAGTCCGGCCGCGAACGCCCATTTCAGAGTCCGCAGCCCTTTGCGGAACAAGGGGCCGGCGGATTGGGTCACGGACCGGCTGAATTCACCCAGGTTAAGCGTAGTCAAAGGCAGGGCCACGCAGACAAAAAGAGGAATATTTCTTCGGGCTAACACCGCCAAAAAAAGAAAACCGCCCAAGGCGAGCAAGCGGCTGAATCTTAGCTGCCTGAGATTCAATACAAAGCTAAAAACCGAAATGACCACAAGCACATTGAAGAAGAACAAAGCGCCCTCCTTCCACGCGAAGCGAAGGAAGGGCGGCGGGGCCAACTCGGCGACGGTGGCCGAGAACACTTCGCTTCCGGCGCCCAGGCGCGTGTACAGCGTGAACGGAAATAGCGCGCCCTGAAGTCCATAGGGATTGATCAGGCAGGCCAACATTGCCGCTCCCGTGACCGCCAACAAATCGCGCAGTTTTTCGTTGGCGGCCGGATCGCGCGCATTTGTCCGGAACGGCCAGCGAATGCGTTCCAGCAGGTTGCCGGACAGAAAAGCCAGCGGCAGTACGATGCCCAGAATGAAAAGACCCTCCGTATTGGTCCACACGATTTGCAGGAAGGGAATCAGATAGATGCCTTTTCCGCCCCGGTACTCATGGGAACACAGCAGCAGCAGGTAGATGGCCATGAACAACTCGGTCAGAATTTCCGGGCGGGGCAGGAAGCGCTCGAAGGCCAGAAGCGATGGCAGCAGGACAAACGAAGCCGCGATGAAATTCCCATGCCGCGCACCCGTGCGCACCAGCAAACCGAAGGCGGCGGCGAGAACCGTCATCTTCCACAAGATCAACCCCAGAGGGCCTCCACAGGAAAAGACCCCATAGACCAGCACCTGATACAGCCAATGCAGGTCGAGCCATGGGCGGGTTAAGGATGGGAAGGAAAAGACATCGCGCGCTGGGATGCTGTGGTTTTTCAGAATGTACTGACCTGCCTTCAAATGCCACCAAATATCGACGTCGATAATGACATGAAAGCAGAGCGCTATCAGCAATCCAAACAGCAAGAAGAGCGACCCCAGTCCCGCTCGTCGTATCCATAGATTTTGATCGGCCGTGAGCACGTCAACGACTCCTTTTCATCCCCTTTGACGCAAGTTTTTGGCAAAGCGGCGTATAGATTGATGCAAATTAACTCGTTGCGCAATAGAGAACAGCGATCCGCCAAGCAATTGTAATTATGGTCCTGGGCCGCGAGGCCGCGGCCCCTCCCGATGTCGGCCATAGGCATTTTTGATGGGAGGGACGGCGGCCTCGCCGTCCATGATCGATAAAAAGAGGCCATAATGAGAATTGCTGGCGATCCGCAGCAAAACCGCCGGTTCTGTTGTAGGCCGACTCTGTGAGTCGGCGTCTGTTGGACGCGAGGACATCGCGGGTGCATCTTGACACGGCCTCCGCGCATATGAATAAGAATCCACGTCCTTACGGACGCGGCTACGTAGCCGCCGGCGTAAGCCGGTGGTTTCTTTCCAGTGCCAGACGTTGAGGATTGGCCGTGTCAAGATGCACCCGGACGTCGCAGATTTCCCCGAAAAGGCTTTTCTTCATCCCATAGGACCGTATGATTCCAAATGAAATGGAGATGTCATGGGTCCTGACCAAACTGCATACGGACGAATCATAGATGATTTCGCGCGTGAGTTGACGGCGCGCTTATCGCAGCCGTTGCCCATTGCCTTGACGCCGCCGGCGCCCAGTCCTTTCTTTGCGCCGGATCAGCCTCCGAGCTTTCTGATTTATGTTGGAGCTGCAAATCCGGAACAGGTGAAGACGCTTCGAAACCAATTGCCCCCGTCCGCATTTTTACTTTTTCTGCATCCTCCCTGTCTGCCGGAAGCGGAAGCCCGATTCCGGCAGGCGATGACGGCGGGGCGCACGCTTGCGAGCGGGCTTGACCCGGAGAGTCGATTCATCGAAAAAACGGCTCTGCTGGTGGCCTCGCTGCCGGAAAAGCAAGTGCGATTGGTCGTTGAGCAGGGCTTCAGGGAAACGTGGGCCGAGCCCATCCGGGTCCTGGAGGAATCCATCCGGAATATTTTGGATAATCTCCAGCAGGATCGGAATCGCGGGTTAATCCGTCTGCGCTGCTCGCTAAGGAATTTGCCGTCCATTTGCGAGAATTCGGATACGGCGCTGGCGCCTGTTCCACAGGGCGTTTCTGCCATCGTCTGCGGGGCGGGGCCTTCGCTCCGTTCGCAATTAGAACTTCTGAAAAAGAACGCGCATCGCGCGGTAATTATTGCGACCGGTCATGCAGTGCCTGAGCTGGTGCGGGCGGGCGTTGTGCCGCATGTCGTTGTAGAAGTGGATGCACATGCCGGACGAAACTGGCCGGAGGACATTCGCCCGGACAGCTTGTTGGCGGCTTGCACGGAAGTTGCGCCTGAGGTGGCGGAGCGATTCAAGCGCGTCGTCTGGTGTGCCGGCAGCTCGCCGGCATTCACGCTGGCCCTGCACGAATGGGGCCTTCCCCTGCACGAAATGCAAATCGCCCGCACCGTCATGGTTCCGGCCATCGACGTGGCCGTACGGTTGGGGTGTTCGAAAATCGCCTTGGTCGGACAGGATCTTTGCCTGGGAGAGAACCGGCTGACGCATGTCGATGGAGAAACGTTGGAAGGCGACGATGAAGTCGTTCTTTTGCCGGGCAACGACGCGCCCAACGTGCCGTCCACGCGGACGTTTGCCGCTTTGCGCGATGCGTTGCAGGGCTATGTGAAGGCTCTTCAAGCCGGTTTGGGCGGGACTGGGCCGCAGTTGGCGAATTGCACGGCCGGCGGGGCCGCGATCGAAGGTCTGGCGCGAACGAGTCTGGAAGCTTTCTGCGAAACGCTGCCGCCCTTGCCGGCGGCTCTGCCGTTGACCGTTCGCCGTAAAACGTTGCCGCCGCCCGCCGACGCCCTGGCCGATGTCGACAACCGGATGCGGCAATACGGCGTCCTGGCGGAGAGCATCGTCGAGGTGTGCCTCAAACTGCGCAAGGAACTGGAACAACAGCCCTTGAACGTAGCCAAAGTGCGCATCCAACAGAAGAACCTGCAACAGTTGATCGGCCGGGAAGAAGAGAAACGAAAAGAGCCGAATCTCAGGTTGTGGCTGCAAGCCGTCGTTCAGCATGTCGACCGGGTGATGCAGGAAACGCCTGGCCTGATTTCGCAGGAAAACGATCCCTTCAAGCAGTTGGCCTATTTGGAGGCGCGTTACGGATTCATTCGGGATCTCAGCGAGGATCTTCGCCGCGACTTCATGGGCGTCGTCCGCCGGCTTCGGGTTCTTGCCGCCGGACAGGAAGAGCCCTCGTCATCCCCGTTTGTCTTCAAGAGCTTCCGGGAGCAGGCGCTTCAACGCATGGGGAACAGCCATCGGGAGCTGGCCGCCTTCCTGCGCAAGACTCCCGCCGTTTTGCCGCCGGATCGATTTCAGGTCCGTTGGATGAACCAGCATGTTCCATTCGTTAAGTGCCGTTTGTCCGATGGGCGGTGGGTAGCGCTATCCGGGTTTACCAGTATGTTCGACCGGGCGGTTTTGGAGGTCGATGCGTTTGTCCGGCAAACGGCCTTCGATCCGGCGCGTCACGCCGTGGTTTTTGCCGTGCCGGGAAATTGGGTCCATGTGCTGGAGTTCGCGCGGCGTTATCCGCAGGCTCAAATCATGGTGCTGGAGCCGTGGATCGATTTGTTGTCGGCCCTGATCGAGCGGGGTTCGTTCCTGCACTTCCTTCCTCCGGATGCATTGATCGTGGGGGTGGACGACCGGCTGACGGAATGGAAAACGCTCGCCCACGATCGCTGGCTCGCTTGGGAGCAAGCCGGCCTGACGCCTTGCCTCTTCAAGCATCCGGCCCTGGCCGACAGCGCCGAGATAAACCAGCTTTTGGCGGCTATCGCGTTTTCCGACAAGACGATGTCATGAAGCCTGTATTTCGTATTATTGAAGGACAAAGCCAGTACGGAGTGTTCGACAGTTGGCAGGACGCTTTGTACCGCGAATTTCTACGGCTGGGCGTTCCCGCCGAAAAAGTGCCGATTGCGCAATCCTACGCCCGGCCCGCCCGGGAGCAGGAGGTGTCCCTCGGCTTCAACCTGACGCGGCAGTGGTCGCGCGAGCATCGCATGACCCGCCACCTGGCCTGGCTGGTCGATCATCCGACCTTTCAGTCGGGCTTCTTCATGGCCTCGATCACGGGCATGCCGGTCGAGTACAAGCGGTGCGTCGTATGCCTGGTGGACGAACATTGGACCGAATTCGCGCGGGAGATCTATGAATTTCCCTACGCCTGTTTTCTACCCCATGCCGCCTCGCTCGAGCGGCCGGTTCCTCCTTCCGGAGAAGGCCGAAAGTACGAGGTCGTGCTGTTTGGTTCCCTGTGCGATCAGGAAGAAGCCCTGACCCAGCTTTTCAAGTTCGTGGACGAGCAGATGCCGGCGTGCCGGGCCTTGGTCGAAATGTTTGTGAATTCGTTCGACTACCATTTGTCCCCGCGCCTGGACGAGGCCCTGCTGAAGGCCATTCGTCAAATGGGCTTTCCGGCGCCGGTCATCAAAATTTTCATGAGCACGGTCTTTCCCCAACTGGATTTGTACCACCGCTACAAGAACCGCCTGAAGTTGATCCGCTCCCTGACGAAGAGTGCCGTGCATATCTTTGGCAACGGGCCTTGGAAGACGCTGAACCTGCCGTCGAATATCGTGGTGCACGATCCGATTCCTCACCGCCAGGTTCTGGAGGTTATGCAGCAGGCCCGCGTACTGCTGAATCATGCCCCCACGCTCATCAGCGGAGGCCACGAGCGGGTCTTCGATGCCCTGGCTTGCGGCTGCTCGGTGCTTTCGACGGAGTCTTCATTTTTGATGCGCGAATTGGGCGAACGGAATGGCGTAACGTATTTCCGTGCCGGCGTCGATGAAGACGCTTTGGACGGACGGATTCAGGAGTTGCTGGCCAGCCCTTCGCTGCCCGACCGCGTGGCCGCTTCGCAGGAGGTTGTTTTTCGGAAACATCACATGGGCATTCGAGCGCTCCAACTATGCCAGATCGTGAAGAATCGCTGGCCGGAAGTCTTCGGAGAACCGGGCGGATGAACGCATCCTTTTCGCCAAAAACCATCCTGACCTCGACGGCCACGGGCCGGGTCATTCCCTATACGCTGATGGATATCCGGCAAAATCTCGTGGAGTTGGGGCACTGCGTATGGGTGCAGGACAATGCGCGGCTGGCCAGCCTCGACGAGAAGATTTTTTCCATCGTCGATGGGTTGGTTCAGGTCGAGCCGGATGCCTTTGTGACCGTCGATCAGGTCGGGATTCTTCCGGAGGTCATTTGCCTGCTGGATCGCCCCCCGCTGGTCGTGTCGTGGATTTATGACGACCCCCGGCACTTTATCAAACCCAATTTTCTGGCGGTGAATTCCCATCTTCACTTGTTCTGCTGGGATCGGGCCTATCTTCCTTATCTTCAGTCGCAGGGTTTAGTGCATTGCCATTACCAGCCTTTTGCCACGAACCCGCAGGTCCATCGTCCTCTTTCGGACGAAGGCTATGATTATGAAGTTTCCTTTGTAGGCGCGGTGTCGCCGTTGCGCGCGAACGTCCTGCGGCAGCTTGCCGAGAAGGGCATCGCCATTGATGTCTTCGGCGACGAGGCGTGGACGAATCTTTGCCATCCGCTGATACGCTATCGGGGCGTGGCCGACAACCGCCGCGATTGCCCCCGGATTTACAGCCGGTCGAAAATCAATTTGAACATGACCAGCCCTCAACTGCTCACGGCCTTGCCGGTACGGGTGTTCGACGTCTTGGGCTGCGAAGGCTTTCTTCTGACGGATCGGCGGGAGGATGTGGACCGGCTGTTTACGGCCGGCCAGGATCTGGCCGTATACGACGATGCGGAAGACTTGGCGGCCAAAGTTCGTTATTATCTGGATCGGCCGGAGGAGCGGGATGCCATCCGCCGGAGCGGGCGGACCAAAGTGCTGCAGAGCCATACGTTCGATCGCATTTTGCCCGCCATGCTCAAGACGGTATTTTCGGCGGACGTGAATGTGTCGTGCAATGCCGCGCTTTCCGACGAGACAGCCGCCAAGTATCTCTGGCTGGTGGGGACGAGCTATATGAAGTTCGGCAAATACCGGCAGGCCTATCCGCGATTGCTGGACGCCCTTCGGCTAAACTCTCGTTCGACGGAAACCCTGATGTCCATGACCTTGCTGGCTCATGTCAGCGGTCAAGCCGGCAGCGTGCAGTCCTGCCTCAAGAGTTTGCTGGAATTGGATTCTTCCTTGGCGGACTGGGCGGTCGATGTGACCGCTGCGCGGGAGCCATCGATCGAGCCGGCTTGGTGGCAGCGCTTGTACCGATTGGTTTTTTCGGAGTTGACGGTTCAGGCCGACGGAACCGTCCTGGGCTGGAAGCCAAGGCAGAATGAAGTTGTGTGAGTATGTAATATACGTCTAATCAATAGCTTAAACATGTCGTCGGAACGGATGGCATGGGCGTTGCTTGACGGGATAACGGATCGTCGATGAAGGAGATACGATTTTGAGCACTACGGCGGCGCTGGTGGTGGCGCGGGCTGGATCGAAGTCCATCCCGCACAAAAATATTCGAAAGGTGGCTGGGAAACCCTTGATCGCTTATACGTTTGAAGCGGCGAAGGGGAGTAGTTTGCTCGATCGTGTTTTTCTGAGCACGGACGACGTCCAGGCGGCCTCGTTGGGCCGGGATCTCGGCATAGAGGTTCCCTTCATGCGGCCGGCCGAACTGGCGGGGGATTCCTCGCACGTTATCGATGCGACCTTGCATGCGATCCAATGGCTGGAAGAACGTCTGCGCTACGCGCCCGACTATTTCATGCTGCTTCAACCCACGTCTCCATTTCGCGCGGCGGTGGATATCAATGCCGCCATCTGGCTGGCCCGGGACACCGGCGCCGATGCAGTCGTCAGCGTGACGCCGGCCGCCGGCCATCCCTGTCTGCTCAAGAACATGGACGCGCAAGGAAAACTGCGACCCTGGATGGAATCGCCGTTGAACACGGCGCGCCGCCAGGATTTGCCGCCGGTCTACGCCATCAATGGAGCGATTTATCTGGTGCGCCGTTCCGTCCTGCTGACGAAGAAGTCGTGGTGCCCCGAGGGCGCCGTGGCCTACGTCATGCCCGAGGCGCGGTCGCTCGATATCGATACGCCCTGGGATTTGCACGTGGCGGAATGCCTGTTGGGCGCAAAGCCATCCGGTGAGGAGCGCACCTCATGAAAACCATTCGAATCGGCGGCAGAACGGTGGGAGAGGGGCAGCCTTGTTTTATCATTGCCGAGGCCGGGGTGAATCACAACGGACAACTCGAAACTGCCCGCGCCCTGGTAGACGCCGCGGTTTGGGCCCGGGCCGATGCGATTAAATTTCAGACGTTTAAAGCAGAGCGTTTGGTCACCGCCTCGGCGCCGAAAGCGGCTTATCAAAAGGCGGCCACCGGCGCGAAGGAAACCCAGTACGAAATGCTCAAGCGGCTGGAGCTGTCCGAAAAGGACCACCGGCTTTTGTTGCGCCATTGTCGCAAGCAGGGCATTCTCTTTCTTTCATCGCCCTTCGACGAAGAGAGCGCCGATTTTCTCGAAAGCCTCGGCGTCCCGGCTTTTAAAATCGGTTCCGGGGAACTCACCAATACCCCTTTTCTCGAGCACGTCGCGCGTAAAAAGCTTCCGATCGTTCTCTCCACCGGCATGGCTAATTTGGCCGAGGTGGGCCAGGCGGTCCAGGCGATCCGCCGCGCCGGGAACAAAGAGCTGGCGCTGCTGCATTGCGTGTCGAACTATCCGGCGGACCCGGCGCGGGTCAATCTTCGGGCGATGCAGACGCTGGCTAAGAGCTTTAAAACGCCGGTGGGCTATTCGGATCATACGCAGGGGATCGAGGTGGCGATCGGCGCCGCCGCCCTGGGCGCATGCATCGTCGAAAAGCATCTGACGCTCGACCGCAACCTGCCCGGCCCCGACCACAGGGCCTCCATCGAGCCCAAGGAGCTGGCCGCCATGATCTATGCGATCCGCACCGTGCAGTCGGCGCTCGGCGATGGACGCAAACGTCCGCTCGACAGCGAAAAGAACGTCGCGGACGTAGCCCGCAAGAGCTTGGTGGCGGCGCGCGACATTCCTTGCGGAAGAGTGGTGCAGGAAGCCGATGTGGCCACCCGACGTCCGGGAACCGGGTTGACTCCCTCCGCGTTGAACCGTCTGGTGGGGAAAAAAGCGACCGTGAATATTCCGAAGGGGCAACTCCTTGGCCTAGCCATGTTCTCGCGAAAGACAAATCCGGTATGAGCGAATCGCCATGTATAGAGAGCCGGAAACGGAACGTGGCCGTCGTTACGGTGGGCAGATCGGATTACGGAATTTATCTGCCGATCCTGCGTGTCCTAACGGAGGAGCCCCAACTCCAACTCCGGGTGATGGCGGCGAGCGCTCATCTGTCCGATACATTTGGGCGTACGGTCGACCGCATTGAGGCGGATGGCTTTCCCGTATCCGATCGCGTGGAGATGCCCGTGGAGGACGATTCCGCCTGGGGGACTGCGCATGCCATGGCCTTGGGCGTCGAAGGCTTTGCGGCAGCGTATAAACGAGCCCGTCCCGATCTGCTGCTCGTGCTGGGCGACCGGTTCGACATGTTTGCGGCGGCGGTCGCGGCGGCGCCGTTTTGCATTCCCCTGGCGCACATTCATGGCGGCGAGATCACCGAAGGGGCGATGGACGAGCAGTTCCGCCATGCGATGACCAAGCTCAGCCATCTGCACTTCGCTTCCACCCAGACGTATGCCGACCGCCTCGTCCGGATGGGCGAGGAACCCTGGCGCGTGACGGTGTCCGGGGCGCCGGCGCTGGATCATTTGCGGACGATGAACCTGATGACGTTGGACGAGCTTCAGCATTCGCTGGACATGAGCCTGGAGCCGGCGCCGTTGCTGGCCACTTTTCATCCGGCGACGCTGGAGGAAGCCGGCGCCGCGGAGCAGTTCGCCGAGTTGCTGGCGGCCTTGCACGAACTGGGCCGTCCGGTGGTCTTCACCTATCCCAACGTCGATCCGGGGCATCGGCAGATTATTCGGGCCATCGACGACTATGTCGATGCCCATCGTTCCTCCCGGTGCTTCAAGGAGCTGGGGACGCGGCGGTATTTTTCTTCGATGCGGTTTGCCGCCGCCATGATCGGCAATTCGTCGAGCGGGATCATCGAAGCCGCCAGCTTCAAGTTGCCGGTGGTGAATGTCGGCTCCCGCCAGCGGGGTCGAGTGCGGGCTGCGAATGTCGTGGATGTGGAGTGCCGGCGGAAAGACCTGTCCGATGCCCTGCGGCGAGTCGTGGACCCGGCCTTTAAAAACGGTTTAAAGTCGCTTGTGAATCCTTACGGCGACGGGCAAGCGGCCGAGCGAATTGTCCGCGTTTTGCGCGAGATCCCATTGGATCGGCGGCTGCTGCAAAAACGATTTCAGGATTCAACGGAGACGTGATTTGTGTGTGGAATCGTCGGGACATTCAATCTAAACGAGGCGTCGGAGTTGGCCCGCGAAGCCGTGCGAGAAGGCATGGCGCGCATGCGGCTGCGGGGTCCCGATGAAGAAGGCTTCTTCGAAAAGCCCGGCATCGCGCTGGGCCACCGCCGGTTGTCGATCATCGATTTGAAGGCCGGCCAGCAACCCTTTTCCGACCTGGCCACGGGCGTCACGCTGGTTTTCAACGGCGAGATCTTCAACTTTGCCGCCTTACGCGCGGAGTTGGAAACAATGGGGCGCGCATTCCGGACTGACTCGGATACGGAAGTGCTGTTGCGCGCGTATCTTGAGTGGGACGAGGAGTGCGTGCAGAGGCTCTCGGGGATGTATGCCTTTGCCGTGTACGATCCGCGCAGTCAGCGGCTGCTGTTGGCGCGCGACCGGGTCGGCGTCAAACCTTTGTTCTATGCCCTGCGAGGCGAAGCCTTCTATTTTGCCTCTTCCCTGAAAGCCTTGCTGGCATTTCCCCGCGTCGAGCCAGTCATGGATTGGGCGGCGGCTTCCCATTATCTGACGACCGTCCGGACCACGCTCGGGCGCCGTTCGATGATTCGGGATGTCTCGGCGCTTTTGCCCGGGGAAATTTTGTCGATCCGCCGGGGCGAGCGCGCGCCGACAGTGCGCCGCTACTGGGATTTCCCGGTTGTGGCGGCCGCCGAAAAATCCGGCGAGAGCATGCCGGAAGCTGCGGGAAAAGTTCGCGAGCTGATGACCGCTTCCGTGCGGGAGCAACTCGTCAGCGATGTGCCTTTGGGCGGTTTTCTCAGCGGGGGGGTGGATTCGTCGATCCTGGCCGGACTGGCCCAGACGTTGACCGGCGGCCATTACAATGCCTATAGCATCGGTTATGACCTGGAAGGCTATAACGAATGGCCCTTCGTCAAGCTGGCGGCAGAGCGCTATCGCATGTGGTGCAAAGATATTCATTTGCAGCCCGAGGCCTATCCCGCGGATTGGAAATATCTCACGGCCGAAAAAGGCCTGCCGCTCTCGACGCCCAATGAAGTGCCGATCTATCGCCTGGCTCGCGCCCTCAAGGAAGATTTCACGGTGGCGTTGAGCGGCGAGGGGGCCGACGAAATTTTCGGCGGCTATGTCCTGCCTTACTTTTCCGCCTACGATTTCGAACGAGCCCGGCGATCCGAGCCGGCGGCGGACGAGATTCTCGGCCCGGTCGATCGCGCGATTCGCCGGCTCTACCGACGGCCCTGGCTCGTGGATCATGTCGACCAACATTTCCTGCTGAATTCCTGGATGCCGGCGGAGGCGAAGCGGTCGTTGTTTCGTCCGGAAATTCAAGACGCCTTGGAAGGCGACGGCGAAATGCTTTCGTATTATCGGGATTTGTTTGGACGCTTTGCCGGATGCAGCACGTTTGACCAGCATATGCACGTCCATGCGCGAATCAACCTGGAGGGACTGCTGTTCCGGGTCGATTCCAGCACCATGGCCGCCTCCGTGGAGGCGCGCGTGCCCTACACCGATCACCGGCTGGTGGAATATCTCTTTCACCTGCCGGATCGATACAAAATCGATTGGATGCATCCGCAGTCCGCCGCGGATTCCGAGCGGCTCAATGCGGCGGAGATCGACCGCAAGGGGCTGGTGGAATCGAAGATTTTGCTGCGCCGCGCCTTTGCACAGGAAGTCGACGAATCGATCCTCCGGCGGAAAAAGGTGAGCTTCCCGGTGCCGGTACGCGAATGGTTCGGCGGGTTCTTGGGGGAGACGGCTCAGGATATTATTCACGGCTCCGCGCTGTACGGCGGCTTCTTCGAGACGGCGGGGGTGGACCGGTTGTTGGAGACAGCCGATTTGCCGGCTTCCGGCGTTGCCTTGTGGCCGGTAACGAATCTCTGCCTGTGGCAAACGGAAATGGGCATTCGGTTATGATCGTATCCATGTGGCAAACCGGGGAGGGGTTCTACAACGATTTTCGCCGGTGGGCGACGGACCATTTCCAGCGCCTCGGCCACACCGTGATTCCCCTGCCGGCGCAGGGTTCGGTCGACCGGCTGGGCGATCTGATCTTCAGCATGAATTTCAGTCCGGAGCTGGCGCGGCTCGCCCGGGATCTCCGCAAGCCTTATGTCTGCTGGGTTTGGGATGCGCTGGTCAATTACTCCCTGCTCAATCCTGCCTGGGCTTCCGATTATACGATCATGTTTCAGTTTGCCCGCTCCGATGCGGAGCGGTTCAAGGCCGCCGGCTATCGAAATGTGTTTTATCTGCCGGCTTCCACCGACGAGAAGACCTTGCTGCCCTCCGCCGGAAACGGGGCGGCCTCGGCTGGCGGCATCGCCTGGATCGGCAACTGCTATTCCCTGAGCGCTTCGCCGTACGCTTCGTACAAGGCGGCTTGTTTGAAGCAGGGCCTGTCTCCGGCTTGCGGCCTGGAGGCGATGGACAATTTTCTGGAGGAGGTTGTCCGGCGGCCCGCTCACGACTTGCGGCTCTTCTTCCTGGATTATGTGACGGCTAGGATGCCGCGCTTTTTCGAGACGGCCCCCGTGCCGGACCGGAGTTACCTCGCTGGCGGCATCGATCGAGCCCTGGATTTTTTCGTCAATTATCTGCTCTATCACGAGGTCGACATTCGCATGAGAAGCCGGCTCGTACAGACGCTGGCCCCGCTGGGCTTGGATCTTTGGGGCGAGGCGCCCGGCTGGACGCCTCATCTCGTTCCGGGCGTTCGTTTTCACGGGACCTGCGCGTTCGGGCCGGACTTGGGCAGCCGGCTGGCCTCCGCCCGGGTTTGCCTAAACATGTCTCGCACGCTCAGCGACGGCGTCAACATGAGGTCCTTCGAGATCCCGGCCTGCGGCGCTTTTCAGCTTGCGCTCCATAGCGACGACATGGCCGCGTTGTATGAGGACGGACGCGAAATCGTGCTTTTCAAGACCTATGAAGAAGCCCGCGATAAGGCGGCCTATTACCTGGAACACGACCACGAGCGCCGACAGATTGCCGCCGCGGGCCGCGCCCGATTTCTGCGGGATCACACGCTCGAACGCCGCTTTGAAAGCCTGGCCTCTACGCTTCGCCGTCTTGGTCTTGGGCTCTAAGATCGGTCTTTTGCCTCCTGGTTTCTTTTTGTGAGGCTTTGCACTCCAGCGCAAGTTCCGCTTGGCCCTTCGACCCGCTCAGGCCGGGCTTCATGGGGCAAAACGGGGGCGCGCCATTTGGGTTCGTCTGCTGCGTTGGTGAAAGCCGGGCGGACAAGAGTCCTGCCCGGCTTTCACCGCCTTGCAGCCAAACCCAACTGACGCGCCCCCGTTTTGCCCCATGCGCCCTGGCCTGAGCGGGTCGAAGGGCCAAGCGATAGCACCCCCATGCCGCTAAAGCGGACATGGGGGATACATTGCGGTAGTTGTTTTTTATTGGAGCTGGGGCGACCTCGCCCCGGGGTGTAGGTGGGCACAACGCGGACTCAGATTCTGGACGGTGGCATACCTTTAAGTCTCAGACTTGATGATCCGTGGGACGCTTTGCCATCCGTGGGGCCAGACTCTTGTCAGCTCTTGGGCTGTTCCAGGCGCTGGCGGACTTCCCGTGCGCCCAGATCACGGATTTCCATCAAGGCTTGCCGGGTTCGATTGCGCAGACGGACGGCGCCGGTTTTCTTTTCCCACTGCCAAACCGACTGGCCCGACACGCCCAGCAATTGAGCGAATTCCGCTTGGGTCAGCTTCAATTTCCGGCGCAGCGATTTCATGCCCTTGGAGGTAATGCGAACCCGACGGGCCTCCTGGTCGTCCTCGCGTTGAGGCGCCATGCCGGACGTCTTGCTCATGGTGCGGGTCTGCTTTTCCAAGAGCTGGGTTTGCTGACGCAGTTCGCGCACGGTGTGCTTTAAGCCGGCGATTTCCTTTTTAAGCGGTAAAAAGGCCGCACGAACTTCTTTGCGGGCCAGCCGCTGAATTTCCTGTTTAAGAGCTGATAGTATATTCGGCATATTAGTTAACCTCCAAACTTAGACGAAAACGTGCGCATATTTGCAAATAGCAGCAAATAAAGCCAGTTATTATCTACTATAAGGGCCTTTGTATATTTTAGCGGATAATTTTATGGAAGATTGGAAACGTGACTCAAGACCCTGAAGCTTCAGGCCGCATCAAGCGGCAACCGGACGGACGTTTTGGTTCATTAAATGGATATAATCCAAAAAGTCGATTGACATACTGTAGTATTATGCATATTCTTATCTCCATGCTTATCTCAACCAAATGTCAATATGCGCTTCGGGCTGTGTATGAGATCGCTCGGTCGAGGCATGGAGGGGTCATGACGATCGGGGACATAGCGAGAGCTCAACAAGTTCCGCAGCGGTATCTGGAAGGGATCCTGAATCAGCTTCGGAAAAGCGGCATTTTGGAAGCGCAGCGTGGACGAAGCGGGGGGTACAAGCTGGGCAAGGATGCCAAAGATATTACGGTTGGGGAGGTTGTAAGGCTGATTGACGGTCCGATTCGTGCCGTGGTGTGTGTGGAAGAAGCCAAGGCGGCCAACTGCCCGTTACAGGAAAACTGCGTGTTCCTGCCAACTTGGCGGAAAGTGCAGTCGGCGATCGATCAAACCTTGGATTCGACGGCTTTTTCGCAATTGCTGAAGAGGGAGAGCGACGCGATGCTGAGAGGCGCCCCGAGCTATGTGATTTAGTTTTTTTACGCTAAAACTACGATAGATCAGTCGATATTAAGATAATATAAGGAGGAAAAAATGTCGCGCATATACAAGGATAATTCGGAATCCATAGGCAATACGCCATTAGTGCAGTTAAATCGGATCATTCATGGGGCTAAAGCCCGAGTGCTTGCGAAGGTTGAGGGCCGCAATCCTTCTTATTCGGTGAAGTGCCGGATTGGGGCGGCGATGATATGGGATGCCGAGCAACGCGGCCTGTTAAAGCCTGGGATCGAGATTGTGGAACCAACGAGCGGCAACACCGGCATTGCATTGGGCTATGTCGCGGCGGCGCGGGGGTACAAGCTCACGCTTACGATGCCCGAAACCATGAGCGTCGAGCGTCGTCGGGTGTTGGCCGCATTCGGCGCCAGCTTCATTCTGACGCCGGCCCATGAGGGCATGAAGGGCGCCATAGCACGCGCCGAGAAGTTGGTTGAGTCCAACCCGACACGCTATTTCATGCCCCAGCAATTCAAGAATCCAGCCAACCCAGCAATTCACGAGAAGACGACCGGCCCTGAAATCTGGCGCGATACGGCGGGCCAGATAGACGTTTTGATCTCCGGCGTGGGCACAGGGGGAACGATTACCGGCATTACGCGTTACATCAAGAAAACGCAGGGCAAGGCCATCGTTTCGGTTGCCGTAGAGCCCAGCGAGAGTCCGGTCATTACCCAGACGCTGGCCGGCCGGGAATTAAAGCCGGGGCCGCACCAGATTCAAGGTCTCGGCGCCGGCTTCATTCCCGACACGCTCGACCTGTCGCTCGTGGATCGCGTCGAATTGGTGGACAGCATGGAGGCGGTGGAGTTCGCTCGACGGTTGAGTCTCGAAGAAGGGCTGCTCAGCGGCATTTCCTCCGGCGCGGCGGTTGCCGTGGCGGCGCGACTTGCACGCCAGGACGAGTTCGCGGGGAAAACCCTGGTCGTGGTTTTGCCGGACGCCGGAGAACGGTATATGTCCACGGTGCTGTTCGAGGGAATCTAGCGCGGGGCGCAACCCGTCCGTGCAACGAGTTTCAAATCGGGGATCAACGATCGGATATCAGGAGGGCTCATGAATCGACAGGCCGAAAATCTTGGATACAGCGGAACCGGCGAACCGGAAGACGTTTTGCGATGGGCGCTGGCAGAATTCTATCCGGACATCGCGTTCGCGGCCAGCTTTGAACATACCGTGCTGATCGACATGATGACGCGCATCCGGCCCGATATTCGGGTTTTCTCCCTCGACACGGGTCGTTTGCCGGAGGAGACGTTTCAGTGCGCGGCGGAGGCGGAACGCCATTTCAAAATACACGTCGACTGGTATTTTCCCGATCGGGCCGCCGTCGAGTTGCTGACGCGCGAGCAGGGGGTGTATTCCTTCCGGGAGAGTCTGGAGGCGCGCCGGCATTGCTGCCGCATTCGCAAAGTGGAGCCGCTGGGCCGAGCCTTGCAGGGGCTTCGCGCTTGGATCACCGGCTTGCGCCAGGACGAGGCGGAATCCAGGCGGGAGCTTCGGCAAATCGAACTCGACGAGGGGCGCGGGGGCCTCGTCAAGATCAATCCTTTGGCCTATTGGACGGATCGGCAGGTGCGCGACTACACGCACCAGCGCCGGCTGCCCTATAACCGCCTTTTCGATTGCGGCTATGCGTCGATCGGATGCGCGTGCTGCACCCGCCCGATCGCGCCCGGCGAAGATCCGCGCGCCGGCCGGTGGTGGTGGGAATCGCCGGAGCACAAAGAGTGCGGACTTCACGTGAACAACAGGCTGAATTTGAGGAGCGATCAGACGCCATGAATACGATGGAAAACAGAGAACCGTCCGCGTCCACGCTGGACCGTCTTGAAGCCCAGAGCGTCCACCTCTTTCGGGAGGCCTATCGCGAGTTTAAGAGTCTGGTCATGTTGTGGTCGGTCGGCAAGGACAGCACGGTGCTGCTATGGCTGGCGCGAAAGGCATTTTTCGGCCATGTGCCTTTTCCGCTTCTACACATCGACACCAGCTACAAGATTCCCGAGATGATCCGCTACCGCGACGAGATGGTCCGGAAATGGCGCCTGAACATGATCGTGGGACAGAACGTGCGCGCGCTGTCCGAAAAGAGAGCCTTTCCGAACGGGGGCCTGACCCGGCTCGAATGCTGCAAGGCGCTCAAGACCGAGGCGTTGAAGTGCACGCTTTCCAGCGAGTGGCCCCGCAAGCGTTATGACCACGCGATCGGCGGCTATGTAGAGGAAACGCATGGGGAGGCGTTCACCGGCGTGATCGTGGGCGCCCGGGCCGACGAGGAGGGCAGCCGCTCCAAGGAGAGATATTTCTCGCCCCGCGATCGGGATAGCGACTGGAACACAAGCGATCAGCCGCCCGAGTTGTGGCATCAGTACAAGACCGATTTTGCTCCGGGCACGCATGTTCGCATCCATCCTCTGCTGGATTGGACCGAGCTGGACATCTGGGAGTACATCGGGCGGGAAGAAATTCCCGTGACCTCGCTGTACTTCGATCAGGGAGAGGGTCGGCGGTATCGATCGCTGGGCTGCGCTCCCTGCACTCAGCCGGTCGAGTCCACGGCCAAGGGGGTGGCCGACATTATTGCGGAACTGAAGACCGGCAAGTTTTCCAATGTGTCCGAGCGTTCCGGCAGGGCGCAAGACAAGGAAGACGGCGGCGGCCTCGAGACTCTGCGCCGTTCGGGATACATGTGATCCCCGGGCGAAGACGCATGCAAAATCAGCGAACGACCAAGGAATGACGCATGAACAAGCAGGAAGAACTGGAACAGATGAACGTCGTGGTGGTGGGTCACGTCGATCATGGCAAGAGCACCCTCATTGGCCGGTTGATGGCCGATACGAATGCGCTGCCCCAGGGCAAGCTGGAGCAAGTGCGCGCCACCTGCGCCCGGAACGCGAAGCCGTTCGAATACGCGTTTCTGCTCGATGCCTTGAAGGATGAGCAATCCCAGGGCATCACGATCGACACGGCCCGCTGCTTCTTCAAGACCGCGCGCCGTCGCTACATCCTCATCGACGCGCCCGGGCACATCGAGTTCCTGAAAAACATGATCACAGGCGCCGCCCGGGCCGAAGCGGCGTTCCTGCTCATCGATGCCGGCGAGGGCATTCAGGAAAACTCGCGCCGACACGGCTACATCATGTCCATGTTGGGAATCCGGCAGATTTGCGTGTTGGTGAACAAGATGGACCTGGCGGGCTACGACCGCGGAGCGTTCGACCGTTTGTGCGCCGAATACGAAAGCTTCCTTCGTCGCCTCGACATTCATCCGATTCGGTTCATCCCGATCAGCGCCATGAAAGGGCTTAACGTCGCGCTCGACGGGAAAACCGAAATGCCCTGGTATGAAGGACCCACCGTGTTGGAACAACTCGACGCGCTGGAACGGCCGGCCTCGTTGCGGGAACTCCCGTTCCGCTTTCCGGTTCAAGACATCTATAAGTTCACGGAAGGCGGCGACGACCGGCGGATTTTTGCAGGAACGGTTTTGACGGGGAGCGTGCGGGTGGGCGACGAGGTGAGCTTTTATCCTTCAGGCAAGCGCTCCAGCATCCGGTCGGTCGAGGCCTTCCACGCCGCGCCGCGTTCCGGGGCCTCCGCCGGGGATGCCGCAGGTTTCACGCTGGCGACGCAGCTCTATGTCCGGCCCGGCGAACTCATGGCGCGCGACGACCAGCCCCCGCCGATCGTCGGCCGCCGCTTTCGGGCGAACCTTTTCTGGATGGGTCGCGCCCCCATGATTCAGGGGAAAACCTACAAGCTGAAGATCGGGGCCGCGCAAGGGTCGCTCAAGCTGGTCGAGGTGCTCAGCGTGCTGGATGCCGCCGATTTCGTTTCGGAGCATTCCAAGCAACAGGTGGATCGCCATGATGTGGCCGAGTGCGTTCTGGAGGCGTATCGCCCCGTGGCGTTCGATCAGGTCGGCCAGGTGCTTCATACGGGCCGGTTCGTGGTCGTGGACGACTACGAGATCGCCGGGGCGGGCATCGCCTTGGAGAAGTTGGACGACAGCGAGTCCACGGTTTCGCAGCATGTGCAGGCGCGGGAATTTGCCTGGGAAGGCGGCCGCGTGACGGCCGCCGACCGGGCGGAAATGTACGGGCATGCATCGAAATTTGTGTTGTTGACGGGCGAGGATGCCGGCGCCCTCGCGACCCTTGCCGGGAGCATCGAGCAGGCGCTGTTTCGCTCGGGCTTCAAGGCGTACTGCGCGCGATCGGCCAACGTGGCCCGGGGGCTCGATGCCGACATCCGGCTTCGCGCGGACATGCGCGACGAGCAGGTCCGCCGGCTGGGGGAATTGGCGCGCCTCCTCACCGACTCCGGGCAGATCTTTATTACGTCGCTTTCCAATGCGGACGAGTATGACGTACGAACGCTGGAGCTGCTGAACAGCCCCCATGAGATTCTCGTCGTCCGGCTGGGCGGGACGGCGGATGCGTCTATTCCGGCGCACCTGACGCTGCCGGCCGGGACGGATCCGGAAACCGGCGTCGAAGCGGTGCGGAAACTGCTCATGGAGAAAAAAGTGATTCTGGATTACCAGATTTAGAAAAGAGAGAGCAACATGGAAACTCGTTTGAGAAGTTGGGTAAAATCCACCTCCTGGCGCATCACCGGCTTCGTGATTCTGGGCGTCATTTCCTATGCGTTCACGCGCAATTGGAAGGAAACCACCTGGATCACCACCATTTTCCACTCCCTGCGGTTTGTGCTGTACTACTTTCACGAACGATGGTGGGCGCATATTTCATGGGGAACGATCAACCATCCCCTGTCGCACTTGCCCGTGAAGCCCGATTTGACAACGGAAGACGAAGAAGCGGTTCGGAACCTCCTGAGGGAACGAAAGTGCCTCTCCACGCCGGACTATGAAATCTAACTTAAGCAAGGAGACGCCCGTTATGCACGCAACCGAAAAACCTCTGCATCTGGAAACGCAACTCATTCATGCGGCCTCCGCACCCGAACAGCCGTCTGGCGCGACCACGACTCCGGTCGTGCAAAGCACGGCCTTTACCTATGGCTCTGCCGAGGAAATCGAGGCCGTGTTCGCCGGGCGGGAGGCGGGCTATGTGTATTCCCGAATTGCGAACCCCACGGTGGCGGCGCTCGAAGCGCGACTCACGGCTTTGGAAGGGGGCTTGGGCGCCCTCGCCGTGTCCTCCGGCATGGCGGCGATCAGCTCGCTCGTGCTGGCCCTGGCGGGCAGCGGCGACGAAATCGTGGCCGGGAGCAGCCTGTTCGGCGGGACGTATGCGCTGTTCCGGCACACGCTGAGCCGCTTCGGCATTCGGGTCCGTTTTGTGGATCCGACCCAGCCGGACGCGTTTCGCGATGCGATCGGCGACGCGACGCGTCTGGTGTTTGTGGAGACCATCGGGAACCCAAAGCTCGATGTGCCCGACATCGCCGCCATTTCGGCCATCACGCGGGAACTCGGGGTTCCGCTGGCGGTGGACAGCACGGTGACCACGCCGCTTTTGATCCAGCCCAAGCGGCTAGGCGCCGATCTGATCGTGCATTCCACCTCCAAGTTCATCAATGGGCACGGCAATGCCATCGGCGGGGTTATCGTCGATGCGGGCTCCTTCGACTGGGCGAGCCCTCGTTTTCCGCACCTGGCGCCGTACCTCGCAAAGGTCGGACGATTCGCTTTGCTGGCGGCGCTTCGCGGACGCCTCTACCGCGATCTCGGCGGCTGCCTGGCCCCGTTCAATGCCTTCCTGCTGTCCATGGGCCTCGAATCGCTGGGCGTGCGCATGGAGCGGCACTGCGCGAACGCGGCCCGGGTGGCCGCTTTTCTTGCGGCGCATCCCGAGGAAGGGACGGTCGTCTATCCCGGGTTGGAGTCGCATCCCGACCATGCCCTGGCCCAACGGCAGTTCGGCGGCCGCTATGGCGCCTTGGTGACGTTTACGCGGGGAACAAAGGAGCGGTGTTTTAGCTTCATCAACCGGTTGAAGCTGGCCAAAAACAGCGCCAATCTGGGCGACACGCGAACCCTGGTCCTTCATCCGGCATCGACCATCTACCGCGATCTCGACCGGGAGGAACGATGGACCATGGGGGTGACTGACGACCTGATCCGGCTGGCCATCGGAATCGAAAATGCCGACGACATCCTCGGCGATGTGGAACAAGCGCTCGGTTCGTAATAAACAAAGGCGAAAGGAATAAAATGAAACTGAAAATCAACGAAGCGGCGACGGAAGTGCCGGACGATTTATCGATTGCGGAATTGCTGGCGCACCAGAAGGTCAAGATGCCCGATATGGTGTCGGTGCAGGTGAATGGCGCGATCGTGGATCGAAGCGCATTTTCTGCGACGCCGGTCCGGGAGAACGACAGCGTAGACTTCCTGTATTTCATGGGCGGCGGCGGGAAGAAATGAATGGAGCACAACCTATGAGCCTGACAGAACAGCAGATCGAACGGTATTCGCGGCACATCATCCTTCCGGAAGTCGGAGGGCGCGGGCAGGGAAAACTCCTGGCCAGCCGCGTCCTGCTGGTCGGAGCGGGCGGCCTGGGCTCCCCGGCTTTGCTCTATCTGGCCGCGGCCGGGGTGGGGACTATCGGCTTAGTGGATGGCGATGTGGTGGACCTGACCAATCTGCAGCGCCAGATTGCCCATACCACGGCCGATGTGGGCCGCGACAAGGTGGAGTCGGCGGCGGAGAAATGCCGGGCCATCAATCCCGACGTAAAGGTGCGGATGTATCCCGAGCATCTTCGGGCGGACAACGCCCTGGACATTCTCAAAGACTACGACTTCGTGCTCGACGGAACGGACAGCTTTGCCGCGAAGTTTCTGGTGGCCGATGCGTGCCATTTCGCGGGCAAGCCGTATTCGCACGCGGGTATCCTGCGTTTCGAGGGGCAAACCATGACCGTGATCCCCGGCCAGACCGGTTGCTACCGGTGCCTGTTTCGCGAGCCTCCTCCTCCCAACGCCGTGCCCTCCTGCTCGCAGGCCGGCGTGCTGGGCGTGCTGGCCGGCATTATGGGCGCCATCCAGGCGGCGGAGGCGGCCAAGTATGTGCTGGGCCTCGGCGAACTGCTGACCAACCGCCTGCTCGTCTTCGACGCGTTGAAAATGACTTTTCGAAACATCGGGTTCAGCCGGAACCCCGCCTGCCCGCTCTGTGGGAACTCTCCCTCCATCGTGACGCTGCGGGACGAGGCGCCCCCCGCATGCGCGCGAACCCGCGAACCAAAACCATGAGCCCGACAGGAGGAGAGAGATGACGCTGACCCTTACGAAGGACGTTTATCAGGAGCTGCTGTCGGCGGCGCTGGCCGCCGCGCCGCTCGAGGCCTGCGGGCTTCTGGCCGGGACCGAAGGACGCGCGACGAAGTGCTACGCGTTGACCAACGCCGACGCTTCGCCCGAGCATTACAGCATGAAGCCGGAGGAGCAATTTGCGGCCTGGAAGGACATGCGCGCCGCCGGGTTGAGCATGCTGGGCCTATGGCATAGCCATCCGGCGTCGCCCGCGCGGATGTCGGCGGAGGATATGCGTCTTGCCTATACGCCGGATATCCTGTACGTCATAGTCTCGCTTGCGGAGCCTGGCCGACCGCAAACGCGCGCCTTCGAGGTGCGCGACGCAACGGCGCGCGAATGGCCGGTACTCATTGAAGAATATGGAAAACCCGCGTTCATGACCACACCCTCCTGCCGTCTGCCGGATACGCTTGCGCAAGACATAGAACAACACGCGCAAGAAGTGGATCGTTTTCTCAAGGGCGAACTGTCCCCTTCGATCATGAAGTCGCGGCGCGTTCCTCGGGGCATCTATGAGCAGCGGCAGAACGGGACCTACATGGTGCGCATTCGCGTGCCCGGCGGAGCGATCGGCGCCGCCCAGCTCGGGACGCTGGCGAGGGTCGCCTCGCGGTATGGCGGCGACAAGCTGCATGTGACCACCCGCCAGGATATCCAGATTCACGATGTGAAGCTGGAGCAAACGCCGGATATCATGCGGGAATTGTTCCAAGCGGGGCTCACCTCGAAGGGGGGCGGCGGCAATACGGCGCGTAACGTCACCGCTTGCCCCTACGCCGGCATCTGCCCGGCCGAGCGCTTCGATGTGACGCCTTTCGTTTCGGCCGTTACCGAGTACCTGATCGGATTGCCCGGCAGCTACAATCTGCCGCGGAAGTACAAGATCGCGTTCAGCGGTTGCCGTGCAGATTGCGCGCTGGCCCAGATCAACGACCTCGGCTTCATCGCGCAGGTTCGCGATGGAAAGCCCGGATTCAGCGTCTATGCGGGCGGCGGAATGGGTGCGGAGTCGCGAGTGGGCGACCGGATGGAGGAGTGGGTTCCGGCCGGCGAAGTCATCCGCATCGCAGAGGCCGTGCGGAGATTGTTCGACCGTCTGGGCGACCGACGCCAACGGCGGAAGGCCCGTCTGCGTTTCGCCGTGGAACGGATCGGAGCCGATGCGTTTCGCGGGCTGTTGCGCGAGACGGTGCAGGCAGTGACGGCCGATGAAACCCCGGTCTGCGAAGCCCAACCTGCGATCGCCGAATCTCCGGACGAACCGCCCAGGAACCCTCGGGCGCTGCTTACGCAAGTGGAGGGCCTGGATGTGCTGCGACAGCGTCAACCGGGTTACGTAGCGGCGCCGTTTCATCTGCCCTTGGGACAGATTTCCTGGAAATCGTTGACGGCTCTGGCCGATATGGCCGAGCGGTATAGCGCGGAAAAGATGTTGCGGACCACTCAGGACCAAAAGCTGCTGCTGCGCTTCGTGCGCGAAGCCGACCTGGATGCGCTGCGCGGAGAGATTAATAGCGTTCTCGGACCGGATGCCGTACGGCAAACCGCATTGCATTCGTTTACCGCCTGCACCGGCGCGGCCATTTGTCGCCTGGGTTTGTGCCTGTCCCAAAACGCCGCGCTCGCCTGCGCCGATGCCCTGGAGAAGGCCTCCATCGAACCCTCTGCGTTGCGAGCGATGGATATTCGCATCAATGGCTGCCCCAATGCGTGCGGACATCATCCGATCGGCGCGATCGGCCTATTCGGCGCGACGCAACGGGTGGGCGAACGCCTTGTTCCGGCCTACCGAGTGCTGCTGGGCGCCAGACGGGGCGAAGCGCAAACCCGGCTGGGCGAAATCGCGGGGATCGTCCCCGCGCGAGCGCTTCCGTCCGCGCTCACGGGCTTGATGCTCGATTTCCAAACCGGACGAAAGAACGACGAAACGTTTGCGGATTACTTTGACCGCAAGGGTATGGGCCATTTCCAAATCTTGCTGGAAAGACACACGACGGCGCCGTCCTATGCGGATGATCCCGCATTCTACCGCGACTGGGGAAAAGACGAGGACTTCTCCCTGGCCGGGCGGGGCGCGGGGGAATGTGGGGCCGGTGTCTTCGAAGTGATTGCAGAGGATTTGGCGGCCGCCGCCAAGGCGTTGGAACCGACAGAGAAGGACCTCGATTCAGGCGAGGATCTATTTCGCGGCCTGCTGGCGACCGTCCGCGCGCTGCTGATCACGCGCGGCGTCGATTCCCAGGATCCGGTTGTCGTTCTCAGGGAGTTCGAGACGCACTTTGTCGATGCCGGCTTGGTGGATGCCGGTTTTCGCGGTCTGCTGGCGCGGGCGCGGGGATATCGGGAGGGCTGGCGGGAAGCACTGGCCGGCCGGCGGGAAGAAGTTCGTCGCTTGCTCGATCGGATCGAATACCTTTACTCCACCATGGACGCGGACCTTCGCTTTCATGTGCGCGAGGAGACGTCCGCAACTTCCCCGTCGGCGGCGTCCGCGGCCGGGACCAACGAAGCCTCTGACAGGGGAACGGTCGAGCTGGATCTGCGCGGCGTGGCCTGTCCGATGAACTTCGTGAAAGCCAAGCTGCGGTTGGAAATCCTGGATGTCGGCGCCACGTTGAGCGTACTGCTCGACGACGGCGAGCCCGTGCAAAATGTGCCGGCCAGCTTTCGAAACGAGGGGCAGGAGGTGCTGGAGATTTCTGCCCTGGACGGGGGCCACTGGCGGGTGGTCATCAGGAAGACGACCTAAACGGAGCGCCACATGGAAGCGACCCCGACACAGAAAGTCCCGACCTTGCCTGTTGTCCTGCTCTTGCAGGGCCGGACGTGTCTGGTGGCGGGCGCCGGCAAAGTGGCTGCGCGCAAGGCCGAGCAGCTGTTGGAGGCGGGCGCCCTCGTGACCGTGATCGGCGAGACCCCCTCCGAAGCGGTTCGCGACTTGCACGCGCGCGGCGCCATTCGTTTGAAGGAACGGGCGTTTCAGGACGAGGATGTGGCCGGTTGCGCCGTGGCGTTCGCCGCCACGAACGACGCCGACGCCAACCTGCGCGTTCTGGAAGCCTGCCGCCGCCGCGGCATTCTCTGCGGTTGCGTGGATCTGCACTGGCGGGAAGGCGACCTTATCAGTCCCGCTGTGCTGCGGCTGGACGACATCACGGTCGCGGTTTCGAGCGGCGGACGCTCCTGCCGGCGTTCGCGTCTGGTCCGCGACAGCCTGGCCCGCCATCTCTCCGGCGTAAATACAGCCGACCTGCTGGTCATCGGGACGATTCACCAGCACATTTCGTTGCAACGGTTGGAAGAAACCGGCCGTTTGCTCAAATGCGTATGGGGGTTGCACGAGTTTCTGCTGTTGAGCACCTGCACTCGCGTCGAATTGTTGGCGCTGGCCGCGACCGATGCGGACGTTCACGAGCTTTTGCGGCGCGCCCTGGGTCTTGGGGGCCTTGAACCGGACGCGTTCTATGTCCGGCAGGGATTCGATGCCTTCCAGCATGCCGCGTTGCTGGCCTCCGGGCTGCTGTCGCAGATGCCGGGCGAGAGCCACATCGTGGCCCAGATGAAAGATTCCATTGCAATGGCCGAACGGCTGGGCTGGTCGGGCAGCATAGTGCGGGAGTGGATGTCGAACGCATTCCTCATCTCGAAGGATATTCGTGCCGATGCGGCGGGCATTGTTCGGAGCGGCGATGTGGAGGCTTTGCTCCTTAGCGAACACCGTGATTTGTATGACAAGACCATCAACAACGTTCAAAGTCGGCACCCGAGCGAGTAACCTCGCTTTGGCCCAGACCCGCCACGTGGTCCATCGCCTTTGCGGGCTGCTGCCCCGCTGGACCTTCGAGATTTTTCCGCTCGCCGAGCCCGGCGATCAGGATCGCGTGCCGGGGTTGGAGAGTCCTGCCGACTTCTTCACGCACGATCTGGACTTCGCCGTTCACCCTGCCCGGGATATGCCCGATCCCATCCCGGCGGGACTGGACTGGTTCTGGCTTCCCTGGCGAGACGATCCATGCGACGACCGACCGACGTCTCCCGGACAGGGCGCAATAGGACTCTCGTTTCGAATCGGCGATCGGCGGCTGGTTCGGCTTCGATCTCTCTTTGTCCGCCCCGTGGTGTTTGTCGGCGCCGGCGCCGGGGCGGCCGGATTATGCACCGCCGATGGGCTCGCGGCGTTGAAGGCGTGCGACCTTTGTATTCACGACGCGTTGCTCGATTCATCCCTGCTGGCGGCGCTTCCGGCGAACGCAGAACGTATCGACGTCGGCAAGCGCGCCGGACATTCCTTACATACGCAAACCGAGACCACTGAACTGATCCTGCGACACGCCCGCCGAGGCCGTCGTTTGGTGCGATTGAAGGGTGGAGATCCGGGCCTCTTTGGCCGCCTGGCCGAGGAAACCGAGGCGTTGGAGGCCTTGGGGTTGCCCTTCAGGGTCATTCCCGGCGTCAGCAGTTTGAACGCGTCAACGACCGGCTCCGGCATGATGCTGACACGCCGCGGCGTGTCACAAGGCTTCTGCGCGATCACCGCGCGAATGGCGGGGGGGAAGATGACCGACGTGTCTGCGTCCGCGCGAAGCCGCCTCCCCGTCGTCTTCTTTATGGCGGGCCGCGCCGCCGCATCCGTCACCGAACAGCTTAGGCGAGAAAACTGGCCGGCCACCACGCCTGCGGCCGCCGTTTTTGCAGCGGGGACGGATGAGGAAACGATTGTAGACGGGACGCTCGCGAACCTGGCGTCGCGCATGGCCGATTCCGGCCTTGTCGGTTCCACGACCGGTCAGAGCGAGCGCGAGACTTCGACCGGGTTGCCCGTTCTTCTGATTTGCGGCGATGTGGCCGGCTTCCGTTTTCGCAGGGATCTGGGCGCCTTGCGAGGGAAGCGGGTCTTGCTGACGTTTAGCGAAGCGCTGCAGGAAAGCGCCAGGCGTCAGGTTCTGGATTACGGAGGAATCCCGGTCTCAAGGCCCATGATTCGTTTCGTGCCTTGCCTGGAAGAGCAAAGCGAACTTCGCGATCTCCGGTCGTATGACTGGGTCGTGTTGACGTCGTCCTTTGCGGTTGACTGCCTGATGAAGAGCTTGTGCCGAACAAAGACCGATCTGCGGGGTTTGCCCCGACTGCTCGTTTCAGGTCCTGGAACAATGGCGAGGCTCGAAACGCTGGGCCTTCAGGCCGACGCGTATCTCGCCACGGGATCTGGCCTGCTGGAATGCGTGTCCCGCAACCTGCGGCCCGGCGAACGGGTGCTGCGCTTGCGGTCAAATCTTGCCGGCGCCGGGCTTTCGGATTTGCTGAGAGAATTGGGGTTGCGGGTGGACGATGTCGTCCTGTACCGAACCGAGCCGGTTGGCCACGAACACAAGCCGCGGTTTGACATCGCCCTATTCGCCGGCGACTCAGCCGTGGAATCCCTGATCGCACAATGGGGGCCAGAACGATTGGAGGGGAAGCTCGTGGCGGCCTTCCCCGGATCGGCTTGTGCCGCATTGGCAAAAGCCGGGATATCGATTGACGTGAAAGCCTCGGAACGATCGGTGGAGGCTTGCATTGGAGAACTGGCCCTGTACGAGGTGAGCCGGGCCTTGCAGGAAGAGGCCTGAACACCGATATCCATATGAAGGTTTTGTTTGATCCATTCCTTTAGCCATAGCCAATTACTCAATGCCTGTTTGATGAAATCCTTTTCGGTCTCAAGTCCATTCCGGAGTAGTTCATTCCCTATCGACGTAATGCGCCCATTATGCGACTTGGTTTCAATAACAATTACACCCTTGCTAGGGCTCAATACGTAACAGTTAAGCTGCTTAGTCGGGCCTCAGTGATTTTTTAACAAGTGGCAATAGGGATCTCGACCTTCGACCTTTAGCCCTTATCCTCATTCTGAAATCCCGTTATCCTAGGTGTCATATAACCTAATTGTCGAATGTCGATTCTGCTGAAAAAGTCGACGACACCCCCCTGACTATACTCACACGAGCGCGTCCGCGCGAAGAAGATTTATAGATGGATTCTGGCCTCATTTAATACGCAGGGAGGCCTGTTCTATTTCATGG